>Ga0187893_10009797_pt1 | contig 14562 bp, 15 predicted proteins | sample MA1701074metaG_FD_139574 | JGI IMG/M metagenome (GOLD analysis project Ga0187893, IMG submission 139574) | White microbial mat communities from a basaltic lava cave in the Kipuka Kanohina Cave System on the Island of Hawaii, USA - MA170107-4 metaG ...
AGCATCCGCTCGGCGAAGTCCAGCCGCTCCTCGAGCTGGCTGAGTTGAGCCGTTACATCCTCGAGCGTGTTCATCCGCCGCTCCAGCTCGAGCTGCAACGCGCGCTGCTCCGCCGCGAGGCGGCGCTGACGGTTGATCAGCACGATCGCGGTCCAGACGGCCCCGATGACTCCCCCGGTCAGGAGGGCCCACAGCATCACATTACCCACGGTGGAGCCCGGTGACGTCGGGCACACCCGTGTCGCTCTCCCCCTGGCGCAGTTGGTCACGGGCTCGCGCTGCCAACCGGGCGTATCCCGCACGGATCTGGTCCAGGTCCCTTTCCTCGAGCTCCTCGAGATTCAGCAGCGCGGTGTGGGCGCCCGGGGTCGCGCGCAGCAGCTCGTCGAGCTTGATCTGAATCGCCTCGGTGTCTCGATTCTGCGTCGCCTGAATGAGAAAGACCATCAGGAACGTGATGATGGTCGTGCCGGTATTGATCACCAGCTGCCAGGTGTTGCTGAAATCGAAGAGCGGTCCGCTGACCAGCCAGAGCAGAATGATTCCCGCCGCAAAGCCGAGGGCCATGGGCCGCCCCGAGGCCCGGGAGGTGCCTTTGGCGAACCGGGTGAACCAGGAACGAGATTTGGTTGGTCGCATGAGGGAGGTCCTATGCGCGGTGGGTCGGGCGATAGCACAGCCGAACCCAGTAGAGGTTGAGCGACACGTTGACCAGCAGTCCCAGAGCGGGCACCACCATCGAGACCAGGGTGGCAGCCGTGTAGATCGGAAGCCCTATGAGATACGACCGGCGAATCCGCTGGATCGTGTCCAGGTCCACATGGGCGTGGAACAGACTGTCGCGCACGACGGTCCAGAACAGGGTACACCAGGCCACGCTGTTCAGCACGAACGTGGCGCAGTAGAAGGTGACCGCCGCCGGGGCCGACTCGGTGGCAAGGTGCTCGGCCAAGACGGCGGTGGGGAACGGGATGAACGTGACGGTGAGCAGGACAAAGCCGTTCGCGAACAGGAACGGGTACCGGATCCGGGAGATCAGTCGCATCAGCTCGTGGTGATTCACCCAACACACCAGAATTACGAAAAAACTCAGGACAAACGCGAGATAGGAAGGCCAGCGCGCTGCCAGGGCGCTCCACAACGAGGCTTGGCCGTCCGCGTGGGGAACCGGGATCTCCAGGATGAGCAGGGTGATGGCGATGGCGAACACCCCGTCGCTGAAGGCCTCGACCCTTCCTACGCCTTCCGTCACGCCTTGTCCTCCGGGGACCAAGAGACCGGAACCTCGGCGGGTATCATAGCTCGGCCGCGGTCCTGGCTCCGCGTTCCTGCAGGAGCGTCACGACGGGAGCCGCGTCGCAGGCGAGAGCCATGTCGAGCGGCGTGCGGCCGTCGCCGGCCAACGCGTTCGGATCGGCCCCGCGATCGAGGAGGAGCTGGACCAAGTCCCTGCGCGTGGCCGGATCGTGGTGGTGCGTCCCGTTCACATCGGTGACCTGGGTCCACACCGCCCAGTGGAGCGGCGTGCAGATCGGAATCCCCCAATGGTCAATCCGGCGATGGATCGCCTCCGGCTCCTCGTTGAGCCGCGCCTCCACGTGTTCCCGGAAGTCGAAGGCGGCCGCATCGTGGAGATCGATGCGACAGTTTTCCCGGAACCAGGCGACCACGTCGGCCCTGGTGTTGTGCCGGGCCCAGGACACCGGCGTAGCCTCGTAGGGGTTTTCCCGGTTGCTGAGATCGGCTCCCTTGGCGATCAGCCGCTGGACCATGGAGAGATCGCCATCCCACGCCGCACAATGGAGGGCGGTTCCGTTGTCGGCACCGATCATATTCCAGTTGCCGTCCTTCTCGAGCAGGAGATCCACCGCATCGGGCTGCTTGTTGTAGTAGGCGAACAGCAGGGCGAGCCCGATGGCATCTCGCTCCGAGAGCAGCCGGCCTGCCCGAGCAGGCCGGGCCCGCAGCCGCCCTCGCCGGTCGAAGGCCTCCCGCAACAGGTCCATGCGCCCTAACCCGGCCGCCGCGCACACATCCACGTGCGCCCCCAACTCCACCAGCTTTTCGGCCGCTCGGGGCGCAAAGTTGGTGAGCGGCAAGTCGAGCGTGAACCGCTCCCCCCAGCCCGGCACGACGTGGCCGGCGCGGGTCAGATCGAGCCGGGCCCCGTGCGCGAGAAGCACGTCGATGAGGGGACCGGAGAGGCCCGCATCGCTGGCCTGCTTGCTGGTCAGGACGAGACCCATCGTCGTCGAGCCGTTGCCCAGAGTGCCGGCGTTGGCATCGGCGCCGGCCTCCAACAGCACCCGCGCCAGCTCGGCGGCGTTCGGCGGCAATGGGTTCGAGCGACCCGGGTTGCCGGCGACGTGATGCAACAACGTGGCACCGGTGAAGTAGCCGAAGGGCCGGGTGAAGTTGGTCCGCGCCGAGAGGAGCGCCGGGTCGTCCGTAACGCAGCGAGCCAGATGATCGGCGTCGCCCTCGTCAAAGGCCACGAGCGCTTCGGCAAAACGGGGGTGAGGCTCCTCTTGAGCGACCCGGGGCCCAAGCTCGAGCGCTTCCTTGAGCTCGGACCAGCTCCAGTACCCGTACTCCCGCGCGAGCACCAATTGGGCATCAATGAGCAGGAAGGTCCGATCCAGTGCGGCGCTAAACGAAAGCCCCTTCCACCGGGGATGCTGCCCGACGATCCGGGCTGCTACGGGGAGACTCCGGGCCCGGTGGGCCGCCTGGAGCTGTCGTGCCTCCAGCTTGAGCTGGTCGAAATGGGCGCCGTCCGGCAGGGTGCGCGCCATGGGCTAGGGCTCGAACCGGTCGAGGTCAGCGCAGCAGGAGTTCATAGTACACCAGCGGAGTCCCCTTGTACGACGCGTGCCCGCGACAGGTGAACCCACCCTTTGCGTAGAAACCGCCTGCTCCAGCCTTGGCATCATACGCGTCGAGCCGAATGGCGTCACCGGACCACTCTCGCGCCACCTGCACGAGCTCCTCCACCAGCCGACGGCCTATGCCCTGCCCTTGCCGGTCCGGTCGGACAGCCATGCCAGTCAGATACAGCGGACGCTTGCACGGAGTAAAGTAGGATATGTCAATCGCCCACGGCTTCTTGGTGGCCAGGCGGGCGACTGCGATGATCCTCCCTCGGGAACGGGCCGTGACAACCCTGGCGTGCCGCATCGCGAAGAGCGCCCCGCGCTCGGTGGACTGCTGCGACCAATGGCCCTTGCCGAACCGCGTGGTGAGGTCCTCCGAAACCTCCGTGTGCAGCCGAGCGATCGCCGCAGCGTCCTCGGGCCCTGCGTCGCTGAAACGGATCAGGGAAGAGGTCAGCGGCCGGACATCGACGGGGGGGCACCCCGTCGCCGCAGGGGAACCCAACCCGGGGTATTGGCGCAGTAGGATTCGTATTCCTTCCCGAACATCCTCCTGAGGGTGGGCTCCTCGTACCACCGAACGAACAACGCAAGGATCACCAGAAAGGCCACGAGGTACCCCACCAGAACCAGCGAGCGGTAGTAAATCGCGGCGCCAAGCAAGGCGAATCCCGCCCCGATGTACATCGGGTTGCGCACGTAACGGTAGGGACCGATCGCAACGAGACGGCGGGGTGGGTCGAATGGTGCCGGTGTTCCTCTCCCCGCAATGGCGAACGTCAGGATGCAGGAGACGGCGAGCAGAGCGCCGAGGGCTGCGACCACAATTCCCACGATTTCCACCGGCCCAGTGCCTGGCGGAGCAACGATCCCGGAACGATCCAGCATTCTTGCCGGGAGGAACACCAGAAAAAAACCGATGAAGAGGGTCGCATACACCAGAGCCCGAACCAGCGCCGCGACGACAATCATGCTCCCTCTCGGATGATCCAGGCGATGGGTTGAATTCCTCAGCGGATCGATGCGATGTACTCCGCCGGCAACCCGACCCGTTGGGCCACTGCGCGCAACTTGAGGGCGTACTCGGGGTTCCGGTCGGTCGGCGCCGGAGCCTCCCGGAGATTATAGCATTGCACGGCGCGGATGTCCCCGGTGGCGAGTCGGGCACGGACGGGCTCGGGCACATACAGACTGAGGCCCGGCTCGGCGTAGAGCGAGGTGAGCTCCTCGCGACTGAGCGAGAGCACCACACCGTGCACCCTGCTACGCGGAGCCGGAACCAGCGCGGCACGCTGACCGATCCGGAGCTCGAGTCCTTCAACCGATGCGAGCTCGGCATCTCGCGGCGCGAGGCCCTTCGCGCGCAACAGATCCTGATCCATGAACAACCCATAGAAGAAGACCCGACACCGATCGGCCTGTAAGGGCATCAGCAGCTCCCGCCACGAGGGTGGCCCCCCGCCTATCCCTTCCCCTCCACGTGCAGCCCAGACGACGTCGAACGAGGCTCCAGCCGCGCGCGGGTGATCCAGCGCCGCAACGAACACCTCGGCGACGTCGGCACGGGCAATGAAGCGAGGGGACATCGGGGTGACGCCCTGCGTGACCTCGATGCGCCGCCGTCCTCCCGGACGATTCACCAGGACCCCCGCCCGAATGACGGAGTACTCGATTCCACTCGCCCGGATTTCCTCCTCCGCGCGAAGGCGCCATCGAAGGGTGTTTCCCTTGAACGCGTTGAGAAGGGTCGCCATCAACGAAGGGGTCAGAACCCCGGTCGCCGTCATGTAGAGGAAGCGGCCGCTGAACCCTTCCTGCCGCGCGACGTCCAGCGTATGGATCACCCCTTCATACTCGGTCGCGCGGATCGTGCGCTCGCGTGCCGGGCGGCCGCTTCGGCATCCCGCCGTGAAGATGATGTGCCCCACCCCACGAATCGCGGGGAGAAGCGACTCCCGGCAGGTGATGTCTCCCTGAACCAGCTCGAGATCGTTTCCAACCCTGGGCCGGGCCCGCGCCGGATCTCGGGCCAGCACGCGGACGGTACGTCCTTGAGCCGCCAGCCGCCGGGCGATGAGCAGCCCGGTTCCTCTGGTGCCACCGATCACCAGGATGCGACGGTCGCGATCAGAGATAGCCCACCCACCATGCTCCGGTCGACTCACTCATGCACGTTCCACGAAGCGGTAACTGCCGTGACAATCGTAGTCGATACCGTGCTTCTGTTTGAGCTCCCGGATGTGTCGGAGGGTGTGCCTGGTGTGCGGGCTGGCAACGCCCTCGCCCAGCTCCTCGAAGGAGTGGAGCAACATCTCCTCCAGACAACCGCTGACGCTCATTCGCTTGTGAACGGCGAGGTCGTCCAGCAATCCAGCCAGGCGTTTCTCCAGACGGACCGGGACATCCACCCGTTCGATGGCGATCGGCGGCTGGGTGGGCATCAGGTAGTGACCAAAGCCCAGGCGATAGCCGTGCAGATCACGAATCAGATAGTCCCGCAGGTTGTATTCACGGTCGCCCGGAGTTTCGACGATCTCTACTCCGTTGCCGCGGTGGAACGCAAACAGTTCATCGGCGTCACCCACCACGAAATACACCGAGCACCCGGCAGGGCTGGGGGTGCCCCGTTCGAGAAAGATCTCCACTTTGCCAAGGGTCACCCCTGCGATAGTGGGAGGGTCGCCCCAGGTGAACCCGAGCGTGAAGCCGAGCTTCTTCACATAGAAGTCGACCGCGGCCATCACGTCGGATACCGCGAGACTGGCGTGGTGGCGCTCACAATCGACGATTGGAGGAGGAGGAGTCGTCATTCATTCACCAGAGAAAGGATTCGTGTCATGGTGGTGATGTTCCGTGCCGTGCCGCCGTCACCCACGACCCTGGTGACCGCGCTCCAGAGCGGGCTGTCCATCACGCCGTTCGACAGCCAGAGATAGGCCACCCGTTCTCCCAGCGCGAACGCCTCGGGTGCCCAGCGCTGCTTCCGCAGCGGTTCGAGCCGGGTGCGCGTGGAGCGGTCCGTCAGCACCATCAGGAGGAGGCGGGAAGGATTGTCGGCCACGGATTCCAGGGGGTTTCCCTGCACCGCCGTTTCGATGTCCTTCGCCGATAGCATGGTGACCCGGGTCGTCACCCCAAGGCGCTTTGCGATCGCCGTTTCGATTCGGGCGGCCGGGTTACCGCGAAGCCGGGACGGGACGGTGAAGACCACGTTCCCGCTGTTCAAGAGCGTTCGAACGTTGCCGTACCCCAGGCTCTCAACCAGCGCACGCAGGTCGGCCATCGCAACGCGCTTGGCCGTGCCAACGTTGATCCCGCGAAGGAGGGCGACTCGAGTGTCCGTCCGTCCGGTCGACCCCACGGCTCTCCCGCTGTGTTGGAGGTGGGGCTAAGTTATCGCCATGACAGCCAATCGCGACGCCGCCACCCAGACTGCCCTCGACAATCTGCTCGCCGAGTACGGCTTCACCCCGGAGACCCAGCTCTATCGTGAGGCGTTGCGACAGGCCCTCACGCCGACCGATTCGCCCGGCGTGTACCGCCTTGCCGCCAACCCGAGTCCCGGGGAAACCGTCGTGGACGTATACGGTGAAGGTCACCTCGTCCAGGCGGAGAGCGTCGGGCCCGGCCTCGCGTTCGTCGAAACGACTAGCCCGGATTGGCAGGAGACGATGGAGATGCGGGTGCTGCTGGCGCGGCGCGGCCCGCCGGATTCCGCTCCACTCGATCGGGTGGAAGTTGCCGTCCGGCTCCAGGATGTCCTGGGCCAGGGCGGACTCATTTATCCGGTGGAATCGGTCACGGTGGAGCGCGCCTGGTACTGCACCCTGCCTTCAGGGTTCATCGTCGCGCAGGAAGCCACGTAAGCTTCAGGAACGGCCGATAGACGACGGGACGATGTCGCGAACCCTCGGTGTGCCGGACAGGCGCATCGCCAGCTCGAGCTCCCTTCGCAGGATGTCCAGCACCCGCTCCACACCCGGTTGACCGAACGCGGCCAGTCCCCAGACATACGGCCGCCCGATACCCACCGCCGTGGCACCCCGCGCCAGGGCCTTGATCACATCCGTCCCCCGCCGCACGCCGCCATCCACCAGTACCGGTATCCGTCCGCGGACCGCGTCCACAACCTCGGGCAGGCTATCGATCGAGGCGCGACCGCTCTCCTCCGCCCGGCCGCCGTGATTCGAGACGATGAGGCCATCCACCCCGATGGCCAGCGCCCGGCCGGCGTCCTCGTGCGTCACGATTCCCTTGAGGAGCAGCTTCGCCTTGGAAATACCGCGGAGGCGGTCGATGAAGTCCCAGCTGAGCCCTGGGGTTCGCATTTCGCCGCGCTTGACCGTCAAGCCGCGAAACATCGGCTTGCGCACGAAATAGGTGCTTTCCCGCTGCGCCACGGTCCCATGGCATGAAGTGCAGTCTCGGGAATCGAGCCGGGCCTGTCGGGTAGCGGTCAACCGGTTGCTGTCTACCGGAAGGTCAACGGTCAGCACGATCGCCGGGCAGCCGGCTCGTTCCGCCCGGCCGACCAGCGCCTGGGTCACCTCCCAGCGCGAGGTCGGGTAGAGTTGGTACCAGATCGGCTCTCCGCGAGCCTCGGTGACCTCCTCGACCCCGCTGTTTCCGACCGTGGAGAGCATCTGCAGCGTGTCCTTGGCCTTGGCGGCGCGGGCCGAACCGAGCTCCCGGTCCGGATGAAACGCCATCTGCCCGCTCACCGCCGAGAGGTAGATGGGGGTTTTCCATTCGCGTCCTAACAGTTGCACCCGGGTGTCGATCTCGGTGACATCCACGAGGCGGCGTGGTCTGAGGTACAGGCGAGCGTAGCCCTCTTCGTTGGCCCGAAGGGTTGCTTCGCCGTCCACACCGGTCGCCATGTAGCCCCAGTGCGCGGGAGGCAGTTTGCTCTGCGCCACGGCTCGCAGGTCGAAGACATCGAGCGCCTGCTCGGCGCTGGTGATCAGATCGGAAGGCGGGGTTGGTGCCGGCGCGGGCTCGTCCTCGTCTTCCTCCCGGCATGCGGCCAGCGGCAGCCCGGCGAACAGCGGACTGGAGGCGAGAAACCGGAGGAAGGCCCGTCGCGACGTCGTGCGGTCGGTTGCGGCCGTCAACATTCGGCGCATGGGACGAGCTCCGGGTTCAGGGGGGAAGGCGGCGGCTCAGAAAGTATCCCCCGGCCCGGCGAAAGCCTACCAGAATTGCAGGCTAAAGGCTAGCTAGCGCAGGGCGTGTCTGCCCAGGGCTCAGGCACGAGAACCGCCTCACCTCACTCCCGATCCGCTGCAGGCCGGGCAACGCCCCGACCCCCAACAGTTCCCGCAGGACTGGCCGCCGTGATCGCCGCTCCCGTTGCAGATCCAGCAGCGGCCCGTACCGCTGCACGAAGGACACGTGCTGGCCGCCTTCGTCAGCTCGGCAGCTGCGGGAGCGGGCGTGGTCACGGGCCCCATTCCTTACCGCACGCAGAGCACTTGTGGGGCGTGCCGTCCTTGATGTTGTGGGCGGCCTCGCGGGTGCAGCTTCCATACCCCGGCTTATCACACCCGTCGCTTTCGAAGTGGGCCATTCCGCATCCACCCGCCATGGGTTCTCTCCGGTGAAGTGTCTAGCGGAGAGTTATCTCGCGGACGAGGGCTTCGCCAGACCCACTATGAGATGTTATAGCCCACCCGCTCGACGTAGATCGTGTCAGGACCTTGCCACGAATCCTATCGGTGACCAGGCTTGTGAGCACGCAACCCCGCACGCTCCAGCCGAGCCCGATCTGCGGGCGTGATCTCATAGACCAGATCCAGCGCCTGGAGCTGCCGCTCGAGCCGACCCAGTTCTTGAGGGGTAACCACACCGTCGGCGCTGATGTCCTCGATCAATCCCCCAACCACCTTGTCCGCGGCCTAGGGCCTGGTCAGCTGCAAGGCCGGGTTATGCCGCGAACTCGGCGGCATCATGCCGTACTTGGCCACAGACTCATGGTTGGGCGACTAGGACCGCGGCCCCGGTTGGCCCTGCATCGATAGTAACGCGAACCATGCTGGAATGCCGCAGCTCGAACACTCGATCTTCCGTGTAAAAGAGGGCTGCCGAGAACGTGGTACCGGGCGTCAGGAGCTGGGTAGGCATGGCGCTCCCTCGAAGGAGGTTGGGGACCGTTTCGCCAGGGAACTCGAGACTGAACTGAGTGCCGAACGGTGTAGCATCAAGGAACAAGCTCGCATAGAATATGGCTAAGAGGTCAGGCTCTTGGATCCCGACGGCGTTCGCGAACAAATCCTGCCCTGCGATGATCGCACCAAACATCGACTCAATCATCGCCTGAGGGTAGCCGTCGCCCCACGTGCGCAGGAGCCACCAATTGAGAACCGCGCCTCGGCCCGTTCCTCGCTAGGTGAGCTGGTCCCTATGACATTAACAAGGAGCCTGGTGCCGCGACCGAGCCGTAGACTGTAGAATTGATGGAAGCACGCGGACAGCGTTGAGAATGCTCGCCCTTAGAGACCTACGAACCCTCCTTATCGCTGTTTCAACCCTCCAAGGCACGGCGGTTGCTCAGGCCCCTCGTTCTACTGAGCTAAGGAGTACTCCATACTTGAGTGCGGTTCGGTGGGCTGGGGAAGCCGATTTCCTCGGAATCGGACTCCAGTTCGAAGGCACCGCCAATCGATCGATCTCGTTCTTTGGAGACCTCGGGTTGGCGGTTCTCAGACCCTCTGTTCTGTGTTCGTGGGGCTGCGTTTGCACCTCCTTCCTCATGCCGTCGATGTACGGCCATACGCGGCGGTAGCTACCGGACGAGTACAACTCCGGAATCCAATGACTGCCTATCGTGTGGAAGTTGGGAGCGATCTTCGGATATCCTCAGGCCTGAGCGCGCGCTTTGGGCTGAATTACACTCGCGGGTGGCGCGGAAGTGGTGGCCAACTTTGGGGGATACTCGCAGGCATAAGTATCAGGCTTTGATATCTATGCGGTGGTGCGCGATACATGTGGCATCGTGGACCCGTTCGACGAGAAACCTCTGCATCATGAAGGTCCAAGATTCTCCTGGGATCCAAGCAATTCTCATGCCCGATCTCCGATCCCCGGGGTGGTTACTATAACTTCTCATAGCGGGGCACAGCTGAAGCGTCTCGGAGGTTTGAGGGTCCTTGACAAGGCTAAAGATCTAACCCAAGTCTTGTTCAAAGCGGTAGGCTCAAAGGAACTACTGAAGGGAGGTTGTGCGTGAGGCGGCTAAGGAAGGACCTGAGGCTCTCAATTCTGGTGCTGGCTACCGCCTGCTTGGGTGGAGAGATGTCTTCTCCCAAAGCATCTGAGGAAGCTGCCCCCAGCATTGAACTCGTGCGATGCCGCGGTGGGGATTGTTTGCCAATCATTATTGATTGGAATCCTGGGATATTTGGTACTGGGGGATCGGATCCATGCGAGTGGGGCGAACTGCGAATGAATGACTCGGTTCCTTCGGAAAAGGGATCCTCACGAGGAACGCAAAGGCGGGCCGGACTCAGATTGTCAGGACAAGGGGCGGCAGAATGCCTACCCAATGTTTTTGTCGAATGTCAGCCGTTTCTCCTCAACTTCCTCCAAAATACAACCTGCACCTTGCAAAGCATTCCATTCGCACCGGAGTACCCCATCGTGGTCCAACGATGGCGATTCGTGGGCGATTATCCTGATGCTATCGTGACTCGTCCGACCTCCGATTGGCACTGGGCCGGGCCTGTCGTCTTAGGCGGAACTGTAGAAGTTGACTTCACAATGGCGGGGATTACGAACACGGTCCGTGCCCAGATCTACGTATTCCGGCGGGACTGGACTTGGGCTACCGGAATCGGAGGCCGTGACGGCCTTCCGGGCGAGGTCGACGATTGTTTTCAACCCAGCGCCAATCCGCCAGCCGGCATCACCGTGGGCATGAGTTGTACCGATCAGTTTTTCACTCAGTTGTTCACGCCCGCCCCACAAGCCGCGATCAGTGATGGTTCAGGCTATTCGGCTCAGAGTGTGCCAGGAAGCGGTCCGAATAGTGGGATTTGGTACATGCAAGGTGTCTCTGCGACCATGCAGCTCCGGACTCAGATTCACAAGGAATATCGGGCGGATGGCCCGACCCATCCGTTGGTCGGGGATCCAGTCCTAGTGAACCATTGCACCACCGCTTTCAATAATGCCAATCCGCGAAACATGCATGCCGCAAACACCCTTTGCTTCTACTATGCGGAGTTCGACAGTGCGGTGGCGGTCATTTGGGATCATGAACGAAGACACATGACCACTGGATTGCAGTATGCCAACGCTAGTTCGGGTGACTTGTACAAGCGGTGGGAACCGTTAGTGGCATTGAGTAATCTGGAGCTCCAGTCAAAGGTACGACAGGAGTATCAAAACACCGCGATCCTTGTTGCCAATGGGATGCTCACTGCCCACGGGACTCAGACCGCTACCTTTCACTTCTATCGATTCATTTCCGACAGTGCAAAATGGCTCTGGGGGCCTAGCACGTATTCCAGATGAGGGGCGATAACATGCGACGATGGAGCGGAACTGCGGCACTCGTCCTCCTGGCTGCGAATATCCCTGCGATCCACGCTCAACGGATCACCCTCGATCCGGATGCCGCCGAGGTTGCTGGTTTGCTGCGCTCACGAGGGGTAGCCGGCCAAGCAGTAGCCGTCCTGACCCAACGTCGAGGACCGCAAGTACAGAGCAAGCTCCACGCGATCGCCGACAGTCTCGTGGCGATCGCCATTTCCTACCCCGGCGACGATGCTCGGGGGACACGGACGCGGGCTGCTGCTAGGGGTGCGCTCGTGAACGCAGCCCTCGGTTTGGGAGGCGGCATTCCCTACGCAGGGGGGGCATCGCGTATGGTGCGAATTGCCGTCAGCTCATCATCGGAGGCCGGGGGAGCCCTCTGGGGCATCAGCCAACTCCCAAATAGAGGGCAGGCGCTTCAGCACATGGAGGACTTGGCGACCTCGCAACACACCATCGCGTGGGCGGCTGTAGAGCTCCTATCAACATCGATGGGTGCACCAGGTCTTGAGTTACTACACCGGCTGTACCTTCAGCGCGCGGTCACTCAACCACGAGCTATTGAGATCCTCAATGGCGTGGCGTCTTATCACGGGTGGAGTCGCTAACCGAGCACTCGTCAGCAGAAACACGTCATTCATCGAGTCTTTGTATCCCCTGTGCAAGCATCCCATCTCAGCGCGTGGAGCTGTGGAATGCTTGCCATTGGGCACGCCCTGACAGGCTGCGGTCGCGGCGCCCCTACAAGTCCCTCAGCACAGGTGGAATGGGTCCATACCAGTGGGGACCCGAGCGGCGCTAAATACTCCCCCGTTGCACAAATAGATCGTCACAACGTTGGCCGCCTTGAGCTTGTGTGGAGTGTGCGCGCTGGCGATTTCCCGCCCGACGTCTTTGGCCCGGGTCACCGCGCGGGCGCCAGACGCGAAGACGGTTCGCGCGTACCACCCCAGCGAGGTGCTTCGTGTCGAGGGTGCCACCGTCTTCAAGCTCGCTTTGAAACAACGCCATTGATGCGAGACGGAACGCTGTACGTCTCAACTCCCCTAAACCGCGTCCTGGCGCTCGATGCCGCGACCGGAGCTCGTCGATGGACCTTCGACCCAAAGGTGGTCCGCACTCGACGCTACGTGGAGGGCCTGATATCCCGAGGAGTCTCACTTTGGACAGATAGTACCGCGCCGAGCGGTGCTGCTTGCAGAGACCGAATCTTCCTCGCCACGATAGATGCCCGCCTAATTGCTCTCGATGCAACCAGCGGATCCCCCTGTAGAGACTTCGGCCACGGCGGAACCGTTCGGCTCGACATCGACGGTGCCGACCACTGGGAGTACTCCGTCACTTCGCCACCTACAGTTGTGCGGGATGTGCTCGTTGTCGGTTCGGCGATCGATGTCAACCGGCGACCAGCTGGCAAATCAGGATTGGTAAGAGCCTTTGATTTGCGCACCGGGGCGCCGCGTTGGTCCTTCGACCCTCTACTCCCAAAGAACGGGCAATCAGGTCCAAAGTCACGAACCGGTGACTCTGCGCTGGAGACGAGTGGGGGCAACGTTTGGTCCATTATGTCAGCAGATTCCGAACGCGATTTGATCTTCCTACCAACTGCCAGCGGGGGCCCCAACTTCTACGGTGGTCAAAGGCCCGGTCGAAACGACTTCGCGAATTCGGTAGTCGCACTTCGAGCATCGACGGGCAAGGTGATGTGGTCGTACCAAGTGGTGCATCACGATCTATGGGATTACGATGTCGCTGCCCAGCCATTGCTCCTCAACTTTCGTCAAGGCGGACTGGAAACCCCAGCCGTCGCTGTCGGTACGAAGATGGGCATGATCTTCGTACTACATCGGGAGACGGGGAGGCCGCTGTTCCGGGTCGAGGAGCGGCAAACACCGCAGACAGATGTGCAGGGGGAGGCTACTTGGCCAACTCAGCCATTTGCCTTGCAAGGGCTTTCGTTCCATGGCACACGCCTCACGTCCGACTCGGCTTTTGGTGTCGATGAGGTCAGTCGTCGCTCGTGTCAGGCACTTATCGCGCGCCTCCGTAACGAGGGATTGTTCACTCCACCTTCCCTGCGGGGGACACTGCTGTGGCCGGGGGTCTGGGGAGGAATCAATTGGGATGGAATGGCCTGGGATCCCGAGCGACAAATTATAGTGACAACGTTGAGACGCTTGGCCATGTTCGTTCAACTACATCATCGAGACGGTTCGAAAACAGTGCGCAGCATACAACAGCCAGGCCTGGAGTTTCTAGCGCAAGAGGGGACCCCATACTCTGCAACACGCGGACCTCTAGTCTCCCAGTCTGGTGTTCCCTGCTCCCCTCCTCCATGGAGCCTACTCGTCGCCATCGACCTTGCCAAAGCTAGCGTCCGCTGGCAACGGCCTCTCGGCATAGTTCCAGAATTGCGGCATTTGCCAGGCTCTGATACTTGGGGCTCGTTGGTCTTCGGAGGGCCGCTCCTTACGAAGGGAGGTCTAGTGTTCATAGCGGCTTCCCAGGATGACCGCCTACGGGCTTTTGATATTGACACAGGAGACTCGCTCTGGGAGTACGAGCTTCCTGCGGGTGGGCAGGCCAGCCCAATGACATATGTGCATAAGGGTCGTCAGTACGTCGTGATCGTTGCTGGAGGTCGAGCGGGAATCGGTTCACCAGGAGATTGGATCATCGCATTTGCACTGCCCGAGCAAGAGAGGGGAGACTTTTGAACCCGCGCGGTCTCTTGCCGCGGGGCGCGCGCGGCACGGCCCCCGCGCCCTCAAACTTCCGGCGCCATCCGCGCAGCTGCTCGGGCTGAATCGTGAGCTCGCGGGCGACCTCGACCAGCGGCCGGCCGCCCTCTGGTGACCAGGCGCACCGCTTCGAGCTTGAACTCCACACTGAAGCCACGACGATTCCGTGTCACTCGGCACCTCCTCCCCAATATTGGGGCGTGAGGAGGTGTCCATCAAATTGCGGGATCATCCAGTCGCTTTCGGTACCGGTCAAGAATCAGGGCAGCCACGTTTCGCAGAGCGGATTCGCGGTCAACCTCGACAACGGCGCGATCACGAACAACCCGACCGGCGCGAGCGATCTGGTCTGGGATCCGGTCTCAGGGCTCACCACCCACAGCGGAGCGGGGCTTCGGGTAACGGGAACATCC
>Ga0187893_10009798_pt1 | contig 14560 bp, 14 predicted proteins | sample MA1701074metaG_FD_139574 | JGI IMG/M metagenome (GOLD analysis project Ga0187893, IMG submission 139574) | White microbial mat communities from a basaltic lava cave in the Kipuka Kanohina Cave System on the Island of Hawaii, USA - MA170107-4 metaG ...
AAGAAGTTCGACCCGGTGGCGCGCAAGCACGTGGTGTACAAGGAGACCAAGCTGAAGTGAGGAGCTAGGAACTAGGATGTAGGGAACATCCAAAGCAAGAAAGCAAAGGGCCTGCGATTTCGCAGGCCCTTTTCGTTTTTCCCTAGATCCTAGATCCCAGATCCTAGACCCTAGATCCTCAGGCCGGCACGGCGTATCCGCGCAGCGTGTGCGAGAACTCCCTGAGCGCGGTGATGCCCGATTGCTCGGCGCGCTTGCACCAGTCTTCGAGCTGGTGCAGGAGCTGCTCCTTCGAGGCGCTGGAGCGGGCCCACACGGCGGTCAGCTCCTGGCGCATGGTGTAGATCGTGGTCAGCACGCTGCTCTTGGTGAGCGCCTCCTCGAGATTGGCGCGCTCGTCGGCGCGCAGGTCGTTGGGGTCGCGCCGCAGCCAGCGCTTGAACTTGGACACGTCGATCGATACGCCGCGCGCCTTGAGCGTGCGCAGCTCGCGCTTCCAGGTGGAGGCCAGGCTGCGGGCGAAGCGCGCGGCCACGTCGTAGCGATGCGTGATCACCGCCTGCAGCGTCTGCAGGTCGCAGCGCAGCTTGCCGCTGTCGATGCGCACGCGTGGCGCCACGCGCCGCACCTCGGCCAGGCCGAGCATCTCCAGGACGCGGATGTAGAGCCAGCCGATGTCGAACTCGTACCACTTGTTGGACAGCCGTGCGGAGGTGCCGTAGGCGTGATGGTTGTTGTGCAGCTCCTCGCCGCCGATCAGGATGCCCCAGGGCACGATGTTGGTGCTGGTGTCGTCGGTCTGGAAGTTACGGTAGCCGCTGTGGTGACCCAGTCCGTTGATGACGCCCGCGGCGAACAGCGGAATCCAGATCATCTGCACCGCCCAGATGGTGATGCCGATGGCGCCGAACAGACCGACGTCGATCGCCATCATCAGCACGATGCCCAGCATGGTGTGGCGCGCGTAGAGATTGCGCTCGATCCAGTCGTCGGGCGTACCGTGGCCGTACTTGGCGATGGTCTCCGCGTCCCTGGCGCCGATGCGATACAGCTCGGTGCCTTCCAGCAGCACCTTGCGTAGCCCCAGCACCTTGGGGCTGTGCGGATCGTCCGGCGTTTCCACGCGGGCGTGGTGCTTGCGGTGGACTGCGGCCCACTCGCGCGTGACCATGCCGGTGGTGAGCCACAGCCAGAACCGGAAGAAATGGCCGACCAGGGGGTGCAGCTCGAGTGCGCGATGCGCCTGATGGCGGTGCAGGAAGATGGTGACGGCGGCGATGGTGACGTGGGTCAGTCCCAGGGCCACCAGCACGTCTGCCCACCAGGGCAGCTGGATCAGTCCGTTCGCGATCTCGAGGAGAAAACTCATCGTGGGGTAGATGGTTGTTGGGAGGCGGGCGCCATTGTACAGGGCCAGCGGCGAAGCTGCCGGGCGGCGCAATCCCTAATATCGGCACGGCGCGGCCGCTTTCAATGGCTCGCAGCGCCGGTTTCGACGGACCGCCGCGCGGAGCGATGCACAAGTCGAGCCAGGGCGGCTCACCCAAGAGCAGCCCGACTACCTCGCGCCAGCACCGCCACGAAGAATCCGTCCATCTGGTGCGTGTGAGGGAGAACGCGGAAACAGACGCCGGTGTCCAGCGCGATGCCTTGGGCGCGCAGGATGCCGCTGGCATCGTCGAGCGCGAACTGCGGGTGCGCGGCGAGAAACGCCTCCACGATCGCATCGTTCTCTTCGCGCAGGATGCTGCAGGTGGCGTACACCAGACGTCCTCCGGGCTTCACCAGGCCGGCGGCGGCGGCCAGGATCGAGGCCTGCTTGCGGGTGAGCTCGGCGAGCGCCTGCGGCGACTGCCGCCACTTCAGATCGGGGTTGCGCCGTAGCGTCCCCAGGCCGGTGCAGGGCGCGTCAACCAGCACGCGGTCGATCTTGCCGGCCAGGCGCCGCACGCGCGCATCGTGCTCGTCGTCGATCAGCTGCGGGTGCACGTTCGACAATGCCGAGCGCTTGAGGCGCGACGCTAGATTGGCGAGCCGGCGCTGCGCGGTGTCGAAGGCGTACAGCCGCCCCTCGGAGCGCATCAGCGCCCCCAGCGCCAGCGTCTTGCCGCCGGCGCCCGCGCAGAAGTCCACCACCATCTCGCGCCGGCGCGGCGCCACCAGCCAGGTGAGCAGCTGGCTGGCCTCGTCCTGCACTTCGACTTTGCCTGCACGGAACAGCGCGTGGTGCTGCAGCGCCGGCTTCTCCGCCAGCCGCACGCCCAGGGGCGACCAGGGCGTCGGCGCCGCGTTCAAGCCCTCGGCGCGTAACGCAGCCAGCACCGCCTCGCGCTCGCCGAGCCGGCTGTTGACGCGCAGATCCAGCGGCGCGGGCGCCAGCAGCCCGCGCGCGAGCGCCAGCGCGTCGGCCTCCGGCATGAGGGCGAGCAGCCGCTCCCAGATCCAGTCCGGCAGGCTCGTCTGCACGGCCGGCGGCAGTGCGCGCGTGTCGGCCGCACGCACGCCGGCCAGCCACCGGGCCTCGTCCCGCTTCAGCACCGGCTCGAGCTGGCGCAGGCTGCGCCCTTCGATGAGCGCCGCCGCCGCGAGCAGCAGGCGGCGCGGCTGGCGGCCGCCGGCCAGCGTTTCCAGCAAGCGCAGATGGCGCAGGGCAGCGAACGCCAACTCGGCCACCGGCCCGCGGTCGCGCTGGCCCAGCGCCCGGTGCTCGCGGAAGAAGACGCGCAGCACCGCGTCGGCCGGGCGCTCGAAGGCGAGCATCGCGCGCAGGGCGTCGGTGGCGGCGGTCAGGCGTTGAGCGGTCAGTTCCACGCGCGTGCCCGCTCTGCGCGCGGGCGGACCCGGCGCTACTTCTCCGGAAAGACGATCCGCGTGACCACCGAATCGAACACCTTGCCGTTGCGATCGGTGTAACGGATGCGCACCGGCATGTTGTGCTGTTCCACCGCCAGCCACACCTCGAAGGCGCGCTTGTCCTGCGGGCCTTGCACCTTCTTGACGCGCAGCGTCTCGAGCGCGCCAAGCTCGGTCTCGATCGTCTCGCGCCCGAGCAGCGCGTAGCGGTACTGGCGCAGTCGCCGCCCGTCGGTGAGGTGTGCGGCCAGCCCGCTCGCCTCGGGCGGCACGAACGCGAAGTTGTAGCCGAAGCTGGTGCTGTCCCAGCTGTTCTCCGGCAGGGGCACGGTCTGGCTCTCGTCGCCGTCCACCAGGGTGGCCTGCTTGCGTTCCCAGTCGAAGGTGGCGCTGCGCTTCGGGTTCCCATTGCGCTCTTCGGTGAACACCTCCGGGCGCAGGCCGGCGCGCGTGACGCGGCCTTGGCTCTCGCGCCGGATGTTGAGCCGGTAGAGCGCGGCCGCCAGGCCGGCGGTCTTCGATTCGCTCACCACCCGATACGTGCGCCCGTCGTGCTGGAACACGTCGCGGCCCTCGCCGATCTTCATCGAACCCAGGAACACGGCGTAGGTGATCTCCACCCGCGGCGGCACCGCCGCCAACGCGCCGGCCGGGAGCTGCGCGGCGAGCAACAGTGCGATGAGCGATCGCGTCATGCTTCCTCCGGACAGACGATGGCCTGGGCCGCGCGCGTGGGGACGCTCAGCCGCACGCGACTGCCCGCGAGCGCGAGCCGGCCCTCGCAGAACCAGCGCACCGCCCGCGGCAGGATCCTGTGCTCCTGGGCGAGCACGCGCGCCGCGAGGCTGTCTTCGGTGTCGTCGTCGAGCACCGGCACCGCGGCCTGGACGATGATGGGACCGTGGTCGACCTGGGCGGTGACGAAGTGCACGGTGCAGCCGTGCAGGCGCACCCCGGCCTCCAGCGCGCGCCGGTGCGTGTGCACGCCCGGAAAGGCGGGCAGCAGCGAGGGATGGATGTTGATCAGCCGCCCGCTGTAGCGCTGCACGAACCACGGGGTGAGCACGCGCATGAAGCCGGCCAGCACAATCAGATCCGGTGCGGCCGCGTCCGCTGCCTGGGCCAGCGCCCGGTCGAAGCCCTCGCGGTCGGCATGCGGGCGGTGGTCGACGATCTGGGTGGCCACGCCCCGGGCGGTCGCGATCGCAAGCCCGGCGGCAGCCGGGTTGTTGCTGATCACGGCCCCGGTGACCGCCGGCAGGGGCGCTTCGAGCAGCGCCTGCATGTTGCTGCCGCGCCCGGAGATGAGGATCACCAGCCGTTTCACGCGCGCTCCGGCCTCATGCCACGACGGTCTGCGCCTGGCCCGCCACGCGCGCGTGCACGCGACCGATGCGCCAGGCCTGCTCGCCGGCGCCGGTGAGCAGCGCGAGCGCGCGCGCGGCGTCCGCCTCGGCCACCGCCGCGACCATGCCGATGCCGCAGTTGAACACCCGATGCATCTCGTCTTCGGCCACGCCGCCCTGCGCCTGCAGCCAGTCGAACAGCGGCGAACGCGGCCACGCGCTGCGCTCGAGGCGCGCGGCCAGACCCGCATCCAGCATGCGCGGCACGTTCTCCACCAGGCCGCCGCCGGTGATGTGCGCCAGTCCCTTCACGTCCATCGTCTCCATCAGCTCCAGCACCGGTTTCACATAGATGCGCGTCGGCGCCAGGATCGCTTCTCCTAACGAACGACCGTGGAAATCGGACGACAGGTCCGGCCGCGCCCGCTCGAGAATGCGACGGATCAGCGAGTAACCGTTGGAGTGCGCGCCGCTGGAAGCGAGCCCGATCAGCGCGTCGCCGGGCGCGATGCGCGCGCCGTCGACGATGCGCTCCTTCTCCACCACACCCACGGCGAAACCGGCGAGATCGTACTCGCCGGGCGGATACATGTCGGGCATCTCGGCGGTCTCGCCGCCGATCAGCGCGCAACCCGCCATCTCGCAGCCGTGCGCGATGCCCCCGACCACGGCCGTGGCGACTTGCACGTCGAGCTTGCCGCAGGCGTAGTAGTCGAGAAAGAACAACGGCTCGGCGCCCTGCGTGAGGATGTCGTTGACGCTCATCGCCACCAGATCGATGCCCACTGTGTCGTGGCGGTTCAACTGGAACGCGAGCTTGAGCTTGGTGCCCACGCCGTCCGTGCCGGACACGAGCACCGGGTTGCGGTAGCGCCTGGGCACCTCGAACAGGGCGCCGAAGCCGCCGATCCCGGCCAGGACGCCCTCGCGCAACGTGCGCTGTGCCAGCGGCTTGATGTTCCGCACCAGCGCGTCGCCGGCGTCGATGTCCACGCCGGCGACGCGGTAGGTCAGGCCACGGGTCAGGTTGCGGCGTCGGTGGGTGTCGCTCATCGCGTGTGGCGCAGGCGGCGCAGCGGATCCGGGCGGGAAGAACTGCGCTAAGATGACGTCGTGCCGCCCTGTGCTCGGACGTTCGCCGCCTCGGGCGAGGCGGCATTCTACTGCAAACCGCTTCCCATGCGTTTTCGTCCGGCGCGCCTGCGCCGCCTGCCCTGACCATCGGTCCGCCGATGCAGCTCGTGCTGGATCTGGCCCCGCCGGCGGCACCCACGCTCGACAACTTCGAGCCGGGCGGCAACGCCGAAGTCCTGTCCGCAGTGCGGGCCTGGGTGACCGGCGCCTCGCCGCAGGCGAGCGTTTACCTGTGGGGACCAGCCGGATCCGGAAAGAGCCACCTGTTGCGCGCAGCGATCGCCGACGCGGCGGCGCGCGGACGTCGCGCGCACTACCTGGCCGCCGGAGCGTCGATGTCGCCGGAGGCGCTGCACGCGCAGTGGCTGGCGATCGACGACGTGCAAGCGCTCGACGCCGAGACCCAGGCTGCACTGTTCGCGCCGCTCGACCGAGCTGCGGCGCAAGCGCTGCGCTTGCTCGTCGCGGGCGACAACGCGCCGAGCGGCCTGCCGTTGCGCGCCGACGTGCGCACGCGCGTCGGCGCCGCGCTGGTGCTGCGAATCAGGCCGCTTACCGACGCGGACAAGGTGCAGGCGCTGCGCCGTCATGCCGACGGCCGCGGCTTCGAGCTCGCGCCGGAGGGGGCGGAGTACCTGCTGCGCTACGGCCGGCGCGACCTGCCGTCGCTGATGGCGCTGCTCGACGCCGCCGACCGCTACTCGCTGCAAACGCGTCGCGCGGTGTCGGTGCCGTTGTTGCGCGAGGTGCTGCAGCTCGCGGATCGCCGCCTCTGAGGGAGCGCACCCGCCGCCGCGCCGCGGGCGAGCGGTCGTCGGCAGCGTGCCGCGGTCGCGAATTCGGCTATACTCGATCGTTCGCCGCATGGCACGCCCTCTCGTCGTGATCTCCTTCGCATCCACGCGTTCGCTCCGGCTCCGGCAGCGCTGCGCTTGTCGGGCGATGGCAACATAGCCACGGCGCATGACGGTCATGCGGCTCGCCCTGTTCGATCTCGACAATACGCTGCTCGCCGGCGACAGCGACTTCGAGTGGGCCCAGTTCCTGATCGATCAGGGCGTGCTCGACCGCGAAGTGTACGAGGCGCGCAATCTGCACTTCTACGAGCAGTACAAGGCCGGCACGCTGGACATCGGCGAGTTCCTCGACTTCCAGTTGAAGCCGCTGTCGCGCCATCCGCGCCGGCAGCTCGAGGACTGGCACCGCGATTTCATGCGCACCCGCATCCTGCCGATCATCACGCAGAAGGCGCGCGACCTGGTGCAGAGTCACGTGCACGACGCGCGCGCTATCGTCACCGCCACCAACAGTTTCGTCACCGGCCCGATCGCGCGCGAGTTCGGTATCGATCACCTGGTGGCCACCGAGCCGGAGGAAGCGGGCGGCGAATTCACCGGTCGCGTGCGCGGCGTGCCCTCCTTCCAGGAGGGCAAGGTCCGGCGCGTGGAGCAGTGGTTGGCCGAGCACGGCCTGCACTGGGGCTCCTTCACCGAGACCTGGTTCTACAGCGACTCGCTCAACGACCTGCCGCTGCTCGACAAGGTCACGCACCCGGTGGCCGTCGATCCGGACGAGACCTTGAAAGAGACCGCCCTGGACAAGGGCTGGATGATCATCAGCCTGCGGTGAGCCGGCCGCTCGCGCTGCTCATGACCCTGCTGCTCGTCGCGGCGGGCGCCGCCGCCGTCGGGCTGATGGCGGGCAGCCACGCGCTGGCGCCGGCCGAGGTGCTGTCCGCGCTCGGCGCGCGCGAACCCACGCTCGCGCGCGACATCGTCCTGGAAGTGCGTCTGCCGCGCGTATCGGCAGCGCTCGCCTGCGGCGCATTGCTCGCACTCGCCGGCGTGCTGCTGCAGGTCCTGCTGCGCAACCCGCTCGCCGATCCCTATGTGCTCGGCATCTCCGGCGGCGCCGGGCTCGGCGTGCTGATTGCGATGCTGTCCGGGCTGGGACAGGCGGTCGCGTCGGTGGCGGGCTTCGGCGGCGCGTTCGGCGCCGCGCTGGTGGTGTTCGGCCTCGGGTACCGCGCGGGGGACTGGAATCTGTATCGGTTGCTGCTCACCGGCGTGGTGCTGGCGGCGGGCTGCGGTGCGCTGATCAGCCTGCTGCTGGTGCTGGCGCCGCAGGGCACGGTCAAGGGCATGTTGTTCTGGCTGATGGGCGATCTGTCCTCGGCGCCCGGCGCCGGCTGGGCGTGGGCGGTGGCGCTCGCGCTGGGGAGCCTGGCGGTGGTGCGCGCCGGCACGCTCAACGTGCTCAGCCTGGGGCGCCTCAAGGCCGCCGCGCTCGGAGTGCCCGTCAGAGCCGCGGAGACGGCGATCTACTTCGCGGCGGCGCTCGCCACCGTCAGCGCGGTGATGCTGGGCGGCACGATCGGCTTCGTCGGGCTGATCGTGCCGCACCTGGTGCGCTTGCTGGGTGTCAGCGACCTGCGCTGGCTGACGCCGCTCGCCATGCTCGCCGGCGCCGGGTTCCTCTGCCTTGCCGACACGCTCGCGCGTACCGCATGGGCGCCGCTGCAGTTGCCCGTCGGGGTGCTGACCGCGCTGCTCGGCGTACCGGTGATGCTGCTGCTGCTGGCGCGGCGCCCCGGGAGCGAGCGTTGACCCGGCTCGCCGCCGAGAAGCTGACGCTCGGCTTCCCCGAGCGCGTGCTCCGCAGGGACCTGGATCTCGCGGTGCGCCCGGGCGAATGCTGGGCGGTGCTGGGCAACAACGGCAGCGGCAAGACCACGTTGCTGCACGTGCTGGGCGGGCTGCAGCCGGCGCTCGCGGGGCGCGTGCTGCTGGACGGGATCGAGCTGCCGCGGGTGCCGCACGCTGCGCGCGCACGCAAGATCGGGCTGCTGCTGCAGGAGGAGGCCGCCGCCTTCTGGGGCACGCTGCTCGAGTACGTGCTGCTCGGCCGCTATCCGCACCGGCGCTGGATGCTGGGCGCCGGCGCCGCGGACGAGGCCCTGGCGCGGGCGGCGCTGGAGCGGGTCGACCTGACGGGGCGCGAGGCGCGCATGCTCTCGACGCTGTCCGGCGGCGAGCGCCAGCGCGCACGGCTGGCGTTGATCCTGGCGCAGGATCCGGACGTTTACCTGCTCGACGAGCCGCTGCAGCACCTGGATCTGCGCCATCAGCTCGAAACCCTGGCGCTGCTGCGCAACCTGGCGCAGCAGCACGGCAAGGCGGTGGTCATGGTGCTACACGAGCCGGCGCGCGCGCGACGCGTCTGCGACCGGGCGCTGCTGCTGTTCGAGGACGGCCGCTCACAGTCGGGGCCGGTGGGCGAGCTGCTGGCGCACGACCTCCTGGAGCGTCTCTACGGTTGTCCGGTGGAGGGAGCGTGACCCCGGTATAATCGCGTCATGCCTTCCCTGACCCGCCCAAGGGGTCAATCCTGCCCCTCCGGCGGCACCGTGTGTATCTGCTTTGGGTGTATTCGCTTTGGGCGTACCCGCTCCGGACCCGCCCGCTCCCGCCCGCCTCATCCCCCTGCATGATCCGCCGCCTGCTGCAGCGCGTGTTCTCCGGCCGCCCGGATGGCGAGCGCGACCCGGTGGTGATCTCGTTCGCGGAGCACGGCGTGGCGCGCGAGCGGATCAGCCCGTGCGCGCGCAAAGTGGTGGCCGGGTTGCAGGAGGCGGGCTATGCCGCGTTCGTGGTCGGCGGGGCGGTGCGCGATCTGCTGGTGGATCTGGAGCCGAAGGACTTCGACCTGGCCACCAGCGCCACGCCCGAGGAGGTCAAGGCGGTGTTCCGCCGCGCGCGCATCATCGGCCGGCGCTTCCGGCTGGTGCACGTGATGTGCGGCAGGGAAACGGTGGAGGTGTCCACCTTCCGCGGCAGCGCCGCGGGCGAGGACGAAGATCAGGTGCGCGATCAGCACGGCCGTATCCTGCGCGACAACGTGTGGGGCAGCCAGGCGGAAGACGCCTTCCGCCGCGACTTCACCATCAACGCCCTGTTCTACGACCCGCAGACCGAGGAGATCCTGGATTACTGCGGCGGCTTCCCCGACCTGCGCAAGCGCGTGATCCGCATGATCGGCAAGCCGCTCGAGCGCTATCGCGAGGACCCGGTGCGCATGCTGCGCGCGGTGCGCCTGGCCGCCAAGGTCGGCGGGCACATCGAGCCGCGCACGCGCGAGCCGATCCGCACGCTCGGCGAGCTGCTGCACAATGTCCCGCCCGCGCGGCTGTTCGAGGAGATGCTCAAGCTGCTGCTGTCGGGTCACGCCACCGAGTGCCTGCTGCAGCTGCGCAACGAAGGCCTGCACCACGGCATGCTGCCGATGCTCGACGTGATCCTGGAGCAGCCGATGGGCGAGCGCTTCGTGATGCTGGCGCTCAACCGCACCGACGAGCGCGTGCGCGAGGACAAGCCGGTATCGCCCGCCTTCCTGTTCGCCGCGCTGCTGTGGCACGAGGTCCTGGCGGCCTGGAGGCGGCACGAGGAGGAACACGGCATGAAGCCGATCCCCGCCCTGCACCAGGCGATGGAGGAGGTGGTCGCGGCCCAGGTCGAGCGCCTGGCGATTCCGCGCCGCTATACCACCGACATGAAGGAGCTGTGGGCGCTGCAGCCGCGCCTGCTCCAGCGCAGCGGACGGCGCCCGTACAAGCTGCTGGAGCACCCGCGGCTGCGCGCCGGCTACGACTTCCTGCAGCTGCGCTGCGAGAGCGGCGAGGTGGACCTGGAAGCCGCGCAGTGGTGGGAGCGCTTCATGCGCGCGGGCGAGGAGGAGCGCGCGCGCATGCTGCTGCCCGAGGGGCCCGGCGGCGGCAAGCGGCGGCGCCGTCGCCGCCGCGGACCGCGCGGCGAGCAAGCCGGCGAGGCGCTCGCCGCCGATCGCCAGGCGCTGCCCGCAGGCTCGGCTGCGTAGCCCGCAACGCCATCGATTCCTGCAGCGTGGCCCGGCCGCCGCCCGTCCCCCGCCCGGCGCACGTCGGCATCGGCAGCAACCAGGACGACCCGGTGCGGCAAGTGCGCGACGCCTTCGGCGAGCTCGCCGCCCTGCCGTCCACCCGTCTCGCGGCGCGCTCGTCCCTGTACCGCAGCGCCCCGGTCGGCGGGCCCGATCAGCCCGACTTCGTCAATGCGGTGGCGCGGCTGGAAACCGCGCTCGCGCCGGCAGCGTTGCTGCAGCGGCTGCTCGCCATCGAGCAGCGCCACGGGCGGGTGCGCGGCGAGCGCAACGGGCCGCGCACGCTGGACCTGGATCTGCTGCTCTACGCCGACGAAGTCCTGCACGCGCGCGGACTGCGGATACCGCATCCGCGCATGCACGAGCGCGCGTTCGTGCTGCTGCCCCTGCAGGAGGTCACGCCCGGGGTGATCATCCCCGGGCGCGGGCCGGTCGCCACCCTGCTGCATGGTGTAGCCGGGCAGCGCGTCGACCGGCTCGACTGAGCCGCTGCGCCGCCCGGATGGCCGCCCGCAGGCATCGCTACATCGTCGTCGAAGGCCCGATCGGCGCGGGCAAGACCAGCCTCGCCCGGATGCTGGCCGAGCACGGCGGCGCGGACGTGCTGCTGGAGAGCCCGGAGAGCAACCCGTTTCTCGCCGGTTTCTATCAGGACCGGCGGCGCTGGGCGCTGGCCACGCAGCTGTTCTTCCTGTTCCAGCGCGTCAACCAGCTTGCCGGGCTGAAGCAGCTCGACCTGTTCGAGCGTCCCACGGTGGCCGACTTCCTGTTCGAGAAGGACTCGCTGTTCGCCCGCTTGAACCTGTCGGACGACGAGGTGGCACTTTATCAGCGCATTTACGATCACCTCGCGCCCCAGGTGCCCACCCCCGACCTGGTGATCTATCTGCAGGCCCCGGTGGAGACGCTGATGGCGCGGGTGCGCCGCCGCGCCGCAGCCTACGAGCGCGGCATCGGGGAAGATTACTTGGTGCGGCTGGCGGCCGGCTACGGGCGCTTCTTCCACGACTACGCCGCCGCGCCGCTGCTGATCGTCAACAGCGAGCACCTGAATTTTGTTGATCGCCCCGGGGATTTTGCTTTATTGTTGCGACGCATCGGCGAGATGCGCGGGCCGCGCGAGTTCTTCAACGTGCAGTGAGCCGAGGACCACCCGGATGAGCGTTCATGCTGCCCCTGCCGCGGTGAGCAAGGTCACCGTGACCGCGCTCCAGAAGATGCGCCAGGCGGCGCAGCGCATCACCATGCTGTCCTGCTACGACGCCAGCTTCGCCGCGCTGCTGGACGAATGCGGCGTGGACATGCTGCTGGTGGGCGACTCGCTCGGGATGGTGGTGCAGGGCCACGATTCGACGCTGCCGGTGAGCATGGACGACGCGGTGTATCACACGCGCTGCGTGGCGCGCAGCGCGAAGCGGGCGATGGTGGTGGGCGATCTGCCCTTCGCCAGCTACCAGGCGAGTGCGCAGCAGGCATACCGCAACGCCGCGCGGCTGATGGCCGCCGGCGCGCACATGGTCAAGCTCGAGGGCGGCGCGGTGATGGCCGGGACCGTCGAGTTCATCGTCGGCCGCGGCATTCCCATGTGCGGCCACATCGGTCTGACGCCGCAGTCGGTGCACCAGCTGGGCGGCTTCCGCGTGCAGGGCAAGACCGAGGACGCAGCCAGGCGCCTGATCGAGGAGGCGAAGCTGCTGGAGCAGGCGGGGGCGGCGACGCTGGTGGTGGAGTGCGTGCCGGCCGAGGTCGGCAAGGATCTCACCGCCGCGCTCGCCATCCCCACGCTCGGCATCGGCGGCGGCCCGCACTGCTCGGGCCAGATCCTCATCCTGCACGATATGCTCGATGTCTATCCCGGAAAGAAGGCGCGCTTCGTGAAAAACTTCATGGCCGGCGCCGGCTCGATCCAGCAGGCGGTGCGCAATTTCGTCGCCGAGGTGAAGGCGGGCACCTTCCCCGGGCCGGAGCATTGCTTCTAGGAGGATCTGGGATCTAGGAGCTAGGAACTAGGGTGCGTCGTACGGCGGAGCCGCGCTTTGTTTCGCCCAGATCCTAGCTCCTAGATCCTAGCCCCTCAGAGACATGGAAGTCATCACTACCGTCGATGTGCTGCGCCGGCGCCTGCGGCGCGAGGACAACGTCGCCTGCGTGCCGACCATGGGCAACATCCATGACGGCCATCTGTCGCTGGTGCACATCGCGCGCCGGCACGCCCCGCTGACGGTCACCACCATCTTCGTCAACCGCCTGCAGTTCGGCGCCGGCGAGGACTTCGACAACTATCCGCGCACCTTCGAGGAGGACTGCGCAAAGCTCGAGGCGGCCGGCAACGCCATCGTGTTCCATCCCGACGAGAGCGAGATGTATCCCGGGCCGCAGGCGTTCCATGTCGATCCGCCGGCGATCGCCAACAAGCTCGAGGGCCGCTTTCGCCTCGGCCATTTCCGCGGCGTGGCCACGGTGGTGCTGAAGCTCATAAACATCGTGCAGCCGCAGACCGCGGTGTTCGGCAAGAAGGATTACCAGCAGCTCGCGATCGTGCGGCACATGGTGGAGCAGCTGGCGCTGCCGGTGGAGATCGTGCCGGCCGAAACCGTGCGCGCGCCCGACGGGCTGGCGCTCAGCTCGCGCAACCGCTACCTGAGCGCGACGGAGCGCGCGGAGGCGCCGCGCCTGCAGCGCGTGCTGCAGCGCGTGCGCGAGCAGGTGGCGGGCGGCGAGCGCAACTTCGAAGCGATCGAGTTCGCGGCCGACGCCGAGCTGGCGCGTCACGGCTGGCACGTGGACTACGTGGTGGTGCGCAGCCGCCGCACCCTGATGCAGCCCGAGCCCGGCGAGACCGAGCTGGTGACCCTGGGCGCGGCCAAGCTCGGCAACACGCGTCTGATCGACAATCTCGAGATCGATGCCAGCTAGGAGCTAGGATCTAGGAGCTAGATCTAGGGAAAGGCGCGGCTTCGCCGCACAACACCCCCTAGCCCCTAGATCCCAGATCCTAGCCCCTATTCCGCGGGGAGCTCGTGTCCGTGGTACTCCTCGCGCAGCTTGGTCTTGAGCAGCTTGCCGGTGGCCGTGTGCGGCAGCTCGGCGACGAACACCACGTCGTCCGGGACCCACCACTTCGCCACCTTGCCCTGGAAGAAGGCGAGCAGCTCCTCGCGCGTGAGCTGCGCGTCGGGCTTCTTCACCACGATCAGCAGCGGGCGCTCGTCCCATTTGGGGTGCGCCACGCCCACCACCGCCGCTTCCTTCACCGCGGGGTGGGCCATCGCGGTGTTCTCCAGATCGATCGAGCTGATCCATTCGCCGCCGGACTTGATCACGTCCTTGGATCGATCGGTGATCTGCATGTAGCCGTCGGGATCGATGGTGGCGACGTCCCCGGTGGGAAACCAGCTCGCGCCGCGCTCGTCCTGCCGCAGGATGGCGTCGCCCTCGCCCCTGAAGTACTGGGTGGTGATCCAGGGGCCGCGCACCAGCAGGTCGCCGAAGGCCTTGCCGTCCCAGGGCAGCGCCTTGCCCTGGTCGTCCACGATCTGCATGTCCACGCCGAACAGCGGGCGGCCCTGCTTGTCCTGCACCCTGAGCTGCTCCTCCTCGGGCAGCGCCAGATGCTTGGCCTTGAGCGTGCACACGGTGCCCAACGGGCTCATCTCGGTCATGCCCCAGGCGTGCAGCACGCGCACGCCGTAGTCGCGCTCGAAGCTGCGGATCATCGCCGGCGGGCAGGCGGAGCCGCCGATTACCGTGCGGTTGAAGGTGCTGAACGCGAGGCCGCGTTGCTGCACGTGCTGCAGCAGGCCCAGCCACACCGTCGGCACGCCGGCCGACATGGTCACTTTCTCCTGCTCGAACAGCTCGTAGAGGCTGGCGCCGTCGAGCTGCGCGCCCGGGAACACCAGCTTGCTGCCCGCCAGCGCGCAGGCATACGGCAACCCCCACGCGTTGACGTGGAACATCGGCACCACCGGCAGCACCACGTCGCGGGCCGACAGATTGAGCGCGTCGGGCAGGCAGCCCGCGTAGGCGTGCAACAGGGTCGAGCGATGGGCGTACAGCACGCCTTTCGGGTTGCCGGTGGTGCCGGAGGTATAGCACAACCCGGCCGCGGTCCATTCGTCGAACTGCGGCCAGTCGTAGGCGTCGGAGTGGGCGTTGATCAGATCCTCGTAGCACAGCAGGCCGGGCAGCGGCAGCGTCGGCATGTGCGCGCGGTCGGTCATCGCGATCCAGCCGCGCACGCCCGCGCAATGCGGGGCCAGCTTCTGGACCAGAGGCGCGAAGGTCAGATCGAAGCAGACGTACTGGTCGTC
>Ga0187893_10009799_pt1 | contig 14559 bp, 15 predicted proteins | sample MA1701074metaG_FD_139574 | JGI IMG/M metagenome (GOLD analysis project Ga0187893, IMG submission 139574) | White microbial mat communities from a basaltic lava cave in the Kipuka Kanohina Cave System on the Island of Hawaii, USA - MA170107-4 metaG ...
CGAGGAGAAGCTGCTTCGCTCCGTTGCGCTGCAGAACGCCAAGAGCATTCTCGCCGCACGCCAGCGTGCTGAGCAGGAGCTCATCCAGGCGAAGGCAGCGTTGGAACTGAGGACGGAGGAGCTCGCCCATTCTCTGGCGATGATGCGTGCGACCCTGGAATCCGCCACCGACGGAATTCTGGTAACGGACGGCGGCGGCAAGGTGACGGCCTTCAACGGGAATTTTGTAGAGATGTGGCGGATACCCAGCAAGACCATGGACGCGAGAGAACACACGCAACTGCTGGAAGTTTGGGGCCGACAGTTCAAGGATCCCGAGCAATTCCGGGCCAGGGTCATAGACATTTACGCCTCTTCGCCACCCGAAAGTTATGACCTGCTCGAATTGGCGGATGGAAGAGTGGTCGAGCGCTTTTCCAAAATCCAGCGCATCGATGAGCAAAACGTCGGTCGTGTCTGGAGCTTTCGGGACATTACGGAGCGCAGACGCGCCGAAGAAGCACTGCAAAAGCAATCAGAGTGGTTGCGCGTCACCCTTTTCAGCATTGGCGATGCCGTGATCACTACGGACACCGAAGCGCGTGTAACCTCGTTGAACCCGGTGGCTGAGTCCCTGACTGGCTGGACTCAGCAGGAAGCCCGAGGGAGGCCCCTGAACAGTGTTTTCCGCATCATTAATGAACAGACCCGCCAGCCGGTCGAGAACCCGGCGACAAGGGCGCTCAAAGAAGGTGTCATCGTCGGGCTGGCGAACCATTCCGTCCTCATCAGAAAGGACGGCACGGAGCGACCGATTGACGACAGTGTCGCCCCGATCAAGGACGAGCAAGGCCACGTCGCCGGGTGTGTGCTGATCTTCCGAGACGTGACCGACAAGCGGCGGGCTGAGGAGGCGCTGCAGCAGAGCGAGGGGCGTTACCGCTCGCTGACACAGGCGATCACGTCGGTTGTCTGGACGGTTGATGAGGCGGGCCGGTTCGTCACGCCGCAGCCGTCGTGGTCCGAGTTCACCGGCCAGACATGGGAAGAGTTGCGTGACTTCGGTTGGGTCAACGCCCTCCACGCTGACGACCGGGAGCGGGTCTGGAAGCTGTGGGAGGGCGGCATCGACACTCTACAAGTCGGACGGGCGGCTGTGGCATGCCGCCAGCGGTTCGTACCGTCATTTCGAGGCCCATGGCGTGCCGATCCTGAATCCGGACGGCTCGGTACGGGAGTGGGTCGGCAAGTGCTTGGACGTGGAAGACCGCAAGCGGGCCGAGCAAGCGTTGAGGGAAAGTGAGGAGCGTTTCCGCAACATGGCCGACAACGCCCCGGTCATGGTCTGGGTCGCGGAGCCGGACGCTACCTGCACCTACCTCAGTAAGTCCTGGTATGACTACACCGGCCAGACGCCGGAAACGGGCTTGGGCTTCGGCCGGATGGACCCCGTGCATCCCGACGACCAGGCCTATGCCCACGGCACCTTCGCCGCGGCCAACGTCAAGCGTAAAGCATTCCGCCTCGAATATCGGCTGCGCCGCAAGGACGGCGAGTACCGCTGGGCCATCGACGCTGCCGCCCCGCGCTTCGGCGCCGACGGCCGGTTCCTTGGATACATCGGTTCCGTCATTGACATCACCGAGCGCAAGCAGGCCGAAGTAGCGACACGCCATCGGTCGGAGCAAGTTCGGCGGTTGGCCGAAGCCGCCACCGGGCTGAACACCGTGCATGACGTGCCGTCGATCATGGGCCTCGTCAACGAGGAGGCCCGCAGCCTGATCGGGGCGCACCAGTCCGTTTCCAGCATGACCGTCAACGAGGATTGGAGACAGTCCCTCGTCGTGGTTTCTTTCTCGGAAAAGTACGCCAAGTGGCGGGGTTACGACGAGAAGCCGGACGGGTCCGGCATCTACTCGCTGGTCTGCCGGATGAACCAGCCGATGCGGTTGACGCAGACGGAATTGGAGGCCCACCCCGCCTTCAAGCGGTTCGGCAAGCACGCCGCCAACCACCCGCCGCTTCGAGGCTGGCTCGCCGTCCCGTTCACCGGGCTGCGGCAGGGGAACGTCGGCCTGATCCAAGTCTCCGACAAGTATGAAGGGGAGTTCACCGCCGACGACGAGGCGGTGCTGGTGCAACTGGCACAAATGGCTTCCGTCGCCATCGACAACTCCCGGCTGGTCGAAGACCTTCGGGAATCCGATCGCCGCAAGAACGAGTTCCTGGCGATGCTGGCCCACGAACTTCGTAACCCCCTGGCCCCGATCCGCAACGCCGTGCAAATCATGCGGCTGACAGGCGGGAATGCGGAGGCAGTCCATTCGGCGTCCGAGATGATGGAGCGTCAGATCGGCCAGATGGTCCGGTTGGTGGATGACCTGCTCGACGTGAGCCGCATCAGCCGGGGCAAGATCGAACTCCGCAGGGGGCGGATCGAACTGGCATCCGCCGTGAACCACGCCGTCGAAGCCATCCGGCCGCAGTGCAAAAGCAGGGATCATGCACTGACCGCCACGCTGCCGCCGCAGCCGGTGTACCTGAACGCCGACCCGACTCGATTGGCTCAGGTCGTGGGCAACCTGCTGAACAACGCCTGCAAGTTCACCGAGCGGGGCGGTCGCATTTGGCTGACTGTCGAGCGAGAGCGCGGGGAGGCCGTTATCCGAGTGCGGGACACCGGCATCGGCATCGCCGCCGATCAGCTTCCCCGCGTCTTCGAGATGTTCACTCAGGTCGATACTTCGCTGGAGCGGACGCAGGGCGGATTGGGCATTGGCCTGACACTGGTGAAGAAGTTGGTGGAGATGCACGGCGGCACGGTGGAAGTCCACAGTGCCGGTATCGGTCAGGGCAGTGAATTCGTCGTGCGTCTGCCCATCTTGGTTGAAACGGCCAAACCGGCGCCAGAGCCGACCGTCAGCGAGCCGACGCGCACGACCGCCCGCCGCATCCTCGTTGTCGATGACAACTGGGACTCGGCAGAGTCTCTGGCCATACTGCTCGAGCTCACCGGCAACAAGACGCACACCGCCTACGACGGCCTTGAGGCGGTAGAAGCGGCGGCGACGTTCAAGCCCGACGTGGTGCTGCTCGACATCGGCCTGCCAAAATTGAACGGCTACGAAGCGGCCCGCAAGATACGAGAAGAGCCGTGGGGCAAGAGCATGATGCTGGTGGCCTTGACCGGGTGGGGTCAGGAGGAAGACCGGCAAAGGTCCAGAGAGGCCGGGTTCGACGCCCACCTGGTCAAGCCGGTGGACCACGCCGCTCTCACGAAACTGCTGGCCGAGACGGGAGCGAATGCGCCACCCGTGGGGAGTGCAAGCTAATCGGGTAGCCCGGGGTATTTAGCCCCCCGGCATGCGGGTCCGCACCGGGCGGTTCACAATAGTGGAGCACACGATGACATCAGGTATAGCCGTGGGCACGCATCCAAAGCGCGCGAACGGATATCAAGCCCTGGCGGGTCAGCCAGGCGATCGTCATCTCGGTTTGTGTCGCCAAGGTCTTCGACAGGTGCCAATAGCTCTTGCTCAACGGCGCCGGGCTCCGCACCATGGTGGAACGCGCAGTTTGGGACGCAGCGAAAGGGGGTAGCGGACTACTGTGGCGCTATTGCAACATATGCGGCCAAGGCGTTGTTATAAGCCGCGCGCGTCGTCGTGATCAATTCATCGTATTTGGGATCGTGTTCTTCTAAATCGTGCAACAGTTCATCGCATTGCGCTAAAAGCGCTATCAGTGTTTCTAGGATTTCTTGCTCGGGTTCCAGGGATCCGTATCGATGAACTGTGTCTTCTGTAGTCATCGTTGGTTATGGCGGTATTAGGTCATATTTTTTAGTTTCTTGCGTAGCGTTGCGCGGTTGATCCCTAATATCTGGGCCGCGCGCGTGATATTGCCTCCGGCATGATTCATGACCACCTCCAGCAGTGGCCGTTCCACCTCGCAAATGACCATCTGGAAGATGTTGCCGGCTTCATGGCCATCGAGATCATCGAGATAGGTCTGAAGTGAATCGCTCACACAACGCGCGATCGTAGCGGGCGGGCGTTCACAGCTGTGGATGTATGCGTGATCGATGTTCTTGCTCTCCCCCCCGAGGAAGGTTAAGGAACCTCAGTCTGGTATTATTCAGGCTTCCGCAGGAAGCTTACGACAAGTGTCGCATAATGGCTAGCGCTTTTTTCAAGCACTTAGATCCAAGTTCAGGAAGCCTGCGATAACCGTCGCTTGGTCAAAGGGATGCTGGCCGGATGGGAAAGAGGCGACCGGGCGGTTAACGGGTGGTGGACCACTTAACTTACATTCGCAACCATCCCCCTTAGCGGCGTGATAATGGGTCGTGGGTCAGTCAGTCACTGCATTTTTTCGGCGCCGAAGCTGCAAACTGCCGCCGCGAATGGATCTCCTTGCCGTCAGGGACGACAAGGAGGTGCTGCATATTGTAGCTATTCTGGCTTAGAGTAGTCTCGTCGCACCGCCGGGTCTTCCTCCTTCGCACGCTCTTTGTCAGCCTTTTCAGCTTCTTCAAGTTCGCGCTTCTCTTCTAGAGAGATTTTCGCCGTTGCGTCGGCATGTTCTTTGACTTTTCCCGATTCGACAAAGGCTTTAGTGGCCTCGTTAAAGCGACGAGCAGATTCCCGATCACCCTCCACCTGCAGCTCGTTTTTAGCACCCATTGAACGTGTTTCCTCGGTAGCTTCGTAAAGCCCTTCGCTCGATTCACCCTTCGGCTCACCTTCTTTTAAACTGTGCTTCCAAGTAGCTACCCGTGCTTCAGAGGCGGCGATGAGTGAAATGATCTGCTTGTGGTATTTGACCCCAAGAGCCAGACCGACTGAAAAACCCAGGACGAATACAAATCCCATCTTAATTTCTCCTAACCTGATAAAGTTAAACCTTTAATGAGGATGCATATAAGCATATCCAACGTGCACGCCTGATCCGTCGCCCCCCATCTACTTGGTCTTGCCTTTCCGCTGCTTCCACTTCACCTGGACTTGGTACCGGTTCATGGATTTACCTCGCGTACAAATAGACGTTGTTAAATCTCCGAATACGAGGAATAACGCTAAGGGGGACTTTTCTCCTTGCCTATTGGCTGAAAGATTTTCATCAAGAGCCTCTCTATTGAGAGGCAACAATTGGTTATTCCATATACCAGCGCCTCCAGAATCCTACCCTTGGGAATGGAGCGTATTAAGCCTTTTGCTTACACGCAGACAGCATCCATGCCAAAAAAGAAGGAAGCACGAGATATCGGGTTTTACAAGAGCTTACGAGTCTAACGGGGATATCTCCAGGGCTGCCGAGACTTCATCCATCGGTAAGAGTTACAAAGGTGGGTGGAAGGTTTGGGAAGACTAAAGCGACCCTCTGCTGTTATATGTAGGTGCGCAGAAAAATGCTTCGTTCTTGGTATCGGCGTTTTTGTTCTTACATACCTACAGTTAAAAAACTGCCAGAGCACGCGGGGCGTGATCGGCAGCCTTAACCGCAAAACGCGGACGGACGGGCGCGACACGCTGCTCTCCGCGGGGTTGGATCCCCGAACAACTCGAAGCGCCGGATATAAAATGCCGCCGCATCGGTCGCCAATACAGGCTAGGATGATTGTATGCTGTTTTGGACGCTAAGCGGCCTCACTCTTCTGCTCACGGTTTTGACGTTCCTGCCGTTATGACCGCAGGAAGCGTGGTGGGTCAGAGGCGGCGATTTTCCGAGGCTGCAATTCGCCATCGCAGCCTTGATCCTGTTCGCCATCGCAGCGCTTGTGCTCGATTTGTCGCGGCCTGGGTCGTGGGTCGTGATCGCCGCATCGCTTGTCTGTCTGCTCTATCAGAGCTGGTGGATACTTCCCTTCACGCCGCTCTATCCGAAAGAGGTGAAGGCCGCCGCTCACGCCGATCGCGATAACACGCTGCGTATCATGGGAGCGAACGTGCTGACGCCAAATCGCAACGCCGGCGCGCTGTTGACAATAGTCGAGGCAAATCGGCCTGACGTCCTCGTCGCCGTCGAAACCGATGAATGGTGGCGGGCCCAGCTCGACGTTCTGGAGCGCGACTATCCGCACGCCCTCAAGTGCCCGCAGGACAATTTTTACGGCATGCATCTGTACTCCCGGCTACCGCTCGAGGATGGCGAGATTCAGTTTCTGGTCGAAGATGGCACGCCATCGATTCATACCCTCATCATCCTGCGTTCCGCTGCATCCGGCGCCGCCCAGTCCGACCGAAAACGATGAATCCTCGGAGCGCGACGCCGAGTTGATCATCGTCGGCAAGAGTGTGGCGAAATCGGAGCTGCCGGTGGTGGTTACCGGGGACTTGAACGATGTAGCATGGTCGGCGACGACACGACTCTTCCGCAAGATCAGCGGGCTGCTCGACCCCCGCGTCGGCCGCATGATGTGCAATACCTTTCATGCGCGCTACCCGTTCTTGCGTTGGCCGCTCGATCACCTGTTTCATAGCCACCACTTCACGCTCTCCAGGCTCGAACGCCTGCCGGCTTTCGGGTCCGATCACTTTCCGATCCTGATCGAGCTCGCGTTCGAGCCGAGTCGCGGCAAGCAGCAGGAGGGGCTGGACGCCGACGCCGATGACCATGAATGGGCCGAGGAAAAGGCCGACGCCGAAAACGCCGACGAGGACGACGTGCACGCTCCCGGCCGATGAGTCATGCGCAGCGAGATCGAAAAATGGGTAACGCACTCGAACTGTTAAAGCGAGAGACGCTCAAGGTCTGCGGCGCGGCCGGGTGCTGACGACCAACCAGGGGCACACTCATTTCGATCACGAGCACATTCCCGAGCGCGTGGTGCACACGCGGGGGGGCCGCGCACGCATGGCTACTTCGAGTGCTACAAAGCCGCTGCTGCACCCACAAGGGAGTCTCGCCGAGACTCAGGGTCTCCAAACCACAGCTAGAGAATCCCGGGCAAGGGGTTCCTCATCGATACGGGTCAAGAATCAGTTGAGAAATGGCATTGAATTTCATATTCTGACGCAACTGGGCGAAGGCATTGCCCTCACGACCTACAACGATGGCGTTCAAAACCATCACTTTAAGGAGAAAAAGAATGCCAACAAAAAAGGCAAGCAAAAAAGCATCTGCAAGCAAGCAGTCCGCGAGTAAGAAAGTCGGTACTAAGAAGAGCAGCTCTAAGAAGGCTTCAGTCGCTAAAACGCAAATAAAGAAGACGGCCGTCAAAGTGCTGGCCGGAGCGGCTGCGGGCGCAGTTCGCGCGATCATAGGTCCGCTCGAAGAGGCTGCGGGTGCCAGCGAAGAGGCTGCGGGTACGAGCGCAAAGCCTGCGGGTCTCAATAAGCAAGGCGGAAACAAAGGCGGGAGGTCTACCGGAAAGTCTGGCGGCAAATCGCGCAAGTAAGCCTTCGAGTGACTCATGATCGGGTGAGCAACTCTATAATTCGCGGCGGTATGCGTGATTACCTTCGTGAATTCAAGACCCCGTCGGATGATTGTGCCTTGAAGCATCGGGCCGGGCTGACGATAAAACGAGACGGGACCCCGTCACATTTCTTCAGCTCAGGGGCTAATCGTCCGATCCCATAAAGGAGGCATAAGGCATGGGCGATACTGAAAAGAGCGCAACCGGCGCGAACCCGGAGACGGGCGGCGAAAGCTTGCCCTCGCTGATTGGTCGCCTGGGCCAAGATATAGTCACTCTACTCGACACCAAACTCGGCCTGCTGACGCTCGAGATCAAAGAAGACGTAAACGCTTATGTGCGCGGGAGCGTCCCTATCGGCGTGGGCGGTATCATCGCAGCCGTCGGGTTCTCGCTGCTGAACGTGGCTATAGCCTTCCTGATTTCCGCGCTATTCGAGGAGACTCTGCTCAGCCAGCCGGTCAAGTACGCGCTCGGCTTTATTATTACGGGCGTGATCTATCTGGTCATCGGGGCAGCCGTCATAATAAGAGCTAAAGACCGATTGGCGAAACAGAACCTCGCGCCCGAAAGGAGCATCGAAGAGATCGAAAAGGACAAGCAGTGGTTGAAGCGAGAGTCATAAGACCGACGCGATCTTAGCGACAAACGATTTACAGACGAAAGAGGAAGGCAGTGGTTAAAGAAAGAGACTCACAAGGCGCTCCGGCACTGCAAACAGGCGGGAGGAGAGAGCCTGGAAAAGCGCAACTCCAACGCCAAATGGAGGAGGCACGCGAGTCCATTTCACAGACCGTCGAGGAAATCAAGGACACTGTCGAAGACCAGTACGAGTCAGTAAAGGAGACTGTCAGTGGGGTGCTCGACTACCGGGAGCAGTTTCAAAGAGACCCTATTGTCTGGAGCGTGGGCGCGCTCTCGGCCGGCTTCGCTCTAGGCTACACTCTCGGCTACGCCCACAAGAATATGAAGCCCGCCGGGCGCAAGCGCTCTGAGGTAGCCGCTTTTGCCGACAGTCTCGTTGAGGAACTCTCCACGGTGGGCAACAGCCTCGTCATGCCTTCGCTCAACGCGAAGATCAAGCAGTTGTTCGGCTTCGACTTCGCCGACATGTTAGAAGAGATCGGCGGCGCTAAAAAGACACCCGTCAGGAAGAAGTCATCTAGGCAGGGCGGCGCGAAAAAAGAGTCGCAAGGCGCACGACGAAGGGTAAAAGCTCCCACTCCACTATGAAGCGAGCAACGAGGTGCCAGGGCATTGATTGGCACTCCTATCCTTGGCTCAGTATGTCGCCCTTCGGCCACGGACCGTGCCGCTGTCTCAACAGCGGACTCTCCCTAAGCGATAGAGCCGCTGTCGTGCATTGGGATAATCGTGATGGCACCACCACGCTCAAGCACGGCATACTTGATCTGCCCCATTCGCTCCAGCCCGTGGAGCTTGCGTGCGGCCATCAAGATGTCCTGTTCGTCGATTCGCGCTCTATTCATACTGTCCTTAAGGGGTCGGCCATTCTCGACAATGAGGGTGGGAACGCCCTCGATCCACTTCTCAAACCATTTCCAGCGCTGTTTTAGCCCGGCGAGGGCAATGTCGATCCCAATCAGCGTAATGATGACCAGAAAGGCGTTGGTGATCGAGAAGTCGTCACCCAGGAGGCCCTGCTGGGTAGCCTCAGCGACGATCAAGAGCAGCACGAAATCGAAGGTCGTGACCTCCGACAGTATTCGCCGCCCGGCGACGCGGAAGACCAGCAACAAAAAGAAGTAGATGACCATTGCACGCAGGACGGCATCCATTATGCTCTCCTCTAATAACGCCGTTTACCCGAGCGCGGCTATTGTCGCATCTCAGGGATAGAAGAACTGTTCGAAATGAAGCGGCGGCTTACTTTCCAGGCCGATCCGGCCTGACAGCGCACCGACCCGCTCAGGCTCTAAATAGAACGTTATAGCCGCGGGGCGGCTCGCGTCCGAGATCCGAAACACATAGGTCACTCGATCCGCTCCAAGCTCGGCGCTGTCGGGCGGCGGGGTGATGTTCTGCATTTCAACACCTTCGATAAAATTCCGGTCCACCCAGACCCATACCTTAGCCCCGCTAGTGGCGTTGGGTCCCAGGTGAAGTCGCAGGGTCGTCGGCGCCCGGTAGCGTCCGAAATGACTGTATTCCAGCCGAAGCCTCGCGTCCGCATTGGCGACGCTGACGCGATTCAGCAGACCCGGCCCGAAAAGCCCGAGTACGGCTGCCACGATCACCAACGCTATGAGCGTCCACCCCACCCGCTCCGCGATCCAGTGATGGCGTTGGGCATCGAGATCCTCTTCGATCTCGAGGTCACCGATTCGATGAATCAATCCGAGCAACCACTTTTCATCTGAAAACTTCGCGGTAAATATGACGGCGCGCCAACGGCGATCAGTTCACGCGTTCTGTTCTCCTTCTTAGCGTTGCAGGTTCTTCTGCCATGCCGTTAACGGTTTGCTGGTCATTCGACCTCCTCGAGCCAGTGAGCGGTGTGTAGGCCTACGCACGGGTCGTCAGAGCACGTCATTGCACGCGCTGGGTCTTCTCTTTTGCCTTGTCACCGGCATCCTCGACAGCTTCTGCGGCCCTTTCCGTCGCTTCATCGATCTGCTCGCCGGCTCCCTCGGCCGGGCCTTCGGGCTCAAAGGCGTCGCTGGTCTGCTCTGCGGCTTCATCGATTTTCTCGCCTGTGCGTTCGGCGGGACCTTCGCCCTTACACGCACTGAGCCCAAACGTCAGTACCATAACACCAAGACCTGTTGAAAGTGATTTGCAAATATTCATCCTATCTACTCCTACAGTTGTGTTTTAGAACCGCTTAGCATATGAAGTACAGCAGCCCGCCGATCTCCGCACGCCAGCGTTGTCGTATGTCATCTCTCTTGCCAGAAGCCTGCAGCCGTCGTCCGTCAGCAACCGAACAACAGTTCCCAGCGCCCGGAAGCGCTCGCCCCGACAATCGTCAGAAGCACGATCCGGATCGAGAATGCGATTGTAGCTCATCAGCTTGTTAACACCACCCTCCTCGGTCTATGAGCAATGCAGGTAGCTGAGGTACGTGGTCACGAGTCGTTTCGTCTCCGGCGAGCTGCTCACGCGATCGGGCTTGCAGCGCGACTATTAACGCTCGAGCGTTGTCGTCGGCACAATAACCCGTTTGTCGGGCCGGAACGCTGTATGCCCCCGGTGTCGTCCGTCATTCGCAGCAAGTGCTCGAGACGCAGCTCCGGGAGGCTGCTGGCCCGAGTCGGCTTGGGGCGAGCGCGGAGCCTGGGCGCCTCTGTCATCACCCTCATCCCCAATTTGAGATAGGCCTCCCCGACGCGCGGCCAGACCATAGACCGCGTAAATTCGTAAGCGGATGATCGCACGCGGTCCAGCTCGGTGGGACAACTCAGAAGCGACGCCAGGGTCCTGCTCAAAGCGTCGCTATCGCCGAACGGAAAGAGAGACCCGCGCCCCGCCCCGAGAAGCTCCTGCGCATGCCAGTAGGGGGTCGAGACCGCCGCCGCACTGGCACCCATGGCGTAGGATAACGCCCCGCTGGTAACCTGGGCCTCGTTCTGTAAGGACTCACGAAGATGTCAGCGGCCTGAAGGTAGTTGCACAGCTCTTCGGTCGTCACGAACTGGTCTCGAAATATGACGTGTCCGCGTACGCCGAGCCGTTCGGCCTCCCCCTCGAGGGTCGTCCGATACGCCTCGCCGTGCCGGCGCAGGATCGTGGGATGGGTTGCGCCGACCACGAAGTAAACGAGATCTGGAAACGCTGCAATCACCGCCGGCAACGCGCGGATCACGGTCTCGATGCCCTTGTTCGGACCCAGCAACCCAAAGGTCAGGAGCATTCGTTGCTCCGATACCCCGAACTTCGCCTTCAGTCGCTGCTTGTCACGGGGTTCCATCTTGGGAATTCCGTGAGGAATAATGTGGATCTTGCGGCCGTGCACGCCATACGCTGCCGAGCAATTTCGCGGCGACCTTGCTCATCACGACGATTCCGGCACACTGTTTTGCCATCGCCTGGACGATGGCTTTTTGAGAGTCCGACGGATCCTTGAGAACGGTGTGCAAGGTGGCGATCACCGGAACCCGCAAGGCAGTCACAAAGTCGAGAATATATGCGCCGTCATCGCCGCCGAAAATGCCGTGCTCGTGCTGGACGGATACCAAGCGCACGTCGCTGTAGTTCACGAACTGTGCGGCACGAGCGTAATCGCCCTTCACTCCTTGCCGGATTTCATATTTGACGTCCCCAGGATACTCGTACCGTCCTCCCGGCTCAGTCACCGCCAGAGTCATCGGGAACACGCGCTCATCGACCGATCCGATGGCGTCGGCGAGATCTCGCGTGAACGTGGCGATGCCGCATCGCCGTGGTGGATGCGTCCCGACGAACGCGATCCCGAGATCCGCTTCCATGGGTTTCACTCGAAGCGCTCGTCTGTTCTTACCGGCGCGCGCCGTCGCGGGGAAGGCAACGTCACCCCTCTTAAGCCTGTGTACGAGCGCGATCGCGCAAGCCGCGCACGAGCTCATGGTTGGCCATTACTCCCTGATATTGCCGCTCGATGAGGTTGCGAACATCATTGGGTAGATCCTCACGCAAGGCGTCCTGGTAATGCTGTAGTGCCACATCCTCGCCGCGCTCACATTCGGCCAGCACGGCCGCTTCGTCCTTGCCCGTGATCGCTGATTTGACGTTCAGCCAACCGCGGTGCAGCGCGCCCGAGACGCTACCATGCGTATCCGGATCACCTCCCAGGCGGCGGACCTCACTTTGCAGTTCCTGTACCGCCTCTGCGCACCGTTGCGAACGCTCCCTGAACATTCCCTTGAGCTCTCCGTTCTGCACGTTTTCGGCGCAGGTCCGAAAACCTTCTTCCCCATCCTTACAGGTTTCGATGATATCGTTAAGCGTGGAAATTATTTGCTTATTCATACAGAATCCTCATAGTCTATAGAAGATTACAAACGAACCGGAATCGCCGTGCACTCGCGGCGTGCTTCTCAGCAACAAGGGTCAGCCTCTACAGAGGCCACCGCGGCCTGGCGTCGTACGGGGCGGCACGCAGGCGAGGGCGCCTATGCCGCGTCTCCGCCAGTCCGCAGATGGCCTTAGGTTATGCACTCAGACGACGCCAAGGAGCAACAAGATTATGATGACGGTGATTGGTACGCCGAGTAGCCACAGTATGATTGGCATGGTATCTCTCCTGATCATTAAATTAGCTATTGAAAAACTATCCAGCCGATACGCGAAATGCGCCAAGCGTCTTCGAAACATTCAGCCGGGCCGTTGGGCGGCTCCTCCTGCTGACAACCAGGACGCGGCCCCGCCGCGCCCTCATGCTTGCGCCAACCGAGCGAGCCTAACCCTACCACGGCAGGAAGCATGCCACGCGGGGCGCACGGAATGATACGATGTCTTATGAACCACTTAGCCGCGTTGTGCTGCTGAGTTTCATTCTCTGGCGGTCTACTCGAGAGGTAAATATTACCGGCGTGCATTGTCACTTTTACCGATTTCTACAGCTTCCTGTAAGACCCGCGCTACACTGCCTGGATGCCCCTTGCATGGGCGTAAACGATCCTCAAATTGCCCCCTATCGTCGACAACCTTGCGCACCGCGGGCAGGGCTTTCCACTCCGTTAGCTTGGCGCGCCCTGCGGTGCCTCCTGCAAGGTTTACCGAAGTTAGCGGTATTCTTACTGATCATGGCGCTCCCCGTCATACGAATGCTGGAGCACTTTGTACGATCCGTAACTTATAGCGGTACGTCAGCATGGCACAAACGTTGCCGATTAAACTCATGTGAGGCTTCGCGATTGGCCACAAAAGCGTCGAAGCTTTGGGCAGGTTTTCAGGCTACTTTTTTGCGAGAAGGATTCATGAATGCGATCATCAAAAGGTGTCGGATATGCGCTGTGATCGAACCAACGGCTAAGACGTACGTGAGTACGAGCATTTGACACCGGTCTCGCGTGGCATACCGGCTCAATCCCTATGTAGTTCTGAGGCTTACATGAAACGTCTTTCTTGCCTACATCCTACCGTAAAGCGTTAATGGAGATATCTTGATGCGCTACGCTATCACTCTTCCCCTGCTCGCCGGCTTTTTGATGCTAGGTATGGCCGCCTGTGGCGAACGCGCGGCATTGCCGGTACAGGCGGGTATCGGCCCGCAGCCGACGTTGCCGTCGCCGAATCCTACGCTAATCCCCACGGTCAACATCGCTCCAGCGAAGGGATGGCCCGCCGGTACCACCCCGGCCGCCGCCGCCGGCCTTGCCGTGAGCGCTTTCGCAACCGGCCTGGATCACCCACGCTGGCTCTATGTGCTTCCCAACGGCGATGTGCTCGTCGCCGAAACCAACGCTCCACCAAAGCCCGAGGACGGGAAAGGCATCAAGGGCTGGATCAAGGGCTGGATCATGAAACGCGTCATGAAGCGCGCGGGTGCGGGCGTTCCAAGCGCTAACCGCATCCGGTTGCTGCGCGACGCCGACGGGGACGGCAGGGCGGAAACGCGAAGCGTCTTTCTGCAAGGCCTAAATTCGCCCTTCGGCATGACCCTCGTCGGCCGCGATCTCTATGTCGCCAACACCGATGCGATCGTGCGCTTCCCGTATCGCGACGGCGAAACGCAGATCACTGCGCCCGGAGTAAAGATCGTCGATCTGCCCGCAGGTCCCCTCAACCATCACTGGACCAAGAACGTCATCGCAAGCCGCGATGGCTCACGCCTTTATGCGACGGTCGGCTCGAACAGCAATGTGGCCGAGAACGGGTTGGAAAAAGAGGTAAACCGCGCCACCATTCTCGAAGTCGATCCTGCCACGGGCCGCTTGCGGGTTTTCGCTTCGGGCTTGCGCAACCCGAACGGTCTGGCTTGGCAGCCCCGGAGTGGGGTGCTCTGGACCACGGTCAATGAACGCGATGAGATCGGCAGTGACCTCGTCCCCGACTACATGACGTCGGTGAAGGACGGCGGCTTCTACGGGTGGCCCTACAGCTACTACGGCCAGCATGTCGACGAGCGGGTGAAGCCGCCACGGCCGGATCTGGTCGCGAATGCGATTGTGCCCGACTATGCGCTCGGCCCGCACACCGCCTGCCTCGGGCTTGCCTTC
>Ga0187893_10009800_pt1 | contig 14558 bp, 19 predicted proteins | sample MA1701074metaG_FD_139574 | JGI IMG/M metagenome (GOLD analysis project Ga0187893, IMG submission 139574) | White microbial mat communities from a basaltic lava cave in the Kipuka Kanohina Cave System on the Island of Hawaii, USA - MA170107-4 metaG ...
CCGGCCGCCAATCCAGCCTATACCGGCCTGAAAGTGACCTGACTGGTCGATTTCGGGGTCATTGGGCTCGATTGCAGGACGGGCGGGACCCACCGGTGTCCGGACGGCGTCGGCGTCGCTAAAGCCGGTGCCAAGAAATGCCGACAGTTCATGAGGGGAACGCTTTTTCGCGCCCCGAACCCCATGTCCCCAGAGCCCCGCACGATCCGCGCTTTCTTCGAGAAACAACTGGCCGATCTGCGCGACTCGCTGCCGTCGGTACGCGCGGCCGCGATTGTCAGCGAGGATACCTGCTTGACCGTGGCGGCGGATCAGCTGACACCTCAAAGCACGCAACTGAACGGCTTTGTCGCCGCCGCGCGGTTTGCCGCTTCTGCCTTGGGACTTGCGCAGCCACGCTGCCTGATTCTGGACGCGACCTCCGGCGTGCTGATCGTGAGGCCCATTGGCACGTTGAAGACCCGCTTGCTGGTGATCGTGCTGGGTGATCCGCGTGATGTCACGCGGGCTTTGGCCGGCGTACACCGGCTCGCAGCGGAGATCGAATCGCGCCTTGCGCCACTGGGCACGATCAGCTGACCGCCGGCGCTCGCTCGCGTCACTCGATCTTCATCGTATGCAAGCGGTTGTCGATGACACCGCCTTTTCGATCCGTGTAGCGCACCCGAACCGGCATCCAGCACACCGTCTGTGCGTACCAGGCTTCGATGCGATCGTTGTCCTCATCGGCCGGCCGCTCCAGTCGAACCGCCTCGATTCGGCCGTAGGGAAGTGCCAGCGTTTCGGCGCCTCGCCGCGTCAACCGGTACAAGGAAATATCGCGCCGTCCAGCGACCGGAATCTCAAGAAAATCCGCAGCCGGCTGCGCGCGCAGGTCGCGGGTCAGCTGCATCAGCAGGCTCAAGCGATCCTGCAGGCGCGGCTGGGTAGGCGCGCTCGAGTTGTTCGCTGCAAAACTGACGCGCTTTGCCGCCCAGTCGATCGCAACCGACAGGGCCGGCCGCCGCGTCCGCTGCTCGTCAAACTTCTCCGGCTGCAGCGTGCCGCCTTCCAGGCGTCCGCGCGAACGCTGCTCCGCGTGATAGATGCCTGTCGCATCGAGGCTCAACTGCAGCCGATAGCGATCGCTGTCACGCTCCATGGTCAACACACTGGTGCCGTCGACGCTCAACACACTGCGCGTTGCCGTCACGTCGTATTCGAGCCGCAAGTAACGGGGCCACGCGCCCGATGGCGGGCAAATCAAAGGAGCGGGTTCGATCTGCGCGGCCGCGCACGGCAGCCACACCAGGGCGAGTGCGGCCAGCCAGCACCTATTCGGCATCACCGATCGCTTCCAGCGTACTTTCGGTGACGCCGTTGCGGCGGTCGGTGAAACGCAACCGCACGGGCAACCAGCGTCGATCAGGCGCAAGCCAGACTTCGATGCGTGTATCGGCGCCTCCGACGGCTTTCGGCCGCTCGAGCTTGATCGCGTCGATCGGACCGAGCTCGGTCGTCACGATCTCGTGGCCGACAACGACAAACTCGTACGGTTCGACGTCGTTGGTTCCGGCGACACCCATCGACAGGGCCGCGCCTTCGCGAAATGCCTGAGGAAAACGCTGCGCCAGCGCCATCAACTGAAACTGGAACGACAGCCGATCCTGGATGCCCTCGCGCAGCGGACGCTGATAGCTGCGCGAACTGAACGTAAGCTGCCGGCCCATCCAGTCGAAGTTCGCGGCGACCGGTGCGCGCGCACCGGTCTTCTGCACGTAGCGCAATGGTGCAAGGCCGAAGCGCTTCACCTCTCCGGCCGACGTGATGTCGGCGATCGGGACGCCAAAAACCCGCGTGACAAGTTGCGTCTCGTATGCGGACGTAGCCGCGTCGAGGCGCCAGTTGATCGTCGTGGTGCCGGACACCGCGCTGTAGCGCGAGTCGATCGTCCGATAGACCCAGCGCGCGCTCGCCGGCAGGCCGTCGCGATCGACACCGACTTCGCCCAGCTCCAGCACAAGGTCGCGTCCGACTTTCACGGGCGCGATTGCGGGAAGAGCTTCGTTCGTCGTTACCGCTGGCGCAGCGGGCGCAGGTTCGATCGGCGCAGCGACTTGCGGCTCAACGAGTGGCTGCTCGGCAATCGGCGCTTCATCGGGAATCATGGCAACGATCGGTAGTCGCGCGATCGCTGCGGCGGGCAGCGCCGGCGCGGGCGAAGCTCGTGGCGGGGCAACCGCGCGGCGCCGCGGCGACGGACGCGGAGAAGACGCCGGCGCCGGCGCGGACTCGCTCAGCATCTGTACGGCGATCGTCGCTTCGGCGCGCGGCTTCGTTAGACCGGGCCAGTCCAGTTCGGCTCGCATCGCCGAAAGCAGCACCGCGTGCAGCAGCACCGAGAGCGACAACAACACCGCCGCACGGCTCGCGCCGGGCCATTGATGAACACTCGTTACCATCGGGAGAAAATGGGGTCAGACCCCATTCTGGACCTCCAATGAAACTTGCATCGCTTCGCGACGGCTCACGCGATGGCCAGCTTGCCGTTGTTGCGCGCGACTTGACGCGCGCGCACTTTGTCGCGCATATCGCGGGCCGATTGCAGCAGGCGCTGGACGACTGGGATTTCGTTGCGCCTCAACTCGAAGATCTCTACCAAACGCTGAACGATGGCCGCTCACGTCACGCGTTCGCGCTCGATCCGCGTCAATGCATGGCGCCGCTGCCGCGCGCCTATCAGTGGGCCGACGGGTCGGCCTACGTCAATCACATGGAACTGGTGCGCAAAGCGCGCGGCGCCGATATGCCGCCGTCGTTCTGGACCGATCCGCTGATGTACCAGGGCGGTTCGGACGATCTACTCGGGCCCCGCGACGACATCGTCTGTCCGAGCGAGGAGTTCGGTATCGACTTCGAGGCCGAGGTCGCGGTCGTGACCGGTGATGTGCCGATGGCGAGCGACGCCGCCGCCTGCGCGCAGCACGTGCGCCTGATCATGCTCGCCAACGATGTGTCCTTGCGCAACCTGATACCCGCCGAACTGGCCAAGGGCTTCGGTTTTTTCCAGAGCAAACCCGCGACGGCGTTTTCGCCGGTCGCGGTCACGCCCGATGAACTCGGCGACGCGTGGCGCGATGGCAAGCTGCACCGGCCGCTCATCGTGCAGTGGAACGGTGCGCAGGTCGGTGCGCCGGACGCGGGCGCCGACATGACTTTCGGCTTTCCGCAACTGATTGCGCATATCGCGAAGACCCGCAACGTGCGCGCCGGTTCGATCGTCGGTTCCGGAACGGTGTCGAATCTCGATCGCAGCAAAGGCTACTGCTGTATCGCCGAAAAGCGCAGCCTCGAAATCATCGCTGATGGCCAGGCGTCAACACCGTTCATGCGTTACGGCGATACGGTGCGCATCGAAATGTTCGACGCCAACGGCCGATCCATCTTTGGCGCTATTGACCAGCGCGTTGCGCCCCTTGCGAAACGCGACCGGAGCAAATCGGCGTAGGCTCGGTCGCGGTTGAAAGGATCCAATATGCCGACCAGGAACGCCGCCGCCGCTCCGGCCTCTCGCATCCCATTCGCCGCCAATCTCGCCGAGAGCTTCGATCTGATGCGCAAGTTCTGGGGCGCAGCGGGAATGCCGGGCGCGGGGAGCGTTGCGCAGTTTGCGCAGGGACTCCCGCAGGCGCTGCCCACCATGATCACGCCAACCTTCGACGTTGCGGAACTCGACAAACGCATCGCCAATCTGCGCGCGGTCGAGCAGTGGCTCAACCTCAACACCAATATGCTGCGTGCGACCATTCAGACGCTCGAGGTACAGCGCAACACGATCGCCACGCTCAAGAGCTTCGGCAGTGCGATGTTGACGCCGGCCGCACCAAAACCGCAGCAAACTCCCGCGCCTTCGCCGCCGCCAACCACCGACACCGCGCAGGAGCTGCTGGCGAAGCGCAAAAGCGAAACGCAAGCGCCGCCTGATCTTTCGATGCCGTTTAACCCAGCCGCCTGGTGGGGCAACTTGCAGGACCAGTTCGCGCGCATCGCTGCATCCGCCGCACCGTCGGCCGGAAAGTCGGCGGGAAAGACAGCCGCGTCCTCGTCGAAAAAGACTGCGCGCAAGCGGACCGCGAAGTCGCTCAGGCCGGCCGGCCGCCCGGATTTAACAAGCTGAGGCGAGTCGTCAATGCGCTTTCGTCACGCCTGGGGTACGCATCCCGACTGGTCGGTGGCGCTCGACGAGTGTCTGCTGAAGCTCGCGCGGTTCGCCGGCGATGAAAGTTACTCGCGCAATGCGAACCTGGGTTTTGTCTATCTGACCGACGAATTCGCCGGCAGCGCCGATCGTATTCTGGCCACGCTGAAGTCGCGCACCGGTATTCCGAACTGGGTCGGGGCGAGCGGTGTCGGCGTGTGCGCTACCGGCGTCGAGTTTGTCGAGGAGCCTGCCCTCGCGGTGTTGCTCGGGGCTTTCGCGCCGGGCAGTTTCAATGTGTTTTCCGGCGCGCAGAGGCCGCCGACACTGGGAACCGTCAATGACGCCGGCGCGGATGCGGCGTTCACCGCGCTGGTTCACGCCGATCCGGCCACGCCCGATCTGCCTGAGTTGCTGGTGGACATGGCGCGCAAGGTCTCCAGCGGTTATCTGTTCGGCGGGCTCTCGAGCGGGCGCGGCGCGAGCCTGCAGGTTGCCGACCGCGTGCTGGGCGGCGGCATTTCAGGCGTGGTGTTCGCGGCAGATGTCGAGCTGGTGTCTCGCGTTTCGCAAGGTGTTTTTCCGCTGCCGTCCGCCGTGCGGCATACGGTCACGCGCGTCGCATCGAATCTGATCGTTGAACTCGATGGCAGACGCGCCTTTGACGTGCTGCTGGAAGACGCCGGCATTCGCAGCCGCGCCGGCGCCGCCGTCGGTTCCAATGGCGATGACGGCGCCGCGGAAGACTTCGGAAAGATCCGCGCTCAATTACAGTCGCTCGGACGGCAGGGATTGTTCGTCGGCATCGATCCCGGCGCGAGCGACGGTTATCGCGAACGCACGCCTCGCTCGCACTACCTCGTGCGTCATGTGGTTGCGCTGGACCCGGGCAAGGGCATCGTCGCCGTGGCGGCACAGCCCGACGAAGGACAGACGCTTTCGTTCTGTACGCGCGACGAATCCGCCGCAAGAAAAGATCTGATCCGCATCTGCGCCGAAATTCGCGACCATCTGCACGAACGCGCGGAAGCGACGGCACAGGCGGTCGAACCGAAGGGCGCGGTGTACGTGTCGTGTCTCGGACGCGGCTCGCACATGTTTGGCGAGCAGGGCGAAGAACTGGGTCTCATCCAGCGTCAGCTGGGCGACGTCCCGCTGGTGGGCATGTATGCGAACGGCGAGATCGGCGGGCAAAACCTCTACGGGTTCACCGGCGTGCTGACGGTGTTCTATTAGGCCCGATCGTCTTATACCGCGGACGTTCCGTCCAACGCCGCGGACTTCCGCCCTTGTTGTCCGCAATCTAAGCTGCCTTCATCCGGCGGGTGAAGACATCCATGACCACCACAACTTGATCCTGTTTGCCGTCGCGGCATTCGCCACGACGGCCACTCCCGGGCGGATCTGTTGCTTATCGCCCCGTCGCGTCCGGTCTCGGGGCGCTGCTCGCGCCGTCGGAGTTGGCGTTTTCGGTAGCCAAGTTCATCGGGGTGCTGTACCTGGGCTGGCTTGCCGTGCCGCTGTGGCGCAGCAAGTCGCAGGCGTTGCGACTCGAATCGACCGTGCGACTGTCCCCGCTGCTGAAGTTCTTGCGCAGCCTGTTGGTTGCGATCTCCAATCCGAAGGTGCTGCTGTTTTTCTCCGCGCTACGGCCGCAGTTCGTCGACCCGGCTCAGCCGCAGGCAGTGCAATACCTGGCGCTCGCTGCGCTCTTCACTGTGATCGATGCGTCGGGCGGCGCGCGCGCTGACGCGAGCGGGCTGCGCCTGCTAAACCGGGCCTGTGCCGGCGCGCTGCTGGTACTCGCTGGGCTGCTGGCGCCTTATCGGAAGTCGGCTCCCTGAGCCGCCGCATGACGCAGCAACCCAGCCCGTCACTTGCGCTCGAGCGACGCGAAAAACTGCGGCGCTTCGGCGCGATCGAATCTGCCGTAGTCACGTTCGATTTCGGTCACGCGGATGCGCGCGCCGCGGTTGGCGGCGCACACGTCGACGCCGGCATCCAGTCCGGGCAGTTCGAGCAGGTGGGCGTATTCGCCGGCGTGATAGATGCTCGCGAAACTCTCCACTTTGGTCGCAGCCGCTGGCGTGACCTCGGCCTGTTGCGATTCGACGATCGCCAGATAACGTGCCGGGCGCACGGCCGGATCGTTATAAAAATTCAGTCGCTGCGGCTGCCACGCCGGCTGGCCCGGCTCTTCCGAACGCACGACCTGTCCGACGCGCAGCCGATAGTCCTCGAAAATACGCGTGCGGCCCACCGTCTGCACCTTGTGATGTTGCGAGTTGACGCGCCATTTGGTGAGCGCAGCCTCATCACGCCACAACTGATACGACAACAGCGAGCCTTCGCGCGACAGGCTGCGATAGCGGTCGAGAAAAAGGCAGCCGCCACTGGCATCAAGCTCCGGCTTGAGTTTCGCCGCCAGCTCGAGATACTCCTGCGCCGTGTCCGCATGCGGCGTCACTTCAAAGAACAGCACCAGCATCTGGGTCACTCACATCACGTAGTTGAGACCGAGGCGGCCGCCGTCGGGGTACAGCGTCGTTCCGGTCAGGTAGGACGCGTCGTCGCTGGCAAGAAACACCGCAACCCGCGCGATTTCGTCCGGTTCACCCAGTCGGCCCATCGGCGTGCGCGACAGCACGCGCGTTTTTGCGGCCTCATTGCCGAGCACGGCTTTAAGCAGCATGTCGGTGGCGATCGAACCGGGACCGATGCCGACCACGCGAATTCCCCTGGGCGCGAGCGCAACCGCCATCACTTTTGTCAATTGATTGAGCCCGCCCTTGCTGACCGTATAGGGCACCTGATTGCCGATGGCGAGCACCGCGTTGACGCTCGACATGTTGATCACGACGCCGCGCGCGCCTCCCGTGCGCGGCGTTTGCGCCAGCATCTGCCGCACCGCCGCCTGCCCGCACAACAGCGGCCCTTTCAGGTTGACCCGCAACACGCGGTCGAAGTCTTCCTCTGTCAGATCGACGAAGTCCGCCGCGTGCACGACGCCGGCATTGTTGAGCAGCACGTCGACGCGGCCGAAACGATCGACCGCGAAGGCGACCAGTCGTTCGGTGTCCGCTTTCGCGCCCACATCCGTTTTGCAGGCTAGCGCAGTGCCCCCCGTGGCGGCGATGTCCTTCGCGAGCGCGGCGACTCCCACTTCGTTGATGTCGGCGACAATGACCTTGGCGCCCTCGGCGCAGAACGCGCGCGCGCACGCGGCGCCAATGCCCTGCGCCGCTCCGGTGACGATTGCAACCCGGTCAGCAAGCTTCATGGGGGCGACAGTCTAGTCGCCCGAACTGCGCGACAATCCAAGTTATGAACGCAAACGAAAGAATGATGCTCCCCGACGTACAGGCAGGCGCCGACAGCCGCCAGCTTCCCATTCAATCCGTCGGCGTCAAGGCGCTGGCGCATCCGGTGATGGTCGCAACCCGCAGCGGCCCCCAGCCATCGGTGGCGACGTTCGACATGGGCGTGGCGCTGCCGGCCGATCAGCGCGGCACGCATATGTCGCGCTTTATCGAGGTTCTCCAGAACCACCGTGCGCCGCTATCCGCGGCATCGCTGCGCGAACTGATGGCGGCCATGCTCAAACGGCTCGACGCTCGCGAAGGCTCGATCGAGGCGCGCTTTACCAGTTTCATCATGAAGTCCGCGCCGTTATCCGGTGTGCAGAGCCTGATGGACTATCAAGTCACGCTGCAGGCGGAACAGAAAGCCGGGCGGCTGAAAATCGTGCAGCAGGTTGTGGTGCCGGTGATGAGCCTGTGTCCGTGCAGCAAGAAAGTTGCCGACTACGGTGCGCACAACCAGCGCTCGCACGTGACCATCGCCGCCGAACTGGACGGTGATCTGGGTATCGAGGAGCAGGTGCGGTTCGCTGAAGACGCCGCATCGGCCGAACTATGGGGTCTGCTCAAGCGGCAGGACGAGAAGTACGTGACCGAACGCGCGTACGACAACCCCAAGTTCGTCGAGGACATCGTGCGCGACGTGGCGCTTGCGCTGGACCGCGAACCGCGCGTGGCCGCGTTTATGGTCTCGGCAGAAAACTTCGAGTCGATCCACAACCACTCCGCATTCGCCGTCATCGAGCGCAATCGGCGCGGCGCTCACTCGGCAAAGCTGCGCTGATCAACCTCGCGGAGTCGCTTTATGGCGACCTGCATCCGCGCGGATTCGGCGTGTACGTGGTTTACCCGGGCTTTGTCGACACACCGCTGACGGAGAACAACGATTTCGGGATGCCGGCGCTGATTTCAGCGGACAAGGCGGCCGCCGCCACACTGGACGGTATTGCGGCCGGCCGCTTCGAGATCCACTATGCGAAGCGCTTTACACGCTGGCTCAAGCTGCTGCGCGTGCTGCCCTATCCGCTGCAACTGGCGGCGGTCCGTCGATTTACAGGACTGTGACATGGATCCCGTCATCCGCGTGAAGCAATTCTTCGAGACGCTGTCGCGCGAGAGCGTGGCGCGCATCGGCGAGGTGCAGGTTGCCGCGCCGCGCTTTGTCATTGCCGAGGCGGTCGCAGGTGACGGTCAGGCCTTTCTAACGTGGGAGTTCTTCTTTCGATTTCGTGCCTCGCATCAAGCCGAGCGTTGCATCCGCGGCGCAACGCATCTGCGGTTCGCCCCCGACGGCCGGGTGCGTGCGCACCGCGACTATCGGGACGCGGCCGAAGAACTGTATGAGAAACTCCCAGTGCTCGGCGCCTTCATGCGCTTTCTCAGGCGCCGCGCCGCGGGCTGACCGCCGATGGTGACCGCCATGCTGTATCCGGAAATCTTCAAGTCGCTGGAATCCGTGCGCTGGAACATGGAAACGGACGTCCCATGGCGCGAGTTCAATGCAGCGCGCCTGTCCGACGAGCAGGCGCGCACGATCAAGATGAACGCGATCACCGAGTGGTCGGCCCTGCCCGCCACCGAAATGTTTCTGCGCGACAACCGGCACGACTCCGACTTTTCGGCGTTCATGTCGGTGTGGTTTTTCGAGGAACAGAAACACTCACTGGTGCTGATCGAATATCTGCGGCGCTTTCGGCCGGATCTGGAGCCGACGGCGGACGAGTTGCACAACGTGCGCTTCGAGTTCGACCCCGCGCCCGCGCTGGAGACGCTCACGCTGCACTTCTGCGGTGAGATCCGCCTGAACCACTGGTACCGGCGCGCGTCGGAATGGCACACCGAACCGGTGATCAAGCACATCTACCGGCTGTTGTCGCAGGACGAGGCGCGCCATGGCGGCGCGTACCTGCGTTACATGAAAAAGCACCTTGCCGAGCTGGGCGACACCGCGCGCGCCGCGTTCGCGAAGATCGGCGTGTTGATGGCAAGCGCCCGCCGCACCGCCAAGGCGCTGCATCCGACCAATCTGCACGTCAACCAGGCGATGTTCCCGAACGACACCGTGCAGTCACGACTGCCCGACCCGTCATGGCTCGAGCGCTGGCTCGACGAACAAATCCGTTTCGACGAGGTATGGGAGAACAAGGTCGTCGAACGCATCCTGCACAACATGAGCCTGTTGTTCGAGCGCACATTCGACACGGTGCAGGAACTGAACCGCTATCGGAAGGAAGTCACCGCGCGGCTGGCGGTGGGCGCGCCTGCGCAGGCCGCATAGGGGCGATGAAAAAAAAGCGCGCTCAGCCGATGGAGGGGCTAAAGGCATGCCAGCGGAGTCCGCCGGAGACGAAGCGTCAGATCCCGGACCCATCGTCGAGCGCCTTCGTTGGTACCACAGAGCTGCTCCGTTGAAAGCGAGGCAACTGGTCGTTGATTTCAAACCAGGGAAGCTGGTCTTGTGCCCAGACATGGTCGTCGGGGCGAACTCTTCCCGGTTCATCGAGGCTACCCACGGTTACCTGAACGCGGTCCACCAGAACTTCCTCGTGCATTGTGAGCGTGCTCCCGCACCTGGAGCAGAAGCCTCGCTCCGCGAACCTGGACGATCGGTAGCGAGTCGGTTCGCCCTTGACCCAGGCGAAGGAAGGGATCGGGAAATGGGCAAACGCCAAAGCCGGTGCGCCCGAGTGCTTTCGACACATGGAGCAGTGACAGATAACGGCGCGAACAGGCGGCGAGGTCGCGCGATATCGGATTGCACCGCAAAGGCAGCCACCTTCAAATACGTTGGGCGCTGACACCTGTTTCTCCTTCCGCTCGCTCCTTGAGCGCGCGATTCATTTCAGCGAACCCGCGCTTTGTATCTCTGTCGAGGCTTTCACGAAAGAGCGGAACGAGGACACCGGTGAACCGTTCGCTTTGCTCGAAGCGCACCCGGTTATCCGCCAATGGCCGAATAACGAAACGATGCTCACCATCGAAAACGCCACGGACAAGAAGACGGCCAAGCCAACGTAACTCACGCGGATGCTCCGCGACAAGAACCGTGGGGCGAAACGTCATCCCCTTGGCGCCGCTGGGCTGAATGCGAACTTCAAGGGAGCACCCTGCTCCGGCGAGCCGTGAATGTGGCGGATAAACGGGTTCCATTGTGCGTAGGACCCAAAGTCGGCGAGGATCGACCAGACCTTCTCGGGTGGGGCGTCAATTTCGATTTCTGTGTGAAGCTCGTGCATGCTCGAGTGAAGCCCCTGGACGGCAACGCTCACTTGCGCGTTGCCGCCGGCTGATGCGCGAGAAAGTGCGCGAGGTCGACGAGTTCGTCATCGAAGAGCCCCGCAAGTTCCTCGACCATCGCGGCGCCGCCGTAGCCGATCCGGACACCCTTTCTGTAGTCGCGCAATGACTTGAGCACATAGTCCTCGCGCTGGTTGGCGATGCGCGGAATCTGCTCGCCGCCGGAAAAATCCGCGTTGTGGCATACGCCACAGTTTTTCTTCCTGGCGAGCGCCTGGCCGCGCGTGAACCGCGCCGCATCCGCGCCCTGTGCCGGAGACACGGGCGGCGGCAACTTTGAAATCTGTTGCGCAAACGCGCGCAAGTCATCGTTGCTAAGACCCTTGGCAGCGGCAGTCATCACCTCGTTGTCGCGCCGTCCTTCGCGAAAGAGAAACAGTTGCGCGATCAGAAAAAATTCAGGCTGACCGCCCAGCGATGGCGTCAATGGCAACTCGGACTGCCCCTTGGCGCCGTGGCAACCGAGACAGATGGCGAGCCGGTCTTGCAAGGACTGCGCAGCGGCGGGCGCAGAAAATAAAGAGGCCGCCAGCAGCGCAATCGCCGCCAGCGGCCGGACTTTCGCCTTCATCACGCGGCGCGGATCACTTCTTGTAGCTGACCCGATAAATCGCGCCGTTGTGATCGTCGGAAACGAGCAGGGATCCATCCTTCATCACCATCACATCGACCGGGCGGCCGATGTAGCCGTTGTTCTCGACGAGGCCGGTCAGGAACGGCTCCACCGATCTAACGTTGCCTTTGGCGTCGAGTGTCGCGACCACGACGTCGGCTGCGTATTTCTTCGTGCGGTTCCACGGACCATGGCGCGCGATGAAGATCGCGTTCTGATACTTCGCCGGAAACATCTTGCCGTTGTAAAACGTCATGCCCAGCGGCGCCGAGTGCGGGCCGAGGAGTGTGGCGGGTTTGACAAATTCGTCGCACGAGCGGCCCCATCCGAATTGCGGATCGGCGAAGTTGCCCGAATGGCAGAACGGGAAACCGAAATGCTGCTTGCCCGTCTGCGTGACTCGGTTCAACTCATCGTTCGGAAAATCCTCCGACAGCCAGTCGCGCTGGTTGTCGGTGAACCAGAGTTCGCCGGTCCTCGGATGCCAGTCAAAGCCAACCGTGTTGCGCACGCCGCTGGCAACAACCTCGACGTTCTTGCCGTCTAGACCCATGCGGAAAATCTTGGCGTAACGGTCGTCAAACTCGCAGATGTTGCACGGAGCGCCTGTGGGCACATACAGCTTGCCGTCTCTCCCGACGCGGATGTATTTCCAGCCGTGCGGCACGTCGCCCGGCAGCTGGTCGTAGATCGTCACGGGTTGCGGCGGCTTGTCCAGATTCGCTTCGATGTTGTCGTAGCGCGTGATGTCTTTCGGCGTGGCGACGTACAGCGCTCCCTTGTGGAACTCAATGCCGCTGGGAAGCATCAGTTTTTCGGCGATCGTTTTGACCTCGCGCTTGCCGCCCTTGTCCGTGACGGCGTAAATCTTGCCGGCGACGAAGAGCGAACTGACGAACACAGTCCCCCGGTCGCCTTGGCGCAGCGCGCGCGGATCGAGAATGTCGCTCGCCCATACCTCGACCTTGAAGCCGGGCGGCAGTTTGATTTTCTTGATCGGCAGCTTGTCGGCCGGCGTCGGAATCGGCAGTGCAGCGACCGGCGCCATCTTCATCGCGACATCGGTCTTCGGCCGTCCAACGGCCCAGAACGGTTCTTCTTCCTGTTTAGGAGCGGGTGCGGGCGCAGCGTCTTTCTTTTCCTGTGCCTGCGCGGTGAACGTCGCGCTGACAAGTCCAGCGAGCGCGAGCGCGAGCCATCCGCGAGCGCGAGTGTGCGGTTCAACTCTCATGAATTCCTCCTCTGGTGCTTGTTATGGCTCCGACGGCACGCCGGAGCGGCAAATGTAGCTTGAGCTTCTCCGTGATCTTGCCCCGCAAGCGAGGGAGGCAGCGGACTCTCCCTACATCGCGTCATGCGGAGCCTGGGTGCAATCGACCGCAGAGGCTCAACCCATCATGAACGCGTCCGAAGACGGCCAGACACGGCGGAGGCGGCGGAGTATGAACCGGGTCTGCAGAGAGAAACCACCATGGACCTGGAACGGAACAAAAAGCTAGTCATCGATGCCTGGAAAGCGTTCGCGAGCCGCGACCCGCAACGCGTGTCAGCCGTATTCGCCGAGGATGCGGAATGGATCGCACCGAAGGGAAACGCGACCGCCGTTGCGCTCGGGGGCACACATCACATGATCGGACGGGACGCCATCGTGCATTTCATCACCGTTGAGTTTCACAAGCTGTTCACGGAGGGCGTAAAGATCGAATTTCGCGGCATGTATGCCGAAGGAAGTACCGTCATCGTCGAAGAACGGTTTCAGGCCACCCTTGCCGGCGGCAAGCTCTACGACAACGACTACTGCTTCTTCTTCGAGCTGCGCGACGGACTGATCTGGCGCGTGCGCGAATACATGGATACGCTGCGCGGCAAGGAGATCATTCTCGGCTGATACGCCCGCGTTGGAGCAACGTCATGTCGGACGCTCAACTGCTGCTCTTTCTGCTGACGTCGCTCGTCGTCATTGTCACGCCCGGCCAGGACATGATCCTCGTGATGTCACGCTCCATCACGCAGGGATCGGCGGCCGGCGTCGTCACCGCCGCCGGCGTGAGCGTCGGCCTGCTGGGTCACACACTGCTCGCGGGACTTGGTTTGGGATCAATACTGATGGCATCGGAGTTGTTGTTCGTGATCCTTAAGTCTGTCGGCGCCGCGTACCTGGTCTATCTCGGGATTCGACTCATCTTGACGAAGGGCGCGGCGCTCGATCTCGGCGGCATGCGCGCCGGGCGGTTGCGCCGATTACACCGCTTGTTCGCCGAAGGAATGCTCTCGAACCTGTCCAATCCGAAGGTCGCGATCTTCTATTTCGCATTTCTGCCGCAGTTCATCGCGAGCGATGTCCGCGATCCGACGCAGCTTCTGCTGTTGCTTGGCGCAAGCTTTGCGCTGCTCACGTTTGTGGTGAAGGGACCGGTGGGCTGGTTCGCGGGAGTGCTGTCGGCGTGGCTGCGCGCCCGGCCCGCGGTGCTCGCCTGGATACATCGCGCGAGCGGCGCCGTTCTCATCGCCCTCGGGGTGAAGCTTGCGTTCGAACGCCGGCCGTAACAGCGATGCGCCGAGCGGAGGCAATGTTCGAATGTTTGAAGGATTCGATCGCAAGCAGATCAACGACGGCGGCGTAACCATCCAATGCGTGGTCGCCGGCAGCGGGCCGCCGGTGTTGATGCTGCATGGTTTTCCGCAGAACCTCGCCATGTGGGCGAAAGTCGCTCCGCTCCTGGCGGAAAAATTCACGGTCGTCTGCGCCGACCTGCGCGGCTACGGCGACTCCTCCAAGCCGCGCTGCGCGGCGGATTGCTCCAACTATTCGTTCCGCGCGATGGCCGCCGATCAGATCGCGGTGATGAAGGCGTTGGGGTTCACGCGTTTTCATGTCGTCGGCCACGATCGCGGCGGACGCACCGGTCATCGGATGGCGCTGGACCGTCCGGATGTCGTCCTGTCGCTCGCGGTAATCGACATCGTTCCCACCTACGCGATGTTCATGGTTCCGACTATCGCGCCGCGGCCACTATCGATCTCGAGCACGACGACGCGGATCTTGCGGAAAGAGTCCGATGTCCGACGCTGGTTCTTTACGGTTCGGCCGGTGTGATGGCGAAGCACTTCG
>Ga0187893_10009801_pt1 | contig 14558 bp, 11 predicted proteins | sample MA1701074metaG_FD_139574 | JGI IMG/M metagenome (GOLD analysis project Ga0187893, IMG submission 139574) | White microbial mat communities from a basaltic lava cave in the Kipuka Kanohina Cave System on the Island of Hawaii, USA - MA170107-4 metaG ...
GCTGGGATGCCTGTCAAATAGGCATCCCAGCGATTTTCGCCACCGAAGAATCATTCATAGTCCACGATGTCGTGAGCCGCGTCTCAACTAAGAATCAGTCCACGATGTCGTGAGACCTGACAGATAGGGACTACTCAAAAGCTATTTCGCCTCAACCCGGCTGTTTTGTCTGGTTGTAATCCACGCTACTTGGACGGGCGGAGCGTATATCCTGACTCCAATGGTTTTTTTGATGAAGGAGTCTGGGCCATTCATCAAGACCGGGCAGGGCGTTTTTGGTTCGGCACGAACAAAGGTTTGATCAAATACGAAAGCGGCAGCTACACTCGCTATACGACGGCGAATGGTCTGGCAGGCAATGATATAAAGGCAATTTTGGAAGACCGCGCCGGCAATCTCTGGTTCGGAACGTGGAGCGGGCTTTCGCGCTCCGCTGACGGACGGTTCACCTCCTACGCCGAACAGGACGGATTGGCGAGCGATCACCTCAGGTCGCTTTACGAAGACGCCGAGGGAATTCTCTGGATCGGCACGTATGACGGCGGCTTGACGCGCTTCAAGGATGGCCGCTTCACCCGCTACACCGTGAAAGATGGCCTGTTCAACAACGGCGTGTTTCAGATTCTGGAAGACGGGCGCGGCTATTTCTGGATGAGCAGCAACAAGGGCATCTATTTTTTCCTTCAGCCAGGGAATGATGATCGAAGTGTCGAGTCCGCCCGAATAGGCCAGCGCGACACGTTTGATGTTATTGGTCATTTAAGGATTTATGCCTCCGGTGAAATTTGTTGGGTTGAAGTTGAGCCGGGAGCAGCTCGAATGCTTGATCAGCGCCGGTCATAGGCGTAATCTGCCGCTCGCCATCCAATTGCAACTGGTGAAAGAGATTTACTTTTCCATTTAGCCGAGGTGTAAATATGAGATGCCGTTTCACTCGAGTCCGATCTTCAGCAAAACACTTTTCACGTTTCAGATTGATCACAGCTTTAAGTGTGTGTTGTCTGCTTCTGGCTGTTCAAACATTCAATCGAGAACTGTTACCTTGGCTAACGATGCGGCCTGTCAGCGCGTCTGTATACCTGACGCAGGATGTTCGCACGCTTGAGCCAGACAAGGTGATTGAACGAGAGTTGTTTTGGGGTGAAGCTCACTCCTACCAGGTTGCTCTCCCCAGAGGCCAATACTTGCGCGTCGTGGTCGTCCAACGAATCAACGACCTGAGCATCACACTCTTCGGGCCAGACGGGCGGCAGATCACGGAATGTGACAGCCGCTGGTACGCGCAGGAGCCTGTCTCTGTTATCGCGGCAGTGGCGGGCCATTACCGGCTTGTGGTGCGCGCGCGGGAGAAGCTGATCGTCCCTGAAAATTACGTGGTGAAGATTGAAGAACTGCGGCCCGCCCGACCATCTGACGAAACCCGCATTGCCGCCGAAAGAATTTCGACGGCCGCCAAGCAGTTGCTACTCGAGGGAACGGCGGGGGCGCGCCCCGAAGCGATCAAGCAATACGAGGAGGCGCTGGCGCTCTGGCGCAGGCTTGGCGACCGCGCGGAAGAGGCGCAATCATTGCACACCCTGGGCTATCTGCATCATGCGTCGTTTGAGCCGCGAAAGGCGCTCGATTATTACCAGCAGGCGCTCACGATGCGCCAAGACCTGGGAGATCTCGTGGGCGAAGCGCAAACTCTACACAACATCGCCGCCGCCTATTCGTCATTGTTCTCACTGACAGAGGCTGAAAAGCACTATGAGCAAGCGCTCGAACGCAGACGCGCCGCGGCGGATCGTCGTGGAGAAGCGCAAACGCTCAGCAACCTGGGCTTCATCTACTTCTCACGCTCCAAGCGGCGACAGGCGCTCGAATGTCTCGATCAATCGCTCTCGCTGGCTCGCGCTCTGGGAGACGCGCTGGCGGAGGCTCATGCGCTCGTCAACCTGGGCGCGGTCGCCAACCTCAAAGATGGGCCGCGAAAAGCGCTTGACTATTTCCTGCAGGCGATCCCGCTCGCTCGCGCCGCCGCTGACCGCCAGACGGAATCCGCCGCGCTCAACAACCTAGGCAGAATCTACTCAGGATGGGGCGAAACGCGGAAAGCGCTCGATTGTTTCGAGCAAGCGCTCCCCCTCTCAGAGACGCTCGGAGACCGCCGCACGCAAGCCATCGTCCTCAATAATCTCGGATCGCTTTATTCCTGGATGGGCGAAGCGCAAAAGGCGCGCGAGCATTACACCAAAGCGCTTCGGCTCGCGCGTGACGCTAATGACCCGCGCAGTGAGGCCACCGTATTGAACAATCTGAGCAGTATTTCCACCGACCTAGGCGAGTGGCAGAAGGCGCTCGAATATTTCGAGCAATCGCTCAAGCTCAGCCGCAAGCTCAATGACCGCCAACTGGAGGCGACAACGCTCAACAGCGCCGGAAAAGCTTATGACGAGTTGGGCCAGCCACAGAAGGCCTTCGAATATCTTACCCAGGCGCAGCAAATCTTCCACGACCTCGGCGACCGTCCCGGAGAAGCTCAAACGCTCAGCAATCTGGGTGTCATCCACACCAACCGGGGCGAGCCGCAGAAATCGCTCGACTACTTCCAGCAATCACTCGCCATCTGGCAAGCCAAAGAAGACCAGCGCAGCGAAGCCTACACGCTCAATCATCTGGGCGGGGCTTATCATTCGTCAGGTGAAAAACAGCAGGCTCTCGACTGCCACCTCCGCGCGCTCCGGCTTTCGCAAGCGGTGGGTGACCGCCTGGCCGAAGCCTATTCATTGAGCAGCCTCGGTGTCAGCTATGCCGCTCTTGGCGAGAAGCAACAGGCGCGCGAGGCTTATGGGCAGGCGCTCGCGCTCTGGCGCGCGATGTCGAACCCCTGGCGGCAGGCGATCACGCTCGGCAACCTCGCCGCCGTTGAGCGTGACCTGGGCGAATTGGACGCGGCTAGGAGTGATGTCGAGGCCGCGCTGAAGATCGTCGAGTCACTGCGCGCGCGGATCGCGAGCCAGGAATTGCGCGCTTCTTACTTCGCCTCTGCGCAGAGCAGTTACCATCTCTACCTTGATCTGCTTGCGCAACTCGATCAACAGCGCCCGACCGCAGGTTTCGCGGCGGCGGCGCTGCACGCGAGCGAGCGCGCCCGCGCCCGCAGCCTGCTGGAGCTTCTGACCGAGGAGCGGCTGGAGATCAATCAAGGCCGTGACCCGGCATTGAAAGAGCGCGAGCGGGCCAATCAGACGCGGCTCTCCTGGCTGAACACGCAATTGTCCCGCGAGCGCGCCGCGCGCCGGCCCGATGAAAAAAAGATCGCCACGCTCACGGCCGAATTGAAGCAGGCCGAAAGCGAGCGCGAGCGACTGGAGATGGAGATCCGGGTGAAGATCCCGCAGTATGCCGAGATCTTCTACCCGGAGCCGCTGCGGTCGGAAGCGATACAGGCATTGTTGGACGATCAAACATCGCTGCTCGAATATGCGCTCGGCGACGATGAATCATTCCTGTTCGTGGTCAGCCGCGATGGCGCGCGAGTTTATCGCCTGCCGCGCGCGGCCGAGATCGAACGCCAAGTGGAGAAACTGCGCGCCGCGCTCGCGCGACCCGGGCGGCAGAGCTTTGGCGACTACGTGCAGGCGTCACGGCAGCTCTACCAAATGCTGATCGCTCCGGCCAGCGGCACGATTGCCGGGAAGCGGCGGTTGCTTATTGCGCCAGCGGGAAAGTTGTACTACCTGCCGTTTGAAGCTTTGTTGACAGAGGACCCACGCACTGGAGGCCAAGCCGATTACCGCGCGCTCGCTTACCTGCTCAGGCGGTGGACCATCAGCTACGCGCCTTCAGCCAGCGTGCTCGCCAGTTTGCGCCAGCATCAGTCGCGGCTCGCGCGCCAGGACGATAGCGGAGCCGTCAAGCAGTTCGTCGGCTTCGCCGACCCCGTGTATGAAGACAAACTCCCCCGGCTCATTGATTCGGGCCGCGAAGTCGGCCGCATCGCGCAACTCTTTCCGCGACTGCAGACCGCCATTTACTCGCGCGGCGAGGCCACCGAGGAGAACGTCAAGCGCAACCCAGATCCGGGCCGCGCACGCTACCTTCATTTCTCCACACACGGAATCATCAACCAGGCGCAGCCGCAAAACTCCGCGCTGGCTCTGACACCGAATGTCGCTTCAGCAGAGGACGGCAGGTTGTACGTCAATGAGATCTTTGACCTGAAACTCAACGCCGAACTGGTGGTCTTGTCGGCTTGCGACACGGGGTTGGGCCAGGAACTGAAAGGCGAGGGCGTGATCGGGTTGACGCGCGCATTTCTGTACGCCGGCTCGTCCAGTGTCGTGGTCAGCCTGTGGCAGGTCGCCGACCGCTCGACTTCAGAGATGATGGTGAAGTTTTATCGGCGCCTTAACCGCCCGGCGGACAAAGCGGAAGCGCTGCGGCAGGCGAAGCTGGAGATGATCGAGACCGGATATTACGCGCATCCGCACTGCTGGGCGCCGTTCGTTCTCATGGGCGAGCCGAATCAGTAACGCGAGCGGCGCGGCTTCCTCAGGAAGCCGCGCCGCTCGCGTTACTGATTCGGCGGCGTGGTTATTTCACACGAATTCGGTAGCTCTCGACTTTGACACTCCGCCCTTTGCTTTCCCCATACACGTTGAATGTGTAGCTCGCGCCCGAAGCCAGGAATTCCGCTGGCAGATTGATCGTATAATCATTCGACGTACTCCGCGCCAATCCTGACGCGCTCCACCTGACCGCCTTTTGGGCATCCAACATCTCGATCCGGTAACTCCGAGAGGTGTCTGGGGTTTGCGAGTTCAGGATCAGGATGACGGACTTCGCGCCCGGTGGAATCCTCAGCTCAACGGGACGACTTGCGGTTCGATCGCCGGATTTGTAGATCAGCGGGTCGCTCGGTTGAACGTAAAGTAGCGGGATGTTGATTTGTGGCGAGCTTGATTCTTCCACTTTCTTCTGCAACTGAGCGATCAATTGATTCGTTTCGTCCTGCCGCTGGCGCGACTGCGCCTCACTCTCGCGCAGCCGTTGATTGTCCGCTTCCAGATTGGCCATCCGCTCCTCGGCCGCACGCTGCCGTGCGGTCGAGCTTGTCTGCCAACCGCGGGAACTCCACAGCCACCCTCCGATGGCAATCAACGCTACGAGGCTGGTGGCCAGCGTGGCGTACTGCCAGCGTATTGCAGAACGTCTGGTCTCTGAGACCGTTGCCCCGCTCGCGGCCAGCGCCGCATCCCGCCAACGCCACACTTCCCACCATCTGATCTTCCGCTTCGGCGCAGGCTCAGGTTCTTCACTGCTCGCCCAGTTATAACTTTCACGCGCCATCTCGAGTTGCTCGGCGCATTCATCACACATCGCCAGATGGCGCTCGATCTCTTCAGGCTGCGGGTTGGCCACAGGCCGTCGGAAGGCGTAGTCAACCAGCGCATCCGCCGGCACGTGCGATTGATAAACAATCCAGCCAGAGCGTATCCCGGCCAGTTCCTGTCGGCATCGCAGACACGTCGCGATGTGCTCCTTCACCGGTCGCTGTTCGACCTCATCCATCGCGCCATTCAGTAACCATGGCAAAAGCTCTGTAGCCTGTTCACAATTCATCATCGAATTTCCTTATCCCACTTACAGGCGTCGCTATCCGCTGAACGTTACATTGCCGCTCGCTTATTATTTCCGGTCAACTGTCTGGCCAGTTCACCGGCCTGTTGAAGGCAGCGGAAGACCTGGACGCCCACCGTCTCCGGTTTGACGCCCAGCAGTTGGCCCATCTGCCGGCGGCTCAGGCCCGACCGGAACATCTCCAACCGCTGGTGACAATCGGGCGACAATTTGGTCAGGATGCGCTGATAAATCTCCCACCTCTCTTGCTCTTCCAACTCCTGATCGGGCAGAGCCTGAATCTTTCCCGGAGTCGCATCGGAATAGTCAGCCTCTTCATCAATCTCTTCGGCCTGCCCCCTGGCTCTGGCGGCGCGGAGCCAATCAATGCAGGTGTTGCAAGCGATGCGCGCGACAAAGGTCTTCAGTTTTGATTCGCCGCGAAAGGATCCCTTCTCAAATGAAACGAAGGTTTCCAGCCGGGCTTCCTGCAGCGTGTCTTCCCAATCGGCAGCCAGCCGCTGTCGAAACGGTTGGGCCGCCGCCGCGATCCAGTCATCTATCTGCCGCTCGGCTTCTGGTTCGCCTCGCAGGTAACCAGCGATGATTTTGTCGTCCGGATGAACCATTGCAGTTTCAGGTGAGTAGCTGATGTTGTGACTCGACCCTGAAGCGCAATGCTGCGCTTTGGCGACGCCGGAGTCAACGGCGGCGTCTGAAATGCCGTCTCAATTTTTTCCGCGTCTGTGTAACGTTTCGTCCTGTCTGTCGCCAATATGACCAGGCCGGATGTGTTACTCGAAGAAAGACCATTGCTGCTGGCGCGGCGCAATCTGATTGCGCCGTCAATGCGGCACATTTCATGGAGACATCTATGCGGAACGTGAAGAGTGTGTCCTCAGGCTTTTTTGTCGGTTCGATGGCGGGCGGCCTTCTGGTGGGAATGCTGCTCGTCTTTCTGGGAGCAGTTGGAAACGCCTCCGGACGGGATGATCCTGCCTCAGTGATTTTGCTGATAGTGGGATTCATCCTATTGCTCTATGCGGAGATCGTGTTTCTGGTTCTGCTTTACAAGGCTTGGGCCTGCATTCAAGACGGAGCAACCAGAACTACGCCTGGAAAGGCTGTCGGGTTACTGTTCATTCCGATCTTTAACTGGTTCTGGATATTCCGGGCGATACCCGGATACGCCGATGAGTACAACTCGTACCTCGATCGCGCGAACCTACCTGTCAATCGGCTGACGAAAGGCTCCCTTCAGGCTTTCGCTGTCCTTTCGGTGCTGGCGATTATCCCGCTCATTGGCGGGATTGCGGCGCTGGTCGCCTTGTTCGTGGGATTCGCCGTGGCCGATAAACTCTGCGCGGCCATCAATGCGCTGGCGGAGGTTGCTCCGGTTTATAAGGACCAATCTCTCCCACAGGTTTAGCGTGTGATAGGGAGGCCGGCGATTACACGGCGCGGCTTTACCGCGCGTGGTTTTTATGGAGTGTTTCTTCGGAATTTGAATTGTGAGAGGAGGTCGGTACTATGACTGCTTTGGGAATCGCTTGGGGTTCTTTCCTCACTTATAGCCTTTTAGGGTTTATTTTCAGTCTTGTGACATGGAGGTATGCGCCCATAATTTCTCTCGTATACGTGGTTGGAGGTTTCATAAAGGTGTTTTCAATGGATCACTCTACCTTTGGTGTTACACCGGAACAATGGGGTTCGGAGTATTGGAAAGATGTTCGTATGTATATGCTTGTAGGTCACGCAATCCTATCCGGCTTGTTAATGATGATAGAGATGTCCCCAATTATGAGCCGGAGAGGGAATCAGGCGCATCAACCTGGCGCCAGAAAAGAGTAAGGAAGAGAACGCATCAAACTAAAAGCAGGAAGGTTGATTGATATGACGGATAGTGATGGTAAAGAACAACTCAGCCCGGCGGAACAATTGTCCCAGGGGCGCGGACCCGTATATTGGCTGTTTATGATTATCTGCGCTTTATTGTTCGCCATGTGTAGAAATGGCTGTTTCGACGGAACACACGACGCATTGGTGAAATGTAGAGAAGTGCCGGAGTATGCCGGGAAAGCGCAGTGTGTACAGTGTGTTAAATCGGGCGGAGTATGGGCGGCCGGGATTGGATTTCCGTCGGGCGGAGAGTGTCGAGGAGGGCGTTGAAGATTCATCTTGACACCGTCACCTTTGATTCCTTGAGCGAGGCTCATTTTCAATCCGATGCCGGTTGCTACGATTGATAGAAAAGTGAGGATGAGATCATGAAATCGTTACCAATGTTGATAATAAGCCTTTTTCTTCTTGCCCTTCCTGTTGAAGCGCAGCCTAACCGCTTTAGCAGCACTCAAGGTTTTTCTTTCGCGTATCCCGAAGGGTGGGTTGTTCTGACAAAGGAGCAACAACACGTCCTGGTTAATGAATACAAGACGGTCTTGGGGAAGCTTGGAGATGTAAACTTTGACGCGATGGCAGTGATTGTCTTCAACCCTCAGAATGAAGAGTTCCCTGAAAACATAAATGTTATTGTTGCGCCGGGCATGGTGCCTGTTAATGAGGACTCAAAGCAGAAACACACTCAAACGATGTCAGAAGGGATGCGAAACGCTGGTATAACAGTAACTGACACGGTCAGTGAAATTACAAAGTTCGGCGATAGAGAGGCGCTCTCGTTGCGGATGACATTGAATTATCCTTCGCTGAGCAGGCCAATCCGCCAATGGCAAGTAGCTCTGCCAGGTAGGAATCAAACATACATAATCACAGCTTCTGCCGGCGCGGCAAGTTTTCAGACCTATGAAGGAGCCTTTAAAAGGGCGCTTGAAAGTTTTGAGGTTGACGGCGGGAGCTTTTGGTTTTGGCATAGTTTACCTGCGGTAGCGCAATATGCCATAGGAGGCGCCGTAATAGGATTGGTCATAAGCTTGTTAGGCACTCTGTTCAAAAAAATAGCTGGAGGTAACGGTAATAACCAATGATGGGGCCGATGTTGTCTAGACAGCGTCCCACAGTCCCGATTTCAGTGGGCTGTGTGTGAGGATTTAATCGGGAGGAATCCAAAATGCGAACCTCAAACCTGCTTCTCAAGTTGAATCTGATTCCGCTATTGCTTGCCCCCTGCCTCGGCTTTGCATTCCAGGCGGACCTCTTTGTCGCCGCGCGCGAAGGCGATGCGGCGAAAATAAAGCAACTGCTGGCGGACGGCGCCGACGTCAATGCCCGCGACGACAAAGGCCGAACTCCGCTGCACATCGCCGCGGAAAAGGACATCCCCGAGGTTGTCGAGACGCTCCTCCAGGGCGGCGCCATCCCGATCCTGACGGACTGGAGAGGCGTGACTCCGCTCGCCGTCGCTGAATCCAAGAAACACGAACGGGTGATTGCGCTGCTACGGAAGGCGATCGGGTCAGAAGACGAAACTGCGCCGACCTGCGAGTTGGGCCGCCTTCGGAGCGACGACGACAAGGGGGCGCAGCGGCGTTTCCTGGCCGGGCATCCCGTGCGAGTTCGAGAAGCAGTGCTCGACGCCTTACAGGCTATGGGTTTTGTGCCAAAGGAAAAATCGCTTCCGGCGAATCTTGCCGAACTCAAACATCTGGAAGTCCGCCGGATGAATCCGGATATTGCCGGCACAGGCGGCGGAGCGGGCGGTGAGCGAGCCGTCGTGGATTTCGAGGATACGAGCGAGAACGGGCGAGCGGGCGTAGCCGTGTCCATGGACACGAAGAAAGGATTCGTGGGCCGGCTGCGGCAGCACAACTGGTCCACGCCCGTTCTCGACGAAGCGGAATGCCTGCTCGCGCTGCTCGGCGCCCAGCCGCTGGATTTGAGCGCGCCGGACGCGAAAGCGGCGACCAATGCCAGAGCCATGGTCGCCTTAACCGACGGCGCGCCGGTCTTGCTGCGTCTCTTTCGGTTCGTCCACTCCGGCCAGGTTAAGGAGGGCACGAAGCTGCCCTTCATCGTGATGAAAGACATCGTGATAGATGGTGTCGTGCTGGTGCGCCGGGGAAGTCCGGGTTGGGGCAGCATTACGGGCTTGGACAAGGCCGCCAGCTACGGTCGCGAAGCCCGGTTTCGTTTTCAGGTGGACAGCGTGCGCGCCGTTGATAACCAGGAGATCCGGCTGCGAAACAGCGAACAGGGCGCGGGCCAAAGAAGCGCCGCGAGTACGGCAATCACTGCGGCCCAATTGCCGATACTCGGCCTGTGGCTGAAGGGGAATGAAAAAGGCATACGCGCCGGAATCGTCGTCGTCGGTTATGTTGACGGCGAGCGGCAGGTGCGAACGGAGGCGCGATGATAGCGATGCTGCTACAGATGGTGCTGATTGCGGGTCAGACCACATTGCCTGACGGAACTGAGTTGGTCGTGCGGCTGGGGCAAGCCCTCTCGTCGGAGAAGGCTCAAGCCGGTGACGCGGTGAAGCTCACCGTTGTACAGGCATTGAAGATCGGTGATTGCACTGTGATCGCGCAAGACTCGGTCGTCGAGGGGCGAGTCATCGTCGCGCGGCGCAAAACACACTTCGGACGCAACGGTCTGCTCGACATCGCCGCCGAACGTGTGCAAGCGGCTGACGGCTCGTGGGTACGATTGCGGCACGCGCGCGTCAAGACCGCCGACCCAGCCACGACTGGATACTCAAAGGTAGGCGCGACGGCGGGACTCATCTGGTATGCGCCTGCCGCGCCGGTGATTCGCATATTCGCCAAGGGCAAAGAGGTGTGGATTCCCAAATCGGCGCGTTTCAAGGTCTATACGGACGAGGCGCGAGACGTGCGAGTTCAATGCGAATCGCCGTTACCCAAAATTTGTCAGTGAAGTGGCTAAATCTTTCCCTTTTCCACCGCATGATGAAAAACCAGCCGGGAGGAGGCTTAAATGCAAAACTCAAACCTGTCTCTCAAGTTGAATCTGAATGTGAACAGCGCGGCGCGCAGAATAATGTGGAAAGTGAGCCTGCCCCTGTTGTTCCTGGCTTTGATCGTTTATGTCCTCAGCCAGCCGATGCCGGCCAGCCGTTCCGGGTTTGCTGCCGGGATCGCTCCGGCGGCCGCGCAGCAGGGGATTGCTTGCGGCCAAACACGCTCTGGCAACATTACCGCACTCGGGCAGCAGGACACTTACACGTTTAATGGGAATGCTGGGGAGGTGGTAAGCATTTCGGTTGTCACGACCTCCGGCAATCTATGCTCATGGGCGGAGTTATATAATCCATCTGGCGTAGCGATCGCCAATCTCGGGGGTACATGCAACTCGCTCTTCAGAGCGCAACTGCCTGCGAGTGGCGCCTACACGATACTTGTACGCGATTACAGCATCAACCGCACTGGCACGTATAACCTGAACCTGCAGTTCGCCACCGGAAGATGTGCAGAGATTATCTCCTGTGGACAAACGAAGAATAGTCAAATCTCCGGGATGGCAGAGCAGGATATCTACACGTTTAATGGGAATGCCGGTGAAGCGGTCAGCATTACGGTTGTTACTACCTCCGGCGATTTATGCGCCTGGGCGGAGTTGTACAACCCTGCTGGCACGGCGATTGCCAACCTTGGCGGCACTTGCAATTCGCTTTTCAGAGCTCAGCTACCCGTGACTGGCGCCTACACGGTCCTTGTGCGTGATTACAGCGTCAACCGCACCGGCGCGTACAACCTGAATCTGCAATTCGCCACCGGGAGATGCGCAGAGAGTATCTCCTGCGGACAGATAAAAAATGGACAAATCGCTGGGATAGCAGAGCAAGATACCTACACTTTCAATGGTAATGCTGGTGAAGTAGTCAGCATTGCTGTCGTCACCACCTCTGGCGATCTATGCGCGTGGGCGGAATTGTACAACCCTGCTGGCACAGCGATCGCCAACCTGGGCGGCGCCTGCAACTCGCTCTTCAGAGCGCAACTGCCTGTGACTGGCGCTTACACGATCCTCGTGCGCGACTACAGCGTCAACCGCACCGGCGCGTACAACCTGAACCTGCAGTTCGCCACCGGGAGATGCGCAGAGAGTATCTCCTGCGGACAGACGAAAAATGGAGGAATCACTGGGAGAGCAGAGCAAGACATCTACACCTTTAGCGGGACTGCTGGTGAGGTGGTCAGCATTTCTGCCGTCACCACCTCCGGCGAGCTCTGCTCGTGGGCGGAATTGTACAATCCTGCTGGCGCGGCGATCGCCAACCTCGGCGGCGTCTGCAACTCGCTCTTCCGGGCGCAACTGCCTGCGACCGGCGTTTACACGATCCTCGTGCGTGACTACAGCGTCAACCGCACCGGCGCGTACAACCTGAACCTGCAGTTCGTTACCGGGAGATGCGCGGGGACAATTTCCTGCGGACAGACGAAAAATGGAGATATCGCCGAGAAATCGGAACAGGATACCTTTACCTTCTGCGGCGTTGAGGGTAGTTCGGTAAGCATTGCCGTTGCCCCCACCTCCGGCGATCTCTGCGCGTGGGCGGAGTTGTACAATCCTGCCGGCACGGCGATCGCCAACCTCGGCGGCGTCTGCAACTCGCTCTTCCGAGCGCAACTGCCTGCGACCGGCGTTTACACAATTCTCGTGCGCGACTACAGCGTCAACCGCGCCGGTCGCTATGACCTCAATCTTGCCTGCATAGGACCCACGTGCCCACAGACCTCGATCACGCTAACTCCCAATCCTCTGACGATCACGGCTGGCACGAGCGGCAATATGACCGTGACCATCAGCGCCGCTCAGGGTACTGCGACCACGGTGACGCTCTCGTCATCAAACAACGCAATCGCCACAGTCCCTGCCTCGGTGACGATCCCGGCGAACGCGACTTCTGCCTCTTTCGCCGTGACGGGCGCCGCTGTTGGAACGGTAACCATCACCGCCACGCCGCCATCCGGCCTCGGCGGGAGCGCCACTGTGAATGTTACCCCGCCGACGCTTTCACTGGAATCCTGTCCACAGCCGATCCTTCTCGGCGCGAGTTGCACGATGACTGTGAGGATCAGCCCGGCGCTCAGCAGTAGCACGATCATAATGCTGACTTCTTCCAATTCAGCGGTCGTTCCGGTTCCGCCTTCGGTGACGATCCCTGCGAACGCGACCTCTGTCTCCTTTGTGGTGATGGCCATCTCCGCTGGATCAACGACTATCACTGCCAAACTGCCGCCCAATCTTGGCGGCGACATGGCCAGTAAGGAGGTGACAGTGATAGGGCCGCGGATCGTGCGAGTGATGGATGCCAGCGGCAATCAGGGCGGCGCTGTGAGCGTTCCTATTGATCTGGTATCAATGGGCGATGAAAACGCCCTTGGCTTCAGCTTAACCTTTAACACCTCGATCCTGAGCAATCCTCAAGCGGCCTTGGGCAGTGATGCGACTGGCGCGACTCTCAACACCAATTCGGGCCAGGTAGGGCAAGGTCGCTTCGGGGTTGCGCTCTCGCTCCCAGCCGGACAGGTGTTCACTGCCGGCACTCATCGCATCGTTACCGTGACCTTCACGGTGGCGGCTGGGGCAACGGCAGGCTCTACGCCGATCGGCTTCGCAGATCAGCCCGTTTCTCGTGAGGTAGTAGATGTCAGCGCCAGGCTCCTGCCCGCAACCTTTATTCCGGGTACGGTCACCATCTTTACCGGCTTTGAAGCTGATGTCGCGCCGCGTGGGAATCCCAACGGGGCGGTGACAATCTCCGACTGGGTCCAGGTTGGCCGCTTCGCCGCCGGGTTGGACACGGCGAGCCCTGGCAGCGAATTCCAGCGGGCCGATTGCGCGCCGCGCGCGACTTTGGGTAACGGCAGCATCACGATCTCCGATTGGGTGCAAGCAGGGCGCTACGCGGCGGGGCTGGATCCTCCAACACCAGCCGGTGGCCCGACGATCCCCACATCCGCCAGCACCGCAATCGCGAGTGCGGATGCTACAGCCGTCGCACAGCAGCCCCTCCGTGCAGTCAAGCTGGGTTTCGAGCCGGGACCGACCGGATCGCTCAGCATTAACCTCGACGCGCAAGGTGATGAGCAGGCGCTCGGCTTCAGCCTCCGCTTCGACCCAACGCAGGTGCGCTTCATCTCGGCGCAAGCGGGGCGCGATGCAGCGGGCGCGACGCTCTACGTCAACGCCAGCGAGGCGGCGAGCGGGCGTGTCGGCATTGCGCTAGCGCTCCCTACCGGGCAAACCTTTGCCGCAGGCGCGCAGCAGGCCGTCACCATGACTTTCGCAACTGTCCCCGACAGCAGCGTTGCCTCAGCCACAATCGAGTTCGGGGATCACCCAATCGCGCGCGAAATTGCGGACACCGATGCGCGCGCGCTGACTGTGAGCTGGGCCTCCGGCCCGGTTGCGATCAGTGCCCGCGCCGTCACCAGCGTATCGGCAGCCAGTTTTCGCGGCTCGCCGCTGGCCGTCGAAAGCGTTGTGGCTGTTTTCGGCTCCCACCTGGCAATTGCGACCGAAGCCGCGACGATGATGCCGCTGCCGACGGAATTGGCTGGGACTCGAGTCGTGATCAGAGACAGCGCCGGGGCGGAGCATCTTGCGCCGTTGTTGTACGTCTCTCCCGCACAGGTCAACTGCCAGATTCCGCCAGGAACGGTGAGTGGCGAGGCCGTGGTCACAATCATCAGCGGCGACGGCGCGGTTTCAATTGGGAACGCGCAGATTGCCGCTGTAGCTCCAGGGCTGTTCAACGCCACTGCAGACGGGCAGGGCGTGGCGGCGGGCGTGGCCTTGCGCGTGAAGGCTGACGGCGCGCAGGTCTTCGAGCCGATCGCACGCTTCGATCCAGCTCAAGGCAAGTTTGTTGCTGTGCCGATGGACCTTGGCCCAGCGACAGATCAGGTTTTCCTGATTCTGTTCGGCACAGGCATTCGCTTCCGCAGCGCGCTTTCAACCGTGACAGCCAGCCTCGGCGGAGTCAATGCCGAGGTACTCTTTGCCGGCCCTCAAGGTGATTACGTCGGACTCGACCA
>Ga0187893_10009802_pt1 | contig 14557 bp, 13 predicted proteins | sample MA1701074metaG_FD_139574 | JGI IMG/M metagenome (GOLD analysis project Ga0187893, IMG submission 139574) | White microbial mat communities from a basaltic lava cave in the Kipuka Kanohina Cave System on the Island of Hawaii, USA - MA170107-4 metaG ...
CAGGCTCCGAAGATTTCGAAACTGCTCAGCCGACGGAAGGCGGTCTCCGGGAGCGGCTCCCCGGCGGCGATGAGAAGCTCGGCGTAGAGCGGCATCCCGAAGAGGATCGTCGCGGCGACGACCCTCAGGAAGGGGTGGGCGGCCAGTTTGACCGCTTCGGCCGAGGCGACGCGCCGCGTGGCGACCGCGCCGGCCGCCACCGCAAGAATCGCCGCCATCAACATCCACGCCACGTCGTCAACCCGCCAGGAACAAGTCTTCCAGGGTCGCGCGGCGGGGCGAGAATTCCTCCACCTGGATCCCCGCCTGCACGAGCGCCGCGTTGAGCCCCGCCGCGGTGTCGGCCCCCCGGAGCACCGCCGTGATCGATCCGTCCGACTCGTCTCGAACCTGGTCCGCCACCCCCGCCAGGACGGTCCTGGCCCGATCCCGGGGGCTCGCCACAATTCGAAGCGTCCGCGGCGCGCGCCGCAGCAGGGCGTCCGTCTTTTCCTGGGCGGCCAGCCGGCCTTCGCGAACAATCGCGACGCGATTGCAGATCAGTTCGACCTCGTGAAGCAGATGGCTGGAAATGACGAAGGTGGTGCCGTCGGCCCGGTTGAGCTCCAGAATCAGGGCGCGGATGTCGTGAATTCCCTGCGGATCGAGCCCGTTGACAGGCTCGTCCAGGATCGCCAGCCTGGGTCGGTCGAAAAGGGCCGTCGCGATCCCCAACCGCTGGCGCATTCCCTGGGACAGTGTCCGCGCGGGGTCGTTCAGGCGGTCGCCCAGGCCGACGCGCTCAAGCACCGATACCAGTCGAATTCGATCCACGCGGCCCGAAAGCCGCGCGAGCACCTCAAGATTCCTATACACGCTGAGATGGGGGTAAAAGGCGGGCGATTCGATGAGAGCCCCCACCTGCCGCATCGCCCATTTGAAGTTCGCCCGAACCTCCCGCCCGAAGAGGAGCGCGCGGCCCGAGGTGGGACGGACGAGGTCGAGCGCGAGGCGGAGGGTCGTGGTCTTTCCAGCGCCGTTGGGGCCAAGAAACCCGTAGAGGTCGCCTTCCTCCACCTCCAGATTCAGGTCCTGGACCGCCGCGCGCTTTCCGAAAAATCGGGTGAGGCCCTCGGTCCTGAGGGGTGCGGTCACCGTCATAATGATAGGATGACGAAAATGTCAGTCAAGGCGCTCCCGGCGCTTGTAATGGGCTGGCTGACGATTCCCCTGGCCGCGTTCGCCCAACAGCCGCCCCCCCATTCGGAGGAGCCGTCCGCGGTCCTCTTTGACCTCCGCGTCGTGGCGTGGCGCGGCTCGGCCGACGGCTGGCTCGAAGGGGACAGCTCCACCGTCGACGGCGACACGCTCCAGGCCGACAGCGACCTGGGGCTCGACGATCCGACCAACGAATTCTCGCCCGAGGTCACCCTGATCCTCTCCATGGAATCGATGGACATCCGGGCTTGGCTCACGATCGGCGAGCTGGAATTCGAAGCCGACACGGTTCTTCCCCGCAACTTCACCTACGAGGGGTTGTCGTACACCGCGGGGGACGCTGCCCAGACGAAGCTCGACATCGAATACGCGATCATCGGGGCGGAGATGAAGTGGGTTTCGTCCGAGTCTCCTGAAGACCGATCGTACGCCTTCCTGACCGTCGAGGGGGGCGTCGAAGGATTCGCCGCGCGAAGCGAAATCCGCACGGCCACCAATCAGGACGGCACCACCGTCTACGGACTCTACGGCTGGGTCGGCGCCCGGGCGGGATGGCAGATGCATGTCTTCTCCGGCCACGTCTTCGGCCGGGTGGGCCCGATCCTGGAGTACGGGGCGGAGGCGCAGATCCATCTCGGGCACGTCGTGCTCATCGGCGGATGGCGCTGGGCCGAGTTCCATGGCCTCGACGTCGAAGGGGACGAAGTCGAGCACGCGCACCTGGAGGTCTCGGGCGCGTACGTCGGAGTGGAACTGCGCTACTGATCTCGGACTACTTGCCGCCCGGCGGTTTGGGCTGCTTGGGCGCCTTGAAGATGCCGCCGTTCTCCTTCGCGAGCTGCTCCATGAACTTGATCCCCTTGTCATAGTCGGTCGTCCCTTCGGCGCTCACGAAGACGGTGTGGATGATGATCTTGCGCAGCTGGTTCCAGTCGCGCGTGCGGGTCACGATTTCGTCCGGTCCCACCACCTTGCCGGGGGGGAAGGGAAGGCCATCCGACATCAGGTAGATCGTGTCCGCGCCCTCGCGCTTGAGCTTTCCGTTCGGCCCGGGTTCGGCACAAAAGTCGAACGCCTTGGAGAGCGCCTGCCACGGGTCGGTCTGCCCCTCGGGCTCGAGAGGCTCGAAAAAGTTGAAGGCGCTCTTTCTCGTGCTGTCGTCCAGGGAGACCATGCTCTGGGCCATGATGGTGAACGTGTGATTGAAGAACACGATGTTGAACTTGGTCCCCTTGGGCAGGAGCAGCAGGACCTTCTTGAGCTGGTACTTGGCGATGTCGATTTTTCGGGTGCCGGCGGGGCGCAAGCCCGCGATTTCGGATGAGACTTTCTTGTCCCCCCCGGTGTACTGGACGCGCTCCTCCTCCTCGTTGAACGCTCCGGGTTCGGCCATCGACCCCGATCGGTCCAGGATGAAGATGACGTTTTTCGACTTGACCGGAATCCCGTAGAATTCGACGGTCGTCGCCTTGGCCTTGCCGTCCGACTGGAATCCCTCATCGGCCTTGGGCTTGTAGCTTCCGCCCAGGAGCGACTCCTTGTTCGAGTCGAACCAGCCCTTCCAGCTTGCGGTCTCCAGGCCTTTGTCCACTCCAGTCACCGCGACCAGGGCGTCGTGAATTTCGTGCTTCATCCGTCCGTCGGCCTTGTCGAGGGCGGAGATGAGGGGCTCGATCGCGTGAGGCGATTTAGAGGATTTCAGGGCCGTCGTGGCCGCCAGGCGGACCTGCCAGTAGGTGCTCTCCAGGTGCAGGGCGGCGGCGCTGATGGTTTCCGGATCCCACTGGTTCTTCTTCGCCAGGGCGTCGAGAACGGCGACGATCGCGCCGGATTCGCTCTCGCCCTTGATCAACCGCTCCCGCAGCGCGGGGAGGGCGGAGGCGTGGTCGATCTGGCCGAGCGCCTCGGCCACGGCTGCACGGGTGGTCCAGGCGGAGGCCTTTTTCAGGTCGTTGACGAGCTCCCCGACCGCCTGATCGGAGTTGAATTTGGCGAGCGCACCGACGATCGAGCTCTTGATCCGGTTGATGTCGTTGATCTTGACCTCGACCTGCGTGAGCTGCTCCTTGACCTTCTGGAAATCCTCGGTCTTTTTGTTGAACTTGGTGATGCGGTCGTTGAGGGCCGGGTCTCCGGGAAGGCCCTTCTTCTTGCGATCCTCGATCTCGGCGACCAGCTTCTTGTACTCGATCATGAAGTCTTCGTAGGTCTCCTGCTGCAGCTGAAGCTGGGTGCGGTCGCGCCAGAGGGTGACAAGGAGCTGCGCGTAATAGTCGTAGCCCCAGATCAGGGTGTCCACGGCCTCGCGGGTGTTGAATCCGGCGATCTCCGTCGCGAGGCTGGCGACGGTCATCGAGTTCTGCTCGACCACCGCCTGCTTGAAGTTTTTCTTCGACTGGTTGAAATCCTGCGCAAATGCATCCGCCGATGCAAAGGAGAAGGCGATCACGAGAACGCCCAAGCTGCACACCCCTCGATTGACCTTTTCAGACATTGGCTACCCCTTTACGACAATTTGTTGAGAATTGGTACCCCGCCACCCCTCGTAATGGGTTCAAAATTTCCTTCGAACTTTACACGCGAAACCCTCACTCCGCAACCCTAATCCGACCGCGTCGGGGGAGGGTGGAAGGCGCGGAAGGAGATGGCCGCCAGGACGATCCCGAGGAGTAGATTCAGGCCGAAGAGGATTTCCGAGGCCCGGTGGAAGGACGCGAATCGGGCTTGTTCGGTTGCCGGAGCGGATTCCATGACACCGCCGGCCTGGGCGCGTATCGCCCGGGCTTGAGGAGCCACGTGGAGGTCGTGCGTGGCCGCGATCACGATCATCAGTCCCAGGGAAATGAGCTGGACCTTCGCCCACTTTTCCAAGGGGCGATTCCTGAATTGAACCAGGATGGCAGACAGGAGGCAGACCGCGGCGCAGATCCCCTCGACCCAGGAAAAGACCGCCAGCACCCTTCCGAAGTATGCGCCGGCCTGCGCGCGGGAAGGCAGTTCCTGGAAGGCCAGAGGGGCCACCAAAAGAGCCAGGATCGCCATGCCGCCCACCCAGACGGAAAGGGAGACAAAATAGACGGGAACGGCGATTCGCGCGATCACGCGCGAGAAATCTAGCACTTGAGGCCCGCCGAAGCGAAAAATGTTCTTGCACGGGACGTGAGGGAGCGCTAGGTTGGGTGCGAATTAGAATTGTAGCACCCGTGCCGGCCGGTCTTTCGGGGGGCGGGTGCTGAAATCGGCAGACAGAGGGGACTTAAAATCCCCTGGGCCTCAGGCCCGTGAGGGTTCGAGCCCCTCCCCGCCCAGCGCAAGATCGAACGGAGGAGAGGAAAAATGATTACCCAGGTTGAAATCGCCCGGAGTCTCAAGCTCGACGTTTCGACGGTCAACAAGATTCTCAATCGAAAGCCCGGAACCAAGTTTCGTCCCGACACCGTGGAAAAGGTCTACCGGCTTGCGCGAAGGAACGGATTCGATTTCGGCAGGCTGAAGCACCATCACCGCCGCGAGCACGATCGGCGGCCGGTCGACATGGAGTCGAAGGTCGCGATCCGATTCAACGACGGCTCCGTGTTCGACCGCGGACTCGGAAAGATCCGCGACCTGAGCATCGGCGGCGCGCGAATCGGGGATTTCGACCTGAAAAAGGAGGCGCTCCCCACGCGCCCGTTCAGCTTTGAGCTGGATTTCGATAATGTCCATCTCGAAGCGGTTCCGGTCCGGTTCGTGTCGAACGGGACGCTCGACATCGCCGTCGCTTTCACGAACCTCGACGGCGGGCAGCGGCGGAAGCTGAAAAAGCTCCTGTAAGGCGCGGGCAGACCCTAGAATCGAAGCGGAATGGCGGAGGCTCCCGGGCCGGTTTCGCGTCGCTACATGGGGTACGCGCTCGGGATCTGCTTCTGCGCAAATTTCCTCAATTACCTGGACCGGTTCATCATCAGCGCGCTCCTTCCCGAGATCAAGAAGGACCTCCAGATGGGCGACGACCTGGCGGGGGCGCTCATTACCGCCTTCACGCTCGGGTACATGCTAGCAGCGCCGATTGTGGGCGTGCTCTCGGATCGGTACTCCCGGCCGAGACTTTTCGCCGCCTGCATTCTGATCTGGAGCGGAGCGACGCTGCTGACCGGCCTCACCCGATCTCCGGGTGAAATGCTCTTCGTGCGCGTCTTCATCGGCGTCGGCGAAGCCGGATGCCTCGCCATCGGCCCGTCGCTGATTTCGGACGTCTTTCCCCCGCGGCAACGCGGCCGGGCGATGTCGCTCTTCTTTCTCGGGCTGCCCCTGGGGAGCGCGGCGGGCTACCTGGCGGGAGGACAATTCGAGGGGCCCATGGCCTGGCGTGACGCCTTTATTTACGCGGGGGCGGCGGGACTACCCCTGGCGATCCTGCTCTTCTTCCTTCGGGACGCCCCGCGCGGGCTGCATGAAACCGAAGGGGACGAAGGGCTGCGGATCGTGGGATTCCGGCCTTACCTGGGCCTGCTCAAGATCCGCACGCTGCTGCTGATCATTCTGGCGCAGGCCTTTGCGGCCTTTGCGATCGTGCCGATCGTCCATTTCGGGGTCGATTTTTTCCAGACCATCCGAAAGTGGGACAAGGAGGACGTCACGCTCATGGTCGCGATCGCCACGTTCGCCGGGGTCGGAGGGAACCTCCTGAGCGGGTTCATCGGGGACAAGCTCCAGCGGCGCTTGCCCGGGATCTACGCGCTCATCGCCGCCATCGGATTCCTGGGAGGCTTGCCGTTCATGGTGCTCGCGCTGAACGCGGGTTCGGTGGCGGCGGCCACGCCGATGCTGTCGCTGACCATGTTCTGCTACTTCGCCTGTATGCCGGCGGTGAATGCGCAGATTGCGTCGGTGACCCTTCCCACTCAGCGATCGATGGCGTTCGCGTTGACGGTGTTCATCCTGCACCTCCTCGGCGACACGATCTCGCCGCCCCTCTTCGGGATCATCAGCAAGGCCACCAGCCAGGAGACCGCGTTCACGTACCTCCCTTACATTCTGGTCGCCAGCGGCGTCCTTTCGTTCATGGCGTCGCGGAGCGCCCCGCGCGACGCGGTCCGGATGCACGAGGAGACCCGATCGCTGCCTCTGGTCACCCCTTGACGGCTTGTTGCGGCGGGCCCTACAATGGCCCGAACTTTGTCGGGCGCGCGCCGCTTTCCCTTCGAGGGAAGGCGGGGCGAGGCGCCGTCTACGTGTAAAGAGGGAATTGCGATGAAGCGGATCCTGGCCTGGATGTTGCCCGTGTGGCTGGCGGCCTCGGCGGCCGCCGTCGCCCAGCCCGACGAGGAGCTGTTCGGCTTCGGGTTGACCTCATGGTATCCGCGCGTGCGCGGAGACATGCGCTCGGACACCGCCGCGGGGCAGGGGACGTCGCTCGATCTGCCGAACACGCTCGACATCGAAAAGGCCGAAGACGGCGTTGGAATCGTGGATGCTTGGATCCATCTCCCTTCGATGCCGATCACGCTCAGCTTCAGCGCGTACGGCGGCCGTTTCGAGGAAAGGAACGCGCTCGTCGGCGCGGTCACTTTTGCGGGGACTGTTTTCGGACCTTCTCCGACCCTCACCACCGGCCACGCGGTCGCCCGGGGTTACACGCTGGCGGCCGAATGGCTCCCCCCCATTCTGAACAACCTGGTGGAGAACCTGGAGCTGCGGCTGATCGCGGGCCTCCATTACGTCGCCCATGACATCCGCATGCTCGAGGGCGCGGTCGAGAGCCGCCGCTCGGTGAACGCGTTCGTTCCGCATCTGGGGGTGCGCGCGACGTGGGTCTTCTACAATCAATTCGAGATCGAAGGGGTGATTCGCGGCTTCCCCGAAGTCACGTTCGGCGACCACACGTATACGCACGTCGACATGGCGGCCGAGTTCCGCTGGATCGCCTCCGACAACTTCAAGGTCGGCGGCGGCTATCGGATGATCAACCTGATGGGCCTGGACGAGTCGCACAAACCCAACGTGGACCATCTGGACATCCAGATGTCCGGCTTCTTTGTGAGCGCGTATCTGGTGTTCTAGAGTTAACAACCCGGCTGAGCCTGGTTGTTAACCTGAATGAGCCAGGGGGTTGACCCGAATGTCGGATTTCCAGCTCGTTACCGATCTCCAGCCGAAAGGGGATCAGCCGAGGGCGATCGAGAAACTCTCGGCGCTACTCCAGGAAGGCCGGCGATTCACGACCCTGTTGGGCGTCACGGGCAGCGGCAAGACCTTTACGATGGCCCACGCCGTCGCCCGGCTCTCCAGGCCGACCCTCGTCATTTCGCACAACAAGACCCTCGCGGCGCAGCTCTATTCCGAGTTCAAGGCGCTTTTCCCCGGCAACGCGGTCCACTATTTCGTGAGCTACTACGACTACTACCAGCCCGAGGCTTACATCCCCCAGAAGGACATCTACATCGAAAAGGACGCCCTGATCAATCAGGACCTGGACCGCCTACGGCTGGCCGCCACGAACGCGCTGCTGTCCCGCAAGGACGTGATCATCGTCGCCAGCGTCTCGTGCATCTACAACATCGGGTCGCCCGAGGACTATCTCTCGATTTCGCGGCGGCTCGGAAAGGGCCACCAGATGCGGCGCGACGAGCTGATCAAGCGCCTGGTGGACATGCAGTACGAGCGCAACGACACCGCTTTCGAGCGCGGCAAATTTCGCGTGCGTGGCGAGGACGTCGAGGTCTACCCCACCGCGGAGGAAACATCGATCCGGATCCGGTTCGAGGAGGACCGCATCGCCTCTGTCACGGCGTGCAACCCCTTGACGGGGGACGCGGTCGCCTCGCTTGACGAGACCCGGCTCTATCCCGCCAAGTACTTCGTCACGCCGCAGGAGAGGATCGACGCGTCGCTCGGCCGGATCGAATCGGAACTCGTCGGAAGGGTTGCGGAGCTCCGCGGAAGGGGGAAGCTGGTCGAGGCGCAGCGGCTGGAGGCGCGCACGCGGTACGACATGGAGATGCTCCGGGAAGTCGGCTACTGCCGGGGAATTGAAAATTACTCCCTGCACCTCTCGGGCCGGGAGCCCGGCGCGCGGCCCTACTGCCTGATCGATTACTTTCCGAAAGACTTTCTCTGCATCGTGGACGAATCGCACGCGACGGTTCCCCAAGTCCGGGGGATGTTCAACGGCGACCACGCCCGCAAGCAGACGCTCGTCGATTACGGCTGGCGGCTCCCGACGTGCCTGGACAACCGGCCCCTCAAGTTCGACGAATGGCTCTCGGTGGTGAATCAGGTCTGTTTCGTCTCCGCGACACCGGGACCGTTCGAGCTCCAGTCGTGCGGGGGGAACGTCGTCGAACAGATCATCCGGCCGACGGGGCTCGTCGATCCCCGCATCGAGGTGCTGCCGACGAAGGGGCAGGTGAAGGTCCTGGAAGAGAAAATCCGCGGCCGGGCGGCGGCGGGCGAGCGGGTGCTGATCACGACCCTCACCAAGCGTCTGGCCGAGGACCTGTCCGAATACCTTCAGGAGCGGAAGGTCCGCTGCCGTTACCTTCATTCCGAAATCGAGACCTTCGACCGTGTGAAAATTCTGCGGGAGCTCCGCGAAGGGGATTTCGACGCGCTCATCGGCGTAAACCTGCTGCGCGAGGGGCTGGATCTGCCGGAGGTGTCGCTGGTCGCGATCCTCGACGCCGACAAGGAGGGTTTCCTGAGATCGGAGACCTCGCTCATCCAGACTGTGGGTCGGACGGCGCGAAACGTCAACGGCGAGGTCCTCCTGTTCGCGGACACGATCACCGATTCCATGCGCCGCGCGATCGAGGAGACGGACCGCCGCCGGCGGCGCCAGCTGGAGCACAACGCCGCTCACGGCATCACCCCCGAGAGCGTGAAGAAGGAGATCCGCCGGGGGATCGAAGACATCCTGCAGGCGGAGGAGACCGCGGCGGGCGCGGCCGGTCTGGGCCCGGACGAATATGCGACGACCGAGCGGATTTCGGAGCTCGAAAAACAGATGGCTGAGGCGGCGGCCGCCCTCGATTTCGAGAAGGCCGCCCGGCTCCGTGATATAATCAAGTCCGTCGCCGGGGGGCGGGGTTTCAGCCGGAATCCGCCGATCAAGTTCGGCTTCGTCGGCTCCTCCGGCCGGCGAAGAAGAAGCACCCGCAAGCCATGAACGCCTACCTCGTCGACGCCTTTACGGATCGTCCCTACTCTGGCAACCCGGCGGGGGTGGTGCTCGATGCGGACTCCCTGAGCCCGGAGGATCGGCTCAAATTCGCCTGCGAGCTTCGCATCTCGGAAACCGCCTTCGTTTCGAAATCTTCGCAGGCCGACTACAAAGTCGAGTTTTACACCCCCACCATGGAAGTGGACTTTTGCGGTCACGCGACGATCGCCACGTTTCTCGTCCTGGCCCGTGTGGGCCGCATTCCGGTCGAGGAGGGCGGCCGGATCGAGCTCAGGCAGGAGACCAAAGCGGGGGTCCTGCCGGTTTTCGTCGCGAAGCGCGACGGCCAGACCTTCGTGACCATGACGCAGCGGACCCCCCAATTCAAGCCGCTGCCGACCGACGTTCCCAATTTTCTGATGATGCTGCACCTCCCGAAAACGGACCTGGACGACCTCTATCCCATCCAGATGGCCAACACCGGGAACTGGCACATCATGGTGGCCGTCCGGTCGCCCGAGGTCCTGAACGGGATCAACGTCGTGCCGGAGAAGCTCAAGACCTACATGGTGAAGCACAAGATTGCGACCGTGGATGTCTTCTGCGCCGTCGAGCCCCGCGTATATCAGTGCCGTAATTTTGGACCGGGGGTCGGCGTGCCCGAGGACCCGGTGACGGGCTCGGCGGCCGGAGCGCTCGGATCGTACCTGGCGAACGTCGGAATGCTGGACGACGGCGTCACCGAATTCAAGGTGCGCCAGGGCGACGCGATCGGGCGTCCCGGTCAGGCCTACGTGAGGATCGAGAGCGAGCGCGGAAAGGTCAAGCTCGTCCAGGTGACGGGGACGGGCGTCATCGTCTTAAAGCTGGATCAGCCGGGGATCTGACCGTCGGCGTCATCGCTTGAAAGCCTGGTGCATCCGCTCAGGCGTCGTATAGCCGTTCTTGCCGTCGATGGCCACCATGAGGGCGGCGCCGCCGCTCACCAGAATCTCCATCGATCGCGCGACATCCTCTTTCGGCCAGCCCCACCATTTCGTGAATTCGGATTCGGGGACGAACACCGCGGCCTGGAGGACCGCCTGGAAGAAATCGGAAAGTCCCTGGTACGGAGCGATCTTCTTCTCCAGCCGCCGGGGGAATTTCTGCGTCCACAGGCTGAGTCGGTCGACATGTTCGTGGCGGTCGGCCTCCCGGACGGCGTCGCCGATCACGAGGCCGAGGGACTCGACCTGATGCTTGGCGACATGGAACGCGCGGCCCTGCGCCTTGCTGGATTGGCCGAGGAGCCCGCGCAGCACGTCGGTCCGGGTGGGGCCCTCTTGATGGAGCGTGTCGAGGATCCGCTGCGCCAGGGCGGAGAGCTTCAGCAGGCCCCGCCGGATCTGGAGGAACAGCGGCCGGATGTAGGCGTCGAGGGAGGGCCAGAGCGACTCGTGGACGAGGATCGTCTTGCCGCGGAGCAATTTGGCGGCCAGCAACCACGGTTCATCGGAGAGCGCGCCGCCCCACCACCAGGCGTGGGCGGGCCAGCGTCCGAATCCCGACTTGGAGGGCGCGGCGGGTTTTCCCTGCGCGGCGCCGAAGAGGCTCGGGAAGTGGGGCTCGTCCGTCTGGGCGACGAGCTTCAGCTCGCGAAGGAACTTGCGGGCGTCGACGAGCGCCTTGAGCCGACGCGACCGGTCGCGGCGATGTATCTGATCTCGCAATCGGAGGATCGGGGAGAGCGGCATGCGGGGATTATAGAGTCCCGGAGGGCTACTCCTCCAGTGTGCGCTTTCGCCGGAGCAGGTGATGGTAGCGCTGCGCGAACCGGTGCGCTTCGTCGCGCGCGTGCATCAGAAGACGCAATCCGAGCGAATCCTTCGGCGCGCGGACCGCGCTCCGCCGTCCGGCCCGAAACAGCGTCTCTTCCTGCTTGGCGAGCGCCAGCAGCAGCGTCCGGATCCCGAGGCTCTTCAGGACCCCTGAGGCCGCCGACAGCTGCCCCGGGCCGCCATCCACCAGGAAGAGGTCGGGGAACATCTCGCCCTCCGACCGGAGCCGCGCGAAGCGGCGGCGGACCACCTCCCGCATCATCTCGAAATCGTCCACCCCCCGCACGTGCTTGATCCGGAAGTGGCGGTACCCCTCCTTGAACGGAAGCCCGTCCACGAACGTGACGATCGATCCGACCGAGTCCGTTCCCTGGATCGTCGCGATGTCGCATGCCTCCAGCGTCCGGGGCGGGGCCGGCAGCCCCAGAATCTCCTGGAGGTCCTTCAACGCGACCGCCGGGTCGATCGGCTCCACGTCCATCTCGCGCACTGCGTCGAGCGAGAACTCCTTCGAGAGCGATTCCAGCGCGCGGACCTGATCGCGCAGCTCGGCGGCGCGCTCGAACTGCAGCGCCCCGGCCGCGGACTTCATCTGGCTGGTGAGGTCCCCGATGAGCCCCCGCTTGTCGCCGCGCAGGAACCGGCGAAGCGAATCGATGTCGGCCGCATAATCCGTCTTGGAGACCTTCGCGCCGCAGGGCGCCGTGCAGCGGTGGATGGAATAGAGCAGACAGGGGCGGAAGAACTTCCGCTTTGGGTCGTCCTCCCGGAGGGTCAGCGAGCAGGTTGCAAACCGGAAAATCCCCTGTAGGACGCGGATGGCCCGGCGCAGGTCTCCGGCGTTGGGGAAGGGGCCGAATCGTTCCCCGGCGGGGGCGTCGGTTTCGCGCCCGAAATGGACCTTCGGAAAATCGTCGTCGTCCGTCACCACCAGGCAGCCGAACGACTTGTCGTCGCGCTCCTTGACGTTATAGCGGGGGCGGATCTGCTTGATCAGCTTGGATTCGAGCATGAGCGCCTCGATCTCCGAATCGGCGTGCATGACGTCGATGTCGGCGATCCGCCCGATCATCGCCGCGAGGCGGGGGTCGGTCTGGGCGTACGACGGGGTGAAGTAGGTCTGCACCCGGTCGCGGAGGCTCTTCGCCTTGCCGATGTACAGAACGCGGCCGCGGTCATCCTTGAAGAGGTAAACGCCGGGGGATTCCGGAAGCTCCCGCAGCCTCCCCGCTATTTCGGCTTGTACATGCAGGGGAGCTCTTTCGCGGTGCTCTTCTTTTTTTCGTCCTGGTGATGCGGACATTTCCTCTTTTCCGTGGCGAGTTTCTCCCAGTGCGCCCAGCTCTTTTCACACCAGTGCACGATGATGGCGTTCTGCTGGAGCTGCGCGGACGCCTGCTTGTACCACGACTCCCAGTCCTTGTGTGTCGTGAAATTCTGACCGGAGAGTCCCTTGAGGACCAGGATGTTCTCCTCCTTGAACTTGACGTTTCCCTCGGCGGGATTCGCCTTGGCCATTTCCTCGGTCTTCTTGAGGAGTTTGATCATCGGCTCGAGGGCGACGATCGCGCGGACCTTCTTCATGGTCTGCATCAGCGTCCAGATCATCGTCGATTTCTCGGTCGTGGCGTCTTTGACGAAATCGTCGACCAGGGCCGTCGATCCGAGGATGAGGACGTCCCACTGCATTTTTTCCATGGCCTTCAGGAGGGCCTCGAGGATCTTCTTGTTCGTCAGGTTGACCTTGAAGGCGGCGGCGAGCGCCTCGGCGGATTTTGGGTGATTCAGCTCGGCTAGGACCCCGATCGCGACCTCCCGGACGATGTCGGTGTCCGTCGTCGCGAACTTGGCGACTTCCTGCACGACCTTCTCATGCTTCATCCCCGACAGCTTTTTCATGGCGTCGGCGCGTTCAAAGTCCTTTCCGGAGTAGGTCTTCCGGAATTCGGCGAGCGCCTTGTCGATCTCGCGTTCAAACTCGCGCTGCTTTTTTCGCTCGTCGTCCTCGTCCTGCGTCACCGCGACGATGACGCCGAGAAGAAGGACGGCCCCGCTCTGCATCAGGTACATGAGAGACCCGCCAAAATGTGCCTCGGCCTCAGACGATCTTCCCCGGCCCGTGCGCCGGAGTCAAGACCGGTCTTCCATCCTGTACTTACTACTTTATTCGCGATTCTCTCGCCTGATCCTCGCGGTCGGAACCTATGCGAGGGCGACGCTAACGAAGAGATAGACCATTGTCCCGAGGACGCCTACGCCCAGGACGGCGAGCGCCTTGAGGATGTTCGTCTCGAAGCGTGTCATCATCATGTCGGCCTCCAGTGCCTGGTAGGAGGGATATAGCAAGGGGCGTGCCGGAGAGGGGCGCCGGATCGCCTGCGGAAGAGCATCCAGACGTCGCCGGTGGGGGTGAATGGAGAGGGGGAGGCGGACGTCAAGATTCTTGTCAGCGTGTGGCAAGGGCGAAGACGCCATGATTCCGCTCGGCGAGTCCCCGCATAAAGGCGATCGATTCGGCGGCGTCGGGGCGGCCGACAAAGATCGTGTGCACGGCCACCTTGGAGTAGCGATTCCGTTCGGTCACCTCCTCCAGGATCGGGTCCATGCTCCGCAGCAGGCCCATGGTAGGCTCCCCGTCGGAGAGGAGATAGACGGTGTCCAGGCCGTCCTTCCGGATGCGTCCGTCGCGCTGATTGGCGTACACCAGGGCCTGGTCCGCCGCGGCGAACAGGTCGGTTTCGCCGTCGATTTCGACGGCGCGGAGATAGTCGGCGATCCGCTTGCGCATCTCCGCGTCGAGCGTTTTCGGGCCGAGCTCGAAGGTGCGCTGGACCTCCGCGTAGAGGATCAACGCGAACCGCGAGCCCTCGGGGAGGCTGTCGAACGCTCGAAGGAGCTGGAATTCGGCGATCGCGAATTTCTGGGAGCTGTCCGGTTTGAGCCGGTCGGACTTGGAGCCGAGCAGGATAGCCGGATTCCACCGCGCGCTCGTCATCATGCTCTTCGAAACGTCGACGACGAAGGCGATCCGGCGCGAGTAGAGCGGCAGCGTGAAGAACTCGGCGACCCGGGTCCCGCGATCCCCTTCGGCCGGGGGCCCGGCCAGCTCCCCCTTGAGCGCCTTGTCGCGATTCTCCTTCCACCAGGCGGGGACTTGGCGGTCGTCTTGCGGCGCGCGCCCGCGCGTGAGCTCACGCAACGCCTGACGAACCTCGTGCTGCGTCCGTCCTTCGGTCTCCCCGAGCGCCGTGACCAGGGCGTCGATGCCTTCGGGCCGGCCGAGTTTTCGCAGCGATTCGATGGCCGCGAATCGAATCGACCAGAACTCGGAGGCGACCTCGGCCGAAACTTTTTCGATCAGCCGCGCGCCCGGCGTCGTGGACTTCCCCAGCGCGTCCAGGAG
>Ga0187893_10009803_pt1 | contig 14557 bp, 9 predicted proteins | sample MA1701074metaG_FD_139574 | JGI IMG/M metagenome (GOLD analysis project Ga0187893, IMG submission 139574) | White microbial mat communities from a basaltic lava cave in the Kipuka Kanohina Cave System on the Island of Hawaii, USA - MA170107-4 metaG ...
CATCTCGCGCATGCACGTCGACCACCCCGCGCACCGCAGCATCGCGACGACCCGGTCGCGCGCCGGCACCGCGTCGAGCGCCGCGACGAGCCGCGGCTCCTCGATGCGGTCGATCCGCGGGAGCAGCGCGCGGCCGAGCGCCGCGCGGTCGCACGAGCCCGCGAGCTCCGCCGCCGACGCGAAGTCGCCTGACTCGACCGCGCCCACCGCCGACCGCGACAGCTCCTCGCGCACGTCCTTCGCGAAACGCCCGCCCAGGAGCTCGGCCGCGCGATGGGTGAAGCCCGTCACCGGCAGCTGCATCGCCGCGGCGACGACGGACGCGTCCGCGCCGTCGCGCAGCCGCGCCATCGCGCGCTTCTCGACGTCCGCGATGATCCGGTCGTACTCGCCGATGAACGCGGAGCACGTGTCGTACGTGTGCAGGTCGGTCACGCCCACGCCGACGCCGAAGCGCCCCGCGTAGCCGCGCACGTACTGCGCCATCCCCCGCTGGCAGAGGTAGAGGCGGTGCCGCAGCTCCAGCACGCCGCGCAGCTCCTCCGCGGTGCGCGGGTCGCCGTACGCGGTGGCCACCGCCTCGCGGACACCCGCGGGCGTGCCGACGATCACCAGCTTCCAGAACTTCCCGGCGCGCGCGCCGCCGTTCGGCAGGCCGTTCTTGACCGGCATCTCGATCTCGTCGAAGCGCACCGCCTGGAGGTACTCGCGCGGGTCGCCCTCGAACACGGCCTTCTGGACCGCCGGCGCGTTGCCGCGGTCGACTGTCAGGAAGTCCGCGTCCTTCGCGAGCTCCTTCCCCTTCTCGGCCGTCGCGTCCATCGCCCTCCCTCCGAGGAAGACGATGTAGACGAAGACGCCGCCGACGATCAGGATGAGCAGCGCCGCGCCCCACTTCACCAGCACCCACGGGTCGAACTCGCTCGGGATCGCGTGCGACGCGGAGCGGATCGCGGCGTCCCGCGGCGCCGCCATGCGGATCGGCCGCGCGCACGCGAGGCAGCGGATGACCTTCCCGACGAGCTCGACGGTGACTTCGTATTCCTTCCCGCACAGGCACGCGACGGTTTTCGACATCTCGACCTCCGCCGGTCCTGTGAGCCGTTCGCGCCCGGCTCATTGCCCGATTCGGGAGAAGGCTAGAACCTCTGCCCCGCCTTCAGGCTCTCGTGCACGAACGCCGGCATCAGCGCCGGGTCCCACCACGGGCTCTGCGACGGATCGCGCGGTTCCGCGTCCATGTTCTCCGTCAGGTCGAGCGCCGTCCCGAAGCGCAGGCGCACGTAGTCGAAGAACGCGGCGCGCGGCCCGCCCCGCCAGAACGCGGCGCGGTCCTCCGGCGAGAGCGGCTCCGCCATCCGGCGCAGGAGCGCGAGCCCCTTGCGCGCGCAGTCCTCCTCCTGCTCGAAGTCCCAGACCTCTTTCATCCGCTCCGCCAGCCTCCAGAGGATCTGCCATTGGAGCTCGGGGCAATCGATCGTGTGCGCGATCGAGTGGGCGCCCGCCAGCATGCCCGCCGCGACGGACGACTTTTCCATCTGCGCCCGGAGGTAGAGCGTCCACGCCAGAAGCCGCGTGTTCTCGAGCAGCTGCACGCGCGCCGCCGCGCGGTTGAGCGACGCCTGCGCCTCCGCGTGCCGGCCGGCCTCGAGGCAGAGCTCCGCGCGGTCGAGCTCGAACACCGCGCGCAGGAAGTCCGGCGTCTCCTCCGGCAGGTGCGCGATCGCCCGGTCGATCGTCTCGATCGCCTCCACGATGCGCCGGTCGACCTTCAGGAGCAGGGCCTGCACGTACACCGCCTCCGCGAGCAGGTCGCGCCGCCCGGATGCGTGCGCGCGCATCGCCGCGTGCGCCGTGTGCGCCATCCCCTCGTAGACGCGCCCGATGTAACGGCACGCCTTGCCCGCCCAGATGGTCCAGCGCAGCTCGTCGTCCGCGCGCCCCTCGTCGCGCGCCCGCACCTGCTCCTTCACCGCGCCGCGCAGCAGGTCGCTGTAGCGGCCGGACAGCTGGAGCGCCTGGGCTTCCTCGAATGTCACCCTGCTATCTATATCACAATCACAGATCAGGCGTGGACGAACGCCGCCGGCTGCTTCAGCCCCGTCTTGACGAAATTCTCCAGCCCGATCTTCATGTCCTGCGTCCCGCACACTTCGCCGAAGAGCTTCGACTCGAGCGCGAGCGCCTTCGCCAGCGGCAGCTTCGCCCCCTCCACCATCGCGCGGCACGCGATCTCGTCCACCTTCCGCGACAGCCCGTCGATCGGCACCTCCGGCAGCGGCTCCGGCACCGCGATCGGCTTCTTCGGCAGCTCCTTCACCTTCACCTTCCCCTTCGCGATCGCCTCCGCGAGCTCGCACGCGCGCGCCACGACGTCGCCGTCGACCTCCTCGAGGATCAGCCCGAGCGACAGCGCCTCCGCGCCCGAGATCGACCCGCCCGTGCGCACGACCTTCCACGCCGTCGCGAAGTCGATCAGCCTCGGCAGCCGCACCGAGCCGCCTGCCCCCGGGATGATCCCGAGACGCACCTCCGGCTGCCCGAAGAGCTGCTTCACGCCCTTGCGCGCGACGCGCGCCGTGCATGCGTACGCCAGCTCGCTCCCGCCGCCCAGCGACAGCCCGTTCAGCGCGCACACCACCGGCTTGCCCATCGACTCCATGAAGTTGAGCGTCGCGTGCGACTTCTTGGAGCACGCCTCGCCCTCCCTGGCGCCCTTCACCGTCGCGAGCATGCCGATGTCCGCGCCCGAGACGAACGCCTTCGGGCCGAAGCCCGTCAGCACCGCGGCGGCGTGCTTCTTCGACTTCGCGATCGCCTTGAACTCCTCCAGAAGCTGCGCGTACACGTCCAGATTGAGCGCGTTGAGCACGCGCGGCCGCTTGACGACGACGACCGCAACCTTGCCCCGGTCCTGCCGGAAAACGAACGGGATCCTCCACGCGCCCGCCTTGGCCGCCTTCCTCAGCACGCCCGCGACCTTGAACCCCTTGTTCGCCTTCGCGTACGCCTCGACGAGCTTGAGCGCCTTCTTCACGCCCATCGCGTTCATCATCGCGAACGGCGGCTTCGCCACGAGCGCGAGCTCGATCCCCATCTCGAGGTCGCCGAGGTTCGTGATCCCGCTCTCCAGCACCTCGCACGCGAGCCCGAAGTACGCGCCGAGCATGCGGTCGGCGATCTTCGACGCGGCATCCGCGGGCACGTCGACCTTCTCGTCGCGACCGGCCGTCTCCCACGCCGCCTTCGCCGCGACTCTCTCGTCGAGCGACTTCGGCGAGCGGTACCACGGCATGATCTTCTTCGTGTAGTGGCCGAGGCCGACCTGCGTGAGCGGGTTCCCGCCCGTCAGGTTCATCGCCGTGAACGGTCCCACGCCGAGACCGATCACCTTCTGCGCGACCGCGTCCACCTGCTTCGACGTGCCGAGCCCCTCCTCCACGCAGAGCGCCGCCGCCAGGAACAGTCCCTCGAAGATCGGGTCGAGCGCGTACCCGTAGCGGCTCCCGACGCGCATCGGCACCTTGCCGATCGCCTCGTAGAACTTCATGCAGAAGTCGGCGACGTCCGCCGACGTCTTCTTCCCCGGCACGACTTCGACGACGAGGTTCCGCTCCGCGGGGAAGAAATAGTGGATGACCAGCGTCCGCCTGGGATTCTTCGCCTTCGCGAAGATCACCTCCGGCTCGAGGTGCGACGAGTTCGATGCGACGATCGCGTCCCCGCCGATCACCGCCTCGAGGTCCGCGACGATCTTCTGCTTCACTTCGAGCCGCTCGGTCGCCGCCTCGATGACGAGGTCGCAGCCCGCGAGCTGCTGCTTGTCGGCGGTCCACGCGATGTTCTTGAACATCGCCTCGGCCTCGTCCGGCTTGAATGCGCCCGTCTCCACGCCCTTGTCGATCTTCTTCTTCGTCTTCGCCGCGCCCGCGTCGAGCGCCGCCTGCACCACGTCCGTCACGACGACCGGCACGCCGTGCGGCGCGAGCACCTTCGAAAAGAACAGCGCGATGTCGGGCCCGATCTGTCCCGATCCGACGACGCCGACCCTGGTGAGCGTGCGGCCGAAGAGCGTGAAGGGCATGGGCGTGGCTCCTGAATCGGCCCGTCTCTTACCCGAAGCCGCGCTACGACGCAAGAAACCGCGCCACGTCCTCGTTGAACCGCTCCGCCTCGTCGATGAACGGGAAGTGGTTCGACTTGTCGTACACCAGGAGCCGCGACCCGTCGATGCTCCGCACGACGAACGGCGCGATCGCGACGGGGAACACGCGGTCGTGCGCGCCCCAGATCACCATCGTCGGCGCCTTCACGACCCGCATCTCGGCGGTGAGGCCCGTCTCGGCGTAGTCCGCCGGCAGCGACGCGCGGAATCTCACCATGTACGGCATCGCGCGGCGCTGGAGCGCCGTCACGCGCTCGAAGCGCTCGCGCGTCGCGTACGCCGCGTCCTGGTACGTGCCGCGGAAGAGCTCCCACGGGCTCTCGTCTTTCGCGCGGCTCGACACGTGGCGCGCGATCTCCGACGTCGGCACGCCTCCGGTTCCGACGAGCACCATTCGCCGCACGCGACGGGTGAGCGCCGCCATGCGGATCGCGATCCCTCCGCCCCAGCTTGCGCCGACCCAGTGCGCCGCCGCCACACCGAGCGCGTCGCAGAGCCCCTCGCCGAACGACACGAGCTCCGTGGTGTCGCCCTCCGTGTCGCCGTGGCCCGGCCAGTCGGCCGCGATCACGCGGAAGCGCTTCGCGAGCGCCCGCACGTTGCGCTCCCACACCTCGCGCGACAGCGACGCCGGGTGCACGAGGATCAGGGGATCGCCGTCCCCGGTTTCGTCGTAGCTCACCTCCACGTCGTTGACGCGGATGCGGCTCATTCCGGCGGTTTCGTGGCCGCTGTTTCGGCGTCGCCGCCGATCGCGTAGACCTTCAGCTTCTCGAGGAGCGTCGGCCGGCTCACGCCGAGCAGGTCCGCGGCCGCCGCCTTGTTCCCGCCGGTGCGCCGCAGCGCCTCTTCGAGCGCCGCCTTCTCGAGATCCGCCATCAGCGTCGTCAGCGGCACGTCGCCCTTCACGAGCTTGCGCACGCGCGAGAGCAGGTCGCCCATCGTGAAATCGCCCGGGAGGTGCTCCGGTCCGAGCGGCCTCGGCCCGGCCGCCAGCAGCATCCGGTCCACGACGTTCTTCAGCTCGCGCACGTTGCCGGGCCACGCGTGGGACTGCAGCACCGCCATCACGTCCGGCGACACGTGATCCGCCAGCGCCCCGCCGTGACGCCCGCCCGTCGTCTTCAGGAAGTGCGCGACCAGGTGCGCGATCTCGCCCTGCCTCTGCCGGAGCGGCGGGATCTTGAAGACGGTCGCGAACTTCCCGAGCAGCTCCCTCCTGAACCGCCCCTCGCGCGCGACCGCTTCCAGGTCGTGCGTCGTCGCCGCGATGAGCCGCGCCTCGGCCGGCAGGCCCGGGCTGCCCGCGCGCGTCGCCTTCTCCTCGAGCACCCTCTGCAGCTTCGCCTGCTGCTCGGGCGACAGCACGTCGAGCCCGCGCAGGAACACGGTCCCGCCTTTCGTCGATTCGAACGCGCCCGGCCCGGCCTCGCTGCCGAAGAGCGCCACGTCGAGCGCCGCCGCGGGAAGCGCGCCCGCGTCCACCACCGTGAATCCGCGCGTGCCCCGCGGGCTCCGCAGGTGCAGCGACCGCGCGATGTGCTCGCGGCCGGTGCCCGTCTCGCCGACGAGCAGCACGGGCGTGTCGAGCCCGGACACGGTCTCGACCTTGTCGGCGATCTCCTTGATCGGACCCGCGTGCGCGATCATCGGGTGCTCGGCCTCGAGCCGCCGCAGCGTCGTCTTCACCGTGTGCCGCGCGCGCGACGCCCGGCGCACCGCGCCGACGACGGGCGCGGCCAGCGACGCGATGCCGCCGACGAACCGCAGGTGGTCCTTCGTGAAGCAGGGCTGCGGCGGCGCGCCCTCCGCGGGCCCGTCGAGGTAGACGAACCCGACGTACGCCTCGCCGACGAACAGCGGCGCGCTCACGATCGAGATCGGCTTGCCCGCCTGCGGCCCGCCGCGCGCCACGTCGGTCGCGACGATCGCCTTGCGCTCCTTGTTCACCTGGTGATACAGGACGTTCGAGACGTAGAACTCCGCGTCGTTCTCCGGCATCGCCTTGGCGAGCGGCTTCATGCGCCCGCGCTCGTCGGCGACCATGACGAAACCGCGCCGCGCGCCCGTCGCCTTCATGAGCCGGTCGAGCAGCGCCTTGCCGAAGTCCTTGTCGTCCTCGATGTCCGTGAGCCCGCGCACCGCGTCGACGACCGCCATCGTGCGCTCCGGCGGGGCGTCCGCGAACGGGTTCACGAGGGCGTCGAGCACCGCGGCGCCGCCCGCGCTGCGCGGCCGGTTCGCCGTCTCGCCCCTGCCCGCCTCGGGCGCCGCCGACGCGGGCGCGCCCTCCACCTCGAAGCTCGGGTCGAAGATGAGCACGTGCTCGCCGATCTCGATCTCATCGTCCTTCTTGAGGACGCGGTCCTTCACCTTCTCGCCGTTGACGAAGACGCCGTTGCGGCTGTCCGCGTCCACGATCGCCAGGTCGGTGCCGCGAGGCTCGAAGCGCGCGTGCACGCGCGAGATGTGGCGCCCATCCAGCCGCACCGCGCACGTGCGGCTGCGGCCGATCGACGCCCCCGCGTGGACTTCGAACTTCGATCCGCGCTGCGGCCCCTCGACGGCCATCACGCGGATGTTCTTCCCGTTCTCCGACATGGCAGCTCCCCGCGAGTCCTCGTCCCGGCTCCCAGACGAGTATAGACCGCCCGCCGCCGCTTCGGAAGATTGCGCGATGCGGTTCATGCACGCACCTCCACCTCCCAGACCCCCGCTGACGTCCCCTGTACAGGGCGCCGGCCTTCCCCTTTAGCGTGTGTCGCACGCGGACAGCGGATAGCTGACAGCCGATGGCGGATCGGGTAGCGTATCACCATCATGCGGACCGCCGCCTCGCTGTTGCTGGCCGCCGCGCTCGGACTCCCGCAGGATCCCCCGGCCGCCGACACCGGCTCGCTCGAAGGCACCGTCACGCTTCCGCCGAAGCCGCCGCCGAAGATCCGCAAGAACCCGTACCCGGGCGCGCGTCCCCCGGGCGAGTACCTCCGCGGACCCGCCGTCGTCTTCCTCGACGGCGTGGCGGGCGACTTCAAGCCGCAGAAGAAGGAGGAACTCGAGCAGAAGAACCGCCAGTTCGTCAAGCTCGCGCTCCCGATCCTCAAGGGCACGACGGTCAGCTTCCCCAACCGCGACGACGAGTACCACAACGTCTTCTCGCGCTCGAGGACGAAGGAGCTGGAGCTCGGCCGCTACGGCACGAACGAATCGAAGGAGGAGACGTTCGACAAGCCCGGCCTCGTGCGGCTGCGCTGCGAGATCCACAGCAACATGCACGCGGTCATCCTCGTCCTCGAGAACCCCTTCTTCGCCGTGTGCGACCCGCAGGGCCGGTACTCGATCGCCGGCGTCCCGCCCGGCAAGTACAAACTCTACGCCTTCCACGAGGAGTACGAGCCGAAGGACGAGCAGGCCGACCCGATGCGCGCGGTCGGCCGGGACGTCGAAGTCACGAAGGGCGGAGTCGTGAAGACCGACTTCGATCTCGGGGCGAAGTAGGTGCGCATCACGTTCCAGACCAGAATCCTGCTCGCCCTCATCCTCGCCATCGCCTCCGTGCTGGGCGCCGCCCTCTGGACCGTCGACCGCGCCTACGCGCGACAGATTGACGACCGCGTGCGCGATCGCGCCGACCGCGGCGCCGTGACGTTCCACGAGGTCGCGAAGGACTTCCGCCTTCAGCTCACGCGTGACGCCGTCGTCGTCGCGAACCTCGCCCGCCTCAAGTCCGAGTTCGTCGAGGACCCGCTCAAGGCCGCCGACAGCGCGGCGTATGAGCTGGACCTTCAGCAGCGCAAGGTCGAGCTCCTCGTGCTCGCCTCCAAGCAAGGCCGCGTGCTCGCCCGCCGGGCGGCCGGACCGGACGGCAATCTCCTGGATGTCCCGGCTCCGGACGAACCGGAGCGCGCGCTCCTTGAACGCGCCGTCAACGACGGCGTCGCGGAAGGCATGCTCGTCCTGCACGGCCGGCTTTACGTGGCGGTCGCCGCCCCCAGCATGGATGGCGACCTCCTGCGCGGCGTCCTCCTTCTGGGTCGTGCGATCACGAACGACGTGGCGCGGCGCATCCGCTCGCTCGTGGGGGAGCACGCCGGATACATGGTCGACGGCTCGATCATCTCGAGCTTCGACGCTCCACCGGCCCTGGGAACGCGACCCCCGCCCGGCGCCAGCTCCGTCACGGTCGAGGATCGTCCGTACCAGCTCGTCGTCCGGCGCATCGACCCCGCCGTGGAGACGCTCCTGTTCGTCTCCACCGCCGAACTGCACCGCAGCAGGGCCATGATGCGCCTCCAGATCCTCGTGACCGGGTTCGCGGGCCTGGGGATCGCCCTCATCCTCGGCGTCGTCATCTCGCGAGGCGTCACGGCGCCCGTGCGCGACCTCGTCGAGGGCACGGGGCGCGTCGCGAAGGGCGACTACGCGCACGCGATCGCGGTCCGCTCGCGCGACGAGCTGGGCGATCTGGCGGCCGCCTTCAACCGCATGGCCGGCGATCTCGCGACGAAGGAGAAGATGCGCGCCGTCCTCAACAAGGTCGTCGCGCCCGAGGTGGCCGAGGAGCTCCTCAAGGGCGACCTCGCGCTCGGCGGCACGCTCGTGCGGGCGACGCTCCTCTTCGCCGACCTCCGCGGCTTCACCGCGATGACGCAGGGCGTCCCGCCGCAGCAGGTCGTCGCGATGCTCAACGAGTTCATGACCGCGATGACCGACGAGGTGCTCGCGTGCAGGGGGATCGTCGACAAGTACGTCGGCGACGAGATCATCGCGCTCTTCGGCGTGCCTCGGCCGCTCGGCCACGACGCGCTCGCCGCCGTCGAAGCCGCCCATCGCATGCGCGTCCGCCTCGCCGATCTCAACGGAACGCGCGCCGCGCGCGGCGAACCGCCGCTGGCCATGGGCATCGGCGTCCACACGGGCGAGGTCGTCGCGGGCCGCATGGGCTCCGCGCAGCAGCTCACCTACACGTGCATCGGCGAGGCGATGAACCTCGCGAGCCGTCTCTGCTCGAACGCCGGGGCGGGACAGATCCTCGTCAGCCAGGCGACGCTCGACGACGCGGGCGCGTCCGTCGAGGCGAAGCCGCTCCCGCCGATCCCGGTCAAGGGCTTCAGCGAACCCGTCGCCGTCTTCGAAGTCGTCCGCGTCGAGAAAGGGGCGACGTCGCTCCGCCGCAGGGCGTAGAGGGGTCCCGTCGTTCCGCGATTGAAGCGCGTGATCGTAAGATATGCGGACCCCATGAGCCCGTCGACGATCGCCCTCGACCGCTTCCGCCGCTTCGTGTCGGCGCTCCCGGACAAGGACCGCGCCGCGCTCGACAGCGTCTTCGCGGAGATCGCGATCGCCAAGGGCTTCGTCGATCCCGACGAGATCCAGACCGTGATCGTCGAGCACGGGAAGCTGCGCGCGGGCGGGGCCGGCACGCACTTCGGCCGCCTCCTCGTCCAGCGGGGCATCATCACCGACGCGCAACTCGCCGAGATCCTCGCCGCGCAGCAGGGCCGCCGCCATGTCTGCCCCTGCGGCCACGTCGTGGAGGTTGGCCTCGGCCGCTCCGGCCCTGTCGTCTGCGACCGCTGCGGCCAGACGATCGGCGAGTCCGCGCCCGCCGTCGCGACCGGCTCGCGGCGCATCGGCCGCTACCGAATCGTGCGCGAAGTCGGCCGCGGCGCGATGGGCGTCGTCTACGAGGCGGAGGACGTGCAGCTCAAGCGGCGCGTCGCGCTCAAGGTCCTCCAGGTCACCGACGAGGTCGAGCGCTTCAGCCGCGAGGCCGCGATCGCCGCGCAGGTCGCGCACCCCAACATCGTCGGCGTGCACGAGATCGGCCAGGCGGCGACCGAGGAGGGGGCGGACGTCCACTTCATCGCGATGGAGTTCGTCGCGGGCGAGACCCTCGCCGCCCGCATGCGCCACGCGCAGCTCCCGCTGCCGGAACTCGTCCGCATGCTCGAGGAGGTCTCGCGCGCCGTCGGCTTCGCGCATGCGAAGGGCGTGATCCACCGCGACCTCAAGCCGTCGAACGTCCTCGTCGAGTCCGGCGGCCGCATCGTGCTCACCGACTTCGGACTCGCGCGCGGCAACATGTTCGCGACGAAGCTCACGCAGTCGAGCGCCGTCATGGGCACGCCGAGCTACATGGCGCCCGAGCAGATCGAGGGGCGGACGGACCTTCTCGACGCCCGCACCGACGTGTGGGCGCTCGGCGTCATCCTCTACGAGATGCTCACGGGCACGATGCCGTTCAGCTCCGACGTCCCGATGAAGCTCTACGACCTCATCACGGGCTCCGAACCGCCCGCGCCCGGGCGCGTCCGCCCGACCGTCCCGCGCGACCTCGAGCTCGTCTGCCTCAAAGCGCTCGACAAGGCGCCCGACCGCCGCTACGCGAACGCCGCGGAGCTCGCCGACGACCTCGCGCGATGGCGGCGCGCGGAACCGGTGCTCGCGCGCCCGCTGGGCCCCTCCGGCCGCGCGCTGCGCTTCCTCAGGCGCCGCCCGGCCGTGGTCGTCGCCGCCGCGCTGGCGGCGCTGCTCGCCGGGGCCGTCGCGATGGTCGAACGCTCCGCCGCGTCGCGCCTCGAGTCCGCCGCCGCGGAGACCACCGCCAGGGCGCGCGACGCCTTCCGCCGCGAGACCGACGAGCGCCGCGAGGCGCTGCGCGGGCCGGGCGCGGACCTCGCCGACGCGCCGCGCATCAAGGCCGACCTCCAGGAACGCCGCCACAAAGACGCGGGCGACATCGCCCGCTATGAGGTAGAGTACCGCGCCATGCCGGTCGACTTCGTCGCGCTCGCGACGAACCAGGGACGCTCGATCGCGCGCTTTGCCGCCACGCCCGCGCGAAAGCTCGCGCCGCTCGCCGCCGACGGCCGGCTGCCGGAGCAGGACCTGGTCGACCGCGCGGTCGCGGGTTCGGACGACGCGCTCGACGGCTACGCCGTCGCCGAGGGGCGCCTCTTCCAGGTCGCCGCGTTCCCGATCGTCGACGGCGACAACCTGCGCGGCGTGCTCGTCCTCGGCGCGGAAATCACGCCGGCCGTCGCGGAGCGCGTCCGCGGCGCGCTGGAGCCGGGCCACGGCGTCGCGTACGTGCTCGGCGACCGGGTCGCCGCCGCGAGCCTGCCGACGCAGAGCGAACGAGGGGCGCTCACCGCGCTCGAGGGCCGGCTCTGGAGCACGGCGCCCGGCCAGGCGGCGGAGTTCGACGCGGACATCGACGGCAAACCGCACCACGTCGTGCTCACCGGGCTCCACCGCCAGGAAGCGCTCCCCGTGATGATCGCGCTCTACGTGTCGCTCGAGTCCGGCCTGGCCGCGCAGCGCCGCCTGCGATGGACGGTGCTCGGGTCGGGCGGAGGCCTCATCGCGCTGGCGTGCGGGCTCGTCGCGTTCCTCGGTCGCGGGAGGCGCGCCGCGTGACCACCCTCGCGCTCCTCCTCGCCCTGGCGCTCCAGCAGGACGACAAGGGCTTCCTCGGCCTGCACGAGGCGGACATGTCGATCGGCGCCGCCGACGGGTCGTGGAACCTCCTCCTGAGCGGGATCCTCGAGTTCGAGCACTACGAATTCCAGGAGGATCCGCCGGGCCTCCTCTTCTACAAGAAAGACGACGGCTACACCTCCAACCCGCGCGCCACGTTCTTCGGCGACCTCACGATCGGCGAACGCTTCTTCGGCTTCATCCAGGCGCGCGGCGACCGCGGCTTCGACCCGAACTACACGGGCATGATGCACATCTACGACGGGCGCATCGACGAGCTCTTTCTCCGTTACACGTTCCACCAGGGCGAGAACTCGATGGCCGCGGTGCAGGTCGGCAAGTTCGCCACGCCGATCGGCAACTTCGTGCCGCGGCACGACTCGATGAAGAACCCGTTCGTGCGCCAGCCGATCGTCTACGACCACGTCACGACCATCGGCGACAACGCGATCGGCCCGAAGTCGCCGCCGCCGTCGTCGCAGGCGCTCATCAACCGCCGCGACATCGACGATCTGAAAGACCGCTGGGTCACGATGATCTGGGGGCCGGTCTACCACCACGGCCTCATGGTGTTCGGCGCCGTCGGCACGTTCGACGCGCGCCTCGCCTGGGTGAACGCCGCACCGAGCGAGCGGCCGCTCGAGTGGGACCAGCAGCGGCTCGACTTCGACGTCTACAACTTCTCCGGCCGCGTCGGCTGGAACCCGTTCATCGGCTTCCGGCTCGGCGTGAGCGCGTCGCACGGCCCGTATCTGTCGGAGCGCGTCGAGGACGCCGGAGTCGACCAGGACAAGTTCGCGCAGACGCTCGTGGGGCTCGACCTGGAATACGCGATCGGCCACCTGCAGCTCTTCGCCGAGATCTACGGGTCGCGCTGGGAAGTGCCGAACGTCGACGACGACCCGGTGGCGGTCTCGTGGTACGTCGAGGGCCGGTACAAGCTGTCGGGGATCCTGCCCGGGCTCTACGTGTGCGCGCGCGTCGGGCAGATCTTCGCCAACGAGATCGACCGTCCGTCGGGCGGAAGCGCGACATGGGAGCGGACGAGCTACCGGACGGAGATCGGAGCGGGCTGGTTCGTCTACGTGAACCTGCTGCTGAAGGCCGAGTACGAGATCAACCACACGAACGGCCCGAACGACCCGCGCGACAACATGGCGAGTTTTTCGCTGTCGCTGTCGTTCTGACGGCCGCGGACGTCGCCCCCGGCGCGACGGTCGAGGCGGAGCACCTGCCCGAGTGGCTCGCCGCGGGCGCCTCGCGCGAAGAAACGGAAGCGCGACACGAAGCGGCTCATCCTCGACGAGCTCAGGGATCATTCCGACGACGAACCGCGCGTTCAACGAGTGGCCGGTCTCCGTCGAAGAGCGAGAAGCGCGCCGAAAACGAACCATAAGGTCGTCGGAATCGCGAGCGCCCACGGCGACGGATCGCGTGACCCTCAAGGGCTCCAGCTCGCGGCGGCGTAGATCCCGCACAGGCATCCCGCCCCGGCGATCGTCCAGACGATCGACGCCAGCACGAGCGCGAGACTCGGCTTCACACCGGGCAAGGGTCTGCGCAGTCTCCGCGTCCGCGCGGGCGCGTTGGGCATGTCGGTGACATGTCAGCAAGCGCCAGGCCAGCACCGTTGGAGTAGGGTCGTCTCCTGGTGCTGCGGATGGCGCATCTCAGCGAAGCCCTCACGACGCTACCTATTCGCTCTCGCCGATTCATTCCCCCTCTATCCATAGCTTGCTGATACCTTCGTATTCGAACTCTGCCTGACGCTTCGCTTCGTCGAGGCTTCCGGCGCTCAGAGCCCCACGCCGGCGGCGCTCCCGGCCGCGACGGCCGCGACGCGCTGCCTCCGCGACAGCGCCACGAACAGCGCGCCCGAGAGCGCGAACGCGCCCATCGCGATGACGAGCGCGACGGACACGGGCATCGCCACGTGTCCGGCCAGGCGGTCGGCGGTCCAGCCGATCGCCGCCGGCGCCGGCGCGTTCCCGAGAAGATGGATGCAGAAGAGGAAGTTCCCCTGGAGCGTCGCCGCGTATCGCGCGGGCGCCAGTTCGTCCACGATCGCGACGGACGGGCCGTTGTAGACGGAGAGAAAAAAGGACGCGACGGGACACAGGACCAGGAAGACCGTGAGGTTCCCGGTCAGCAGGCTCGTCACGCCGGGGACCACCGCCAGGAGAAACGCCCCGCCCACGGCGAGCGCGTGTCCGCCGCTCGCCCGGCGCGACATCCGGTCGCCCGCCCATCCCCCCAGGAGCACACCCCCGACGCCGCACACGAGCCCGACCACGAGCATGTAGGCGCCGGCGAACGTGCGCTCCAGCTGCCGCTCGCCGATGAGCATCGTCTCGGCCCAGACGACCATCGCGCTCGCGCCGAACGTACCGCAGATCCCTCCGGCCAGGGCGAGGAGGTAGTTCGAGCTGAGGAGGTAGGCGCGGGCCGGAAGCTTCGCCGGCAGCATCACGCGGTCGGGCAACCGGATGGCGATCGTCGCGGCGGCCAGCAGGAGCCCCGGGACGCCGGCCAGGCGCAGCGCGTTCCGCCAGCCGATGTCCGGACCGATGACGGCGCCGAGGAGAAGCCCGGCCGAGCCGCCGAGCGCCATCCCCACGTTGTAGACGCTCATCGCGCGTCCCCGTCGCTCCGGCGGCGCGTCCGCGCAGAGCAGCGCGTTCGCGCTCGGGCTGTACGCGCCTTCGCCGATGCCGACGAGCGCGCGCAGCACCAGCAGCATCGCGTACGAGGAGGCGAACGAGGCGGCGATGGTGGCGGCCGATCCGATCGCGATGCCGGCGCAGATGACCTTGCGCGGGCCGTAACGGTCGGTGAGCGGCCCCGAGATCAGCGAGGTGACGGCGAACACGAGGAGATTGACGGTCCCGAGCCACCCGAGCTCCGCCTTGG
>Ga0187893_10009804_pt1 | contig 14556 bp, 15 predicted proteins | sample MA1701074metaG_FD_139574 | JGI IMG/M metagenome (GOLD analysis project Ga0187893, IMG submission 139574) | White microbial mat communities from a basaltic lava cave in the Kipuka Kanohina Cave System on the Island of Hawaii, USA - MA170107-4 metaG ...
CTACTCTTGCCCCTCGCACTTCTTGCAATTGAGCGTCTGCCCAAGATGCTGCCTGCGACCTTCTTCGGTGAGAACCCACGGCCGGCTCACTGAGGGTGGGTTATGGCGCACATGCTGCCCATGTCCACAGGCTAGATCGGCGACCCAATCGCCGTGCTCATCCAGATGATAACCAACGATGCGCTGGTTCATAGTCGCCAGAAATAGGCCTCACCCGTCGCAAGGGCGAGGAACCCTTCATCAACGGGGCAGTAATAGTAGAGGTACCGGGAGGTTGCAAAGTTTCCCCCTCTCAAATCATTCGGCCACCACGATGCCTTGAGACCGGGAGATTTGACGTTTGCAACTGCCACTTGACGACAGTTTTTGATCACCTCGTCTCGCTCAGCCTCGCTAAAGTGGAACGTCAAGAGGATTTGGTACGTCGAAGCGTTGTGCATCTCGCCGATCGAGACGGCCGACTTGGGCAACAACGTGGGCAAATAGCCTCCACCCAAAAGGGCACCTGCTTTCTTTGCATCATCATACGTGGCGAACCGCAACTCTTCGGTTTGACCGAAGGTGCAAGCGGCAGTAGCGAGCAGCAAGAGAATGGCCAGGGATGCTACAGACCTTCGCTGCACGGCCGACATGGTGGTGTTCCCCTATCCTGATCTAGTAGTGTAAAGAAAGGAAGTCTCTTTGAGGAATACACCATGAAGGTCAAACCTTACAAGACGATGACTGAAGCCCTTGAAGATCTGAAGAAGAGAGGATTTACAGCCAACTTCGAATTGCTCAACAATGTGTTTCGAGCAGTAGATAGCGGAAAAACGTTTCAGGCTGACGACTTGACGATCGTCGAGCACCACCGATTCGAAGGAGCGAGCGATCCTGATGACATGTCGGTTGTCTATGCCATCGAAGCCGACGATGGCACAAGAGGCATCCTGGTTGATGCCTTTGGGGTCTATGCCAATCCTGATCTTGGGGCATTCCTTCAGAATGTGAAAATGCGGGAAGACCGGTAGCGGGGTTGACATTCACGCAGAAGATTACGCGGGATGTCGCGCATATTCAAGTCTAAGCCGAGCCGTTCAAGTTTGCGCCTCAGGGCCCCTGGCCAAGCCCCACATCATCCTGATGCCTAAGGCCTTGGGAGACCAACCCACGAATCTCTTGTGTGAAACCTAACGAAAGAGTTGAGCAGCGCCCCGCTTGCGGGACGTCTGCTCGAGCGAAAAGTTAGGTTTTAGCCTCAACATTTCTATTAATGACGACGGTCAAATGACCTTTTTTAAGATATGCATCAAGCTTCTTTTTCAAAGCGGAAATTTCGTGCTTTTGAGACATGTCATTGCACTCAAGCTTCGCAATCTTTGTCTGAAGTTTCGCGTTCTCCGCCTCTAGTTTTCTTACATACTCACGAATTATGAAATCCGTAGACTTCAGTGCCGACTTAATATGCGTGCTCATTTCTTCGCCCCCTTGAGACCCAACTTGAAGTGAACACCCGAAATGGTGTAGCTTTCGGCGCCACTCGATGTGAACCCTAGACAGAATCCCCTGCCATGTCAACCGGCTATCATCTCCTCCCTGGCCGGGTGAAGCACTCTGATCGCGGGCTGAGCACACATGCTCTTAGGTATGCTTGAACGATGAGCTTGGCTGAAAGAAGCAGTCGGGTCTTCCTGCTGATTGTCGCGGCGGTGGCCGCCATTTCCATGGAGTCAGTGCAAGCTGACCAGGCCGGCTCGCAGTCTGTTCCAGCGGAGAAGCTTCCTGCTTCCACCCTCATCTATGTCTCCGACTATTTCTCCTTCGTCGGCGCGGACAGCCAAGGGCGTGTGGCGTTTGCCTTGGATAACAATCGCGGGCGGGATGGGGAGAAGTATCAAGCCGAGCACTTCGTCGTCCTGCACGAAGAGCACAAAGGATGGGCGAATGTCGCCGGCAACGGTCGCTACGAGAACACGAAGAAAGAGCTGACCCGCATTCCGGATTCCCCGTTCTTTCAGTTCGAGAACACACCTGAGACCGGACTCACTATTACGAGCGCGAAGAATCAATTAACGCTCCGCATCGAGCCTCTCAAACAGCGGACACTTCGCACGCACGGCAAGTCAACTATCTGGTATGGCTCGGCACCCGCCGTGCTGACGTGGCAAGGCCGCACAATTCCCGGTCGGGTTATTTATGAATCCCTCGTCATGCCGGACTTCAACCGGCTCACGCGAACCTATTGGGGGATGTGGAAGGAGTTCCAAGGCCTCTATCTGCTGGCGGACGGAAGCCACGACATCTATCTGCACAGCCAGCAGAGCGAACGCATGGCGGCGTTCGCCGGAACACTCGTCGGGTTCTCGGTGTTCAACGAACTCCCCGAGTCACTCAACGGTCTGCGGGTCGAAATCCTGGACCGCGAGTTCGCACCCGGGTTTTACCGCTGGCCGACGGCGTGGCGCATCACGTGGACTGGGAGCAAAGGCCCTGCGTCCATGACGCTGAGCCTGTCCTACCAGAAGAAGATCGCGAACTGGGTGATCGGCGGCTTTTCCATGGGTATCGTGTCAGGCGAGCTGTCCTACGATGGGCGCACCTGGCCGATCTATGGCCTCGCTGAATTGATCATGTAACTTCCGGGAAAGGAGCTCCCTATGGGTGCAAGCAGGCCAGAAGATATGCACAAGCTATTCGCTGCTGCGTTCAACTCAGGCAACCTTGAGTCTCTGATGGCCCTCTACGAACCTGACGCGTGCCTTATCCCGCAGCCTGGACAGGTCTCAATAGGCCACGATGCGATTCGACAAGCACTCCTCCAGTTCCTCGCACTGAAAGGTACGATGCAGGTAGCCACGAGGTATGTGATCCACGGTGACGGGATTGCATTGCTCAGTGGTCAGTGGCATCTCAAGGGGACCGGTCCCGATGGAAAAAGTATTGAGATGGGTGGCAAGAGCGTCGAAGTTGCCCGTCGACAGGCCACCGGTGAATGGCTCCTCATGATCGATCATCCGTTTGGCGCAGATTAACGCCTAGCGTGAAGCCTCTCGGGGATAAGAAAGCTGCCTGGAAGCATTTTCAGACTCACTTTGAAACGGAAACAGAATGAGCAATGCCATGTGGAGCGCGCTAACGGAGTTGGCCGAGCAGATCGCCGTCCACGTCGAGCGGGCTCCGGGCCAGACTGAGAAGCGTCTTGTGCTGTTGAGAGGGTTTGTCGAAGCCCACCGCCTCAATCATGCCGTCACGGATGATCCTGACCTTGCCCTCTTAGACCTGCTGCTTCAGCAGCCCGACATGCTAGTCCACAATCTCCAGAAGCTTTGGATGAAAGAAAAGGGTTAGGGTCTCGGCCTCATGCTCAGCAGAGCGCTTGTAAGCGTCGCCATAACACTCTGCGCCCTGACGTCAGCCGGGGCACAGACCCCCGCTCCATCCAGCGACCTCTATATCCGACAGGTCGATGAGCTGTCGGCTCTGTGGAGCTTCTACAAGCAGAAGTACATTGCTTCCAGTCGAGTCATCAGCCTGGATGAGAACGGCATCACGACTTCTGAGGGCCAAGGGTATGCCATGCTCCGTGCGGTCTGGTCCAACGATCGCCAGACGTTCACGACGGTTTGGAATTGGACCAAACAGAATCTTCAGGTGCGCCCCGACAAACTCTTTGCATGGAAGTGGAAGGGGCAAGTTCTTTCGTCGAACTCCGCCACGGATGCAGACACCGACATCGCATTAGCTCTGATTCTCGCCTCGCGGCGGTTTTCTGAACCGTCCTTCGAGCAAGAGGCGCTCGCGATTCTCGACTCAATCTGGACGGCGGAGATTCTGCATATCGGCTCTCGGTCCTACGTGACGGCGGGAAACTGGGCGGTCCATGAAGAATATCCGACGATTCACGTCGCGTACTTGGCCCCCTACGCCTATGAAATCTTTGCGAGCATTGATAAGAGGCATCCCTGGAAACGTTTGATCGAGAGTTCGTACCAGATTCTGAGTTGGATCTACTTCCAGCAACGGCTTCCGCTTCCACCCGAAATTGTTTTCATCAACAAACACACTCGGCAACTCTCCTTACAGCATCCTCGCACCGGAACATCCGCCTCATTCAGTTATGATGCCTTTCCTCTGTTCTGGCGAGTAGCGCTCGACGCGAACTGGTTCCAACGACCCAAGACCGAGCTCCGGCGTGCCATGCTCAGGTTTTTTCAACATGAGTGGCACACCCGCCAGAAGCTGTTTGATCATTACTCGGTCAGTGGCCAACCGCTTTCCCAACTGGAAGGGCTTCCTCTGTATGCCACCGTGCACGCGTTGGCATGGCAGGAGGAGCACGATCTGGCTCGGCTCATCGGCGAAACGAAGTTGGGAATACTCCGCGCCAAGGCCCTCGCCGGGAAGGACACGCCTTACTACCTCCACAACTGGCTCTGGTTCGGGCGCGCGTTCGAACTCCAACTGCTTCGAACGTTCGACGAGTTCTTGGGATTCCTGCGCCCGTTCGACTTCCAGGGCTTTTCTGTCCACTTCCCGTGGGCACTGGTTGCCGTGACGATTGGCCTCTTCTTTGTCGCTCAGTACCACCCACTCTTGAAGCTGGCGTTCCTGGGCTGCGGGTTCTATTTGTGTGCCCGCTATCTGGTGTGGCGGTTCTCCCATACGCTGAATTTTATCGAAGCAGTAGGCCCCTTCATCAGCATCGCGTTATGGACTGCGGAACTCTATGCCTTTTCCACGGTCCTACTGCTCCTTGTACAGGTAGGATTGGGAGGAAGGCGGAAGCTGCAACCCACTCTACAAGTCCAGGCAGGATTTGCCCCCTCTGTGGACATTTTCATTCCCGTTTATTCGGAGTCCTGCGACATCTTGGAAAAGACGTTGATCGCTGCGGTCGCGATTGAGTACACGAACAAACGCCTCTATGTCTTGGATGATGGTCATCGTCAAGAGGTCGCTCAGCTTGCCGAGCGCTACGGGGCGACTTACATCAAAGGCCCACGCAAGCATGCTAAGGCCGGCAACCTCAACCATGCGCTGACCCAGACCAGCGGCGAGTTGATCGCCGTGTTTGATACGGACCACATCCCGGTGACTACCTTTTTGAGAGAAACGGTGCCGTTCTTTGCAAACCCCAAGCTCGGGTTCGTGCAAACACCCCACCATTTTTACAATCAGGACATTTTCCAGCGTGCGTTTGGAGCCAGCCATCGGATTCCGAATGAGCAGGATCTGTTCAACCACGCCATTCAGGGAGGCAGACAGTTCTGGAACGGTTCTTTTTTCGTGGGCAGCGGTGCGGTCTTCAGACGCTTCGCCATTATGCAGATCAATGGGTTCAACCTGATGAGCATTACGGAAGATATTCACACCAGCCAGCATCTCCATGCCGCAGGATGGCGCTCGGCGTTTGTGGAGAAGGACCTGGCCGTGGGGCTCACAGCGGAGAATCTGTCCTCCTACATTGTCCAACGACGACGCTGGATGCTCGGCTGCCTGCAGATTTTCTTTAAGGACAACCCGCTGTTCTGTCGAGGTCTGACTCTCCGGCAGCGGCTCGGCTACTTTGCTTCTCTGTATTATTTTTTCTTTCCCGCCGCTCGGGTCATCTTCTGGATCACGCCGCTCTACTTCCTCCTCTTCCATCTCCATCCGATTTTTTCTGAGGTTTCGGTGCTGGTTGCCTATCTGCTCCCGTTTATTGTCATGCTCCCTCTGATCTCATACGCGCTACTGCCCGGGTGGCCTCGGTTGCTCTGGGCCTCCGTGTATGAGACGACCGTCAGTTTTCCGCTGTTTCGCTCGATGTTCGATTTGTTGCTTCCCAAACGATTAGGCTTCAAGGTCACGCCCAAGGGACTGACCTCGAATCGCCGCACCTTCGATTTAAACTCGTCCAAGGGGCTAGTTCTGGCCACTGCGCTTACTCTGGTCGCCATTGCCAAAGGGCTGGCGGAGTTCTTCTACTTTGGTATTGAAAAGGATGCCTATTTCTTCAACTTGAGTTGGGCGTCCTTCAACTTGTTGTTCTTGCTGGCCGGCTTGCTGATCGCCTGGGAAAAGCCCCAGCGACGAACTGAGGATCGGATCAGGAAGTCCGTTCCGTTCGAGTTACGAAGCGACGGGTTTTATCTGAAGGGAGAAACCAATGACCTGAGCCTTTCCGGCGTGTCATTTGCCTCCACCGGACACGAGGCCATTTCTCCGCTTGTGGACATCACGGTTCACGACCAATACCCGGTGACATGTCAGTGCAGGTTGGTCTATCATGAGCGGCTGTCTGCCCGCCTGTCGCAATGTGGGCTGGCCTTTGTCAACCTGAGCGAGGACTACCGCCGCAAACTGATCCTCAACCTGTTTGCCAATCCTGAGACCTGGAACGAATCGCATGCTGGCCGAGTGCGCAGCAACCTCCTGATGGCTCTGCACCTTTTTCGCGGCCTTCTGCATTGCCTCCGCCCGGCGAAACGACGCACCCGCAGATAAGAGAGCATGAATAAAGCAAGAGCGCTGATTCAGGTGTTGATGGTTCTGGCAGGACTGTCTGTCAGCACGAGTGTGGTAGCAGAGGGATTCACCGAGTCCTGGTACATGTCCCGCGGACAGGCCAACATGGAAATCGGTAACTACAAGGCGGCCATTGAGGCGTTCGAAAAAGCAGTCGAACTGAATCCGGACAATCGGGAGGCGATGCGGAGCCTAGGCCTTGCCTATGAGAAGCAAGGATTGAAGGACAAAGCCATCGAGCAGTTCGATCGGTATCTTGCCAAGTATGAGGATGATCCGGAGATCGCCTTCAAACAGGCGCTGGCGCTGGAATGGTCGCGTTATGCCCACCGCGAGAAAGACATGCTGAAGTATTACAGGATGGGGCTCAAGCGAAAGGACGATCCCAAGATGCGGCTCAAATACGCCACGTATCTTGCCCGCTACAAAGAGACGAGCCCCGAGGCGATCACGCAGTATGAAAAAGTGCTCGCGAAGGACCCGCGCAGCGTGGAGGCGCACCGCGGGCTGGCCAAAGCCTATGCCTGGCTGGGAAACAACGACCAGGCGTTATATCACACCAATCTGGCGCTGCAGTACGCCAAGCGGGAACCAGGCGACATGACCACGCTCCGCGCCGAGATGATGAGGGGGCGTGAACCAACGCTGGAAGGGACCCTTGGAGTGCTCATCCAGCCCGAGAAACCCTTCGAGTTGTACGGATTCCGCCTAGGCTCTCGCGGGAAAATGGACCTCACACCATTTACGACCTCCACTCTGGAAGCCGGTATCGAGCGCTTCTGGGATTCTTCAGAATCTGCAACAGGCACGTATATTTCGCTCGGCACCCAGGTTCGCTTCAATCCGACGAATCGTTTGAACGGGATCTTGGAATACCACGGTGTGACGGAAGCAGATGGGCTTGCGTTCAAATTCGAATACATGCACGAGAACGGTTCATTTTCGATTCGCCCGGGGTTCAAACGGGAATTCAAGTATGACTCGTTCGCGGCGTTCGTCGGGTCTCGAACATCAGGCCAACTACTCGGCGTCGCCCGCTCGCATCAGTTCTACACGACGGTGAACGTCAGCTCGGACCAAGTACAGGTCGAGGTGACGCCGTTTGTCGGCTGGGTGTCCGCCGAATCCCTCAGTAAGAACGAGCAGGCGGGGCTCGATCTCAAGACGGCGTTTCCGCTCCAGCGCGGCGAGGCCTGGGACGTGTCGGCCGAATATCTTCTTTACCTCACGCATTACGGATCCGATCAGTCCGGCTTCCGCCCGAGCGCGGTCGAGCCGCTTCCCGGCGGGTACTTCAGCCCGCAAGTTTTCGTGAACCAGATTCCGCGGGTCTCCTTCACACACACGGCGGAGAACAAGAACGAGTTTTATTTCGCGGCGGGCCCGGCTGTGCAGTACATAGATGAAACCCAAAAGGCTGGCGTCATTCGGATCGGAGGCGATGCGCATGCCTCCTACACGGCGCAATTGCGGCAACGATTTCTGTGGAAAAGTATGGCGGACTTTACCCAGATCGCCGGCGTCTATATGCGCTTCCAGGTCACGAGTCTGCTCGTCTACACGTTTTAGCCCTCGCTGGAATTACCAGTAGGCCGGATGACTCACTTTCCTGCGGGTACCTTGACCTTGGGTGCCGCTCCAATGCCGTCCAGTCCAGCCTGGGCGCACGCATCGTCTAAATGAGCGCCAGGGGCGCCACCAACCCCAATCCCACCGACGACCTCACCTCCAATCTCAATCGGCAGGCCACCGCCTAGAATAAGGATTCTGTCGTTCATCTCCCGCAGGGCTTGGAGCGTCGGCATCTTATTGATCAGTTCAGCCAGCTCACTGGTCGGCCGTCGCAAGCTGGCCGCGGTATAGGCCTTCTTGCTGCTGCTGTCCGTCGTGTGAGGACCTGCTCCGTCTCCCCGCATCAGCACTTTGAGCACCCCAGCACGGTCCACCACCGAAGCACTGACGCGATAGCCATCCTGTTTACACTTCTCGACCGCGGCAGCCGCAGCCTTACTCGCCAGAGAAAGCGGCAAGGTCGCCTCGCGAGGCAACTCCTCTGCTGCAGCCACGGCATTCATGCACATGAGAATCGGCACGAGCATCCATCGCAAGAACTTCATCCAGCCCTCCTTCCTTCGTCAGAGCTTGGCCAAGGTTTCCGGTTGCGTGCGAGTAGTATCAGCGAGGCAGGGTGATGTCAATATGGGCTGGTCTATTCGACGATCCGCATGACGCGACCGTCAGGGTCAAGCCCTCCGATTCGCCGTTTTCCCACACTTGGGACAGACGTGGGCTTCGGTAAGGATCGCCCCAAGCTCAGGGTCTACGGCGCGGGGCTCAGCCAGGGCCGCCGTATAATCAAGCTTCTCCGCGTGGTGATTCATTGCGACCTTGCAAGTAGGACAGACCATTTTATTTGTCTTTTTCACAGTGTCATCTCTCCTCCTCTCCTCCTCAATTCAGGTAGCGAGGCAGGGATGTCCTGGCTGATTCCTATTGCGCGCGTCATCACCCGTTGCATTTCGAAGAGCAACGGGTACCCGGCACCTTCTGATCGTGCGCGCTGCGCGAGCACGAAGGGAAACCCAGCCACCCAACTCCCTACTCTAGGGCCACCTGCTCTCGGCCGTATCTAAGTACCTTGGCCATCCAGGTGAGTTCCTTCAGGAATTTGTCAATGCGCTTCAGATAGGCCGAATCCAGAAGTCTGCCGGAGCCATCGAAAATGTTTTGAACGGTTGAGAAATTACCGTCCCAAAAGATGGTCACCAACCCTAACTCTCTCATGACCGGCAGCAGGTTCTGAATTGCGCGGGTCCCGCCGAACCCGCCCGCCGAGACTCCGCAGATCCCGACCGCCTTATGGATGTACTCCTTCAAACAGGTATCCAGCACGTGTTTCAGCAAGCCCGGGTAGCCGTGGTTGTACTCCGGAACAACCAGCACGAGGGCGTCAGCTCGGTCCATCGCTGCAGCGAACCGCGGGTCCTTGATCGCTTCACCGGCGTCTGTGGTCGAGAGCGCCAGAGTGCGAATGTCGATCAGCTCGGTCTCCAACCCCTCACGCTTTTTGATCTCTGACAGCATGAATTGGGCCACGTGTTCGCTCATGCGGCCTTGCCGCGGCGTGCCTAGGATCACCGGAATAGAGAGAGGTCTGGACATCGTCATGTAAGACGATCCTCCTACTGCAGCCACCTACGATTTTCCTTACCCATGAATGGGAGCTTTGCTGACTCGTTACTGCGCGCGTCCAAATTCCATCACTTGTCTAGGAGGGGCTGTCGGGCTGACCTAACTGCGGCCGTCGAGCGAGCACTTCTGATGTGCGCGCTCCGGGAGCAAAGGGTTAGCCCGGCTGCCCCTCCAACCCTCATTCCACCACCTGCATGACATGGCCGTCCGGGTCGCGAACAAGAAAGCCCCTTTTAAAGCCCAGCCTGTCGTCCGGAAGGCTCACCAGGTCCGTAGACACGAACGTGTAGGGACCGGGTCGCAACCGCTCCGCCACCGCCTCTACATCGTCCACAACCAGAGTTACCTGCCAGTGGACGAGGTCGTTGGGACGGACATCCGTCGGTATGGGTCGGCCGGCAGCGGGCAACTCATATTCCAGAAACTCGATGCCGGGTGGACCGACCTGGGGCTTCAGTCCGGTCACGCGCACCCTGGCGCCACGCAGGCTGTCCAGGTGCTCTTGTTCGGTACCCACGTTGAGGCTATTGCCTGCAACCATCAGCCCGAGCAAGTCATGGTAGAACTTGAGGCTGTTGTCGGTGCGGCGGACTGTCATGGCTGTGTGGTCGATGCCTAGAAACAGGGCAGAAGTGGAACGGTGCCAGCGGGAGTCGCCCTTGCCCTCGGGAAACCAGAGCAGCTCGAGGTTGTGCCCGTCAAGATCGCGAAACTTCAAGGCCCTGATTCCTGCCGCTGCCGGGTTTGTCTTCGGGATAGTCTGCGGCCGTGGCGAGATGAGCCGCACGTGTTGCTTGCGCAGGTGTTTCCACGCCTCATCCATGTCGCGCACGACGATCGCAAAGTGCTGAAACCAGAGATCGTTGCTATAGGACGGCACGGGAATTGGTCTGACGTCCGGCGGTGCCAGAAACTGAAGCAGCTCGAGAACCTGATCGCCGAGCTGCATACGGACCACGCGTGCGTGAACTCCGAAGATCCCCCACAGCCGCTCATACTCTGGCCCGTCTACCTCCACGTCGCTGACCTTTTTAAAAGACAGCGCATCCGCATAGAAGGCAACCGAGCGGTCCATGTCCGCCACCGTCATACCGATGGCAGCCACAGACCGGACGGCTACACTGTCAGCGGCAGCCGCCGACGTAGCCGCAAATAAAAGGTAAAAAGTTAGAAGTAAAAAGTTCTGCCGGAAAGGAGCAGCGATCGTCCTCCGGCTCTTCATTTGCCCGCACACCATCCAGTCCTCTCACTTTTTACTTTTCACTTAAGCATTGCGAGAACATGTTCCCCCACTCGCAAGGCATTGGCGATGATGGTCAGGGAGGGATTCACGGCGCTGCTGGACACGAAGAAGCTCGCATCCACCACGTAGAGATTGTCCAGATCGTGCGCCTTGCAGTTCACGTCGAGCGCCGAAGTCTTCGGGTCACGGCCGAACCGGATGGTGCCGCATTGATGGGCAGTCCCGGCGATCGGGATCTTCTTGCCGAGGTAGAGATGGTGCGGGACCAGATGACGCTCGCACCCGATATGCTCCAGCATCCCCTTGAGCTTGGCCGCCAGCCGCGTATGGCCTTGAAGATTGTTCTCGGTGTAGTGCAGCGTAATGCCTCCGTCTTTGTTGACGATCACTCGGTTGTCGGGATGGGGCAGATCTTCGGACGTCATCCAGAAGTCGAGCGAATGCTGAGCGATCTTCTCAAGCGCCAAGCCAGGCGCAAAGGGGGGTGCGCCGGCCCGCAGGGACTCGAGGTCCTGCTTGCCGACCATCGAGATGTGACCCAGGGGATACTCCCAGTCTTCGGACCGATAGTAAAAATCGTTCAAGCCGATGGTCTTCTGGAATTGGGTAGGATTCGGTCGCTTCGAAAGGGCCAACATCACCGAGTTGTTGTGACACATGTAGTGCCGGCCCACGACGTCCGATGAATTGGCAAGTCCCTGAGGATGCTTGTCATTGGCGGAGCGCAACAAAAGCGCGGCAGAATTGATCGCACCGCATGCAACCACCACGATACTGCCCGTGTAGGTTTCCTTCTCCCCGTTCCGTTCAAGATGGACCGCTGTCACTTCCCGCCCTGACGTACTGGTCTGCAACCGAGTGACCAATGCACCAGTGACCAGTGACACATTCGAATGTTTGAGGGCCGGATCCACGCAGACGACCTGTGCATCCGCCTTGGCGTTGACCAGGCAGGGAAACCCATCGCAGGTATTGCAGCGGATACAGGCGCTCTTCTCCCGTTCCTCCTCATTTAGCATGACACCGACCGGCAGGTGAAACGGGCGATAGCCCATTTTCTTCCAGTCGTCGTGGAGCTCCTGGATACGGGGTTCATGGCGGAGTGCCGGGTATTTATAGGGCGCGCTGGCTTTCGGCTCCGTCGGATCTTCGCCGCGAATGCCGTGGACGTGGTAGAGGTGCTCGGCCTGCGTATAGTAGGGCTCAAGGTCGTCATAGCCGCTCGGCCAGGCCGGTGAGATTCCGCCTTGGTGCTTCACCTCACCGAAGTCTTCTTTCCGCATCCGGAGAAGGGCAGCCCCATAGACCTTGCTGTTGCCGCCGACGTAGTAATGGATGCCAGGGTGGAAGGTTTGCCCGTTCTTGTCTTTCCAACTCTCTTTCGCCTTGTACTTGTTCTCGACGAAAATGGCCCGGGAGCTCCAGTTGTCTTTCTCACGCGGGAGATAGCTTCCTCGCTCTAGAAGCAAAATGCGCTTCCCGGACGGCGCCAGTTTATAGGCCAGCGTGCCGCCCCCTGGGCCAGTGCCGATGATGATGACGTCGTAGTGGTTAGCTGAGGACATGGCACACCTCCCCTTTGCTGCGTAGTCGCGCGAGGAGGCCAATTCTTACAGGGTCAGGGGGTATCGACCAGGGCATCTCAAGAAAGTAAAATCCCCCCATGGCTAACACATTTTTCCAACCGGGTCGTGCCTCGACACCATACGAAGCCGTTCGAGACTCAGCACATTTTGCCGATATTAAGGCGCTGATCGAACAAATCTGGTCAGAATATCAGCCTCCCTCTGACCCTCATTTTCTCGAAGACGCAAAGGCTCATTTCCATCAGCGAACTTGGGAGCTCTATGTGTGGCACGTACTAAAAATCCACGGATTCGCTCCTGCGAAGGTTGGACCAGCGGGTCCTGATTTTTCTTTTATTGCCAGTCAGCAACGAATTTGGGTGGAAGCCGTCGCTCCCGAAAGAGGTGACGGCCAGGACGCCGTCCCAGGAATCAGATTCCTTAATGCTGGCGAAGAATCAATTGCACAAGATGTCCCAGAAGAGGCAATCCTTCTCCGATTTACTCAAGCAATCCAGCGCAAGCTGAAGAAATATGAAGAAGATCGAGCCAAGAATATCGTTCACAACAACGACCCATTCATCATTGCAATCAACGGCTGCCTAGCAACAGACTACCGGGGCGATCCTCCGATGCCATACGTTATCAAGGCCACAATTGGCCTTGGACATCTGATGGTGTTATTTGATCCGACAGGGAAAGAACCACCGGAAAGTCATTACCAACGAAGGAGCGTGGTTCTAAAGAAGAATCAACAACCTGTTTCAACTGAGCTATTCTTAAAGGATGAGTATCGCGGCATCAGCGCTATTCTCTATTCTCCGAAGGACATCTGTAATACGCCAGAACAAAGGGGCTCCGAAATGTATTACTTCCACAATCCGCTAGCAACGAATCCCCTTTCTGCTGGCATCTTCAAATTCTGCCGAGAATACCGGGCCGACTTGGTACAAGGACGCCTGGTATCTAAAGATTGGCATATCGAAAACCAAAGCCTGAGTGAATGACAACCAACGCTATGCCCTGTTCCGCGGTGCGCGGCGAGTTAGTATCTGGCACCCTTCGTGGCGAGTCTGATCCGATAAACTGAACTTCCTCCAGTTACAAACAACGTGCTCCCATCCTCGCCCCAGTTCATGTTGGAGATGGGCTGGCCCGTGTCTATATCCCCCAGGTGGGTGCCGTCCGGCGCGAAGACGCTGATCCCGCCCGGACGGGCGCCGAATAGGTTGCCCTCAATGTCAATCTTGAACCCGTCAGGCCCGAAGAAGGGGTCCTTGCGCCAACGGCTGGCATCCGCGAAGATTCGGCCATTCTTGACCGTGCCATCCGGTTGCACGTCATAGGCCAGCCAGGCTGCCCGCTTGGGATCCACGTCGGAGACATACAGAATCTTCTCGTCCGGTGAGAACGCTATTCCGTTCGGCGCTTTGATGTCAGAAATAAGCAATGTGAGCTTCCCATCTTTCGATAAACGATAAACGCCTTGCACCGGCGCCTTGTCCGGATCATCAAAGCCTTTGGGCAAGCCAAAGGGCGGATCAGTGAAGTAGAGATCGCCGTTGGACTTGAAGACCAGATCATTGGGGCTGTTGATGCGCTTACCATCATAACGATCCGCAAGAACCGTGAACCTGCCGTCGGCTTCAAGCCGGACGATCTGCCTGTCGCCATGCTTACAGAGTACCAATCGTCCGTTCGCATCGAAGGTCAGCCCATTTGAGCCAGGTTCCTTGCCTGCAAAGGGCGCCACTCCCGTATAGCCGCTCGGCTTAAGGAACGGCTTCACACCCTCTCCGTCTTTCCACTTGTAGACGGTATTCGCTGGAATGTCGGAGAAGAGCAGGTACTTGCCTTGTTTGTTCCAGACCGGCCCTTCGACCCAGGTGAAGCCGTCGGCGAGCTTTTCCAACCTAGCATCAGTGGGGACCAGCTTGTCGAAGCGTGGATCGAGCCGGACGATCTCGCCGACTCCTGCCGACATGTCCTTCGGCTTCGCATCGAGAACTTGCGCGAGCTGAAGGATCAGCGCAACAGCAACTGAAGCCTGAATAAACGGAAGCGCCCGTC
>Ga0187893_10009805_pt1 | contig 14556 bp, 12 predicted proteins | sample MA1701074metaG_FD_139574 | JGI IMG/M metagenome (GOLD analysis project Ga0187893, IMG submission 139574) | White microbial mat communities from a basaltic lava cave in the Kipuka Kanohina Cave System on the Island of Hawaii, USA - MA170107-4 metaG ...
CCCAGAGCCGCTCAACGTCATTTGTTTGTTCTTCATCGTCGTCCCCCGTTCTTGTTTGTTGAGCGCCGATGCGCTCTCCTTCAGACAAGTAAACAGGCGACTAATTCAGAGATTCCTTAACTCGTATTCAGGTACTGAGCCAGGTCTTCCACGCCAGCCAGAGCTTGCGCAGCGGCGTGAGAGACGTGCGCTGCGCGAGGACCTGAAAGCCGTCGCGCTCGATTTCGCCGAGCGTGGCGCGGCTGATGGCCGCCATTATCAGGCCTGCTCTCTGGGCACGGCGATCTTCCACGGGGAGGTTCGCAACAGCTTTCTCGAAGAAATCGTGAGCGCGGGCGGACTGGAATTTCATCAATTCTACGAAACCACTGCTGTAGCGCGCCTGCAGGATGTCGGCGGCAGGCACCCCGTAGCGCTTCAATTCGTCCATCGGCAGGTAGATGCGGTTCCTGCGCGCGTCCACTCCGACATCGCAGATGACGCTGGCGAGATGCGATGCAGTCGCCATGCTTCCGGCGTACTCGAGTGTGCGCGGGTTGCGGTAACCGCAAATGCCTGCCGCAAGCACGCCCACGCCGCCGGCGACCTGCTCGCAGTGGCGCGCGAGGCCCGCGAAGTCGAGGTAGCGGGTCTGCATCAGGTCCTGTTCCATCCCGGCGACGATTTCATCCAGCTGCCCGGCAGTGATGCGGAATGTTGCGGTGAACGGCCGGAGGGCGAGACTCACCGGATGGCGCGGACTTCCGGCGAAGAGCGCGGCGATTTCGGCGCGCCACCAGGCAAGCTTGGTGCGTCCGAGTTGCGCGTCCGCGCATTCGTCGACCACCTCTGCCACTTCGCGGCGGAACGCGTACAGCGCGGTGAGCGCGCGCCTGCGCCCGGGCGGCAGGAACAGAAAAGCATAGTGCAGACTCGAACCCGGCGGCGCGGCTTTCTGCTTGCAGTACAGGTCTGGATTCACAAAGCGCGCCCAAAAAGCCGACCGACACTTGCGGGCTATAATACGTTGTTTTTCGTGATGCTTTTCCAGCAGTTGAACGGCGGCGAAGGTGGCGGAATTGGTAGACGCACCAGGTTTAGGTCCTGGCGCCTAACCGCGTGTGGGTTCGAGTCCCACCCTTCGCACCACCCTGACCAGAGGAATCGATCGGAATGGCGGTGAACGTGGAACAGCTAGGAGCGCTTGAGCGGCGCGTTTCGATGTCGGTGCCGGTGCAGGAAGTCGATCGCCAGGTAGACGATCGCCTGAAGAAGCTCGCGCGCAACGTCAAGATGGCCGGATTCCGGCCCGGCAAGGTGCCGATGAAGATCGTGGTGCAGCAGTACGGGCCGCAGGTACGCTCCGAAGTGATCGGCGACGCGGTGCAGAAAGCCTTCACCGAAGCCGTGAAGGAATCCAATCTGCGCGTCGCCGGCCAGCCGCGCATCGAGAAGAAGGACGGCGCGGCCGACGCCGCTCAATTCGAGTTCAGCGCCACCTTCGAGATCTATCCCGAGGTCAAGGTCGGCGACGTCTCCGCGAAGAGCATCGAGCGGCCGCAGGTCAGCGTGGACGACGGCGCGATCGAGCGCACGCTCGAAATCCTGCGCAAGCAGCGCGTGACTTACGTCCGGTCGGCGCGCGCGTCGCGGGAAGGCGACCGGCTGACCATCGATTTCGAGGGCAAGATCGGCGGCGAGACCTTTCCCGGCGGCAAGGCGGACGCGTTCGCGTTCGTGCTTGGCGAAAAACGCATGCTGCCCGAGTTCGAGAAGAACGCGCTCGGCCTCGCGGCGGGCGATGCCAGGACCTTCGACGTCACCTTCCCCGCGGACTATCACGGCAAGGACGTCGCCGGCAAGACCGCGACCTTCGCTCTGCGGCTCAAGCAGGTCGAGGAGCCGAAGCTGCCCGAACTGGACGCGGAGTTCGCCAAGCAGCTGGGCGTCGCCGACGGCGATCTCGAAAAAATGCGCGTCGAAGTGCGCAGCAATGTCGAGCGGGAAGTCAGAAAACGCATCGAGGCCCGCGTCAAAGCCCAGGCGCTCCAGGTGCTGCTGGATGCGGCGCCGATCGAGCTGCCGAAGTCGCTGGTGCGGATGGAGCAGCAGCAGCTGGTCGAGCAGGCGGCGGGCGAGCTGCAGGCGAAAGGCCTCAAGCTGGAAAAGCTGCCGTTCGATCCCAAAGTGTTCGAGGAGAACGCCAGGCGCCGCGTCGCGCTGGGCCTGATAATTAATGAATTAAAAGTAAAAGAGAAGCTGAATCCGAAGCCCGCGGAAGTCCGCGCGCTGATCGAGGCCGAGTCGCAGAGCTACGAGCACCCCGCCGAAGTGGTAAAATGGTTCTACATGCAGCCGCAGCGCTTGTCCGAAATGGAGAGCCTGGCGCTCGAAAGCAATGTCGTGAACTGGGTCCTGTCGAAGACCAAGGTTTCCGACAAAGCGGTGCCATTCGACGAACTGATGGGTAGCGGCTCATGATCTGGAACAAAAACTCTCAGGAACCCCAGGGCCTCGGCTTGATCCCGATGGTCATCGAGCAGTCCGGGCGCGGCGAGCGCGCCTACGACATCTATTCCCGGCTGCTCAAGGAGCGCGTGGTATTCCTCGTCGGGCCGGTGAACGAGATCACCGCCAACCTGATCGTCGCGCAGCTGCTGTTTCTGGAATCCGAGAACCCCGACAAGGACATCTTCTTCTACATCAATTCCCCCGGCGGCTCGGTCTCCGCGGGCATGGCGATCTACGACACCATGCAGTTCATCAAGCCGGATGTCAGCACCCTGTGCATCGGCCAGGCAGCCAGCATGGGTTCGCTGCTGCTCGCGGCGGGCGACAAGGGCAAGCGTTTCGCGCTGCCGAACTCGCGTGTCATGATCCACCAGCCGATGGGGGGCTTCTCCGGGCAGGCCTCCGACGTGGAGATCCATGCCCGTGAAATCCTCTACCTGCGCGGCCGCCTGAACGAGATCCTCGCCAGGCACACCGGGCAGACGGTGGAGACCATTGCCAGGGACACCGACCGCGACAACTTCCTGTCTTCCGAGGACGCGGTAAAGTACGGCATCGTGGACAAGGTGCTGACCAAAAGGGAACCCGGCTGATGTCGGAGAAGACCTCCTCGGGCGAGAAGCTGCTGTACTGCTCGTTCTGCGGCAAGAGCCAGCACGAGGTTAGGAAGCTCATCGCTGGCCCTTCGGTGTTCATCTGCGACGAGTGCATCGAACTGTGCAACGACATCATCCGCGAGGAAACGGCCACCGACAAGGGCGGCAAGGGCCAGAAATCCGACCTGCCGGCGCCGCATGAAATCCGCGCCATCCTCGACCAGTACGTGATCGGGCAGGACCAGGCGAAGAAAATCCTCGCGGTCGCGGTCTACAACCATTACAAGCGTTTGAAACACCTGTCGAAGAACGACGAGGTGGAACTCTCGAAGTCGAACATCCTGCTGATCGGTCCGACCGGCTCGGGCAAGACCCTGCTCGCGCAGACGCTGGCGCGGCTGCTGAACGTGCCTTTCGTGATCGCCGATGCGACCACGTTGACGGAGGCGGGCTACGTCGGCGAGGACGTCGAGAACATCATCCAGAAGCTGCTGCAGAACTGCGACTACGACGTCGACAAAGCCAAGCGCGGCATCGTTTACATCGACGAGATCGACAAGATCTCGCGCAAGTCCGACAACCCCTCGATCACGCGCGACGTCTCCGGCGAAGGCGTGCAGCAGGCGCTGCTCAAGCTGATCGAGGGCACGGTGGCCTCCGTCCCCCCGCAGGGCGGGCGCAAGCACCCGAACCAGGATTTCGTCCAGGTCGATACCACCAACATCCTGTTTGTCTGCGGCGGGGCCTTCGACGGGCTGGAAAAGATCGTGCGCAACCGCACTGAGAAGACCGGCATCGGCTTCGGCGCGGAGGTGCGCAGCCCCAACAATTCCAAGGCCACCTACGACCTGTTGAAGGCCGTGGAGCCCGAGGACCTGATCAAGTACGGCCTGATTCCGGAGTTCGTCGGCCGCATGCCGGTGGTCGCGGCGCTGGAGGAGCTCGACGAGGAAGCACTCATCGAGATCCTCACCGAGCCGAAGAATGCCCTCATCAAGCAGTACCAGCGCCTGTTCCTGATGGAGGGCGTCGAACTCGAGGTGCGTACCGCGGCGCTGGGCGCGGTGGCCAAGAAGGCGCTGGCGCGCAAGACCGGCGCGCGCGGCCTGCGCTCGATTCTGGAACAGATCCTGCTCGACACGATGTACGAACTGCCCACGCTCGAAAACGTCAGCAAGGTGGTCGTCGACGAGCAGATGGTGCTCGCCGAAGGCAAGCCGCTGCTCATCTACCAGGATCCGCCGAAAGTCGCCGGCAGTTCCGCCTAAGCGCGCGACCTGACCTTTTTTGTCGCTTTCGCGGTAGTGCCCGTTTGATTTTTTGTCTGGGAACCCCTATGTTGCACGGGAGTCCTACGACTCAGAGGCCCCCATGTCTGAACCAGTAGAGAAGTCCGCAGCCGCGCCCCCCCCGACAGTCCAGGCGGGCGGCGGCCAGTACCCGCTGCTGCCGCTGCGCGATGTGGTGGTCTTTCCCCACATGGTCATTCCGCTCTTCGTCGGCCGGCCGAAATCGATCAAGGCGATGGAGACCGCGATGGAGAGCGGCAAGTCGATCCTGCTGGTGGCGCAGCGCTCCGCCGCCAAGGACGAACCGGGTCCCGAGGACATGTACGAAATCGGCTGCGTCTCGAGCATCCTGCAGATGCTCAAGCTGCCCGATGGCACCGTCAAGGTGCTGGTCGAGGGGGGCACGCGCGCGCGCATCGGCGCGATCACCGACCTGCGCAGTCACTGGGTGGCCGAAGCGACGCCGATCCCGGCCGAAGGCGCGCCGCCGCCCGAAGTCGAGGCGATGCGCCGCGCGCTGCTGTCGGCCTTCGACCAGTACGTGAAGCTGAACAAGAAGATACCGCCCGAGATCCTGACCTCGCTCTCGGGCATTGACGAGGCCGGGCGCCTGGCCGACACGGTCGCCGCACACCTGCCGCTCAAACTCGAACAGAAGCAGCAGGTACTGGAGATGTTCCCCGTCAAGGCGCGCCTCGAGCACCTGCTCGGCCAGCTCGAGACCGAGATCGACATCCTGCAGGTGGAAAAGCGCATTCGCGGGCGCGTCAAGCGCCAGATGGAAAAAAGCCAGCGCGAGTACTACCTGAACGAGCAGGTGAAGGCGATCCAGAAGGAACTCGGCGAGGGCGAGGAGGGCGCCGACCTGGAGGAGATGGACAAGCGCATCCGCAAGGCGCACATGCCGAAGGATGCGCGCAGGAAGGCCGAAGGCGAGCTGAAGAAGCTGAAGCTCATGTCGCCGATGTCGGCCGAGGCGACCGTGGTGCGCAATTACATCGAGACTCTCGTCAACCTGCCGTGGCGCAAGAAATCGAAGATCTGCAAGGATCTGCGGATCGCGCAGGACATCCTCGACCAGGACCACTACGGCCTGGAGAAGATCAAGGAGCGCATCGTCGAGTACCTGGCGGTGCAGACGCGCGTCGACAAGATGAAGGCGCCGATTCTGTGCCTGGTGGGCGCGCCCGGCGTCGGCAAGACCTCGCTCGGCCAGTCGATCGCGCGGGCCACCAACCGCAAGTTCGTGCGCATGTCGCTGGGCGGCGTGCGCGATGAGGCCGAGATCCGCGGCCACCGCCGCACCTACATCGGCTCGATGCCGGGCAAGATCCTGCAGAGCATGAGCAAGGCCGGGGTGAAGAACCCCCTGTTCCTGCTCGACGAAGTCGACAAGCTCGGCCAGGACTGGCGCGGCGACCCGTCGTCGGCGCTGCTCGAAGTGCTCGATCCGGAGCAGAACAACACCTTCACCGACCACTACATCGAGGTCGAGTACGACCTGTCGGAGGTGATGTTCATCGCCACTGCGAACACGCTCAACATCCCGGCGCCGCTGCTCGACCGCATGGAAGTAATCCGGCTCTCGGGCTACACCGAGGACGAGAAGCTCAACATCGCGGTCCAGTACCTGCTGCCCAAGCAGATGAAGAACAACGGCCTGAAGGAAGGCGAGTTGTCGGTGACCGAGCCGGCGATTCGCGACATCATCCGCTACTACACGCGCGAGGCCGGCGTGCGCAGCCTGGAGCGTGAAATTTCCAAGATCTGCCGCAAGGCCGTCAAGCTGCTGCTGACCGAGAAGCAGGCCAATGACGGCAAGGCCAAGCGCATCACGGTGACGCCGCGCAATCTCGACAAGTCCCTCGGCGTGCGCAAGTACAGCTTCGGCATGGCCGAGAAGAAGAACCAGGTCGGCCAGGTGACGGGCCTTGCCTGGACCGAGGTCGGCGGCGAGCTGCTGACGATCGAGACGGTGACGATGCCGGGCAAGGGCAAGACCATCACCACCGGCAAGCTGGGCGAGGTGATGCAGGAGTCGATCCAGGCCGCGCTCTCGGTGGTGCGCCACCGCTCGCGCAAGCTCGGCGTGCAGGAGGACTTCTACCAGAAGAACGACATGCACATCCACCTGCCCGAAGGCGCGACGCCCAAGGACGGGCCGAGCGCCGGCATCGGCATCGCGACCTCGATGGTGTCGGTACTGACCGGGATTCCGGTGCGTGCCGACGTCGCCATGACCGGCGAAATCACGCTGCGCGGCGAAGTGCTGGCGATCGGCGGCCTGAAGGAGAAGCTGCTCGCGGCCCATCGCGGCGGCATCAAGACGGTCATGATCCCGGAGGAGAACGTGAAGGACCTCGTCGAGATCGCGGAAAACGTCAAGAACCGCCTCGAGATCATCCCGGTGAAATGGATCGACAAGGTGCTCGAGGTTGCGCTCGAGCGCCAGCCGGTGCCGCTGTCCGACGCGGTCGCGGCCGCGGCGCTGCCGCCGGCCGAGGAGAAACCCGGCGCGCCCGCCGTGAAGCATTGAGCGGCCATGAACAAGGCCGACATGATCGAGCAGATCGCGCAGGCGGCCGAGGTCTCCAAGTCGGCTGCCGAGCGCGCGGTGGACGCCATGATCGGCGCAGTCAAATCGAGCCTCAGGAAGGGCGACATGGTCACGCTGGTGGGCTTCGGCACGTTCTACGTGAGCAAGCGCCAGGCCCGCGCCGGGCGCAATCCGCGCACCGGTGAGGCGCTCAAGATCGCCGCGACGAAGGTTCCCAAGTTCCGCGCTGGCAAAGCCCTCAAGGATGCAATAAACTAGCGCCCCTTTTGAGATTGGGGTGCTTAGCTCAGCTGGTAGAGCGTCGCTCTTACACGGCGAATGTCGGCGGTTCGATCCCGTCAGCACCCACCAGCACCACATTTAGGAGCGGTAGTTCAGTTGGTTAGAATACCGGCCTGTCACGCCGGGGGTCGCGGGTTCGAGTCCCGTCCGCTCCGCCAATAATCTAGACCACGGACTACTGCCTGTATTCTCCGGGGCGGGAGGTCCGTAATTCCGTGCCGATCACCCTGCAGGAGATCAGCAGCCGCGCTCTCGCGTTCTCGCGCGAGTGGAAGCATGCCGAGTCGGAAGACGCGGACGCCAAATCGTTCTGGGATGCGTTCTTCGAGGTATTCGGCGTATCGCGCCGCCGCGTCGCGAGCTTCGAGAAGCGCGTCAAGAAGATCGACGGCAAGGACGGCTACATCGATCTGCTCTGGAAGGGGACGCTTCTCGTAGAGCACAAGTCGCGCGGCAAGGATCTCGACCGCGCCTACAAGCAGGCCACCGACTACTTTCCCGGCTTGAAGGAAGAGGAACTGCCGCGCTACGTGCTGGTTTCCGATTTCGCGCGCTTTCGCCTCTACGACCTGGACGAAGGCAAGCAGCACGACTTCCAGCTCAAGAACCTGCACAAGAAAATCCACCTGTTCGGCTTCATCGCCGGCTACCGCAAGCACGTCGTCCGGGAGCAGGACCCGGTCAACGTGCGCGCGGTCCAGCAGATGGGCTACCTGCACGATGCGCTGAAGAAGGACGGCTACACCGGACACCCGCTCGAACACTTCCTCGTGCGGCTGATGTTCTGCCTCTTTGCCGACGATACGGGCATCTTCCAGCCCAAGGGCAGCTTTCGCGACCTGATCGAGGCCTGGACTTCCGAGGACGGCGCGACGGTCGGCTCGGTATTTGACCAACTGTTCGACACCCTGAATCGCCCGGTTCCGACCCGGCAAAAGGCGCTGCCCGAGCACTTCGCTCTCTTTCCTTACGTCAACGGCAAGCTGTTCGAGGAGCGTATCCCCGCGCCGCAATTCAACTCAGCAATGCGGAAGATGCTGCTCGACCTCTGCGCGTTGTCTTGGGGCTCGATCTCGCCGGCCATCTTCGGCGCGATGTTCCAGAAGGTCATCGACCTGGATGAGAGCGACCGCCGCCGCCAGCTCGGCGCGCACTACACCAGCGAAGCCAATATCCTCAAGCTCATCGGCCCGTTGTTCTTGGACGACCTGCGCGCCGAGTTCGAGCGGGTTAAGGGCAATAAGGACAAGCTGTTCGAGTTCTGGAAGAAGCTCGCCAACCTGCATTTCCTCGATCCCGCCTGCGGTTGCGGAAACTTTCTGGTTATTACCTACCGCGAACTGCGCCGCCTCGAAATGGACGTGCTGCGCGCCGCCGAGAAGTTCGGCCGCCGCATCGGCTCCGTGTTCCAGTCGCTCAAGATCGACGTGGACCAGGTCTACGGCATCGAGATCGAGGAATTTCCCGCGCAGGTCGCCCAAGTGGCGATGTGGCTGGTCGATCACCAGATGAATATCGAGGCGAGCGAGATATTTGGGGAGCCGGTCCTGCGCATCCCGCTGCAAAAGAGCGCCAACATCCGCTACGGCAACGCGCTCCGCATCGACTGGGCCGAGTTTGTCCCGCCCTCGCGGCTCGACTACATCCTCGGCAATCCGCCTTTTGTCGGCAAGCAGTACCAGACCTACGAGCAAAAGGAGGACCTTGCAACCGTGACGCACGGCATCAAGGGCTCGGGTGTGCTCGATTTCGTCGCCGGTTGGTACGTCAAGGCTGCCCAGTACCTCACTTCAGGCGATGAAACCGGGGGCGTCGTCGCGAGGGCAACCAGTGGCCGCAAGAAGCACAAGGACGTGCAGTTCGGTAAAGGCGCGGCCGCAGTTAATGACCTGTTCGTTGACATGGCAGACGTGGACATCCGCCACCGCCGAGCCATTAGGTGCGCTTTCGTCTCTACGAACAGCATTACTCAGGGCGAGCAGGTCGGTGTGCTTTGGTCCTGGATGTACGCGCAAGGCATCCATATCCACTTCGCGCACCGCACCTTTCAGTGGACGAACGAGGCTCCGGGCAAAGCGGCAGTGCACTGCGTCATTGTTGGTTTCGCCGCTTTTGACGCCGACCGCAAACGGCTATTTCAGTACGCCGATGTTCAGGGCGCACCGCATGAGGTCCGCGCTGCCAATATCAATCCCTATCTCGTAGACGCGCCCAATGTCGTCCTTGCGTCTCGCCGCGAACCAATCTGCGACGTTCCCCAAATCGTTTTCGGAAGCATGCCGAACGACGGAGGGCATCTGCTCCTGTCTGACGACGAAAGAAACAAGCTGATTCGCAGTGAGCCCGCTGCACGTGCGTGGATTCGCCCATTTGTTGGTGCTGACGAGTTCTTGAGCAATATTCCCCGCTGGTGCCTTTGGCTCAAAGATTGCCCACCCGGCCAATTAAAACAGATGCCGGAAGTCATGACGCACGTCGAGGGTGTTCGCAATCACAGGGCGAAAAGCAAACGTGCGACGACCCGAGAGCTCGCGAAGACGCCGGCCCTTTTCGGCGAGGATCGCCAACCGACTACCAGCTATTTGCTCATCCCGAGCGTGTCATCAGAACGCAGACCCTTCATTCCAGTCGGATTCATGCCCGCAGAAGTAGTTGCGAGCAATCTAGTTCTAGTCGTTCCTGGCGCTTCCATGTATCACCTTGGCATCATCAGTTCGACGATGCACAACGCCTGGATGCGTTACGTTGCCGGCCGTTTGGAGAGTCGGTATCGGTACTCGAATAACATCGTCTACAACAATTATCCTTGGCCGGTGAATCTGGGCCGCGAGAATATCGAGGCCGTGAGCAAAGCCGGCCAATACCTCCTGGCTGCCCGAGAGAGCGAGTTCAAGCGCGATCCGGCCATCACGCTTGCGACTCTCTATGACCCGGATTACATGCCGCCGGCGTTACTTAAGGCACATCAAGCGCTCAACCGCACGGTTGATGCAGCCTATGTGGCGGATGGCGGTACGCGCAAATGGGAGAGCGATGCAGAGCGCGTGGCATTTCTTTTTCGCCGATATCGAGAGCTGACCGGGTTCTTGCCCGAGGATGGACCCGCCCCGAAGCCGAAAAGGGCGCGCAGAGCGAGGTAGGGGAGGAGGGGAGGGGTAGGGCCGCGCCTGGGGCAGGTGGGTATTTGATTAGAAGGTAATATCGTAGTACAGCTACGATTAGGCTCTCCGCTCTAATAGACAGTAATTAATATGATCTGTATAATCGTAGTATGGCTACGACTACAGAAAGCAAACTAAAGAGCCTCCTTGCCCGGCTTACTGCTGGGACTCCGGTGACTTCTGTTCAGCTCGCGGCGATGGGAATCTCCGCCGATCTCGCGGTTCACTACGCCCGCTCCGGCTGGCTCAAGCGTCTTGCGCGCGGTGTGTACTGCCGGCCTGGCGAAACGTTGTCGCTGCATCCGAGCCTCGCCGTACTTCAGAACCAGGTGCCTGGATTACATGTCGGCGGTAAAACGGCGCTCGACTGGTACGGCGTGCGCCAGTACGTGTCCCAGCAGGCCGTCTTGCATCTCTACGGCTGGGTGACCACGCGCCTGCCCGAGTGGTTCGTCAAACACTTTCCAAGTGAGTACCACCGCAAACGGCTGTTCGGCGAGACGCCCGAGCAGATGCCCGGCGTCGGCAGATTCGAGAACCGCGACGGCGCGCCGCTCGTGTCGGCGCCGGAGCGGGCGCTGCTCGAACTGCTCGACGAGGTCGGTGTGCGGCAACCGCTGCAGGAGGCGAAGGAAATCGCCGAGAGCACGTACAGCCTGCGCGCCGACGTGCTGATGGACCTTCTCAAGCGTTGCACGAGCGTGAAGACGGTCCGGCTCTGCCTGACGCTCGGACGCGAACTGTCGCTGCCGTGGGCTACGAAGCTCGACCCGAAGGCTTTGCCGAGAGGCAGCGCGCGGCCGTGGATATCGAAGTCCAGGGACGGGCTGCTGGTGCTCAAGCCGTGAACCAGCTTTACCTCGACACCGCGCGACTGCTGACCCAGGTCGCGCCGCTCGTGTTCGCGGACGGTGTCTTCGCGCTGAAGGGCGGCACGGCGATCAATCTATTCGTGCGCGATATGCCGCGCCTTTCCGTGGACCTGGACCTTGTGTTCGTCGATTACGCCCTCGGCCGGGACGAGGCGCTAGCCGCGATCAACCAGGCCATCCGCAGCGCAGACGAACGGCTGAAGAAGCGCGGATTCCAGACGCATGTCGCCGCCGTCGCCGATGCCGGGGAAACGAAGATCTTCATCCGCCGAGACAAGCTGGAGGTCAAGGTCGAAGTCAATTTCGTGCTGCGCGGCACCCTGCATCCGGTTCGGGCGGCGTCGCTGACGCCGAAGGCGAAAGAGACGCTGCTCGCAGACATGGAGCTGCCTCTCGTGTCGCTGGAAGATCTCTATGGCGGGAAACTCGTCGCAGCACTGGACAGGCAGCATCCGCGCGATCTGTTCGACGTGATGCAGCTCTTTCTGCATGAAGGCATCACGCCGGAAATCCGGCGCAGTTTCGTCGTTTGTCTCGCGTCCCACAACCGGCCGATCCACGAGGTGCTTGCGCCGGCTCTTCGCGACATCTCCGGCGACTACGACGGCAGTTTTCGCGGCATGACCGCGGAGCCCGTGGCGCTGGAAGCGTTGCTCGCGGCGCGCCAGCGCATGACTGCTGAACTTCAGGCAGGCCTCAATCCCGCAGAACGCGCGTTCCTTTTATCTATCGCGAACAACGAACCGGACTGGACGCTGCTTCAGATCGGCCACCTTGCGCAGCTCCCCGGCATACGCTGGAAGCTCGCCAACATCGACCGGCTCGCGAAGTCCAATCCGAAGAAACTGAAAGAGCAGGCGCGGGCGCTCGAAAAGATCCTCGCCAAGGGCACCTGATTATCACTATTTTGGCAAGGCAATAAAATTCGTCCTATGGCAAATGCTCTCAGACTTGACGCGAAAACGCTGCATGCGCTGGAGAAGGTCTCGCGACTGGCGGGCAAGTCACCCGAGGCCCTCGCGCGGACGGCGTTGCGCGAGTTCGTCGAGGACTACTGGGACATGCTCGAAGTGAAGCGCCGCACACGCTCCCGCGCCCGCACGATTCCCTGGTCCGATGTCAGGAAGCGGCTGTGCCAGAAATGTGTCGCGGGTAAAATCGGGCAGGGTAGAAATGAGGCGCGGTAAGTGGTGGCTGGCCCTGCCGACTCCCTGTTAAAATAGCCACTTACCGTTTCCCACCGTGCTCTGTCACGCCGGGGGTCGCGGGTTCGAGTCCCGTCCGCTCCGCCAACCATCGCATTCCTTGTAATTTCCGAGGTCTCATCGGAGCGCCGTCATTTCATTCCAATGGGCTACATGCAGCCGGATACCCTGTGCAGCAATCTGGTCAAGATCGCGCGGAACGCTTCACTCTTTCATCTCGGTGTGCTCAGCTCGACTATGCGCATGGCCTGGGTGCGCTATACCTGCGGCCGATTGGAAAGCCGTTACCGCTACTCAAAGGATATTGTCTACAACAATTTCCCTTGGCCCGAAAAGCCATCGGAAGTGCAGACCAAAGCCATCGAAGCCGCAGCTCAAAATGTATCGGATGTGCGCTCGCACTTCCCGAAGGCGACGCTTGCCACGCCGTACGATCCGGACCTGATGCCGCCTGATTTGGTGAAGGCGCACGAGCGATTGGACCGCGCCGTAGACGCTGCATATGTACCGGACGGCGGCAAACGAAAATGGGCGAGCGACGCTGAGCGCGTGGCGTTTCTTTTCCGGCGGTATCGGGAGTTGGACAGCTTGCTACCGGACCAGAGATCCAGGTCGAGGTCGGAGGGGACGAAGCGCTCCCGGCGCGGGGAAGTTTAGTAGTGGCAGCCGGTTTATTGGGAACTTTAGCAAGTTCCCAATTATGGAACTTTGTGGTATCCTGCGGCATGTTGAACTTTAAGGCACCGGATGCGAATCGTCGGGCGCGACAAGCTCGATGAGTTTGCCGGGGCTCATGCCGACGCCCGCGCCTGGATCGAGAAATGGATCGCCGACTGCGAGGCGGTTCGATGGCTATCGCCCCAGGACGTCAAGGCCAGGCATGCGTCGGCGAGTTTTTTGGCGGACAGAGTGGTGATTTTCAACGTGAAAGGAAACAGATACCGGCTGGAAGTGCAAGCGGCGTACAACACTGGCGTGGTGGTGATCCGATGGATCGGCACGCACGCCGAGTACACCAAGCGGCATCGCTGAGGTCCGAATATGGAACCGAGAATCATCAAGACCGAGGAGCAATACCGTGCCGTGCTGGCAGAGGTCGAGCGCCTTGCCGCCGAAGACCCGGTGGCGGGCTCGGCTGACGGCGATCGCCTCGAACTGCTCGCGAAGCTCGTCGAAGACTACGAGAAAGAACGGTACAAGTTCACGCGTCCGGATCCCGTTGAAGCGATTCTCTTCCGGATGGAGGAACAAGGCCTGCGGCAGAAGGATGTGGCGGAATTGCTCGGCGGCAAGAACCGCGCGTCCGAGGTTTTGTCGCGCAAGCGCGCCCTGACGCTGCCGATGGTGCGCGCGCTCAGCGAGTCGCTGAAGATTCCTGCGGACCTGCTGATTCGCGAGCCGGAAGTCCCCGAGTACGGTGCGGACGATGAGGAAGACGATATTCCCATGCCGCATCTGGTGAAGTCGGGCTGGTTCGAAAACGAGGACGCCCGAAGACTTACGACGGCCGCGGTCGTTGCCCGGTACCTGAAGCCGCGTGCGGGCGGGCCACTTTATCTCCGGCGTACCATTACCTATGGCGCCACGCCCGATACCAACAAGACCAGGCTACGTCTATGGGTTTCGAAGGTGCGCGAGCTTGCGGCGAATTCATGCCGGCAGCGAGGCACCTGGAGCTCCGATACGCTGAACGACGAGTTTCTTTCCTTTGTGGCGCGGCTGAGCGGGGCGGAACAGGGGCCGCTACTCGCGCAGAAGCTGCTGGCGGAGAAGGGCATCGCACTGATCGTCTGGCCTGCGCTGCCGCAGACAAAGCTCGACGGCGCCGCCATGCGCGACGCAAATGGAGCTCCGGTCATCGGCATCACGTTGCGGCACGACCGGCTCGACAGCTTCTGGTTCACCTTGCTGCACGAACTGGTGCACGCATGGAAACATCTGCCGGAGAGGGATCTGGCCATTGCGGACGAAAGCGTCGAGGAAGGAAACGAAGACGACGCCAAAGAAACCGAGGCAAACCGCTTGGCGCGCGACGCGTTCATTCCGCGCGCGCTCTGGAAGCGCACGGAAGCGTTCCTGCGTCCGTCCGAGGCGTCCATTCTCG
>Ga0187893_10009808_pt1 | contig 14550 bp, 6 predicted proteins | sample MA1701074metaG_FD_139574 | JGI IMG/M metagenome (GOLD analysis project Ga0187893, IMG submission 139574) | White microbial mat communities from a basaltic lava cave in the Kipuka Kanohina Cave System on the Island of Hawaii, USA - MA170107-4 metaG ...
AGTCGGCCGCGCCCGGCGCCATGCTGAGCGTCGTCGCGGAAACGATCGGGCTGCCGATCAGCGGCGTGCCGCCGCTCGGGTCGAGCGACAGGTCGGCCGGGTAGATCGCGACCGAACCCCACGACGGGCCGGTGCCGCAGAAGTCCCACGAGCAGATCGCGAAGTCGGTGACCGTCGAGACCGGCCCGCCCGCGGCAACGTCGGTGCAGGTGCTGCCGGTGTTCGGGTCGGCGTTGTCCATGCGGACGTTGAAGTAGTCCGCCGGACCGGCCGGATTCTGGACCTTCCAGATCGTGCCGTCGAGGAAGCCGTCATCCTTCTGCCCGAAGCAGAGGCACGGGTTGCAGACGACGGGGCTGCCCGGGGTGATCGTGCAGTCGACGAAGTTCGTCACCTTGACGATCGGGCTGCCGAGGAAGAGGTCGTCGTTGTCCTCGTAGAAGGCGAGGAAGTTGAAGGAGAACGGACCCGTGAGCGAGCAGGGCGGGGCGGCGGTGCCGCAGATCGAGCCCTGCGTCAGGTCGCTGATCGACGAGCTGTTCTCGAAGCCCGTGAAGAGCACGAAGCCCGGGATCGCGATGAAGCCGAACCCGAAGTTGATGCCCTGCAGGTAGCGGGTCGGCTGCACCGACGCCGTCGACCAGAGCGTGATCACGACCGGATCGGTCTCGGAAAAGACGATGTCGTTCGCGCCGTTGTTCACGGTCAGCGACGCCGAGCCGCCCGCCGGCGGCGGGACCACTCCGACGAGCCGCGCCAGCATGTTCGTGCTCATCGCGATGGCCGGGCCGGTGTAGGACTGGCTGGTGAAGTTCGAGCGACGCGGGCCGGAGAAGCTGAACGAGCTCGAGTCCGAGCAGAGCCACGTCGACGAATCGCCGGTCAGGAACCCGACGACGGCGTGGGCGCCGCCCGTGGTGCCGACCGTCACGTCCGGGGTGTCATAGACCACCATCGGGGGGCAGAAGCCCGCCGTCGGTCCCGGGGTGCCGGTGATCGGGATCATGCCGCCGCGCCCGCCGATGTTGGACAGCGGGTTGAGAATGTCCGGCGTCGCACCGGTCGAGTCGACCGCGATGTTGTCCGGGCTGAGCGCGACGAAGCGCAGGCCCGAAGGACCCGTCGTCGACGTCTGCCAGGTCTGCAGCGCGATGCCCGTGACCGTCATGTTTCCGGCCATGTCATCGAAGTCGACGTTGAAGTAGTCCTTGTGCGCCGAGGGGTTGCGGACCTTCCACGCCGACTCGGCCGTACCGTCATCGAAGAAGAGCTGCTGCGACTGACCGCAGCCACCAATCGGCGGGGGCGGACCCGACGTCTGCGCGGACGCTGCCGCAGACGCGAGACCGAGGACCGCCAAGGAAGCGAACCACTTCCGCATGCGAGAATCCTCCTGAGAAGAACAGGACCTTGAAATGGGCACCGGCTGACTTGTTCTCAAAGCGCGACCGAGGGCGACGAAACGACCCTGCCACGACGGACCGGTGCGCACGCCATCCTCGGGTGAACCTCTTCTTCGTTGCGTTCGGGGTGCGGCGACGCAGGCACTCGTCACCGGGGTTCCCAGGATCGACCCGCGAGCGTCGACCCCACCAGGCTTCGGTGCACCCCATGGGAGGGTGCGGGGCGTTGGGGCAGGATGCCCCAAGCGGGGGCGAAATGTAGCGCGCGGGTCCACGTCGTCAATCACTCATCTGGCAGGATTCTTTGAAGCCTCGGGGTAGGACTCCCCGGGGAGCTGGCGCGGGATGCGCTCGAAGGCGCTCGTCCGACGGGCCCCGATCGACCTGCGGTTCCGCCTGTTTCGGGGGATCGACGCCGCCACGTTTTTTTTCGCGGTGATCCGCCCGCTCGGCTCGGATGTCACTCCTGGACGCGGCAATCGCGACCGATCGGCTCGCATTCGGCGGAAGTCGCGGTAGAAACTCGGAACCTTGCTCCGTTCGGTGGCCCTCCAACGGACGGTTCAAGTCCCCCCTGCGCCCGCAGGGTTGCCGGTACCCGGCCGCCCGCCAGCGGCGAGACGCCTCCGATCCCTGGCCCGCACTCTTGCCCCGCGGCCGGGGATCGCATCGTGGTGATCCGTCGCGATCTGCGGCTCGGCTTCGTCGCTTTCCCCACCGCGAGACCCGCGGCGGCCGCTGGCTTTCACCGAGGATCGTCGATGACCGTCATCTCCCGCTCGAACCGTGGCAGTTCCGCCGTCGGGGTCGTCCTCCTGGTCGTCCTGCTCGCGCTCGCGGCGGGAGCGTTCCTGTTGCTGCGCGGCGGCGACCAAGGCGGCGTGCCAGCCAGGACCGACACGCCCGCGGCCCAGCCGGCCGGGGTCGCGGAGGCCGAGCGCGGCGAGGCGGCCCGCAAGATGGCCGACCGCTCCGCGTTCGAGGCCAGGAAGGCGGAACACGGGATCAACTTCACCGTGGTCTGCTTCGGTCCCGCGGGCGCCAGCGAGCCGATCGCCGGAGTCGAGGTCCGCGCCGCGCCCGCCATCGCGAGCGGCATCGACCTCAAGAACGAGGTGACGGCGCGAACCGACGCCAGCGGGATCGCCCAGTTCACCGAGCTCCCGTACACCATCTACGACGTCTCGGCGGCGCCGGAGGGCCACGTCCCGCTGCGCCTGCGCGGCGCCAAGGACGGCAAGCGGATCGAGCTGGTCTTCCGGAAGGGCGTCGGCCTCAACGCCGTCGTCACCAACGCCGAGACTGGCGCTCCGGTCGCGGACGCCTACGTCCAGATCCGTTCCGACTTCGGGCTCTCCGCGATCACGCGAAGGATCCAGATCGCGCTCCGGCAGGGTGTCGATCCCGCCGAGATCCAGGACCACGAGAAGCTCACCGAGCCGCAGGCCACGTTCCGCGCCACCGCGACCACCGACGCCGAGGGCCGGTTCTCGGCCCCGGCGATCCCCCCCGACACCCAGATCACGGTGCAGATCGACCACGGGAGCTTCGACCAGCTCGAGGATCGGTTCGAGTTCACAGGCTCGGCTCCGGTCACCAAGGAGTACGCGCTGCTGCCGCGCACCCAGATCTTCGGAAGGGTGGTCGCCGACGAGTCGGGCGAGCCGATCCCGGGCGCGAAGGTCCAGGCCGGGCAGGGCGGCATCCCCGTGGCGGCGCTCGCCCGCTTCGGAACGGTCCGCAACGAGATCTTCGAGGCGGTCACCGATGCGAACGGGAACTACCGGCTGAAGCGCATCCCGCGCGGCAAGCAGTCGCTCTACGTGCACTACCCGGGCTACGACGACTACGCCGCCGACTTCGAGGTCCGGTCGACCGAGCCGCACGAGCACGAGATCCGGCTGGTGCGATCGGCCACCCTCGAGGGCCAGGTCGTCGACAACGCCAACAACCCGATCGAGGGCGTCGACCTCTACTGGATCCCGGTCGAGGCGATGCTGCTCCGCTCCGCGCTGCCGCGCGAGCCGCACGCCCGCACCGCCGCCGACGGCACCTTCCAGCTGCGCGGCTTCCCGGTCGGACGTCCGTTCAACGTGCTGGCGCGCCATCCCGAGTACGTGGGCGCCGAGCAGGACAACCTGACGGTGCAGCCGGGCGAGGTGCTCTCCGGCGTGCAGATCATGATGAGCCGGGGCGGACGGATCACGGGCACGATCGTCGACTCGTCGCGCCAGCCGCTGGCCGGCGCCACCGTCGTGGCGCGGCCGGTGCGGCCGGAGGGCGCGCCGCTCCCGCCGGTCACCTCGGCTCCCGACGGCTCGTTCGCGATCGACAACACCCACCCCGCCACGTTCGAGGTCACCTGCCAGGCGCGCGGCTACGTGAAGGCGGTCAACACGCTGGTGCGCGACGTCACGACCGGCGTCCAGGCCGTGATGCTCAAGGAGGCGACCTACGCCGGACGCTTCCTCGACGCCGCCGGCCAGGCGATCCCGAAGTTCCGCGTGCGCCTGAACCAGTCCGAGGCGTTCCAGAGCGGGCCGCCCCGCAGCGAAACGATTCGCGACAAGGACGGCAAGTTCGAGATCAACGGGCTCGCCGCCGGGCTCTGGGACTTCGAGTTCAGCGCCGACGGCGTGGCGCCCCTGGTGGTGCGCCGCGTCGCGCTCCGGGAGGGCGAGCGCCTCCAGAACCAGGAGTTGCGCGCCCACGTCGGCTGCTCGGTCGGAGGCCTCGTGAAGTCGATCGCGGGCAAGCCGATCCAGGGCGCGCTCGTGCGCCTCGACTTCAAGGAGTCGTTCTCCGCCGACGACAAGACCTACACGGTGCTGCAGGGGTCGACCAACTCCAACGGCGAGTACGAGGTGAAGAACCTCCTGCCCGGGCGCCACCTGATCTGGGTCACCCACCCCTCGTTCGCCCCGTCCGGGGAGAGGGAGATCATGATCGAGGAGGGGCGGCGCCAGCAGATCGACTTCAACCTGCCCAAGCCGGCCTCGCTCCGTCTGGTCGTGCGCGACGTCGAGGGCAATACGGTCCCGAGCGCCCAGGCGTGGCTCTTCAAGGGCGACAGCCCGCTCGACTCCACCGAGAAGCTCACGCGCGGGAACATGGTGGGACTGAAGCTCCCGATGGAGGACCCGGTCCGGACCGGCGTCGGCCTGGCCGGCGAGGTCACCGGACGCGGCGGTCCCAAGTTCCCGGTCGGCGAGACCGGCGAGCTCATGTTCGTCCGCAAGGAGCCGGGCGCCTGGACGCTCTGGGTGACGGCCGACGGCCACTACAAGTACACCGCCCACCTCACGCTCGAGGCCGGCAAGGAGTCGGTGCACGAGGCCGAGCTCAAGAAGATCCAGCCGGGAACCTCGAGGGAGGACGCGTTCAAGGGCGCGAACGTCGACCCCAACAACCCGCCGTCCTCGCGGCCGGCGCCGACCGAGAAGCCCCGCCGCATCGACACGCTCGCGAGCCTCACGCCCGAGGAGAGGCGGGTGATGCACCTGCAGCAGAACGGCGAGGAGCTCACGGCCGAGGAGATGAAGACGCTGCGTCAGGCGCGGCGCAAGGCGCGGGACGCCAAGAAGCAGAATGACGAGGTCGGTGCGTCCAGCCCCGACAAGGGACCGCGCGGCATGGGCAAGGGCAAGGGACGCAAGCCGGAGAATCCGGAAGGGGGCGGCGCGGACGGCGGCAAGCCGAAAGGCGACGGTTGATCGGCCGTTCCGCCGTCCCGCTCCCTCGACGAGGTGACGCCATGCCCTGCAGGATCGGGTCGCTCGCGCCGGCGATGGTCGTCCTGGCGGCGATCGCCGCGGCGCCGGCGACCTTCGCGCAGCAGCCGCGGCCGCCGCAGCAGCCGCCGCAGCAACCGCGCGGCGGGCAGCAGAAGCCCGCCGGCGGCGCCGCCGGAGCGACGAAGAAGTCGCCGGCCGACGCCATCGCGGAGGTGGCGGCGAAGAGCGTCTGGTCGCGCTACGGCACCGCCGACATTCCCAAGGAGCCCGAGCCGCTCGACCCGGCCGAGTTCGCCGCGCGCTTCGACCTCGAGTCGATCGGGCCGCAGGGCCCCGATCAGATCGTGCAATACCGCCACCGCCGGACCGGGATGCTCTTCGTCCTGGTGCCGGGCGGGCCGTTCCCGATGGGGAGCAACTACGCCGACATCTACACCAACCTGCAGGTCATGGAGTCGGCGCGGCGCGGACGCGCCGAGCAGAAGTACTTCGACTCCGAGCAGCCGCAGGCGCAGATCTACGTCTCGCCGTTCTTCATCGGCGTCTACGAGGTCACGAACGCGGAGTACAAGCTGTTCCTCGAGGATTCGCGCGCCGGCAAGGTGTCGCCCGATTGCGAGTGGCCGGTCGCCGCGCCGCCCGCCCACCACGTGCCCTACCTCTGGCAGAATCCCGCCTTCCCGTTCTGGGACGACCGGCAGCCGGTGGTCGGGATCACCTGGCTCGACGCCTGGGCGTTCGCGCGCTGGATGGGCGGACGCCTCCCGACCGAGGCGGAGTGGGAGAAGGCGGCGCGCGGGACGGACGGGCGGATCTGGCCGTGGGGCAATCGCTTCGACTCGATGCGCGCGAACTCGGCGGAAAGCGCCAACCACCGCACGCTCCCGGTCGGCACCTATCCAGGCGGTCGCAGCGTCTACGGCTGCTACGACATGGCCGGGAACGTCGGCGAATTCGTGATCGACGCCCACGACGTGAACACCTATCGCTTCCGCGCGGCGCGGGATCCCTGCCTGCTCGCGCGCGAGCCGGCGACCGAGCTGCGCGTGACGCGGGGCGGCCGCTGGAACCGCTTCGGGCTGCTGCACACCACGCGCGCCACCGCTCGCGGGCAGATCCACTACCGCGGCAAGTACCCCGACCCCAACCACCCGTCGCTCCAGTTCCCGCCGAGCGAGTACCTGGTGACCGGCCTGCGGGTGGTGCTCACGCCGATGATCGACCTCTTCCCCGAGGGCGCCATCGAGCGCATCAACGCCCAGCAGGCCGCCGCCGAGGCGGCGCGCCGGCAGGCGATCGAGAGGCGGCGCGCCGGCGGTGCGGCTCCCGCCGAGGAGGGCGACGGCGCCGACCCGTTTGGAGGAGGAGGCGATCGGTGACGCGCGCGCGACCCTCCCGGCGCGGTCAGGCCGGGAGGTTGCGCAGGTCGTGCCCGAGCTTGTCGCGCTTGGTGCGCAGGTAGTCGCGACTCTCGTCGGTGGACGCGATCTCGATCGGCACGCGCTCCACGATCTCGAGGTGGTAGCCGCGGATCGCGTGGTACTTGCGCGGGTTGTTGGTCAGCAGGCGGATCTTGCGCACTCCCAGGTCGCGCAGGATCTGCGCCCCGACGCCGTAGTGGCGCACGTCGTCCGGGAATCCCAGGGCGCGGTTGGCCTCGATCGTGTCCATCCCCGCCGACTGCTGCAGGTAGTAGGCGCGCAGCTTGTTCTCCAGCCCGATGCCGCGCCCCTCCTGCTGCATGTAGAGCAGGACTCCGCGCCGCTCGCGGCCGATCTGGGCGAGCGCCTGGTGCAGCTGCGCCCCGCAGTCGCAGCGCAGCGACTCGAGCAGGTCGCCGGTGAAGCAGGACGAATGCACGCGCACGAGCACCGGCTCGGGGATGATCGCCTCCGCCCCGGCGGCCCGGTTCGGGTCGGGCAGACCCATGGTGAGCGCGACGTGCGGATCGCGGTCGACCAGCGAGTGGTAGAGGTGGACGTCGAACTCGCCGAACCTCGTCGGCAGCTTGAGCGAGAGCGTGCGCTCGACCAGCTTCTCGTGCTCGCGGCGCCACTCGATGATCGCCGCGATCGAGGTCATCTTGAGCGCGTGGCGCGCCGCCACGCGCTCGAGGTCGGCCAGTCGCGCCATCGTGCCGTCGTCGTTCAGGATCTCGCAGACGACGCCGGCCGGCGCGAGCCCGGCCAGCCGGCACAGGTCGACGATCCCCTCGGTGTGGCCGGTGCGCACCAGGACGCCGCCCGGCTCGGCGCGCAGCGGCATCACGTGGCCCGGCCGCACCAGGTCCTCGGGACGGCATTCGGGCCGGATGGCGGTAAGGATGGTGGCGGCGCGATCGGCGGCCGAGATGCCGGTCGTGATGCCGAAGCGGGCGTCGACCGAGACCGTGAACGCCGTGCCGTGGCGCGAGGTGTTGGCGCGCGCCTGCGGCTCGAGCCCGAGCCGGTCGATGCGATCCGCCTCCAACGGCAGGCAGACCAGCCCGCGGCCCCAGGTCACCATGAAGTTGATGGCCGCCGGGGTGATCCTCTCGGCGGCGATGCAGAGATCGCCCTCGTTCTCGCGATCCTCGTCGTCGACCAGGATGATCATGCGCCCGGCGCGCAGCTCGTCGAGGATCTCGGGGATCGGGCTGAAGGACATCGGGCTCTCCAAGGATCGCGCCGCGACGCGTGCAGATTAGCTGCGCGCGCCGCCGATCGGCCGCCGCCGGGCGACGCGAGGCCGCCGCTTCGATGCCGCCGGCCCGGGCGGAGGTTCGCGCCCGGGGAGGACCCGCGCCGGTGACGGGCGCCGGCTCAGGTCAGCCGCCGCACCGAGCCGTCCACGCGCGAGCCCACCAGGACCTCGTCGACGAGGTCGACGAAGAGGCCGTGCTCCACGACGCCGGGAACGGCGTCGAGGGCGCGCGCCAGCGCTCCCGGATCGTCGATCCCGGGAAACCGGGCGTCCACGACCAGGTTGCCATGGTCGGTGACGACCGGACCGTCCTTGCCGGCGCCCCTGCGCACCTCGGGCCGGGCGCCCAGCCGCTCGAGCGCGCGCTCGACCGGCCGCAGCGCCAGCGCGAGCACCTCGACGGGCACCGGCCACTTCTCCCCGAGCCGCGCGACGACCTTGCCGTCGTCGACGAGCACGACGAAGCGCGCGGCGTCCGCGGCCACGATCTTCTCCTGCGTGTGCGCCGCCCCCCCGCCCTTGATGAGGACGAGCCCGGGCCCCACCTCGTCGGCGCCGTCGAGCGCGAGGTCGATCCGAGCCACCTCGCTCACGCCGCGCACCTCGATCCCGGCGCGACGCGCCAGTTCCGCGGCCGACCACGAGGTCGGCACGCCGACGAGCTCCAGCTTCTCGTCGCGCACGCGGCGCCCGAGCTCCTCGATGGCGAAAGCCGCCGTCGAGCCGGTCCCGAGGCCGACGACCATCCCGTCGCGCACGAGCGCCGCGCCGGCGATCCCGGCTCTGCGGCGCGCCTCGAGATCGTTCGGGTCGGCGCTCTTGAGGACGGTCACGGATAGGTGACGAGGAGCTGGAGCAGGTCGATCCGCATCTTCACCGGCGGCCGCGGGAGCGTCCCCATGTGCTTCGAGTTGCTCGACGACACGTCGATGCGGACGTCCACCGTGAGATCGGCGGGATCGATGTAGTCGGTGGGGTTGCTCAGGGTGATCGAGCGCAGCACGTCGGTCGTGCCGAGCTCGACGTCGTCCACCTTGTCCCACTTCGCGGCGACCACGTTGTAGACGAAGATCTTCTGGCGCATCTGCTCGGTGCCGAACTTGTCCTCGAGCTCCACGACGATGCTGGTCGGCGCGACCTCGTTGAGCACGAAGCTCGCCAGCATCTTGAACGGCGGGCGGTCGCGCCAGCCCGGCTTCTCCTCGGCGGTGTAGTACCGGTCGTCGCTCACCTCGACGTTCTGCTTCTTGCCGGTGAAGAAGACGCCGGGGACGAAGCGCAGCTTCGCCGGGTCGACGGTGTCGGTGAGCGGCCGGATGCGCAGGATCGAGCCGCGCCCGAGGCTCGCGACGTAGAGGTAGCCGTCCGCGCCGATCTGCAGGTCGGTGACCACGTTCCAGCTGCTGCCCCAGACCAGCTTGTTGCGCTCGGTGGTGTCGTCGGCGACCTTGTCCTTGAGGCCGGTCGGCAGCTTGAACTCGTCGCGGTCGAACTTCATCGGCGCGAGGTAGAGGTTGCCGGTGTTGTTGTCGCCGAGGACGCACTCGTCGCGCAGGTCGGCGGGAAAGCGCCGCGTGTCGAGGAACGCGATCGCCGTGATGCCGATCGGCGAAAGGAACGAGAGCTCGGGATCGACGTAGATCGAGCCGTCGAGAGCGGTGAGGTCGTCGGAGTCGAAGATCTGGTTGCCGTTCTCTCCGTAGCGCGCGTCGCGCGAGTCGGGGCCCATGATCTTGAGCCAGCCGCTGTTCATCCCCTTCGGGACCCGGCAGACCTCGTCGTACACGTTGGGGCCGTTCTCGGTGTTCCAGAGGTTTCCGGTCACGGCGTCCCAGCACATCCCGAAGCCGTTGCGCAGCCCGTAGCTCCACCAGAGGTGGAAGTTGGCGTCCGACTCGTTCAGGAACGGGTTGTCCGACGGGACGGACCCGTCGTTCTGCACGCGGAAGATCCCGCCGACGAACGCGCTGCCCGTGGTGGCGGTGTTCTGCTCGACGCGCTCGGTGCCGCCGCCCATGCGGCCGCGGTTGAGGTCGCCGGTCTGGCCGTAGAGCATCCCGTCCGGGCCGAAGCGGATGACGCCGCCGTCGTGGTTGGGGCCGCTCGCCTGGCCCGCGCTGGCCGGGAACGCGAGGATCGGACCGAACGCGTTGATGAGGTTGGTGCCGTTCCACTCGTAGCGCACCACGCGGTTGTCGACCCATCGGGTCGAGGTCGAGCTGTCGCCGGTGGCGCTGGTCGCCGAGTAGTAGACGTAGACGTACTTGTTGTTGGCGAAGTCGGGATCGGCCGCGATGCCGAGTCCGCCGCGCTCGGAGTCGTTCTGCACCGTGAGGTCGAGCGCGGTTCCCTTGACCACGCCGTCCTGGATCCACTTCACCTGGCCGTTGTTCTTCTGGATCACGAGCATCTCGCCCGGCCCGATCCAGGTGAACGTCGTCGGAGACGACAGCCCCGAAGCCCACGTCTCGACCTCGAGACGGCTGTCGACCAGGGATTGCGCGCCGGCCGTCGACGCGGCGAGCGCGGCGGCGAGTCCGGCGAGGAACGCGAGTCGACCCGTCATGGGGACCTCCTGCGGCGAGCGCGCCCGGTTGCGCCCGCCGGAAGCTGCAAGTCCTAGCGAAGCGACCCTGGAATGGGAAGCGCGCCGGCCGAGGGCGTGCGCTTCACGCGCCCGGAGGCGCGGACGGCGGAGGCGAGGCGTCGGGAGGCGCCTCGTCGATCTCGCTGTCATCGTGGAGCATCCGGCCCACCGAGGCCACCTTGTCCTCGCCGGCCTTGAAGCGAACCAGGCAGACGCCCTGCGTGTTGCGGCCGAGCGTCGAGATCCCCTTCACCGGAGTGCGCACGACCTGCCCCTGCAGCGTGGCGATCAGCAGGTCGTCGTCGTCGGTCACCTCGAGCACGCCGACGACGTCGCCGTTCCGCTCGCTGGTCTTGATGTTGATGATCCCCATGCCGCCGCGGCCCTGCACGCGGTAGTCCGCGAGCGGAGTGCGCTTGCCGTAGCCGTTGGCGCAGACGGTGAGCACCGTGGCGTTGGGCGGCGCCAGGATCAGGCTCACCACCTGGTCGCCCTTGCGCAGCTTCATGCCGCGCACGCCGGCCGCCGGCCGCCCCATCGGGCGCGCGTCCTCGGAGGAGAAGCAGATCGCGTAGCCGTCCTTGCTCGCGATCAGCATCTGGTCGCCCTTGCGCGCCACGCGCACGCCCACCAGCGCGTCGCCGTCGTGCAGGCCGATCGCGATGATCCCGCCGCGCATCGGCCGCGCGAACGCCGAGAGCTCGGTGCGCTTCATCACGCCCTGCCGGGTGCACATCACCAGGTAGCCGCTCGAGAAGTCGCGCACCGGGATGACGCGCGTCACCTTCTCCTCGCCCTGGAGCTGCAGCAGGTTGGCGATGGCGCGACCGCGCGAGTAGCGCGAGAGCTGCGGGAGCTGGTAGACCTTGAGCCAGTGCACGCGTCCGGTGTCGGTGAAGAGCAGCAGGTAGTCGTGGTTGCTGGCGATGAACACCTGCTCGACGAAGTCGTCGTCCTGCGCGTCGGTTCCGATGATCCCCTTGCCGCCGCGCTTCTGCGCGCGGTACTCGTTGCTCGGCAGCCGCTTCACGTAGCCCTTGCGGCTGATCGTGACGGTCATCTCCTCGTCGGGGATCAGGTCCTCCGGCACGGTGTCGTCGAGCGGCTCGCCGATCTCGGTGCGCCGCGCGTCGCCGAACTCCCGCTCGGTCTTCGCGACCTCCTCCTTCACCAGCCGGTCGACCTCCTTCGGATCGCCGAGGATCCGGCGGTAGTTCGCGACCTCCTCGGTGACCGCCCGGTGCTCCTCCTCGATCTTCCCGCGCTCGAGCGCCGTCAGGCGATGGAGCTGCAGCGCGAGGATGGCGTCGGCCTGCTTGTCGGAGAGCTTGAAGCCCGCGACCAGGTTTCGCCGGGCGTCGTCGCGGTCGGCGGAGGCCCGGATCGCGCGGATCACGTCGTCGAGCCGGGAGAGCACGACCAGGAAGCCGTCGAGGATGTGCAGGCGCTCGAGCGCCTTCCCGAGCAGGAAGCGCGTGCGCCGGACGATGACGTTCCGGCGGTACTGGACGAACTCGACCAGCAGATCCTTGAGCGAGAGCGTGCGCGGGCGGCCGTCCACCAGCGCGATGTTGATGATCGAGATGTTCTCCTGGAGCGGCGTGAACTCGTAGAGGCGGTTCAGCACCACCTTCGCGTCCTCGCCGGCGCGGCACTCGACCACCAGGCGGATCCCGTCCTTGTCGCTCTCGTCGCGGGTGTCGCTCGCCCCCTCGAGCTTCCCCTCCTTGATGAGGTCGGCGATCTTCTCGATCAGGACGGTCTTGTTGACCTGGAACGGGATCTCGGTGATGACGATGCGCTGCCGGTTCGACTTGCCGGTCTCCTCGAAGTGCGCGCGCCCGCGCAGCGTCACGGCGCCGCGGCCGGTGCGATAGGCCATCTGCACCCCGTAGGTGCCGCAGAGGATCCCGCCGGTCGGGAAGTCGGGCCCCTTCACGAACTCCATGAGCTCGTCGACCGTCAGGTCGGGCCGGTCGACCACCGCCCGGAGCGCCCGGCAGATCTCGCCCAGGTTGTGCGGCGGGATCGCGGTCGCCATGCCGACCGCGATGCCGCTGCTGCCGTTCACCAGGAGGTTGGGGAAGCGGCTCGGGAGCACCGTGGGCTCGGTGCGCGTGCCCTCGTAGTTGGGCACGAAGTCGACCGTCTCGAGCTCGAGGTCCTCCATCATGGCGGAGGCCGCGGCCGACATGCGCGCCTCGGTGTAGCGCATCGCGGCCGGCGGATCGCCGTCGATCGAGCCGAAGTTGCCCTGCCCCTGCACCAGCGGGTAGCGCATGTTGAACGGCTGCGCCATGCGCACGAGCGTGGGATAGATCACCGACTCGCCGTGCGGATGGTAGTTGCCCGACGTGTCGCCGGCGATCTTGGCGCACTTGCGCTGCTTCGCGCGCGGCCCGAGGTTGAGGTCGTTCATCGCGACCAGGATGCGCCGCTGCGAGGGCTTGAGTCCGTCGCGCACGTCGGGGAGCGCCCGGCTCACGATCACCGACATCGCGTAGGAGAGGTAGCTGTCCTTCATCTCCTGCTCGAGCAGGAGCGGCTTCTCCGGATTGGGAATCACCGGGCTGTCAGACACGGGAGAGTCGGGCCTCCGGGCGCGATCGAAGCGTTGCCGGCCGCCGCGCGCCCCCGCCCGGCCGACCGCCAACCGATGCCTGTGGAAGGCGGGGGATTATCTCAGATCCACGCGAAGAACGCAGTCAGCGCGGCGCCCGCGAGGACGAAGAAAACGGCCAGCCCGACCAGCTCCCGTCGCAACCGGACCGGGAACGGAGCGACCGGCGCGGAGGAACCGTCGTCCACCTCGAGCGGGACGCGGTCGGGGCCCGGCTCCGGACGCGGCGGCGAGGAGCGGCGCACCCACGCGACGGTCGCCGCCAGCGCTCCGGCCGCGAGCGCCGCCATCGCGACCGGGCCGGCGCGGATCACCCGCCACTCGAGCGCCGCAGCCGCCACCAGCACGAAGAGCAGCCCGAAGACGCGCCCGCCGTCGCCCCCCTCGATCCGGCCGCGGAAGCGCTCGGCGAACGGGAGAGCGGTCGCGCCGCGGCCGGAACCGAGCACGGCGGCCGTGGACGAGAGCAGCCCCACGGCGCCGACGGTCGCCCCGAAGAGCGGCCCCCGGTCCCACGTCAGCAGCGCCGCCACCACGCACGCCAGCGGCAGGGCGACGGCGTACCACATCGCCTTGCGCGCGCCGGACGCGAGCGCCCCCGCCCGCTCGCGGCCGTGGAACTGCAGCACGACGCCGCCGGCCGGCGAGTCGCTGAAGCGCAGGAAGAGTGCGGCGAGCGCGAGCACCAGCGCCGGGAGCTGGGCGAAGAGCAGCGCGAAGAGCCCGCCGTCGTCGGCGCCGCGGCCGAGCGCGAGGAACAGGATCGGATAGGCGAGCAGCGGCAGCGTCTGCAGGCGGAACGTGCGCTCGCGCCGCAGGAGCGCGAGGCCGAGGCGGAAGCCCGGCCGCTCGTCCGCCGCGACGAACCAGCGCTCGAAGGCGCGCCGCCAGGAGGGCGCCCGGCGGGCGCGCGGAACGCCGCGCAGCTCGAGCCCCTCGAGCAGAGGCACGTATCGCGCCGCCAGCACGACGACGGCACCCCCCGCGACCGCCAGGAGGGCGCACGCGGCCGCCACGCGGCCGCCGCGCACCGGCTGCCCGCCCGCCAGTGCGGCGTGGAGCTCGGCGAACCAGGCGCTCGGGAGCAGCGGCGAGTCGCACAGGACCCCGGGGCCTTCCCCGCCGGGCGGAGCGCGCAGCAGGAGCAGCCAGCCCGCCGTCGCCGCCACCAGGAGGAGCGCCCGCAGCCAGGCCAGCCCCACGTGCGCCGCCGGGCCGGGACGCGCCCGCTGCGCCGCCAGCAGCACGAGCACCGCCAGCGCCGAGAAGGCGCCCGCCATCGCGAAGAACGCCGCCAGGAACGCCGCCGCGGAGCGCAGCCCCGCGCCGTGCGCGACCAGCGCCGCGGCCACCGGGACGCCGAGCGCCAGCGCCTTCACCCCGACCGGCAGCGCCAGCGCCGCGAGCCGCGCCCGCGCGTACTCGCGCGGCGCGATCGGCAGCGTCCGCAGCAGCGGCAGGTCGCGCGGGTCGAGGAAGGCCGCCGCCACGTCGCCGAAGGCGTCCACCAGCGCGAAGAGCCCG
>Ga0187893_10009809_pt1 | contig 14548 bp, 10 predicted proteins | sample MA1701074metaG_FD_139574 | JGI IMG/M metagenome (GOLD analysis project Ga0187893, IMG submission 139574) | White microbial mat communities from a basaltic lava cave in the Kipuka Kanohina Cave System on the Island of Hawaii, USA - MA170107-4 metaG ...
GACGATCTGGACCCGCGGGCTCGAGCCGGTGCTGGTGCAATACGCCGCGACGGTCGTGCTCCTTTGGCTCGGTTTGGTCGCTGAGCGCAGGGTGATCGATCAGGTGGTGGCGTGGGTGCGGCGCGGGCAACAGTCCGCGCCGACGTTGTTTGTGGGGCCGGCCGAGGAGTGCCGGCGGGCGATGGCGGGGCCGGTGTTCGGGCCGCGGTCGGACAATCGGGCGGTGGGATTCGTGGATACGCGGAGCCCGGCGGCGCCGGACGCGCTGGGGCCGATGGGCGAGCTTTCGGAGGTGTTGGTAGGGTCGGGGGCGGAGGCAGTGGTGGCGTGCGGGCGCATGACCGACGGTGAGCTACGAGCGGTGGTCGATACGGCACTGACGGCGGGGTGCCAGGTGCTGGCCCTGTCGCGGGCGGCGGAGTTTGGCGCCGTGCAGCCGGCGGTCGTGTGGCGTGGCGGGCAGCCGCTGATCGAGCTGCGCGCGCCGCGGCTCGAAGGCTGGCAGCTGGCGGTGAAGCGGGGGCTCGATCTCGTGGTGTCGGTGTCGGGCCTGGTGCTGCTGGCGCCGCTGTTCCTGGCGATCGCGGTGCTGATCAAGCTGGACTCGGCCGGTCCGGTGTTCTTTGTCCAGGAGCGGGTGGGGCGGGGGGGGCGGCGGTTTCGGGTGATCAAGTTCCGGACGATGGTGGAGGGGGCGGAGCGGGAGCGCGAGGCGCTTTCATCGAAGAGTCTTTACGCCGACGCCCGGCTTTTCAAGATCGCCCGCGACCCCCGGGTGACGCCCGCTGGCCGTTGGCTTCGCCGGGCGAGCCTGGACGAGCTGCCGCAGCTGGTGAACGTGCTGCGAGGCGAGATGTCGCTGGTGGGCCCGCGGCCGCCGGTGCCGTCGGAGGTAGGGTTGTACCATCGGCAGCACTACGGGCGGTTCGACGTGAAGCCGGGGATGACGGGACCGTGGCAGGTGGGGGGGCGGAATGAGATCACCGATTTCGAGCGGGTGGTCGCGCTGGAGACCGACTACATCACTCGTTGGTCTTTGTTGCGAGACGTCGAGATCTTGCTGCGGACGGCGTGGGTCGTACTGCGGATGCGCGGGGCGCACTGAGCCGCGATCCGGGACCCGCTAGCGTTGTGCCCCGGCCGGGACCATCGCAGTCGACAACCCAGTGATTGCGATCTTTTACGGGACGCGTCCTCAGATCATCAAGGCCAGCGTTCTGCGGCACGCCCTGGCGCGCGTAGGTCCCGTGGCCGCAGTCGATACGGGCCAGCACTACGATCATGCGCTACACGGCGTTCACTACGCGCAGCTTGAGATGGAGCCACCGGACGCGTTTCTGAATGCACGCGCTGGTTCACATGCACAACAGACTGCCGCCATACTCCGGGCCGCTGCAGCGTGGCTCGAAGCTCAGCGCCCGCCGTTGGTCGTCGTAATCGGGGACACCAACTCTACGTTGGCGTGTACGCTCGCCGCGAGCAAGCTGGGCGTGCCGGTGGCCCACGTAGAAGCAGGACTCCGCAGCACGGACGCGCACCTGGCCGAAGAGATCAACCGTCGCTGCGTGGACGCCATCGCTTCGATCCTGTTCGCACCGAGCCAGTCCGCGGAAACGGCTCTGCGCCGCGAGCGTGTTCCTGGTGAGGTGCACCTCGTCGGAGACATCGCCTACGACGTGCTGCGCAACGTCGCCTATCAGATCCCCGACCGAAGCGCGATCGCCCGTTTCGTGGATGGGTCGACGCCGGATTACGCTTATGTCACCCTGCATCGAGCGGAGCTGGTTGACGATCCGGCTCTGTTTCGCGGTGTGGTGGCAGCCGTCGCCAAGATGCCGATTCCGGTGGTCTTCGCAGTTCATCCCCGTACCGAGTTGGCGCTCGCGCGCGCCGGAGGTCGGCCTAATAGACGGGTGCGCATGCTGCAGCCGCTCGGCTACCTGGAGAATCTGGGAGTGCTGCGTGGTGCCCGTGTCGTGATCACCGACTCGGGCGGCCTGCAGCGGGAGGCGTACTGGATGGGAGTGCCCTGTGTCACGGTGCGCCACGAGACCGAGTGGGTGGAGACGGTGGCCTGCGGTGCGAATCGCCTCGTGTCGCCGGCCGAGCCCGAGCGCCTGACCGACGCCGTCGCGGAGGCAATGGCGGCGCACCGCAGCTGGGACCGAACTGCCTACGGTGACGGGGCAGCCGCGGAACGAATCGCGGCCGTGCTGTCGACGCAGTTCCCCGCGGCCGCGAGCAGGTCGGCGTAAGCCGCGACCAAGCGGCGTTGTTCCCGTGCCCAGGCGAACGGTGTTATTGCCGCCCTGGCGCGCGCCGCCCGCCGCGCCCGTTCGGCCGGGGCTGCTGCGACGACCTTGATCAGCGCGTGCGCGAGGTCCTGCACGTCCCCTGGCGTCCAGTACCAGAGGGCATCCTCGTCGAGATACCGCTGATAGCTTGGCAGGCGCGCAGCAAGCACGGGTATACCCAGGTGGACGTACTCCAGCAGCTTGGTCGAGAGGGAGTATCTGGTCATGCCATCGAGTCTGGTCGGAACCACCCCCGCTGCAGCATGTCGCAGGATTGCGGGGAGGGCTGCTTGAGGCATGGGCATCACGAACTCAATCGCATCAGTGACCCCGAGGCGCGCAGCCAGGCGCTGCAGTGCAGAGCGCTCAGGCCCATCGCCGATGATGGTGAGCTGTGCCGGCACAGCGTTCCGCCGAACCTCGGCGATGGCGCGGATGGCGAGGTCGACGCCGTACAGCGCTGTGAGCGTGCCGTGATACACGATGTTCGGCCCTCCCGTGACCTGAGATGGCTCGGCCATTTCTCCGAAATCGGCCGGGTCTGCCGTGTTGTGGAGGACCAACCGGCGCTCCGAACGTCGAGCTGGACGGCTGGCCAACAGCTCCTCGATGGGACGGTTGACGGTGATGGTGAGGTCGGCCCGGCCGCGCGCCCAGCGCTCGATCACGGCCGCGAGCCTGGCAGCCAGCTTCGCAGTAGCTGGCGGGAGCTTGGATGCGGTGAATTCCGGCAAGATCTCGTGCATGTCAAAGATGACGCGGGCGCCCCGCCGTTGGGCGGGAAGCGCCGACCAAAGGAGGAAGTCTGGGAGTGTGTGGACGTGCACGATCCGCGCACCGAGAAACGCGCGATGGGTGGCGATCAGACGACGGCACCGCCAGAGGAAGGCTCCATACTCGGCCAGATACGAGAGCACGCTGCCGCGCGACTTCCGACCGGGTACGCGGATGACGACGACGCCGTCCTGGCGCTCGACGGCCCGTTCGCCGCGCCCCCGGAGCGCGATGACGGCCACCTGGTAGCCAGCCGCGCGCAGCGCGGCGGTCTCGCGCTTGACACGCGTATCGGCTGGGAAGCGGGTGTAGGCCACGTGCAGGACCTGAATGTGCTGACGCAGGATGCGGAGTTCGCCGGGCATCGGGTTCAATTAAGGGCGGCACGAGCCAGCGATCAAGCGATGAGCGGAGGGCGTGGATAGGTGTGCGGCCTTGCCGGCGTGGCCCATTCAGATCCCCGTGACGATGCGGGTCCGCTGGTTCGACAACTCGCAGAGGCACTCGGCCACCGAGGGCCCGACGGCACGGGGTTCCACTTCGGCCGTGGCAGGTCGGTCGGGCTGGGCCATCGACGCCTCAGCATAGTGGATCTCGCCGGTGGCGCTCAGCCTATGGGCAGCGAGAATGGGCGGATCTGGGTCATTCTCAACGGAGAGCTTTACAACCACGTCGCGCTGCGTGCTGAGCTGGAGCGATTAGGGCACCGCTTTCGCACCCGTGCCGATACCGAGGTGCTGGTGCACGGCTGGGAGGAATGGGGAAGGACCCTGCTCGAGCGCCTCAACGGGATCTATGCGTTTGCGTTGCTCGATTGCCTCGGGCCGACGCCCACACTGTGGCTCGCGCGTGACCCGGTGGGGGTGAAGCCGTTGTATGTTGGTCGCGCTGGGCCTACGTGGTGGCTCTCGAGCGAGCTGGCCGCACCGCGCAGGTGCGGCCTGCTGTCCAACGAATTGTGGCCTGAGGCGGTCGCCCAGTACCTCGTCTACCGGTTTGTGCCGTCTCCAGCCACGCTCTACCAGCATGCCTGGAAGGTGCCACCGGGACACCTGTGCCGCCTCGCGGTCGACGCCCTCCCAACGCGTCCGACATTCGAACCATTCTCGACACGCTTTGCGCCGCCCAGTCTGCCGCGTTCGCGCGCCGAGTGGGCGGAGGCGCTGCGGGCTGGGCTCGGGGCAGCGGTGCGGCGCCAGCTCATGTCCGATGTGCCGGTTGGGTCACTGCTCTCGGGCGGTGTGGATTCCGCGGTCATTACTCGGTTGATGCTGCATGCGCTCCCCGAGCCGCCTGCGACGTTCGCCGTGGGCTTTGCGGACAGCCCCGCGTTCGACGAGCTGTCCGCGGCCCGCCGCGCCGCGGCCGCCCTAGGCGTGCCGCTCACCGAGGTGGCGGTCCCCCAGGGCGAGTATCTCATGGCATGGCCTCGGCAGATCGCCACACTCGGCGAGCCGATCGCGAACTCGAGCGCGCTGCTCGTCGGTCTCCTGTGCCGAGCCGTGCGGCGGACGCACAAGGTCGTGTTGACGGGCCAGGGGGCGGACGAGCCGCTTGGGGGGTACGCGCGCCACGTGGTGGAACGGTTCTACCGGCTGGGGCGCCTGGCGCGGCCACTCCTCCACGGCCTTCCGGAGCGGTTCCTCTCAAGCGACCGCGTGGCGCGACTGCGCCGGATCGCGAACGCCCAAGACGAAGCCATCCGGTTTGCGGAGACGCTCGCGGTCTTTGGAGCGCGGGAAGCTATAGCGCTCACCCGAAATCCCACGGATCCGGAAGCGCTTGCCGACCCAGTGCGGCGCTGGCTTCCCACGAATGGCGACGGCGACCTGGTGAACCGGTTGCTCGTCGTGGATGCGCGCCTGTCGCTGGCCGATGATCTGCTGATCGTGGCGGACCACACGTCGATGGCGTGGTCGGTCGAGTTGCGCGTACCGTTTCTCGACCTCGAGGTCCTGTCGCTCATCGAGCGGATGCCGAGCGCGTACAAGGTCTCTCAGTTCGGCGAGCGAAAGTGGCTGTACCGGCGTGCCGTGAAGCCGTTACTGCCTGCCGAGTTGCGTTCCCCGCTGACGGGGTGGCGGGCGCGCACGGGCCGCAAGCTCGGGTTTTCGACGCCGCTCGACAGGTGGTTTCGCGAATGGCTCTCCGTCGAGGCGGAAAGGTTCCTGCTCGGGCCGGAGGCATGCATTCCGGACTATCTCTCGGCGGACGCCGTCCGTGAGTTGCTCATGCAAGCTCGAGACCGAGGACGGCCTCTCGGTCGTCAGTTAATGAGCCTGTATGTACTGGAATCCTGGCTGCGAAATGCTGTCGCGGAGCCGCCCCGATCGGCGTCGGAGCCTGGTGTCTTGAGTTGCTAATCGCGCTTTGCGACCCGCCTGGTCATCGTGTGACCATGGTCACGTTCGCATCTGCCTGAGTAGCAACGGTGTAGGCATGCAGTGGCACGTCACGCTTTGGCGCGGGTCGTGCACTGTGGCGACACCGCCATGCGGTCCACTGCGCTGCTGCTTCTCCTGCTCACGGCCTGCGTGCGCGAGGCTGTCGGCCCCGACACGGCGACGCGCACGATTGTGCGGCTCGTCATCCCGTCGGAAACGACCACGGTCCGTGTTGCGGTGCCCACGCGCCTGGGCGTCGAAGCAACGGATCGGCTTGGCCGCCGGTTCGTGCCTTCGGAGCTGACGCTCGTCTCGCTGGACACGACCGTCGCGGTCGTCACCTCGATGGGCGAGGTGGTCGCACGCCGGCGAGGATACGGGAGACTGATCGCGACCGTCGACGGTGCCGCGGATACTGCCTGGGTTCACGCGACGCAAATCGTGACTTCGGTGAGGATCGAGCCGGATACCGTGCGCCTCCACTCTCTCGGTGAGGAGCGGCAGCTCGCCGTCACGTTGATCGATGATCAGGGACTGCCGGTGCTCGACTCGGTGCCCGAGGGCCTCGCGTACCTGGCTGCTGATGGGGACGTCGCCTCGTTGAGCGAGACTGGCACGATCCGCGCCAACGGCAACGGTGCGACGCTCGTGACCGTGCTCCTCGGGCCGGATACGCTCCGGGCGGTGGTCGTCGTGCAGCAGCGTCCGGTGCGGGTCGAGCTGCCGGCGGACACGGTGTGGTTCGATGCCCTCGGTGACGACCACGTGATCGCAGGGATGGCCGTGGACGCGCTCGGCTCACGCGTGGAATCGAACATCGGTGGTCTCAGCGTCGCCGACTCTACGATCGTCCGGGTGGTCGGGGACTCCATTGTGCGGCCCGTCGGCAACGGCGTAACGACGGCAAGATTCACTGTCGGGGGCCTGCCGGCCGAGGTCGTGGTGCAAGTCCAGCAGGTGGCGATTGCGCTCTCCGCGTCACTGACGTTCGGCCGGCCGATCATTACGCTGCCGGTGGGGGCACCGGTCCCGCTCACGTGCGAAGCCACCGACCGTAACGGCTACGCGGTGGCGGGCGACCCGTTCCTGGCGGCCGGGTCGGCCGGGTTCGTGTCGGGCGCCACGTGCGGCACCGCCCGAGTCGCTCGCTCGGGTCACGACACGCTTACCGTGACGCTGGGGCAGGCTGTTACCCGGGTCGCGGTGGTGGTGGCTGCGGCACCGATTCCGGACGCGCCGCTGGGCCAGCAGGTCGTGGCCGACACACTCCCGGCCGTGGAGAATGGGCCCTGGGCGCCATCGATTTACCGCAACCACCTCGGAGAGGTAGAGGTCTACTATGCCGCATTCTCCAGCGAGCCCGATTCGACCGGCTACACCCGCGGCGATCTCCAGCGGCTCGTATGGCTCGGCGGGAATCAGTTTCGCTACGACGGCGTGGCCCTTACCCATGACGATGACATCTGCAGCCCACAGGGGCAGGGCATCGAGAACATAGCGATCGTCCCTCGGGCTGAGGCCCCAGGGTGGCGGATGTTCTATGCGGCGGGCAGCAACGCCTGTTACGGGTGGCAGGTGTTTTCGGCCGTCTCCGCGGATGGGCGGAGCTGGACCAAGGAGCCTGGTGTTCGTCTCGCCAACGGCGGGACGGCGGTCCAGGGCCAGCCTCCTTGGCCGACGGGCGAAGGCATGGTGGTCGATCAGCTTCCGAGCGGCGAGTGGCGGATGATCGCCGGCACCTACGAGCACCTGGCTCCGCCGGAGAACCGGTGGCAGGTGACGGAGTGGCGTTCTCCCGATCAGCTCGAATGGTCCTACGTGGGCCCCGTGCTCACGACGCGGGACATGCCGGCGGGATGGCAGGGCTCGGTCTACAGTCCGACCATCCGCCAGCTCGCGCCCGGCCTGTGGCGCATGGTGTTCACGGCGGACGGCCGGGACGGCCCCGGGGGGCGCAGCGCGATCTGGAGCGCGGTGAGCACGGACCGTGCGCACTGGCAGGTGGAGGGTGAGGTGCTTGGAGCGGAGGGCGTCGATCTGTATTATTCCACCATGGTCGATGAACAGATCGTGTTTATCCGGAAGGACCCGGACGGGCGGCTTCGGCTCGCCATCGCGCGCCTGATCATGCAGTGAGCGTCCTGAGCGGGGACACCGCCCCTCTCACAATCCTCGTCGTCACCAGCATGCACCCCTCCGGCACACACCCGCTGCGAGGGGTCATCGTTATCCGGCTGGTGGAAGCCGTCCGCCGGCTTGGTCATCGCGCGGAGCTCCTGCCCCTCGGCCATGGTGGTGGACCCTGGCGGTACGTGTGGGCTCGTCGCCGGGTCACCCGAGAGATCGCGGCCCTGAAGCCCGATGTCGTTCATGTGATCTTCGGATACAGCGGCCTTGCGGTGCCTGCCGCAACAGTGCCGATCGTCACCACCTTTTGCGGAGACGATTTGCACGGCACCCTCGGCGCGAACGGCGGCCTTACGTGGACCAGTCGGCTGGGAATCATCGTGTCGCAATGGGTTGCAGGACGAAGCACGCGCTGCATCGCCGTGTCGTCGTCGCTGCGGGATCGGCTTTGGTCGTCCGCGATCCGTGCGAAGACCATGGTGATCCGGGACGCGGTGGACCCCGCGCTGTTTCGGCCTCTGCCGCGGCAGGCCGCGCGCCAGCGGCTGGGCGTTTCCGACGCCGAGACCCTCGTGATTTTTCCCCACGACGCGACACAGCGCACCAAACGCCTCGGGCTCGCCGAGGCGGCGGTCGAGGAGCTCCGCCGTTGGATCCCTCAAGCCCGGTTGTGGATCGTGAACGGCCGCCCTCCGGATGAGATGCCCTGGTACTATGCGGCCGCCGATGCCATGATCGTCACGTCGGCGCGGGAGGGTGGCCCGAGCAGCGTGAAGGAAGCGCTCGCCTGCGGGCTGCCGGTTGTGTCGGTGCCGGTCGGCGACCTGGAGCTGTTCGCGGAAGCGCCCCATCAGATGATACGGGCGGCTGCTCGCCCGGCGGATCTCGCCGAGGCGCTGCGGCAGGTGTTGGCGCGCACGCCGGTCGAGCGCCGCAGCTACCTGCCTCCCGGGCTCACGCTCGACCAGGCGGCCCGCAGGATCGTCACCGTGTACCGCGACGCGGTGGCCAATGGCCCCGGAGCGCCGGCGTGATGCCGCCGTCCCAACCGAGCGCCGTGCCGCGGTCTCACGTCTACCTGTCCTGCAACTTCTGGGATGGGCTCTGGATCATCCAGCAGCCGGTCGCGCAGGAGATCGCCCGGGAGGAGCCCGTACTCTACGTCGAGCGCTTCGTCTCGCTGTTCACCGTGCTGCGGTACCCCCGGCTCTGGCGCCGCCTGTTCACGTGGCTGCGGGGGACGCGCCGCATCTCGCCCCGCCTCCGGGTGCTCGCCCCCCTGCCATTGTTCCACCTGGGCCACCGGGTGCCCTGGCTGTTTCGCCTCGAGTTCGGGGTCCAGCGCTGGTGGATCAGGCTCTGGGCGAGGCGGGATCGCGCGGAGTCCCGCGTCCTCTGGGTGGACCATCCGTTGTACGAGTGCGCCATCGGTCGCATGGGCGAGCATGTCTCCGTCTATCACGTGGCCGACGAGTTCAGCGCGTTTCCGACCTCCCACGGCCCCACGGCCGCGGCGCTCGAGCGCCGGCTGCTCGAGCGGGTGAATCTGGTCTTCGCCGCCGCCGAGCGGCTCGCCGACGACAAGCGGCGCTGGCAGCCGCGGACCTACACCGTCTGGAACGCGATCGACGGCCACGCGTTCGAGCGGGAGCCACCCGCGGGCGAGCTGGCGGATGTCGATCGCGTCCCCGCGCCGCGCGTCGCGTTCGTCGGCGTGCTCGACGAGTGGGTGGACGTCGAGCTGCTCGGGCTCACGGCGAGCCGGCTCTCCGGCGTGCAGTTCCTCGTCGTCGGACCCTCGCGCGTGGGTGACGAGGCGCTCCGGGCCTTCCCCAACGTACATTTCCTCGGCCGCCGCGACCGGACCCTCATTCCGGGGATCCTCAGCCGCTGCGCGGCGAGCCTGGTGCCGTTCCGGAAAACCGCTCTCACGGAGCGCATCGTGCCGCTCAAAGTGTTCGAAGCATTGGCGGCCGGGATCCTGCCCGTCTGCACCGATTTCTCCGCCGATCTCGCCGCCCTCGAACGCGAGGGCTACGCGCTGGTGTGCCGTACCCCGGACGCCTTCGTGGCGGGCGTCCAGCGCGCCGTGGGTGCCGACACCCCGGCCGCGCGCGAGCGCCTCGCCCGTTACGGTCGCGGGCAAACCTGGGAAGCGCGCTGGGCGCAGATGCGCGCGGCGCTCGACGAGTCCCTGTCCCTGGTGCCGCGGACGCTCGCGTCGTGAGCAGGGTCCTGGTCACGGGCGGGCTCGGCACGGTCGGCGCGGTGCTGGCGCGCGCGCTGCGGGCGCGGGGACACGCGGTGCGGGTGGCCGGGCTCGACCACTCGCATGCCGGCGACTACGTGCGATGCGACGTCTCCAGCTACATGCAGCTCGCGCGCGTGTTCGAGGATGACCGCTTCGACTACGTCTACCATCTTGCGGCGGAATTCGGCCGGTGGAACGGCGAGGAGTACTACGACCGGCTGTGGCTATCGAACGTCGTCGGTACGAAGAACGTGATTCGCATGCAGGAGCGGCACGGGTTCCGGTTGATCCACTTCAGCAGCTCGGAGGTGTACGGCGACTACGACGGCATCATGACGGAAGACGTGATGGACACGCACGAGATTCGCCAGCTCAACGACTACGCCCTCACGAAGTGGGTCAACGAGCAGCAGATCATGAACTCCGCGGCGATGCGGGGCACCGAATCGGTGCGCGTGCGCCTGTTCAACACCTACGGGCCGGGCGAGCGCTACACCCCGTACCGCTCGGCGATCTGCGTATTCATCTATCACGCGCTGCACGACCGTCCCTACACCGTCTACCTCGACCATCACCGGACCTCGTCGTACGTGACCGACACGTGCGCGACGATCGCCAACATCGTGGAGCGATTCGCGCCCGGCGAGGTGTACAACATCGGCGGCACCGAGTACCACGACATGAAGAGCGTCTCCGATCTCATCCTCGGGTACCTGGGAAAGAGCGACACCCTCGTGGAATACCGTGACGCTGAGCCGTTCACGACCAGGAACAAGCGCGTCAGCGTGGACAAAGCGGTGCGCGATCTCGGGCATTGTCCCACCGTCTCCCTCGCGTCGGGCGTGGCGCGCACGATCGAGTGGATGAAGGCGGTCTACGTCGATGGACGTGGCATCGTGAGCCTGGACGCGTATCTCTGAGTCATCGCCTCGCCGTCGGCTCGGCCGTCGCGATGTGGGCCGCCCTCGCGGCCGGGGCGGCGGCGTGGGGTGAGGGTCTCACCCTGCGGTGGGCCGCGTGGCCCTATGCGTGGGGAGCCGCGGCCGTGTGGGTGGCGATCGGGCTCGTGCTTGCCACCGGGTATGGGCCGGCGCATCGGTGGAGTCGCCCGCCTCATCTGGCCGCAGGCTTCGCGGCGCTGCTGACACTGTTCGGCAGCGGCAGCTACTGGGCAACGACACAGCTCTACCCGCAGTACCGCGTGCCGATCGAGCGGGCGGCCTGGCTGGTGGCGCTCGCGATGCTGTGCGCGCTCCTGGCGGGGTTGGCCGCGCGGCCGTTGCTCCGTTCGCGGAATGGGCCATCGCGACTCGAGTGGGACTGGTTCCGGGTGCGCGTGGCCACCGCGGTCGTCTTCGTGCTGGCGGCCGCCGGCACAGTCGGCGCGCTCTCACGCATCGGGTACGTTCCTGTGCTCGCGGGCGATCCCACTGCGGCCCGCGTGGACTTTCCGGACATCGCCGGTTTGTGGTACCGGCTGTCGATGCTGGGCGGCGTCGCCGCGTTACTCGCCGGCGCGCAGGTCGCGGCGCGCCAGGCGACGCCGGGCACCTGGGCGATCGGCCTCGCCAGCCTCGCGCTCGTGGGGGTCTATGGCCCGCGCTTCTTCGTCACTCTGCCGCTCGGGGTGGCCGCGCTGCTGTGGGACCGCGTGCGCGCGCCGCTCCGCGTGGGCGTCCTCGCGGTGTTCGGCGTCGCCGCGCTCGCCGTCCTCGCGCTGCTCGGCTATGTGCGGGAGCAGGACCCGAGTGCCGGGCTGCTCGGCCCCCTCGGGCTCCTGGTCTACGGCACGTTCGGCGAGTTCCGTGACCTCGGCTGGATGCTCGACCACTACGCCTCGGGTGACCGCTTCCTCGGCGGGGTGACGCTCGGCAGCCTCATCGTCCCGCTGCTCCCTCGGCAGTTCTGGGCGCTGGCGGGCGTCGACAAGATGGCGGTCTACGCCCGCAACAGCGCCTCCATCCTCGCGGACGACATGGGCCAGGTGACCGGCCAGCGTGTCGGGATCTTCGGAGAGTGCTTCATGAACTTCGGCTGGATCGGAGTGCTGATCGGAGCGGCCGTCTACGGTGGCCTGCTGGTCTGGCTGGACGAGCGGCTTCGGACTGCCGGCGCCGCGGAGGTGCGCTCGATCGGGCTGGCCCTGGTGGCGGCGACGGCAACCTTCGCGCTCGCGGGACAACTGAACATGTTCACGTCGACGCTGACGGGGCTGGGGTACCCGCTGGCCGTGATCGCCTTGGCGGCGGCCCGGCGCCCTGACTCCCCCCGCTTGTGAGGGTCGCTTCCGCCGTCGTCCAGACGCTCGCGAGTCAGATCGTCCAGTCCGCCGCCTCACTGGTCACGGCGATCCTCATCGCCCGTGGCCTCGGGCCGGTGGGGCAGGGCGGGTACGCCGTGTTCGTCACCGCCGTGGGGCTCGGGGCGGTCATCGCGAGCTTCGGCCAGTACGAGGGAAACGTGCTCACGTCGGCTGGCACCCGAGAGCCCGGGCGCGTATTGCTGAGCCGCGCGGTGGTCCACGCACTGGTCGTCGCGGCCGTGCTGACCGCCCTGCGTCCGGCGTGGGAACCCCCGGCCACGCGGTTGGGGGTGGAGGGCGAGGCGCTCGGGCTGTTCCCGATCATCGTCGCGTTGGAGATCGCCGCGCTGTTGCTGCGGGGCGTGAATCTCGGCCAGCACCGTGTGGCGGCGTTCAACGCCGTCTCCCTTTTGCAACGGCTGGTCTATTTGCTCGCGATCATCGGTGTCGCGCGGGTCGTGGACCTGTCGCTCGCGCTGGTGCTCAGGTGCTGGGCGGTCGCGACGGCAGCCAGTCTGACCGTCGGCGCGGGGTGGGCATGGGCGCGCTCTCCCGGCGGTGCGGCCACGCTCGCGGCGATCCGGGCGGGATGGATCGCGTCGCTGCGGCGGGGATGGCGGCCGCTGGTGACGATCGTGCTGACACTGGTGCTGGTCCGTTTCGACGTCTGGACCCTCGGCCCCCGGCTCGGCAGCGCGGCGGTCGGACAGATCTCCGTCGCGAGCGGGTGGGTGGAATGGCTGTGGTACGTCCCGACCGTCGTGAGCACCGTATTGTTCGCGGCCGTGGCCGCGGACCCTGTGACGCGCAGACTCGAAACCGTCGCGCAGGCCGCGCGCCTCGTCTCCGCGGTGATGGTGCCGGCCGGGATCGCGCTCATGCTGGTCGGCGACCTGCTCATCCCGGCGCTCTACGGCGACGCGTACCAGGAGGCGGGCGCGGCCTTCGTGCGACTCGTCCCGGGCGCCGCCGCCGTCGCTGTCCACCTCGTCATCGATAGTCACTTCGCCGGGCGGGGCTTCCCGCCCGTCAGCGTGCTCGGGGCGGCGGGAGCGCTGGCGCTGAAGGCGGGTTTGAATGCGGTGCTCGTGCCCGGCGACGGGATCCGCGGTGCGGCTGTTGCGACGAGCGTCGCTTTTGCCGCGCTCCTGACGACGAAGCTGCTGGTCCTCCGCGCCGAGACACGATGGCCCGTCCACCGATTCCTGCTGTTGCAAGGCGCGGACGTCAGGGAGGCATGGACCCGGGTTCGGGGTCTGGCCTCGTCTCGAGCGCTCGTCTAGGGCGTCGGCGCGGCGAACAAAGACGGCACGTCAGGCGCGGGGGCGCCGGACGCGGCTGGCTATCTCACGAACCGCGCCGATGGCCGGTACGATCGCGAATCCTAGAGCCGCAAACGCCAGCACGATGAGGCGCCGCGGCGGCCAAGTCTTCCGGGTCGGGAGCACGGGTGGGGACAGCACCGTGAGGACGGGCACGTTACGCGATTCCTGGAGCCGCGCCTCCTCGTACTGGCGCACGACCGTCACGTACACCGTCTGCTTCAGGTCGGCCGCGCGCCGGAGCCGCAGATCCTCGAAGCGCAGCAGGGGAGAATCGTCGATCACGCGGTTGCGCTCGAGGAACCGGCGATGCGCTTCCTCGGCGTCCACCAGCTCGCGCTGGGCGTCCTGCACGCGCGCCTCGAAGAACTGGCGCAGCTCCCGCGATTGCTCCTGGCGGAACCGGATGTTGAGCGAGTCGAGGGCGCGCAACAGCGTGACGAGAATGTCGCGGCTGAGCTCGGGCGATCGCGACGTGGCCGCCACGGTCACGATGTTGGTGCGGACGTCGGCACGCGCCGCGACGCGGCGCGTGAGGTGACGAAGTCCCGCCTCCTCGCGCGCAGGTTCGGTCGGGCCGCCAATACGCTCGAGCGCCACGTAGTTCGCGGGCGGGCCGCCGTTGCCAGCGGGATACTCGTGGCGCAGGGCGGCCAGCATCACCGGGTGGCTCCGAAACAGATCGGCGTAGAACTGGGGTGAGAAGTCGCGCGTGGAGCCGATGCCGACGCTGGCCGCGAGACCCTGAAGGGCGCTCGGGATGGCGACGACCGCTGCGCCTTGAGCGACAAAGCTGGCCGTGGAGGTGAATCGCGGAGGCAGGGCTACTGCCACGATCACGCCGATCAGCGCCCCGGCCGCGAAGCCCACGAGGGAGCCACGGCCGTCGCCCAGCAGCCAGGCGACTCCCCGCGCGACGCTATCGAGGAACAGCTCGTGGGCCGGTGTCCCTTCTCCCTCCCTCACGGGCTCACCGCCACGATCACCGCCACCAGACTCGCCAGCGCCGACGCCCGCGCCGCCGTCGCCGCCAGCACCCCCGTCCAGTCCCTCCGCTCGCTCGGCTCCTTCGCCGGCACGAACACCTCGCCGCC
>Ga0187893_10009810_pt1 | contig 14548 bp, 11 predicted proteins | sample MA1701074metaG_FD_139574 | JGI IMG/M metagenome (GOLD analysis project Ga0187893, IMG submission 139574) | White microbial mat communities from a basaltic lava cave in the Kipuka Kanohina Cave System on the Island of Hawaii, USA - MA170107-4 metaG ...
GCCGCCAGATCCGCTGCGGTCGTCGCCGCCTCCACCGCCGACCCGACCTCCTGCAAGGATTCCTGCACAAGGCCGGACTCTCCTTTTGACTCTGATATAACTATATTATACGAGTCTCTCTAGCTCCCCTGCGCGCGCGCGAGCGCCGCGCGGAGGTCCTGCCAGACCAGCTGCCGGTTCTCGCGCGTGTACTGGCGCAGCACGAAGGCCGGGTGGAAGGTCGGCATCAGCGGAATGCCGCGGTAGTCGTGCCAGGTGCCGCGCACGCGCGTGATCGCGATGTCGCGGCCGAGCAGCAGGCTCGCGGCGGGTTTCCCGAGCGCGACGATCACCCGCGGTCTCACGGCCTGGATCTGGCCGTCGAGGAAGGGACGGCAGGCCGAGACCTCGTCGGGCAGCGGCGTTCGGTTTCCGGGCGGCCTGCACTTCACGATGTTGCAGATGTAGACGCTCGCGCGCGGGATCCCGAGCCCCTTCTCGATCATCTGCGTCAGGAGCTCGCCCGCGCGGCCGACGAAGGGCAGGCCCTGCAGATCCTCGTGCTCCCCCGGTCCCTCGCCCACGAACATCAGCTCCGCGTCCGGATTGCCGTCGCCGAAGACGATCTGGTTGCGGCCCTCGCAGAGCCGACAGCGGCGGCAGTCGCCGAGCAGCTCGCGCACGCTCTCGAGGGTCGGGGCCGCGCCGAAGGCGCTCGGCTCGGCGCGCAGGCTCAGCTGAGGCGTCGCCGGGGCGCTCGGCTCCGCGGGGCCGTGCGCGCGCGGTGCCCGAAGGCGCGAAGTCTCCCGCTCGGTCGCGACGACCGGGGCCGCGCGCTCCCGAGCCGGAAGTCCCCCGCAGCGGTCGACGCCCTCCTCGACGAGCTCCGACACGAGCGCGCGCGCGGACGCGATCAGCGAGCGCAGCTCCTTGCCTAGCGCGCGGTCCACCGGGAACGCTCGAGCTCGTGGAATGCGAGGGCGGCCGCCGCGTGAGGGGGGAGCAGCGCCGCCGACGTCGCGGGCTTCGGCTTGCCGGTGCCCGCCTCGATCGTGCCGTGGCGCTGCGCGTCGATCTTCTGCTTCACGGAGAACTCGAAGCCCGGGTCGTTGGCCTCGTCGTGGCAGCTGCCGCAGATCTGGAGGATCACGCAGGAGTCGCACTTGTCGCCGAGCGAGAGGATCGTCCCACGGCGCGTCGCATTCTCGGCGACGTGCGCGCTGCCGGGCCCGTGGCAGGACTCGCAGCCGACGCGCGCGAGATCGGCGCCCGCCGCGCCGCCCGAAGCCGGGTCGAAGCCTCCGGGCCGGCCCATCCCGGTCGTGTGGCAGCGCAGGCAGCCCGCGTCGCCGGCCTTGCCCTTCGCGGCGAGCGTCTCGCGCGCGTGTGCGTGCGCGCTCTGCGACCAGGTCTCGAACTCGGCCGCGTGGCAGCTGCGGCAGGCCTCGGAGCCGACGATGGTCGCGTTCGTCGTGAGCGCATCGAGTCCCTGCGGCCGGCCCCGCTCCGCGAGCAGCTTCGCCTTCTCCTCGGCAGGCAGCGCGAGCAGCGGGCGGTTCGCGGCGTGCGAGATCCGCGGCAGGAAGGTCGCGTAGTCGAAGCCGAGCGAATGCTGCGGATTGTGGCAGCCGATGCAGGCCGACGCGTAGTTTCCCGCCGGCGCGAAATCCGGCGACAGGTGCGGCCCGCCGCGACCGTGACAGGACTCGCAGCCGACGCCCTCGAGCTCGCGGTCCGGGTGGTCCATCTGGTAGCCGCCCTGCTGGCCGAAGCCGACCACGTGGCAGGACACGCACTCGGCATTCGCGTCGGCGGCGTGGCGCACGAGCGTCGCGTAGGCGCCCGCATGCGCGGTGAGCTCCCAGGTCGCGTGCTCGGACTCGTGGCAGACGCCGCAGACCTGGTTCCCGCTGTAGCCCTGCGTGCGCAGCAGCATCGGCACCGGACCGCCGACGAGCTTCGCGAGGCGCATCTCGAGCAGCGGCGGATCCGTCTCGTCGTGCCAGCCCTGCATGCGCTGCGCGATGCGTCCCTCTGCATCGATCAGGAAGAGGTCCGGCACGCCCGCGTGCACGCCGTAGCTCGCGCGGATGCTGCCGTCGTCGTCGAAGAGCACCGGGAAGAAATCGAGGCCCCGGGTCTTCAGCTCCTGGCGCACGTCGGCGGTGCGGCCGGAGACCTCGACGCCGACGAGGCGCGGCCGCGTCGCCGCGGGCAGCGGAGCGAGGAGCTTCTTGATCACGCCGAGTGCGTCGTGGCAGTGCGGGCAGGTGTGCAGGAAGAAGACCAGCAGCACGGGGCGACCGCGCGCGGCGGCGAACTCGAAGCGCTCCGCGCCGTCGAGGACCGCAGCCGAGAAGTTCGGGGCCGGGGCGCGCGCCTCCGCGGTCCCGGCCTCGGCCGTCGGGCGCAGGCGCAGCGCCTCCTCGAGCAGCGCGGTCGCGATCTCGGGATCCTCGGGCAGCGACGAGAAGCCGAACTTGTAGTAGCCCTCGCCGTCGGCTCCGAGCAGCATCACGGGTGAGCGCAGGCCGAGCTGTCGCGTGATCGCACCGCCGGAGTCGTCGATCACCGCGAAGTCGAGCTGTTGCTCGCTCGCGAAACGCCTTGCGGTCTCGCCGTTCGAGCCGATCGCGACGCCGAGGATCGCGAAGTTGTGGGCGCCGCGCGCGGCGGCGATCCGTTTCACGGCCGTGCTCGCGGCGGCTGCCTGCTCCACTTCGGGGTTGAAGAAGAAGAGCAGCAGCCGGCGCCCGAGGTGATCGGAGAGCGCCGCGCGCTTGCCGTCGAGCGTGGTGCCCGCGATCTCGGGGAGCGGTCGCTCGTGACCCGGCCGACTCGCCACCGGGGCGGTCGCGGCCACCGGGCCCGGCGCCGAGGCGCCCGCAGGGTCGGTCGAGGGCGGCGCGGCCCCGGGATCCGACTCCGCCTCGGAGCCGCCGCAGGCCGCCAGCGCCAGTGCACCCGCGACGAGCAGGCTGGGGATGCACCCGAGAGTCCGCTGCCTCACGCGCGCTGCCTAGGAGACCTTCTCCAGCACGTGGATGCCGCAGCAGGAGCCGAGGCCGATCACGTGCGTGAGGCCGACCTTGGCGCCCTCGACCTGGCGCGCGCCCGCCTCGCCGCGCAGATGCGTGGCGACCTCGTACACGTTCGCGACGCCCGTGGCTCCGAGCGGGTGGCCCTTCGAGAGCAGACCGCCCGACACGTTCACGGGCACGCGGCCCCCGTGCCAGACGTCGCCCTCGTCGATCAGCTTGCCGGCCTCGCCATCCCCGCAGAGCCCGAGGTTCTCGTAGTGCAGGATCTCGGCGGTCGCGAAGCAGTCGTGCAGCTCCACGAGGTTCACGTCGTCGGGTCCGATGCCGGCCTGCTCGTAGGCCTGCTTTGCCGCGAGCCGCGTGCAGGTGTTGACGTCGGGCATCACGAGGTCCCGCGGTGTGTAGGGATCGGTGGTCAGAACCGAGGCCGCGATCTTCACGCAGCGCCGCATGCCGAGCTGGCGCGCCTTGCGCTCGGAGACGAGCACCGCGGCGGCCGCGCCGTCGACGTTCACCGAGCACATCAGCTTCGTGTTGGGGTACGAGATCATCTCGGCGCCCATCACCTCCTCGAGCGGCGTCTCCTTCTGGTACATCGCCTTCGGATTCTTCGTCGAGTGCTGGTGGTTCTTGACGGCCACCTTGGCGAACTGCGCGAAGCTCGTGCCGTACTTTCGCGTGTGCTCCATGCCGGCCTCGGCGAAGACGGCGGGCATGAGTCCCGAGCCGAGCAGGCCCTCGGTCGGAATGCCTCCGCCGCCCCCTCCGCCCCCGAGCAGGCCCGCTCGACCGAGCTGTTCGACGCCGACCACGAGCACGACGTCGTGCACGCCGGCCTTGATCGCGGTCCACGCGCCGCGCAGCGCGGTCGCGCCGGTCGCGCAGGCGTTCGCGCTGTTCGTGACCGGGATGCCGGTCATCCCGATCTCCTGCAGGATGCGCTGGCCGACCATTGCAGCGGCCTGCATCAGGTTGCCGCAGTAGAGCGCCTCCATGTCCTGGATCTTCATGCCCGCATCGTCGAGCGCGAGCAGCGCCGCCTCCGCGCCGAGCGAGGGCACGCTGCGGTCCGGGTAGCGACCGAACTTGATCATGTCGATGCCGGCGATGTAGACGTCGCTCATCGAGGTCTCCTCGGGTTGCTCGCCCGTCGTTACGAGCGCGGCTGGAAGTAGTAGGTGAGGTACTCGTTGCCCTCGGCGTCCCTCTGCGGCGCCTTCTCGTAGACGACCTCGATCGGCATGCCCATCTTGATCTTCTCGGGGTCGGGCTCGATCCCGATCAGGTTGCCCTTGACCGTGCCGCCTCCCTCGAGGTCCACGATCGCCGAGACGTAGGGTGTCTGGATGCCCGGGAAGGACCGGTACACGATCGAGTAGACGTAGAGTTCGCCGCGGTTCGAGAGGCGCTTCGCCGAGAGGCTGCCGCGCGCTCCGCAGCTCGGGCAGACGCCCGCCTGCTTGAGCAGGATCGCCTGGCACTTCCCGCACTGCTGGCCCTCGAGGTAGGGGTCGCCGACGCCGGGGATCTTCAGATAGGGCACTACCGGGCGCGGGCCCGAGGCTGCCGCGGCTTTCTCGGCCATGGGGGGCATTTCTCCTGATTGGGTGGCTCAATGTGCCAGCGAAGGGCTCGGGCTGTCAATCCGATCCCCGGGCGGCCGCGCGCGATCGCGTCGGCGGCAGCGCGGCGAAGAGCCGCGCTCAGGCCCTGCGCGGCCTGAGCTCGGCCAGGAGCTCGCGGAAGGCCGCGTTGTCGGGCTCGAAGCTGAGGGCGGTCTGGAGATTCCGGAGCGCCGAGGCGACGTCCTTGCGCTCGAGGTCCGCCCGAACGCGGCTCCAGTACTGGCGTCCCTGGGCGGTGCGGCCGCTCTGCTCGCTGCGCGCGGTCCTGGCCGTGGCCTCTGCGGCGGCCAGCTGGATGCGCACACCGCTCCCCGCCGCGAGCTGCCGGTCGTAGGCGCGGCGGCGCTCGGGGTGGCGCAGGACGGAGTAGGCCTCCGTCACGCGCTTCGCAATCTGCTCGACGGAGCGCCGCAGCTCGGAGTCGGTCTGGCGGTGCGCGTCCGGATGGAAGCTGCGCGAGCACTCGTGATAGGCGCTGCGGATCTGCTGCGCCGTCGCACTGGGATCGATGTGCAGCAGCTGATAGTAGTCGAGCTCCTCGACGATGCGCGAGAGAGCGCGGATCTCCGCGGGCGCGAGCTCGGACACGGCTAGCCCCTCTCGTCGCCGCCGTCGCTCGCCGAGAGCTCCTGGTCCGAGATCTCGAAGAGCTCCTGTTTGATCTCGCGGTGGCGGGAGAGCGCGAGGTCGGGGTCGCGTTCCCGCTCGTCCTCGGGGCGCAGCTCGTCCGCCGGGGTCAGCTCGGCGCGCAGGTCGGACTCGATCTCGCCGACCGGATCCGGCGCCGCCGGCGTGAGCTCCTCCCCGGCGTCGACGCCGAGCTCGATCTCCACCTCCTCCTCGGGCCGCGCGATCTCGCGCGTCGGCGCCTCTTCGAGCAGCGCGACCTCCTCCGCGACCGCGCCGAGGGCGGGCCGCTCGTCGGTCGGAGCCTCGAGCGGATCCACGCTCGCGGGGGCGCCGCCCACCGCATCCGCCGCGGGCTCCTCGGCGCCGGCGAGCGGGGCTGGGCGGGCCGCCAACGGCGCGCTCGCGCGGGGCGGTCCGAGGTCCAGCTCGAACTCCGTGTCGAGCGAGAGGTCGTCGTTCCCGAGCTCGGTCTCGAGATCCAGGTCGGCGCCGGGTGCGAGGAAGTCGTCGTAGGGCGCCTGCATCGCAGCCGGCGGCGGCACCGGAGCCCGCGCCGGAAGAGCCGCTGCCGCGGGTGGTGCGGCCCGAAACCGAGCGGCGGGCTCGAGCGGCACGAGCCCTGCCTCGGGGGCCGTGGCCGCTTCGACGGGCGCGTCGACCAGCAGCGGCGCCGCGGCCACCACGACGGGCGCTGCAGCCGGAAGCGGAGCCCTGTCCGCGTCGACAGGCGCCGCAGCAGGCTCTGGCGCAGCGGCGGCGGCAGCCGGCCCGCTCGCGCCCGCGGGCTCCGGAAGCGGGAGCGGGGGCTGCTCGGGCGCCTGGCCGCGGCGTTTCTCGACGAGCGCGCTGCCGCTCGTCGCGACGCGGTCGGAGCGACCGCCCGCGATGATCCCCTGGATCGCGCTCTCCGAGAGACCCGAGGTGAGCGAGATGCGCGTCGACGCGGCTTCGCCGTTGCTGCGATCGCGCGCGGTCACCTGGACGATGCCGTCGGCGCTGATCTCGAAGGTCACGTCGATCTCGACCTCGCCGCGCCGGGCCTTGCGGAAGCCCGAGAACTCGAACTGGCCGAGGGCTTCGTTCTCCTCGGCCTCGCGCGACTCGCCCTGGTAGACGCGGATCGCGACCGATTCCTGGCGGTCCTTGAAGGTCGTGAAGGTGCGCGTCTGCTCGATCGGCACGGGCGTGTTGCGGTCGATCACGCTCTCCGCGAGTCCGCCCGCGACGCCGATGCGCAGCGAGAGCGGCGTCACATCGAGCAGGTAGGCCGCCTGGCTCGACGTCTGGCTCGTGAGCGAGGCCGCGTGGATCGCGGCGCCCATCGCGACCACCTGGTCGGGATCGACGTCCTGGCGCAGCTCGGTCTGGAAGTAGGCGTGCACGGCGTCGCGCACGAGCGGCAGCCGGGTCGGGCCGCCGACGAGCACGACGCCCTCGAGGTCGCGGACGCTGATGCCGGCCTCCTGGAGCGCCTCGTCGCAGACCTTGAGGGTGCGCTGGATCAGGTCGCCCACGCGCTGCCCGAACTCCTGCGCACCGAGCCGGCGCTCGAGCGAGAGCGCTCCCTGCGGCCCCTGCGCGATGTCCGGGATCCGGATTTCGACCTCGTCCTCGACCGAGAGCTGCTTCTTGGCGCTCTCCGCCGCGAGCTTGAGCTTCTCGAGCGAGTAGGGGTCCGAGCGCAGGTTGATGCCGTGCGCCTGCAGGAACTCCTCGGCGAGCAGATCGATGATGCGGTCGTCGAGGTCGTCGCCGCCGAGGAAGGTGTCGCCCGCGGTCGCGAGCACCTCGAAGACGTCGTCCCCGATCTCGAGGATCGAGATGTCGAAGGTTCCGCCGCCGAGGTCGTAGACGGCGACGCGCTGGCGCAGGCCGCGGCCGAAGCCGTAGGCGAGCGCTGCCGCGGTCGGCTCGTTCAGGATCCGCAGCACCTCGAGGCCCGCAATGCGTCCGGCGTCCCGGGTGGCCTGGCGCTGGTTGTCGTTGAAGTAGGCGGGGACGGTGATCACCGCCTGCGTCACGGGCTCCCCGAGCTGCGCTTCGGCGATCGAGCGCATTTCGCGCAGGATCATCGCGGCGATCTCCTGCAGCGAATAGCGCTCGCCGCGGACCTCGACCTCGACCCCGTGGTTCTCCGCCTCGACGATCGCGTAGCTGCAGACGGCGCGCGCCTTCTTGACCTCGTCGGAGAAGAAATAACGCCCGATCAGGCGCTTCGAGGAGTAGACCGTGTGGCCGGGGGCGTGGATGATGTTGGCCTTGGCCGTGTTGCCGACCTGGATCGCGCCGTCTTCGCGGAAGCACACGACCGAGGCGGTGATGGCCTCGCCGTAGGGGTTCGCGAGGACGCTCACCTCGCCGTTCCTGGCCACCGCGACGCAGGAGTTGCTGGTGCCGAGGTCGATGCCGACCGCGATTCCGGGCATGCTGCTCTACGCCTCCCTGCGCGAGCGCCCGTGGCGCCTCGCGGCCTGCCTCCGCCCGGACGCAGTTCCCGCGCCCGGACGCAGCTGCGGCAGTTGCGGCTGCCTACGGGTTATCGGGCGGCGGCGAGGGGCGCTGGAGTATCCCCTGGGGACCGGGGAGGCGATCGGACCGGCGAGCGAGGCGGCCGTCGCGGCTCCCGCGCGCGGCGCCGCGGGCAATGCCGGCCGCGGCCCACGGTGCTAAAAAGCGCCGCAATGTCCGGCCACTCCAAATGGGCGACGATCCGGCGCAAGAAGGGCGCGATCGACGCCAAGCGCGGCAAGATCTTCACGAAGTTGATCCGCGAGATCGCGACCGCCGCGCGCATCGGAGGCGGCGATCCCGACGCGAACCCGCGGCTGCGCCTCGCGATCGACAAGGCGCGCGGCGCGAACATGCCCAAGGACACGATCGAGCGCGGCGTCAAGAAGGGCACCGGAGCGGGCGAGGGCGAGGCCTACGAGGCGATCGTCTACGAGGGCTATGGGCCCGGCGGCACCGCGCTCTACGTCGAGACCTTGACCGACAACAAGAACCGCACCGTCGGCGAGGTGCGCCACGTGCTCTCGAAGCACGGCGGGAACCTCGGAGCGACCGGCTGCGTCGCCTATCTCTTCGAGCGCCGCGGCGTGCTGGTCTTCGACCGCGCCGGGATCGAGAGCGATGCGCTGCTCGAGGCGGCCCTCGAGGCCGGCGCCGAGGACGTGATCGAGGGCTCGGACAGCGTCGATGTCGTGACCCAGCCGGGGGATTTCGAGTCGGTCAAGCAGCAGCTCGAGGCGCGCGGGCTGCGGCCCGCGAGCGCCCAGCTCGGGATGGAAGCCAGCGCCACGGTCACGCTGCGCGGCAAGGAGGCCGAGCAGATCCTGCAGCTGACCGAGGCGCTCGAAGACCTCGACGACGTCCAGAACGTCTACTCGAACTTCGACATCCCCGAGGACGAGCTCACGCGCATCGCGGGCTGACCCCGGGCACGCCCTTTCGCTAGCCTGCCGCCACCCCCCGGTTCCCTCCTCTGGACTGGGTTCATGTCGCTGCGTCCTCGAGAACAGGGTCCGCGCGGTCTGCGCGTGCTCGGAATCGATCCCGGCTCCGGCGTCACCGGCTTCGGCGTGGTGCTGCGCGAGGGCGGCAGCCTGCGCCACGTGGCCCACGGCAACCTGCGCCTGCGCAGCGCGGGCGCGCTGCCCGCGCGCCTGCGCGAGCTGCACCAGGCCGTGGCCGAGCTGATCGCGCGCTACCAGCCGGCGGTCGTGGCCGTCGAGGACGTCTTCGTCGCCGCGAATGCCCGCTCGGCGCTGGTGTTGGGCCAGGCGCGCGGCGCCGTGCTCGCGGCAGTCGGCGCGACGGGCCTGCCGCTCGCGGAATTCGCGCCGGCCCGCATCAAGCTCGCGGTCGCGGGCAACGGCCGGGCCGCGAAACGCCAGGTCCAGTTCATGGTCGGCCGGCTGCTCGGACTCGGGTCGGCTCCGCCGGCCGATGCGGCCGACGCGCTCGCGGTCGCGATCTGCTGCGCCCAGACCGGCGGGCTCGCCGCGGTCGGCGTCTTCGCGCGGCGGCGGCGCCGGCCGCCGAGCCCCAAGCGTCTGGACCCGAGGCACCTGCGGTGATCGCGCGCATCGAGGGCGTGCTGCGCGAGGCGGAGCCCACGCGCGTGATCGTCGACGCGGGCGGCGTGGGCTACGAGCTGCACGTTCCGCTCTCGACCTTTCCAGCGCTGCCGGACGTCGGCAAGACCGTGGCGCTGCACGTCTACACGCATGCGCGCGAGGGCGCGATCGAGCTCTACGGCTTTCATTCCGCGGCAGAGCGCGCGGCCTTCGTGCTGCTCCTGCGCGCGAACCGGGTCGGACCGCGGCTCGCGCAGACGGTGCTCTCGGGCATCGCGCCGGCCGATCTCGCACAGGCGCTGCGCGCGGGAGACGCGCGTCGGCTGCGCGCGGTGCCCGGCGTCGGGCCCAAGCTCGCCGAGCGCATCCTGCTCGAGCTGCGCGACCGCGCCGAGGAGCTCGCCGCCCTCGCGCGCGCGGCCGCGGGCGGCGCGAGCCCGGCGCGAGCGCAGCCCTCGCTCGGGGTGCGCGAGCAGGCATTCTCCGCGCTTCTCAATCTGGGCTATCCGAGTGCGCACGCCGAGCGCGTGCTCGACGCGGCGGGCGCGGAGCTCGGCGCGGAGGCCAGCCTCGAGGAGTGGGTGCGCGCATGCCTCAAGCGGATGGCGAAGTGAGCGGAGACGCGCGCGCCGCGCTGGCCGGTGCCGCGCTGCCGGGCGAGGCGCATCTCGAGGATCCGCTGCGTCCCCAGCGGCTCGCGGAGATGATCGGACAGGATCGGCTGCGCGAGAACCTGGCCGTCTTCATCCGCGCGGCGCGCGAGCGCGGAGAATGCCTCGACCACGTGCTCTTCCACGGCCCGCCCGGGCTCGGCAAGACCTCGCTCGCGCACGTCGTCGCGCGCGAGATGGGAGCGGCGCTGCGCGTGACGAGCGGTCCCGCGATCGAGCGCGCGGGCGATCTGGCTGCGCTGCTCTCGAACCTGCAGCCCGGCGACGTGCTCTTCGTCGACGAGATCCACCGCCTCCCGGCGGTCGTCGAAGAGATCCTCTACCCCGCGATGGAGGACTTCCAGCTCGACCTCCTGATCGGGCAGGGGCCCGGTGCGCAGTCGCTGCGCTTCGACCTGCCGCGCTTCACGCTCGTCGGCGCGACGACGCGCGCGGGCCTGTTGAGCTCGCCGCTGCGCGATCGCTTCGGCTGGGTCGCGCGCCTCGAGTACTACCCGGCCGCGGACCTCGAGCGCATCGTCGCGCGCTCCTCCGCGGTGTTGGGTGCCGTGCTCGAGCCCGCGGCCCAACAGGAGATCGCACGCCGCTCGCGCGGCACGCCGCGGATCGCGAATCGGCTGCTGCGCCGCGTGCGGGACTTCGCCGAGGTCGCGCAGGGGCGGGGCACGCCGATCGACCGCGCGCGCGCGCGCTTCGCGCTCGAGCGCCTCGACGTCGACGAGTCGGGCTTCGACGGCCTCGACCGCAGCCTGCTGCAGACGCTGCTGCAGAAGTTCGACGGCGGGCCGGTCGGCCTCGAGACGCTGGCCGCCGCGGTCGGGGAGGACAAGGGCACGCTCGAGGATGTGGTCGAGCCGTACCTGATCCACGAGGGCTTCCTCGCGCGCACGCCGCGGGGGCGGGTCGCCACGCGTCTCGCCCGCGCGCATTTCGGGCTGCCTCCCGCCGGGGCCGGCGACCCCGACGACCAGCCCTCCCTTCTCTAGGTCCCGGGCCGGGCCGCCGATACGCGGGGCTGGCGCCGCCCCGCGGCGGACGCCGGGAGGACCGGGGTTTGCGCCTGTTGCGCCGGCTGGGTCGCGGCCTCGTGACCGCGAGCGCGGGAGTGCTGCTCGCAGTCGGGGCGCTCTCGCTGCCGGCGCTGGCCGGGCATCCCGCAGCGCGGACCGCGCGCGATGCGCTGCTGCAGGCGACCGAGCGCGTGCCCGGGCTCTCGCCGCGCCTCGCGGACTGGCTCGATCGGCTCTCGACCCCGCCGCTTTGTTATGCGCTCCTGGCGCTCGGCGGAGTGCTGCTCGTCGCGGCGCTGCTGCCGGGCCGCCGGCGCGGCGCCGCCGAGCCCGGGGCGCAGGCAGCCGCCGAATCGCTGCGCAGCGTCGACCCGAAGCTGCGCAGCCGCGCCCAGAAGGAGGCCCGGTCGCTCGCGCGCCGGGGCCAGCACCAGGAGGCCGGCGAGCTGCTCTACGAGGTCGGCTGCCTGGAGGAGGCGGCCCACGCCTTCATCCAGGCCCAGGACTTCGAGCGCGCGGCGGAGATCCGCCACGACCAGAACCGCTTCCTCGAATCGGCCGAGCTCTACCGCAAGGCTGGCCGGGCCGAGTCGGCCGGGGCCATCTACGCGCAGCAGAAGGAGTTCGCGAAGGCGGCCGAGGCCTACGTGGAGGCCGGCAACCAGAGCGTCGCGGCGGAGCTCTTCGAGCAGGCCGGGCGCCATCTCGACGCCGCGCGCCACTACGCGGCGACGAACTTCCACCGGCACGCGGCGCAGGCCTTCCTGCGCTGCGAGCGCTGGGAGGAGGCCGCGCGCGCGCTCGAGCAGGTGATCGCGGACGAGGGCGCGGGCGCGCGCTCCGAGAGCCAGATCGCCGAGATGCGCAAGCTGCACCGCATGGCGGGGAGCCTCTTCGAGCGCGCGGGCAAGCTCGAGCAGGCCGAGCAGGTGCTCGTGCGCGGCGGCGCCCACCAGCTGGCCGCGGAGATCGCCGAGCGCCGCGGCAGCCACGACCAGGCCGCGCGCTGGTTCCTCGAGGCCGGCAACGCAGAGCGCGCGGCTCCGCTGCTGCGGCGCCTGGGCGACCATGCGCGCGCGGCGCAGGTGCTGGCCGAGCACTACCGCGATCGCGGGCAGGAGGAGCTCGCCGCGCAGCACTTCGCCGAGGCCGGCGATCCGCTCGCGGCGGCCGAGCTGTACCGCGCGCTCGGCGCCGCGCCCGAGGCCGCGCGCTGCTTCGAGCAGGCCGGGGACCTGTCCCAGGCCGCCGACCTCTACCAGGCCGCCGGCGACACCACCCGGGCCGCGGAATGCTTCGAGAAGTCGGGCCGCTTCGAGCAGGCGGCCGAGTGCCGCGCGCTGCTCGGCGACAGCGCGCGCGAGGCCGAGCTGCTCGGTCGCGCGGGCCTCTTCCTGCGCGCGGCGGAGCTCCACCAGCGCGAGGGCCGCAGCGACGAGGCGATCCGGATGCTGCAGCAGCTCGGCCCCGAGAGCGCGGACTTCGCCGCGGCCTCGGCGCTGCTCGGCCTGATCTTCAGTCAGCGCGGCAAGCACTCGCTCGCGATCAAGAAGCTCGAGGTCGCGCTCGAGGGCAAGTCGCTCACGCGCCAGAACGCGAAGGTCCACTACCAGCTCGCGAGCTGCTGTGAGGCGGCCGGCGAATGGCGGCGCGCCGCGGAGGTCTACGAGCGGATCCTCACGCTCGACTATCACTACGGCGACGTCGCCGAGCGCCTCGAGCGCGCGCGCGCGGCGCTCGCGCGGGAGGAGGCGGCGGTCACCGCGAGCCCGGCGGGGAGTGCTCGCGCGGCCGCGCCGGGAGCCGCCGGCTCCGCGCGCGCGATCGGCCGCTACGAGGTGATCGGCGAGCTCGGCCGCGGCGGCATGGGCATCGTCTACCGCGCGCGCGACTCGGTGCTCGACCGCCTCGTCGCGCTCAAGGTGCTGCCCGACTCGCTCAAGGAGAACCCGCAGGCGCTCAAGAACTTCCTGCGCGAGGCCAAGGCCGCGGCCCAGCTCAACCATCCCGGCATCGTGACCGTCTACGATGCCGGGGAGCAGGCGGGCGCCTGGTACATCGCGATGGAGTACGTCGACGGCAGCACGCTCAAGCAGATCGTGCGCCAGAAGGGGCGCCTCGCCGCGGGCGGCGTCCTGCACGTGCTGGTGCAGCTCTGCGAGGCGCTGGCCTACGCACACGAGAAGAAGATCGTCCACCGCGACATCAAGACCGCGAACGCGATGTGGACGGGCGACCGCAAGGTGAAGATCATGGATTTCGGCCTCGCGCGGGTGGTCGAGGAGGTGCGCAACCACACCACGGTCGTGTCGGGCACCCCCTACTACATGAGCCCGGAGCAGACGCTCGGGCGCGCGATCGACCCGCGCACCGATCTCTACTCGCTCGGGGTGACGCTCTTCGAGCTCGCGACCGGTCGCCTGCCCTTCACCGAGGGCAACCTGCCGTACCACCACGTGCACACACCGCCGCCGGACCCGCGCGAGCTGGTGCCGGATCTGCCCGACGCGCTCGCCGGCGTGATCCTGCGCTGCTTGCAGAAGGACCCGGCGCACCGCTACCAATCGGCGCGCGAGCTGCTCGCGGAGGTCCGCGGCGGCTCGATCACGCGCAGCCGCGCAGCGGGCGGCCCAGCCGGCAGAGTGGGTTAGGCCGAAGCGCCCCGCTCTGCGCAGGAGTGCCAGGGCGGTGAGGCAGCGGACGCTCCGCGGAGTGGTTTCGTGCAGCGGGATCGGCCTGCACTCCGGCCGGCCGGTCCAGCTCTCGCTGCACCCCGCGCGCGCCGACAGCGGGATCGTCTTCGTGCGCAGCGACCTCTCCCCGGCCGCGGAGATCCGCGTGTGTCCGGCCGCGATCGCCTCCGGCCGCCATGCGACCGTGCTGGCCCAGGGCGGGGCGAGCGTCGCGACGGTCGAGCACCTGCTCGCGGCGGCGCTGGCCTTCGGCGTCGACAACCTGCGCGTCGAGCTCGACGCGGCGGAGCTCCCGGACCTCGACGGCTGTGCGCTGGCCTACTGTGCGCTGCTGCGCGCGGCCGGCGTCTGCGAGCAGCCGGCTCCGCGCCGGCGGCTGCGCCTCGCGCGCGGTCTCGAGCTGCGGGACGGGACGCGCTGGATCCGCGCGGAGCCGGCGCGGGGTCTCGAGCTCGGCTACCGGATCGACTTCGCGCACGCCGCGATCGGAGTGCAGGAGCTCGCGCTGGGCCCGCTCACGCCCGCGCTCTTCGAGCGCGAGCTCGCGCCCGCGCGGACCTTCGGCAGCGTCGAGGAGATCGCAGCGCTGCGCGAGCAGGGCCTCGCGCAGGGGGGCCGTCTCGAGCACGTGCTCGTGCTCGACTCGGGGGGTCTGCGGACGCCCGGAGGGCTGCGCTTTCCGGACGAGTTCGTGCGCCACAAGCTGCTCGACCTCGTCGGCGATCTCGCGCTGCTCGGCTGCGCGCTCGAGGCGCGCATCCAGGTCGCGCGCGGCGGCCACGCGCTGCACCACGCGCTCGTCGCCGCGCTCGCGGCGGAGGCC
>Ga0187893_10009811_pt1 | contig 14548 bp, 10 predicted proteins | sample MA1701074metaG_FD_139574 | JGI IMG/M metagenome (GOLD analysis project Ga0187893, IMG submission 139574) | White microbial mat communities from a basaltic lava cave in the Kipuka Kanohina Cave System on the Island of Hawaii, USA - MA170107-4 metaG ...
ATCCATCCAAGTGAGCGCCGAATCGACGCAACTAAAGACGGAAAGCGCGGAACAGTCGGCAACGATCACCGGCAAGCAGATCGCCGAGTTGCCTGTCAACTTCGGCATCGGGGCGGGGGCGATTCGGAATCCGCTGTCGTTTGTGCAAATGACGCCCGGCGCCACGTTCAACGGCTGGAACAACATTTCCATCAATGGCGGCTCGAACAACTTCAAGATCATGTTCGAGGGCCAGGAATCCGATAGCGCCCGCCAGACCCAGGTTTCCGACGAGTTGCAACCGTCGGTGGAGGCCATCGAGCAGTTCACGCTGCAGACATCGAACTTTTCCGCGGAATTCGGGCGCGTCGGCAACGGCGGCATTTATAATTTTACGTCCAAGAGCGGTACGAACCAGTATCACGGCAGCGCCTACACTTATTTTCAAAACACGTTCCTCAACGCCGGCATTCCCTTCACCAATGATGGTACCGGGCGCCATATCAAAGTGGTGAAGCACCTGGCCGATTATGGCGGATCCATCGGGGGCCCCGTGCTCATTCCGAAGCTATACGACGGGAAAAACAAGACTTTCTTCTTCTTCAATATGGAGAAATACCGCGACCGCGAGAGCCTCTATGCCGGCACGACGACTGTGCCAAACAGCGCCTACCTGGCGGGTAACCTGAGCAACGATCTGGCCGTGACCAACAACCGGAATTTGGGAACCGATTTCGCCGGGCGCGCGATTGTTCAGAATTCCATTTACGATCCGGCCTCGCAGACCATCGATGCCACCGGCCGCCGCGTTCTCAATACCTTTCCCGGCAATGTCATCCCGGCGAGCCGCATTGATCCGACCTCACGGAAGATTCTGGCCTTTTTTCCCAAACCCAATCTCGGCAACGACGCCTACGTGAATAACTTCACGCAATCGGGAGCGTTCTACAAGCTTCAGCAGATCCCTTCCGTGAAGATCGACCACAACTTTAGCGACAGGATCAAAATATCCGGTTACCTAGGAACGCAAAATACGGATAAGTCGAACGGAGTGGACGGTCTGCCGGAGGTCTTATCGCGCGTGAGGATCCAAAACATCTGGAGTCTGACGAGCCGCGTAAACTACGACCATACGCTCACTCCGACGTTGCTCCTGCATCTTGGCGCGGGCTTCATACGGTACAGAAATCCCGACACGGTGCCTCCTATCAGCTCTGAATTCGACCTGACGAGTTTAGGCATTACCGGCGCTCCCGGCACTGGATTCCCTCGCATTAATGCGGTTGGCAACAATGTTCTGGGCGGCATGGCGCTGCCGTTCGGAACCGGGAACCGGCTCCTTCTTTTCGACCAAAAAGCGACCGGCGTTGCGAACCTGAGTTGGATTCACGGCAACCATACCTTCAAGTTCGGTGGCGATTGGAAACTGGAAACGACCACGCCCCTGCGAAAAAACGAGCTCACGCCGACGTTCAACTTCAGCGGCGCCCAAACGGCGCAGCCGCTCTATGGACAGGTTCTCCCCAGCGGAACGGGCACCGGCTCGCCGTGGGCCAGTTTCCTGCTGGGGCTGTATGACAATGCCTCGGCCGGAAATGTTTCCGCTCCGCAAAACCGCCGGAAGTCACTGGCATTGTTTGTTCAGGACACCTGGAAGCTGACGCGCAAACTCACGCTCGACTACGGTCTGCGTCGGGACCTTCAGGGACCACTCGGAGAACTCTGGGACCGTCAAGCAACGTTCAGTCCGACGACGCCCAATCCGAACGCGAATGGCCTGCCTGGCGCGGTGATTTATGCCGGCTCTGGTCCGGGGCGCTGCAATTGCAAACTGGTTCCGACGTATAAGTACGCCTTTGCGCCGCGCATTGGCGTCGCGTATCAACTGAATCCCAAAACCGTTCTGCGGGCAGGGTGGGGTTTCGTTTACGGTCCCCTGTCCCCGACGGCGGTGGCGCCTTCGACAGCGAGCATGGGTTTCAACGTGGTCAACATCCCCTCGCCCGGAAACGGCGTCGCCGCCGGAACGATTTCACGGCCGTTGGTGCTCGATCAGGAGCTGCTTTACGGCGCCGCCTACGATCCCGGCCTGAACGTGATTCCCGGAGCCGCCGTGCAGGCCGCTCCCGCTTTGGTGGATCGCAACGGGGGCCGGCCTTCGCGCGTAAACCAGTGGAACTTCTCCGTGCAGCGCGAAGTGGCCAGGGATATTGTGGTGGAAGCGTCCTATCTCGGCAACCGTACAGTTTGGCAGAACGCCGGCGGCGGCGGCAATGGCCAGTATCCGGTGGGGGCGCTGGTAAATTACAACGCCGTCCATCCGGCGACGCTGCAGCGGCTTGGCCTGGGCGATCTGACCATCGGGGCCACCCGCACACTCCTGAATTCCACCATCAGCTCCGCGGGCGCGGTGGCGGCGGGATTTAGACCGCCCTACCCGGGTTTTCCGTCCACAGGGACTGTGCTGCAGAGTCTGCGGCCGTATCCCCAATTTAGCAGTGTAGGCCAATTATGGGCGCCGCTGGAAGGGTCCTTTTATGACGCGCTGCAGGTGAAAGCAACCAAGCGCTTCTCCTACGGCCTCACTGCCACATTCGCCTATGCCTTCTCCAAAACCCTCGACAACGCAACAAATGCTGGGAGCATCTACGACAGAAAGAGCTTCAAGGGACTCTCTCCGAACTATCTTCCGCACATCACCAGCCTGAGCGTCAACTACACGGTTCCGGCCTTCGGAGCCGCCAGGCAAAACCGGGCGGCCAGGGCGCTGCTGAGCGGCTGGAAGATCGGAACCATCAGCACCTGGCAGAGCGGCGTCTTGTTGCAGTCGCCGGGGTCCAATAACGCGATCGGCGGATTCCAATCCACCGGCTACACGCGGCAGGTTCGCGTGCCGGGGGTTCCGCTCTATTTGAAGAGCCCCAATTGCGGGTGCATCGACCCGACGCAGGAAACGATTCTGAATCCAGCCGCCTGGCAGGATCAGGCGCCGGGTGTGCCCGGCAGCAATATCGCATATTACAGCGACTTCCGCGGCCAGCGCCGGCCGATTATTTCCGGCGGTCTAGGCAAGGAGTTCCGGGTTCGCGAAAAGGTGTCCTTCAGCCTCCGTGGCGAGTTCTTCAATCTGTTTAATCAAAATCTGTCGGTCGCCAATCCCAGCACGGGCAGTCCGGCCACACCGCCCACGCGCGCCAACGGTGTGTTGACCGGTGGATTCGGGTTTCTCAACTACAACGGGATCGCGTCGAACAGCGTGAACTCAACCCTGCCCACGCCACGCACGGGGCAATTGGTGGCAAGGATCGAATTCTAAAGCGGAGCCCGGTTCCGGTAGGATGGAAACACGTGTTCCGTTCTATCGCGCTAATGGTGGTTTTTACCGGTTTCGCGGGCTCCGCAGCCGCGCCACCGGCGCCGCCGATTCGCTTCGAAGAGATTGCGGCAAAGTCCGGTTTGCGATTCGAATTGCAAAATGGCGAGGCGGGCGGGTTTCATCAAGTCGAACTCACGCCCGGCGGGGTCGCGGCGCTGGACTACAACAACGACGGCTGCACCGACGTATTCTTTACCAACGGCGCCGCCATCCCAAGCCTTCGCAAGACAGGACCGAAATTTTCCAACCGGCTGTTCCGGAACAACTGCGACATGACGTTCACCGATGTCACCGGAGAGGCCGGCCTTGCTGGAGAGGGTTATTCGGTGGCCGTGGCGGCCGGCGACCTGGACAACGACGGATGGACCGATCTTTTTGTCGCCGGCGTAAAAGGCAATGCTCTTTACCGCAATCTCGGCAACGGCCGCTTCGCGGATGTAACGGCGCGCGCCGGCCTGGCCAGCCTGGATCCGCTATTCGGACCCAGGTGGGCGGTTTCGGCCGGATGGCTTGACTACGACAGCGACGGTTGGCTTGATCTGTTCGTCGCCAACTATGTGGTTTGGGATGCCGCCCGGGAGCCGCGCTGCGGCGCTCCGGAAAAGCAGTTCTACTGTCATCCCAAAGCCTATCAGGGCCTGCCGAACCAACTGTTTCGCAACAATCGTGACGGCAGTTTCAGCGATGTTTCACGGGCTTCAGGCATTGGAAGCCATACCGGCAAGGGAATGGGCGTCTCCTTCGCGGATATGGACGGAGACGGCCTCACCGATATCTTCGTTGCCAACGACTCGGTGCGAGGTCTGCTGTTTCACAATCGGGGCAACGGGAAATTTGAGGAGACCGGTCTTGAGGCGGGTGTGGCGCTTCGCGACGACGGCCATGCCATCGCCGGCATGGGGGCCGATTTCCGCGATCTGGATAACGATGGGAGGCCGGATCTTGTGGTGTCCGGAATCCTGAACGATTCGTTCCTGCTGTTCCGTAACCTCGGCGGGCAAAAGGGCTTCGAGGATTACGCGCAGCGGACCGGCCTGTTGATGAGTACGCGCCAATTGACCGGGTGGAGCCTTGGGATGTACGACTTTGACAATGACGGGTGGAAGGACCTGTTCTTCGCCCTGGCCCATTTGACGCAACTGGACCCCTATCTCGGCCGCGAGGCCGCGTTGCCGAACCGTATCTATCGCAATATCGAAGGCGGCCGCCTGGAGGATGTTTCGGCGGGCGCGGGGGCGGACTTCCAATTGGCTGCCAACCACCGGGGAGCGGCATTCGCGGATTTCGACAACGACGGCCGGATGGACGCCGTGGTCAGCGTTGTGAACGGTCCGGCGAAACTGTTCCATAACATTACCGGGAGCCAGTCCCACTGGCTGGCAATTCGGCTCCGTGGCGTGCGATCCAACCGACAGGGGCTCGGGGTTGAGGTGCGCGTTCATCTTGCTGACGGCCGCGACCTGTACAATCACGCGACCACCGCCGTCGGCTACGCCAGTTCGAGCGAGCCGTTAGTCCGGTTCGGGCTGGGGGCAAATCGAGTAGCGGAGCTGGTGGAGATCCGCTGGCCGGGCGGCCCTCCGCAGACGATTGCCAACGTGGCGGCCGATCGGATCGTCGAGGTTACTGAACAAGTGCAACCGTGAGGAACTGGAAGCGAAGTATCGGGATAGGAGCACTGGCAGGCGTTATTCTGTGCGCCGCCGGACCACCTTCCCCGGGCCAACACAGCTACGAAAAAGCCAACGCCCTGTTTGTCGAGAAGAAGTTTTCCGAATCCCTTGCGGCCGTGGAAGAAGCGCTGCGCCTGGATGCGAACCTCGTTCCGGCTCTCACGTTAAAGGCAAAACTGGCCATGGCCGCCAATCGATACGATCTGGCGCGCCAGAGCCTGGAGCGCGCTTTGACAGTCGACCCTACAGCGTCTTATGCCCAATTCCTTTATGGGATGGTGGCCTATCTGAACAACGAGATGACGGGGGCCCTGATCCGATTCCGGAAGGCGCGGGAACTGGCGCCGAGGGATCCACGGGCGGCCTTGTATCTAGGCCTTGCCACGGAGAGCGTCGGCCAGCCCGAAGAGGCGCTGCTACTCTACAAGGAAGCGATTCGCCTGGAACGGGCAACCGGTCAACCGCAGGCGGAGACTCTGCTGCCCGGGGCAAGACTGCTCCTGCTTCTCGGCCGTCTGGATGAGTGCGAGGGTTGGATACGGCAAGCAGTGAAGTTGTCCCCGAATCTACGGGATGCCCATTTCGAATTGGCGAGGCTCCTATTGAAGAAAGGCGAGCCGGCGCAGGCGGCGGCTGAAGGCGAGCTATCGCTGAGCCTATCCGAAGGAACCGTGACGGATACCGCTATCCATTATCTGCTGATTCGAGCCTGGCAACAGGCGGGGATGCCCGATCGCGCCGCGGTGCATGCAGCCGTGATGCGTGCCGGGGAGAACCCGGTTATTCATACAGTGGTGAAGTGATCGAGAAAACCTTGCAACGGCTGAGGTACACCGGTTTCGCGTGGCGCTTGACAAGGTCGCTCGATATCAGAACAACAGCTTGATCCCGAACTGAATCTGCCGGGGGATGTTTGACTGCGACGTGATCCTGCCGAACTGATTGCTGTTGAAGCTCATGTTCGGAGCGCCGAAATTGGGTGTGTTGGTCAAGTTGAAGAACTCGGCACGGAACTGAAGACTGGCCTTTTCCATTACCTTGAAGTTCTTGAACAACGAGAAATCCCAGTTGGATACCCTCGGCTGCCTCACGTCAGGCAGATAACGTCCGGTGTTGCCAAACGCATATGGTTCCGGCTGCGAAAAGACGCTTGTGTCGAAGAACTTGTCGAAACGATCCTGGACCGGCCCGGAGAGTTTCGCGCTCTGGCCGTCGTTGTTCGGCCGCAACACGCTGCTAAACGATCGGGATGTGTTGGCCGTCGTCAGCCGCAATGGGTAACCACTGTTAAGGGCGACGATGCCGTTGATCTGCTATCCGCCCAGTAGGGCGTCCACCCCGCGGTTCCAATTTCCGCCGAGCCGATATCCACGGCCCAAGGGAAGATCGTAAACATAGCTCAGCACAAGCCGCTGGGCGATATCATTCCCTCCCAGCGACCACTCGCTGGCCATGTCATAGATATTCTGCAGCGAGCTGCCCGTTCCGATTTGAAAGGCGCCAGACCACGTGTCGAGCAGTTTCGCGTTCGTATAGGACGCCAGCAAGCTCATCCCGTTCGAAAAGCGTTTCTGTACTTTCAAACGGAAGGCATGATAGGTTGAGCTTCCACAGCATGCCCTTTGCCTTGAAACACCCGCGTATTGGGGGAACTCCTGCAACAGGTACTACCTAGGTACCGTCGGCCTCGACAAGACTCCAACGTCGATCTGACCGAAGAACGGGTTGGGAACGTTGGTCAACAGGCCGCTCCCTAGTTTGAGCTGCTCCGGAGTCAACTGATTCATGTTGATACCACCGTTGTCAAGATGCAGCGATCGGCTCCCGGCATAAGCGGTCTCCACCGATAGATTGCCTGGCAGTTCGTATTGTATGTTTAAGTCCCACTGATGAACAAATGGTATCTTTGTGTCCAGCCACACGGCGCCGGGGTTTGCACCCACATTGGTCACCAATCCGAGTGCACTGCCAAGTTGTGGCACAAAGCCATTCGGAAAGGGATTGCTGATAAAGTCGTTGGGTTCGACTCCGATCATCCCCTGGTAGGTGGTATCACTGCGCCAGCCCGTGTCTCCGCCTCCGGAGGCGCTCGTGTATCCCGGTGTATAGAAAAGTCCGTAGCCAGCCCGGAGGACGAGTTTGTTCGTCGCCTGATACGCGAAGCCGAAGCGGGGGGCGAAATTGTTGTAGTCCGCGGGTACCCACTGGCGACTGCGCCCCTCGATGCCGACAAACTCCAGGCCGCCGCGCAGTCCGGGGATGCCGCTGGGGCCTGCCAACGGATGGGGCGCGTCCGGATTGAAGTAACTGCTGCGGTTATACCGCTCCACTCTGGGAGTGTCCAGATCCCACCGCAGTCCAATGTTCAGGGTCAGCTTGTTGTTCACTTTCCAATCGTCCGCAACGTAACCGGCAAAATACAGACTCTGTGTGGAGACACTTTTGAAGTTTTTTACAAAGCTGCCGCCGGTACCGAGGCCGACCAGCATGGACGCCAATCCGTCGCCTCCTGTCGTGCTGGCTCTTGTCGGATCGGGTCCCTGTGTGGGGGCCCGGCCGAAATTATAGACTCCGACCATCTGGCCGTATTCGCTGTTATGAACCCGAAGGGCGCGGAACTCGAACCCTAGCTTGAGCGTGTGGTTCGTGAGCATCTTGGTGATGTGAGCCGAGTAAGGATGCGTTTCGAAGGAGTTCCGGCGGAAATCGGGGTTGCCACCGCCAAGGTTTCTGTAACCATCCGGCCGGAAGCCGGGAAACTCGATGCCGTCCGCCTGCTCGCGAATGTACGCAGGCATGCCCAGTGCGACTGGATCAAAGCCAGAGCTATGAGGCCTCCAAGACAGCAGCATTCGGCTGAGGCCGCCGCGGAAATTAAGAAGAATCGTAGGACTCGCGGTCCAGGTGTAATCGAAAGCCGCGCCCACCGAATCCTGCGGCTGGAACGAGCCCCCGTTGGCGACAGCGATCTCCGAGGGGAAGAATATGGTCGGGTCCCTTATCAGTTTACGGCGCGAGAATCGAAGGAAGAACCGGTTATTATCGTTGACCACCTGGTCCCACTTCGCTTCCCACTTATTGATGTCGTATTTGGATGTGCCGGGGACAGCCCAATTGTTCGTGCCTGTACTTGCATCCCCGGGACGGTTCGGCTGCGGGTAGAACTTCATCAGGTTCGCGGACACCGGATTGATCCGGCTGGTGGGTATGATGTTTCCGGGAAAGGGTTGCCGCGTCCACGCGTTACCAGACCTGGCGGTCGTAATCGGGTCGTAGATTTGAACCAGCCGCCCGGCGGTGAATGTCTGTGAGAAATCGCCTGCTCGCTGCAACGGCGTCGGAACGGTAGTTTGCTCGTTGGCCGCCGAGCGCTCCCGAAGGCCCTCAAACGCCGCCAGGAAGAACGACCGGTTCCTTCCGTCGTAGACTTTGGGGATGGAAACAGGCCCGCTTATCGTGGCGCCAAACTGGTTCCGCTTGAAGCTTCCCAGCGGGATCCCATTGCGGTTGGCGAAGAAATCGTTCGAGTCGAGCCTCGAGTTGCGAAGAAACACAAATAGGCTGCCGTGCAACTGATTTGTGCCCGACTTGTAGATCATGTTGATGACGCCGCCGCCACTGCGACCATACTCGGCTGAGAAGTTGTTGGTTTGTACCTTGAATTCCTGGACGGAATCGACGGAGGGCAGAACGGTAAAGCCCTGGATTGGATTGACTAGCGGCGGTGTCGAGGGAATACCGTCGACAAGGATCTCATTGGTGCCAGGCCTTCCACCGTTCACCGAGATCCTGGCCTCATTGAAATTGTCCCCTACCCAGCCAACCACTCCGGGGACGAGCAGAGCGAGCGCGAAGGGGTTGCGCGAGTTCAAGGGCAGATTCGAAACGCTGCGGTTATCGACCAACTGCCCCATGGACGAGGTAGTCGTTTCCAGCAATGGAACTTCCCCGGTAACCTCAATTGTTTCTGTTACGGCCCCCGTCGATCGCCATTGGTCGAGTGGAGGAGCGCCGGCTGTTGAGAAGAAGTCCTTAAGCCGCCCCCGCAGACCGGCTAAGTCTTCGCGGTAGGCTGAATCGCCAATGACATTGGTCGTCTCGGCGGGATCGGCGGACATGTCGAACATCTCACTGGGCCAATTGTCCGTCTGTTCCACGTACTTCCACCGCTCGGTGCGAATCGCGCTCGGGCGTGACAGTATTCGAAGAACAACTCGGCTCGCCATGACGAAGGCGGCTGGTCCTTGAGAAAGCCGGCATAGCTGCGGCCAACGCGGCGGGGATCAGCGGGAGCCTCGATCCTTAAGTAGTCGAGAATGGCTGGGAAGAAATCATACGAAGAAACCATGGGGCGCCAGAATCTGTCCGCCTCGGATTCGGCCTGGGTGATTCCAAATGAGCGGCACGCGAATGGATTCCTCGTACATATTGAAGGGAATCGTCGCGTTCCCTTTGCCCCACACTCCGTGATGTCCGGCGTTCCAGCCGAATCGGCGGTGAAGACGATTAAGGTGTTGTCGCGCAGACCCATTTCCTCGAGGCTTCGCACCACCCGGCCTACATTGCGGTCAACGCTCGAGACCAACGCGGAGTAGCTCGTCTTGCTCTCTCGATTGGAGTGGAAGTTGTCGAACGAGCGGCGCGGTTGCGGGTTCCGTGGACCCTCCGGGAAGCGCGGGAAGCTTGTGTCTTTGTAATGGACTCGATCCTCGTCCGGCTGGTAGTCGAAGGGTGTATGAGGAGCGAAGAACGGCAGGTAGAGAAAGAATGGCTGGTCCCGATTGCTTTGGATAAACTCTATGGCGCTATCCGTTACGAGAACTTCCTTGAAGCCGCTCATCTTCCGCGCTCGGCCGTTGGCGATGAACTCGGGTCGCGGAAAGTTCCCGCGCCGCCCGGCACAGTGTTCCAAAAGGAGAAGCCCGCATGCGCTTGGCGATCGTTTCCCATGTGCCACTTGCCGCTCATCCCCAGTGGGTAGCCGCTCTTTGCAATCAGATCCGTAGATGTGAGCTGATTGGCAAGATAATGCTGTTCGTCGCCCGACAGGAGAAAATCCTGGATGCGGTGGTGCGAAGGGAGCTTGCCAGTGATGTAGGTCATTCGGCTGGGCGAACTGACTGGCGTACAGGCGAAGGCATTCGTGAACCGGGCGCCGCCGCGGGCCAGAGAGTCCAGAGCAGGAGTGTGGAACTCAGTGCAGCTGTAGGCGCCCATCGACAATGCGCCGTGGTCGTCCGTCATGATGAACACGACGTTCGTCCGTGGCCGCTGCTGAGCGGTTGCCGTCAGGCCGAGCGTGGAGGCCAGCAAAGTCTTCTCGTCATCCGAATCGAGTCCTTATCTATAAAAGAAGAGGCGTTAAATGCCCGGCGGGAGGACTTCAAGGACTTACCCTGCTCCTGTAACCGTCGCCAATGTATATCCGCACCACTTTCCCGTTCTCCTCTTCAAAACGAACCACCTCGCCCACCGGCGGTCCACCCGACGACGACTCAAGCCGGAAGCGTCCGTTCCCGATGGGCACGAGTTTGCCCTGGGCCTCCGGACTGGAGCCGGAAGGATCGATCGTCACGAGACGCCGGTCAAGCTCGACGACCTCGGTGTCGGCGCCAAGGCTGCGATAGAGGCCCGCGAAACGGCTCCATGCAGGATCCCACTGAACCGGTTTTGGCGATGGCGCGGTCGCCTTTGCCACGGCCTGCCCCACAGTCCGCATCAGGTGCAGAGCAATATCGTTCGGAGCGGAATCGTCCCCGTTGGTCAGCACGATGACTCCTACTTTTTCATCCAACTGAATCAAGGTGTGGGTCTTGTATCCGGGGTACCCGCCGCCGTGCCCCACATATACTTTGTCTTTGTCCCGGGTCACCGCGAAGCCAATCGCATTGCCGCGCGTCCAATTGTTCTCGAGCCTGCGGACCCGATGCATCTCGCGCAGCGCACCCGTGCTGAGGATCTGGCTGCCCCCGGCCTTCCCCTTGCGGAATTGCACCGAGACAAACTTAGCGATATCCTCGACGGTCGACGTGATACCGGTAGCGGCGGCCATGCCGCGCGCGTCTACAAACGGCATCTTTTTACGGTCGCCGTCAGGCATCCTGCGGCCATACCGGGTTGCCAGGCCATCTACCTGCCGGTCCACACTCGAATCCTTCATTCCCAGCGGCTGAAAGATATGACTCTGGACATAACCTGCCCAATTCTCCCCTGAGACTGCCTCCACGATCATCCCAGCTAGGGTGTATCCCAGTTGGAATACTTCCATCGAACCTCCGGCGAGTAAGGCGCCTGCTGCTCCTGAACGTAGCGCCGCACTGCGTCCCCGGTCGGGAAATCGAAGTTTGACCAGTGCGGGCCGGCATCCCGCGGAAGTCCGGCGCTATGCGTCAGCAGCTCTTCGATGGTGATAGGCGGATCGTCCGGTTCAGCAGGCTTGATGTGGAACCAAGGCAAATATTTTGAGACCGGATCATCCAGCCTCAGACGGCCCTCGTCCCGCAGTTACATGATCGCGGTGGCGGTAAACAGCTTGCTGTGCGACGCCATGCGAAACTTCGTCGCGGGCGTGATGGGCGATTTGTTGCCGATATCGGCAAAGCCGAAGCCGGTGGCCCATACCAGGTCCTGATCCTGCACAACGCCAATAGCGATCCCCGGCAGCCCACGATAAGCGATCTGGCCGCGAATCCAGCTCTCGAACAGCCGTTTTGCGCCCTTCACCTCGGGATGATCCGCGACCCCGGCAGTCAAACACATGGGCATGGCATACAGAAAAGCCAGATTCAGTAAAAGCCGCACAAAGTTTGCAAAACGCATTGGATTCCTTTCGAGGGTTATTTTACCCACGTCCATCATCGATCACGTCGGAACTGCCGTTGCCGGTGACGTTTGTGCCCGACGCCGCGAAGTTGTGAAAAATCGCCCCGTCGCATGGGCTCGTTCGGCACGGTCGTGATCCGCGTTGCAGACGAGCGCTCGCGCAACCCTTCATAATCGATGAATAAGAAGGTCTTGTTGCGCCCGTCGTAAAGCTTGGCCCCGTGGCGACCTTGGTCTTCACGCTGACGGCAACCCGTACCGGTTATATGTCTTGGGCGGTTGGAAAACCCAGTCGCTGGATTCCGTCGTCATGGTTTCAATTCCTTCGCCGGGACTTCCGATAGACCCGGATGTAGTCAACTTCGACGCGCCCAGGGACGAAGTTTCGAAAGCCGAAATAACCGCCGTTTGTGAGCGGCGTCCACTTCGTTCCCAATTCCCCCGATTCTCCGGCGTCCTCCAGCTCCGCGATCTGTATTCCGTCAACCAGCAGGCTGATCCGCCGCCCCTCGATGCTCAGGTCGAGCTCAAACCAGGTATCGGGCTTGCCGAAATAGGGTGAACCGTGTGCGTGCAAGTTCGGGATATGAACGCCTTGCTGGAAGGAACGCGTTTTGACAGCGCTGCCGCCCAGGTAGCGGATGTTGCATTGCCGTTGGCGGTCCCGCAGCATTCCCAGTGAATACATCTCAATGCTCTCCGTACCCGCGTAGCGCACGTATTGCGCGTCCGGGCGCGGCCGGTCGAAGATGGTGCGAAAGCCCGACTCCCGCGTCGGATTGGCATTGAACAGGAACAGCGACTGGTTGCCCGCTTCCGCACGGACGCGAAAGACAAAGAGCAGGTCACCGGGTACGGGCCGGCGAAACCACAGGACGGATTGTTTGTCTTCACGCTGGCCGGGATTCTCCAGCGTTCTGATCCGCAGGAAGCGCACTGCCCCAGCTTTACCGGTCGTCAGCTCCGCAAGGCCTTCCGTCCGCCAGCGCTTCCTGTAAGAGTCGTCCGAGAATTCCTCCGCCATCCAGAGCGCCCAGCCTTTCTGGTCGTCAGCAAAGGCACACAGCGAGGCTTTCAGCATGGGCAGCAAGGGCAGAGCAAGCAGAATCACTCCCGCGAAGAACCAGCGAATTATTTTGTTTCCTGGCCCTGGTCGCGCCATCAAGACCCTCCCGTACGGAACCGCGCCAGTTGCTGACGAGCATCGTATTCAAACGATGTCGGTTTCCCGTTCACCGTTAGTCGAACCGGTTTCGCGTCGGCGCTAAGCGCGAGGTCGATGGTGTCCTGGCCGTTCAGGTAGAGATCGACTTCAACGCCGGGGCGGAACAGCGCGTCGACCTTGGAGACCGAATCGAGCACGACACGACCGTCGCGGCGCAGGTAGCTGCCGGCGGAAACAAAATAGCGGGTGACGTTTTCCAGCGTCGCGATCCCGGCGGTCGCGGGCCGCGTCAGCGCGAGCAGGTAGGCGTCGGTCTCCCATCCGGCGATGGTGTTGCCGCTGTTGAGATTCATCCGGCGGCCGTCGGCCTGAAGGTTGAGATAAGCATCGGTAATCCGATCCTGGCTGCGCACGCGCACACCGAGCGCGTTTGGTTCCTGCAAAAGCTCAACCGTCGGCAGCCGGGTTGCACCCTCGGGCGGAACGGGGGTTACGACGGTGATGAACTTCTGCTCCCGGGCGGGCGGGCGGTTCGAAAAGGCGAGGAACTTCACCGGCACATCGGGTTCGTCGTCGTTCATGCCGTCTTCCTCGCGAATCTCCGGATCTCTGGGGAAGAGCATCTTCATCTGCGCCTTGGCCGCGCCGTTAGCCACCTCGATCGTCGCTGCGTTGCGTCGAGCAATGCCGGCGTAGTGCAGGAGCCAGTCGAAGCGACCGGCCTCGTGCGCCAGGAGGTCGTCGAATACGAGGATGACGCCGTCGAGCCAGAGCCAGTGGCGATAATTTCGAGAAAGGTAACGGGCCATCGGGCCGGTGGCGTCGGCGTAGACATACTTCACGCCCAATCCATCCAGCAGGCCGTGGACTCGGCCGGGGAATTTCACGCCGCGGTCGAAATCCTCCCTCGGCTGGCCCTGGCCATTGTAGAGCACGACGTTGTGCGCGCGGCTTTGCGTGTAATAGCCGCGGTATTCGGGACGCCCGTAGGAACATTTGCCGGAATCGATGAGCAGGGGCTGGCCGGCGTGGTAGAGGATGAACGATCCCGCGTCCGCGTGGGCGTGGTTCCACGTGTCGCCGGACTTGATGGCCAGCATCGTGGCATCGTTCTCCCACGAATCGCGCAGCACGGCCCAGCCGATGTCGCGGTAGATGACCGAGTGCGGCAGATGGTTGCGCGCCGGTCCGGCGGCGGCATCGAGATGCAGCCAAGCGAGCGCGCCGGAGGGCTGCGGGTCCGTCCGCTGCAGGTGCCAGCGCGCCAGCTCGGGTGAGAACCCCTGCGCGGCGAATAGCCGCATCGAGGTGCCAACGCGATTGTTGCCCCCGTAGTCGCCGAAATTGACCGATACGCTCGACGTGGAGGCGGGGTAGAGCGTGTGGACGAAATACTCGACCACACGCTCGAGCGTGGGGATGCGGGCGGGTTTTGGCTCGGGGAGGACATTCATCCGCGCCACGCGAAACTGCAGGTATCCCGCCAAGGGGTAGTGGGCGTAGCTCACACTCTCGTAGAACGCACCCGCCGCA
>Ga0187893_10009812_pt1 | contig 14548 bp, 13 predicted proteins | sample MA1701074metaG_FD_139574 | JGI IMG/M metagenome (GOLD analysis project Ga0187893, IMG submission 139574) | White microbial mat communities from a basaltic lava cave in the Kipuka Kanohina Cave System on the Island of Hawaii, USA - MA170107-4 metaG ...
TCCCCATCCGCATCATCAGCAGCTTCACGGCCGACATCGAGTTCAAGCCCTTCGGGACGATCGTGAACTTCCTGCCGAGCATCTCCGAAGAAGGCGACATCATGCTCACCGTGACGCCCGAGGTGAGCCAACCGGACTTCAGCCAGCCCGTGGAGGGCGTCCCGACGTTCCGCACGCGCCGCATGTCGACGACCGCGCGCTTGCGCGACGGCGAGACGCTGGTGCTCGGCGGCCTCCTCCAGACGCTCCGCAGCGAAGAGGTGCGCGGCATTCCGTATCTGCAGGACCTGCCGATCGCGGGACACATCTTCCGCGAGACCAGCTTCAACGACGAGGTCACCGAGCTGATGGTGGTGGTGACGCCGCACCTCGTGAGTCCGATCCCGGCTGGCCAGATGGTGGCGCTGCCGACCGACCGCGGGCCCCTCACCAACGAGGAGATCCGCACCAAGCCGGATCCGTCCGAAGCCACCCGCCCGCGCCTGCCCGGTCTCGGCACGGGCGCCACCCTGCCCGGCCTTCCCTGAGCACCGACGACGGAGCGATATCGCCATGGCACAGCAAATACTCCTCTGGGTGACGGAGCACTCGCGCGCGCACGGCGAGCACCTCGAGCCCGCGGCGCGCGAGCTCGGCATCCGCGTGCGACACTGCAGGCACGAGGACCTCGAGGCAACGCTCCGCCAGAGCCGTTTCCACATGGTCGGCCTCGAGCTGCCCGACCGATCGGACGCCAGCCTCGCCGTGCTGCGCGACGTGCACGAACGGCTCCCCGATGCCGTTATCTTCGTCGTCTCGCCCGACTCCAGCGTCGCCACCATGCGAGCGGCCATGCAGGCGGGGGCGAGCGACTTCCTCACGCTGCCGCTCAACCCGCTCGACCTCTCGCGCGTCCTCATTCGCGCCAGCCAGGAGAGCGCGAGCAAGGCGTCGGCCCGCACGCTGGTCGGTGAGGTCATCACCGTCTACGGCTGCCGCGGCGGCCTCGGGTGCACGACACTCGCGGTCAATCTCGCCGTCCGGCTCCGCGAGCAGGTTCCGGGCGAGGTGGCGCTGCTCGACTTCGACCTGCAGCGCGGCGACGTGTCCGCGTTCCTCAATCTCAGCCCCGCCCAGTCGATCGCCGCCCTCATCGACGCGCGCGACGTCGACGAGATCTTCCTGCACAGCGCCATGTCGAAGCACCAGAGCAACGTCTTCGTGTTGGCCGCGCCCGACACCCTGGAAGAGGCCGAAGGCGTCGGGCATGCCGAAGCGGAGCTGGCGTTCCGGCTGCTGCGCTCGCAGTATCACTACACCGTCGTCGACACGGCGCGCGCCATCACACCGGCGACCGTCGCCGCGTTCGAGCAGAGCGATCTCATCCTGCTCCTCACCGACCTCACGGTTCCGGGCGTCCGGGCCGCGCTCCGCGCCACGGACACGCTCCAGAAGCTGGAGATCCCCCTCCAGGCGGTGCAGCTGGTCGTCACGCAGTCGGTGCCCGGCGCCGTGGATCTCTCGGACGCCGTGCGCACGATCGGCAAGGAGCTGTACGCGGTGCTGCCGAGCGATCCGGGGGCCGCGGGGCAGTCCATGAACGCCGGCACCCCGCTTGCCGGCCAGGCGGGCCCGCTCGCGGACGCCATCGGGACCATCACCGCCAAGATCACGGGCGACAGCGCCGCTCCCCTCCCACGGCGCACGGGACTCCTACGCCGGATCTTCGCGAGGGAGGTCCGCGCATGAAGTTCCGCGACCGCATCGCGACCAACCGCGGCGCGAGCGGCCCCGTACCCGCGGGGCCCGTCGAGGTTGCGATCCGTCCTTCGCCGCAGCCACGCACGACGTCGCTCGACCGCGCGCAGCAGGATCTGAAGCTCCGCATCCATCGCGAGCTGGTCGAGCGCATCGATCTCGACAACCTCGGCCGGCTCGATCTCGATCGCGCCAACGCCGAGTTGCGCAGCGTGATCGGGCAGCTCATCGAAGAGCAGGCCGTCCCCCTCTCGCAGCGCGACCGCGAGCAGCTCCGCGACGAGGTCTTCAACGAGGTGCAGGGCCTCGGCCCCATCGAACCGCTGCTGAAGGACCCGGAGGTCTCCGACGTCCTCGTCAACAACTCCCGCCAGGTCTACGTGGAACGCTTCGGCCGGCTGGAGCCGACGACCGTCATCTTCCGTGACGACCAGCATCTGCTGCACATCATCGACCGGATCGTGACCCGGGTCGGCCGCCGAATCGACGAGAGTTCGCCGATGGTCGACGCGCGGCTGGCCGACGGCTCGCGCGTGAACGCGGTCATCCCGCCGCTCGCCCTCGACGGGCCGCTGCTCTCCATCCGGCGCTTCAGCACCCATGCGCTCACGGCGGAGGATCTCGTGCGGCTGGGCAGCATGACCCCCGACCTGCTCGGGGTACTGCGCGCCATGGTCATGTCGCGGCTCAACCTGCTCATCTCGGGCGGCACCGGCTCCGGCAAGACCACTTTGCTCAACTGCCTGTCGTCGTTCATTCCCGAGAACGAGCGGATCATCACCATCGAGGACTCGGCCGAGCTGCGCCTGCAGCAGCCGCACGTGGTCCGCCTCGAGACCCGCCCGCCGAACATCGAAGGGCGGGGCGAGGTGACGCAGCGCGATCTCGTGCGCAACGCGCTGCGCATGCGGCCCGATCGGATCATCGTCGGCGAAGTCCGGGGCGGCGAGTGTCTCGACATGCTCCAGGCCATGAACACGGGCCACGACGGCTCGATCTCCACGCTGCACTGCAACTCCGCGCGCGACTCGCTCAACCGGCTCGAGATGATGATGCAGATGTCCGGCTTCAACCTGCCGATCCGCGCCATGCGGCAGCAGATCAGCCTCGCGCTCGACGCCATCGTGCATACCTCGCGCATGGTCGACGGCTCGCGCCGCATCACCGGCATCAGCGAGATCGTGGGCATGGAAGGCGACACGGTCATGCTGCAGGACCTGTTCGTCTTCCAGAACGAGGGCCTCGACCGCGACGGGAAGATCCAGGGGCGCATCGTCCCGACCGGCATCCGCCCGCGCTTCGCGGACCAAGTGAAGTCGTCGGGCCACGACATCGACCCGGCGGTCTTCGACTACCTGAAGACCTGACCCCCATGCCGTTGCTCATCGCCATTCTGCTCTTCGTCGCCGTCGCCCTCGCGGGCTTCGCCGGCTACGTCTGGACGCAGCAGAGCACGCGGCGCCGCGAGGCGCTCCGCGGACGGCTGCGCAAGATCACGACCTCCACGCCGGACGGCTCGATCGCGGGAAAGCTCCTGCGCGATCAGCGGCTGTCGTCGATCCCGGCCTTGAACGCCATCCTCGCGCGGACGCCGCTCGTCGTGCCGCTGGTCACGATGATCCGGCAAGCCGGCCTTCGCCGTCGCGCGGGTGAGGTCATCCTCTACGTCCCGTTGCTGGCGACGTTCGGCATTCTCCTGGTGCGCATGCTCGCCGGGGCCTGGAGCGCGGCCATCGGGGTCGGAATCGGCGTCGGGGCGCTGCCGATTCTCATCGTCTCGCGCATCCGCCACCGCCGGCTGGTGCAGTTCCAGGAGCAGCTTCCCGACGCCCTCGATCTCATCCGCTCCGCCCTGCAGGCCGGCCACGGGCTCGTCGCGGCCATCCAGGTGGCGAGCGAGACGCTCTCCGACCCCGTGGCGAGCGAGCTGCGCTACGTCGTCGAGGAGATCCGACTCGGCCTCACGCTGCGCGAGGCCCTCTACCACCTGGCGGAGCGCGTCGGCGATCCCAACGTCCCGCTGCTCATCGTCGGCATCCTGGTGTCGCAGGAGGTCGGGGGCAACCTGGCCGAGGTCGTCGACAACACGGCCATCACCATCCGCGAGCGCGCCAAGCTCCAGCGCGACATCCGCGTGCTCACGGCCCAGTCGCGCTTCTCCGCGGCCCTGCTCAGCTTCCTGCCGGTCGCGGTCGGGCTCTTCATGGCCACCTTCAACCGCGCCTACTTCGAGCCCATGGTGAGCACGCCGAGCGGCGTGCGGCTGCTCGCGTTCTCGGCGCTCCTGCTGGTCGCCGGACAGCTGACGATCCGTCGCATCATCCGGTTTCGCGTGTAGAGGACTCCATGACGATCGCACTCACGCTGCTCAGCTTCCTGGTGGTAACGGCCATCTTGCTGTCCGGCTCGCGCGCGGCCACGGCGGTGTCGCCCGTGAGCGCGCGGCTGCGCATGCTGGGACCCGGCGGCCAGGTCGCCGCGCCTGCCCCGCGCGAGAAGCGCCCGAGCCGCCATCTCGTGCGGCGCGCGCTCACGTCGATCGGCAAGTTCGGGTTCGGCGGCGACGACCAGAGCTTGACCGGCATGCTCGCGGTGGCGGGCATCCGGACGCCCAACGCCGCCCTGTTCTTCCTCGGCCTTCGCACGCTGCTCAGCTTCGGCCCCGCGCTCCTCGTCCTGGTGCGCCAGGTGACCGTCGGAACGCCGAGCACCCTCGCCATCGCCCAGGCAGCCTTCGCCTGGATGCTCGGCCACACCGCCTGCAACTTCATGCTCCGCCAGCGGGCCCGCAAGCGGGCACATCTCCTCCAGCTCGGCCTGCCCGACGCGCTCGACCTGATGGTCGTCTGCCTCGAGGCGGGCCTCGGCTTGAACGGCACCATCGCGCGCGTCGGCGAAGAGCGTTCGGCCATGGACGACCCGCTCGGCGTCGAGTTCGGCATCGTCGCCCGAGAGCTTCGCGAAGGGCGCGCGCGGGAGGATGCGCTGCGCGGCCTCGCATCCCGCAACGGGGTGGACGATCTGCGCTCTCTCTCGGCGCTGATCATCCAGAGCGACCGGCTGGGCGCCAGCATGGCCAAGACGCTGCGCTCGCATGCCGAGGTGCTCCGCACCAAGCGGCGCCAGCGTGCCGAGGAGCACGCGCGCAAGCTCCCCGTGAAGATGCTCTTCCCGCTCGGCTTCTTCATGCTGCCGGCGTTGCTGATCGTGGTGGTGGGCCCCGCCTGGCTCACGCTCAGCGTGTTCTTCGGCCAAATGCACGCCCGGTGACCCGCATGTACCGCGCACGCGAATCCGCCCACGGCCTGATCGTCGCGTCCCAGCTCCGTCCCGCGCACTCGCACTGGACGCGGCTGCGGGGACTCATCGGCACCCCGAACCTCCCCGAAGGCCACGGCTTGTGGATCCGGCCGTGCCGCCAGGTGCACATGTTCTGGATGCGCTACCCGATCGACGTCGTCTTCCTCGACGACGAGCAGCGCGTCGTGGCGGTGGTGGAGCACCTGCCGCCGCGCGCCATCTCGCCGAAGGTGCCCCAAGCCGCGAGCGTTCTCGAGCTTCCCGTGGGAACGATCGTGCGCACCGGGCTCATGCCCGGCACGCGCATCGACATCGCGTAGCTCCTGGCTAGGCGGATGCGGTCGCGCCCGGCAACTCGAGACCCGGGAAGAAGAAGGCGATCTCGGCGCGGGCGGTGGCCGGGGCGTCGGAGCCGTGTACGGCGTTGCGCTCGACGTCGGTGCCGAACTCTCCCCGGATGGTGCCCTTCGGCGCCTTCTTCGAATCGGTGGGACCCATCAGCGTCCGCCAGCGCGTGATCGCGTCGGTCCCCTCCAACACGCCCACGAAGACCGGCCCCGAGCTCATGAAGCGCACCAGGTCGCCGAAGAAAGGCCGCTCCTTGTGCACGGCGTAGAACCGCTCGGCGTCCCCGGCTGCCAACCGCGTGATGCGACCGGCCACCGGCACCAATCCGCTCTGCTCGATCATGGCGAGCACGCCGCCCAGCGCGCGCTTCTCCATGGCGTCGGGCTTGACGATGAACAACGTCCGCTCGCCCATGTTTCTATCGCTTCCTCTCTTGCAGCACGGTCTTCATGGTGGCGCCCAGCTCCGCCGGACCCGGGGCCAGCCGAATGCCCGCGGCCTCCATGGCGGCGATCTTCTCACGCGCGGTGCCCTTGCCGCCGGCGATGATGGCGCCGGCGTGGCCCATGCGCTTGCCGGGCGGGGCCGTCTGGCCGGCGATGAAGCCGACGACCGGCTTCGTCATCTCGCGCCGTACGAACGCGGCGGCTTCTTCCTCGGCCGTCCCCCCGATCTCGCCGATCATGATGACGGCGTCGGTATCCGGGTCGTTCTGGAAGAGCCGGAGCGCGTCGATGAAGCCGGTGCCGATGATGGGGTCGCCGCCGATGCCGATGCAGGTCGACTGGCCGAGGCCGAGCTGGGTGAGCTGATAGACGGCCTCGTACGTGAGGGTGCCGCTGCGCGACACGACGCCGATCCGCCCCGGCGTGTGGATGTAGGCCGGCATGATGCCGATCTTGCACTGGCCGGGCGTGATGACGCCGGGACAGTTGGGCCCGATGAGCCGGGTGGCCGAGCCGTCGAGCACGCGCTTCACGCGCACCATGTCGAGGACGGGGACTCCCTCGGTGATGCAGATGACGAGCGGGATGCCCGCTTCGGTCGCCTCGAGGATGCCATCGGCCGCCCCGGCGGGCGGCACGTAGATGACCGACGCGTTGGCGCCGGTTTCGCGCACGGCGGCCGCGACCGTATCGAAGATGGGAATCCCTTCGAAGTCGGTCCTGCCGCGCCCCGGCGTCACGCCGGCCACCATCTGGCTGCCGTACTCGCGGCAGAGGCGCGTGTGGAGCTGTCCCGTGGCGCCCGTGATGCCCTGGGTGAGCACCCGGGTGGTCCGATCGACGAGCACGCTCATGCGCGCCTCGCGGCCGCGACGGCCTTCTCGGCCCCGTCACGCATGTCCTTGGCGCTGATCACGTCGATGTCGCTCTCGGCGAGGATTTGCTTGCCGCGTTCCACGTTGGTGCCTTCCATGCGCACCACGAGCGGCACCGTGAGCCCGACTTCCTTGGCCGCCTGCACCACGCCCTCGGCGAGCACGTCACAACGCAGGATGCCGCCGAAGATGTTGATGAAGATGGCTTTTACGGCGGCATCCGATAGCAGAATCCGAAACGCTGCCTTCACCTTCTCCGTGTTGGCTCCGCCGCCCACGTCGAGGAAGTTGGCCGGCGTGCCCCCCGCCATCTTGACGCTGTCCATGGTCGCCATCGCCAGGCCGGCGCCGTTCACCATGCAGCCGATGTTGCCGTCGAGGGCGATGTAGGAGAGGTCGTGCTTGGCGGCTTCGGTCTCGCGCGGATCTTCCTCGGTCGGATCGCGCAGCTCGCGCAGCTCCGGGTGCCGGAAGAGCCCGTTGTCGTCGAAGCCGATCTTCGCGTCGAGCGCGACCACGTCACCGGCCTCGGTGATGACCAGGGGGTTGATCTCGACCAGCGAGCAATCGCACTCGAGGAAGCACTTCGAGAGCGCGGTGAGGAACTGCACTGCCTTCCCGACCTGCTCCTTCGTGAGCCCGAGGCCGAACGCGATGCGGCGCGCCTGGTAGGCGCCGAGGCCGATCGCGGGGTCGATCGTCTCGCGCAGGATCCTCTCCGGCGTCTTGGCGGCGACCTCTTCGATCTCGACCCCGCCTTCCGTCGACGCCATGACCGTGACGCGGCCGACGGCCCGGTCGACGACGAGGCCCAGATACAGCTCGCGTGCGATGCGGCAGCCCTCCTCGACGAACAGGCGGCGCACCTGCCGCCCCTGCGGTCCCGTTTGCGGCGTCACCAGCGTCTTGCCGAGCAGCCCTTGCGCGGCCGTGCGCGCCTCCGCCGCGGTCTTCACGACCTTCACACCCCCGGCCTTGCCACGGCCGCCGGCATGGATCTGCGCCTTCACGACGCACGGAAAGCCGAGCGTCTCGGCCGCCGCCGCGGCTTCGTCGACCGTGAAGCAGGGCACGCCGCGGAGCACGGCCACGCCATAACGGCGCAGGAGCTCCTTGCCCTGGTGCTCGTGGATGTTCATGCCTGCGCGAGCACCCGGTCCGTCGCCTCGACCAGCTCCTTCACGTGCGACGCCGATACCTCGAGCGCCTTGCGCTCGTCCGGCGTGAGGTCGATCTCGAGCACCTTCTCGACCCCGCCGGCCCCGATGCGAACCGGCACGCCGACATAGAGGCCGCGCAGTCCGTATTCTCCTTCGAGGTAAGCCGCGCAGGGGAGCACTGCCTTGCGGTCGTGCAGGAAGGCCTCGGCCATCTGCAACGCGGAGGACGCCGGCGAGTAGAAGGCGGACCCGGTTTTCAGCAGCGCCACGACCTCGCCCCCCGCGCCCCGCACGCGCTTCTCGATAGCCTCGAGGCGGTCGGCGGGGATGAGCTTCGAGACCGGAATGCCGTTCACCGTGGTGTGGCTGCGGATCGGTACCATGTCGTCGCCGTGCCCGCCGAGTACGAGCGCCTGCACGCTCGTCACCGACACGCCGAGGTCCCAGGCCAGGAACGTGCGGTAGCGCGACGAGTCGAGCACGCCGGCCATGCCGACCACGCGCTCCTTGGGAAACCCGGTCACGCGCTTCATGAGCGTGACCATGGCGTCGAGCGGATTCGAGACCACGATGACGAAGCAGCGCGGCGCGTGCTGCTTGATGGCGTCGGCAACCGTCTTCACGATCTTGGCGTTGATGCCGAGGAGGTCGTCGCGACTCATGCCGGGCTTGCGCGCCACGCCGGCCGTGACGATGCAGACGTCGGCGTCCTTCAGATCGGCGTAGTCGTTGGTCCCCTTGAGCACGCAGTCGAAGCCTTCGACCGGACCCGCCGCGGCGAGGTCGAGCGCCTTGCCCTGCGGCAGGCCCTCCACCACGTCGAACAGCACGACGTCGCCCAGCCCCTTCATCGCGGTGAGGTGCGCGAGCGTCCCCCCGATCATGCCCGCGCCGACCAGCGCGATCTTCTTGCGTGCCATGGCTCTGCTCTCCTTACATGTGCCCGACGATGGCGCGCGCGAACTCCGAGCACTTCTGGAGCGTCGCGCCTTCCATCAGGCGGTGGAAATCGTAGGTGACCGTCTTGGCGCCGATGGCGCCGTCCATGCCGCGGATGATCGCATCCGCCGCTTCGCTCCAGCCGAGGTGCCGGAACATCATCTCGCCGGACAAGATGACGGAGCCCGGGTTCACCTTGTCGAGATTCGCGTACTTGGGGGCGGTACCGTGCGTCGCCTCGAAGATGGCGTGCCCGGTCATGTAGTTGATGTTGCCGCCGGGTGCGATGCCGATGCCGCCCACCTGCGCCGCGAGCGCGTCGGACAGGTAGTCGCCGTTCAGGTTCATGGTGGCGATGACGTCGAAGTCGCGCGGCCGCGTCAGCACCTGCTGGAGCGTGATGTCGGCGATGGCGTCGCGCACGAGCAGCTTCTGCTTCCACTTGCCGTCGCCGTGCGTCGGCGCCAACGCCAGGGCCGCTTCGACTTCCTTGCGGACGGCGGCCTGCTGATCCGGCGTCATCATGTCGTAGCCCGGGTCGATCTCGCGCGCGTTGGCCTCGACGCTGATGCCGGGCGTGGCCTCCCGGTTGCCGAGGATCCAGCTCTCGCGCTCGGTGACCACCCGGTCGCGGAATTCGCGCACGGCGAGCGCGTAGCCCCAGTCGCGGAACGCGCCCTCCGTGAACTTCATGATGTTGCCCTTGTGGACGAGCGTCAGGCTGCGCCGCTTCTGCCCGACCGCGTACTCGATCGCGGCCCGCACCAGCCGCTCGGTTCCCTCGCGGGAGACCGGCTTGATGCCGATGCCGCTGGTCGCGGGAAAGCGGATCTTCTTGACGCCCATCTCCCGCTCGAGGAACGCGATGACCTTCTTCGCCTCGGCGCTCTCCGCCGCCCACTCGACGCCCGCATAGATGTCCTCCGTGTTTTCGCGGAAGATCACCATGTCGACCTGCTCGGGCCGCCGCACCGGGCTGGGCACGCCCTTGAAGTAGCGGACCGGGCGCAAGCACACGTAGAGGTCGAGCATCTGGCGGAGCGTCACGTTGAGCGAGCGGATCCCGCCGCCGATCGGGGTCGTGAGCGGCCCCTTGATGCCGACCAGGAACTCCTTGAAGGCTTCGACCGTCTCGTCGGGAAGCCACGTCTTCAGCTTGTTGAACGACTTCTCGCCCGCCAGCACTTCCATCCAGGCGATCCGGCGCTTGCCGCCGTACGCCTTGGCGACGGCGGCGTCGAAGACCAGCTGACTCGCCCGCCAGATGTCGGGCCCCGTGCCGTCCCCTTCGATGAACGGGATGATCGGCCGATCGGGCACCTCGAGCGTTCCGCCGGCGCCGACGCGAATCCGTTCGCCCGCCGGGACCGTCGTGGTCGTGTACGACGCCATGGGGTCCCTCTAAAAGCCGAGATCGCGAGACGCTGCAACCTCGACGGCTACTGCCGGCGCTCGCGGTGCTCGATGACGGCCTTGCGCGCCTGGATCACCACCGCCTGCGGAACGTCCTTGCTCTTGGCGATGCGCTCCAGGTCCTGGAGGAGGAGCGTCGCGAGCAGGCGCATCGCGGTCGGAAGCGGGGTCTTCGGATTGGTCACGAGTGCCCGCCGCACGGCATAGTTCTTCAGCCAGTCCGAGCGGTCGGCGATGATGCGCAGCACGTCTTCCGTGGAGTTGCGGTCCCGCGCCATGTTGACCACCTCTTCCTCGCTGATGCGCGGATTGTTCAGCACCATGCGGCGGATGATCTTGTTGTTGTCCCGGGCGAGCAGCTGGCGGGCCTCCCGGTTGCCCCGCAGCGCCAGCTTGACGCGCTGGCCCATGTCCATGGCCGCGATCTCGTTGTAGAGGCTCGGGTTCTTCCGCTCCTTCGTCGCGCCTTCCACCAACAGGTCGCCCGGCACGGGGATGCGGTCGGTCCCGGCCTCGACCTGTACCGAGATGACCTCCGCGGCGGCCTCGTCCTCGTCGCGTTCAGCCGGCACGCGCCGCCTGCGCCTCTTTGACGAGGCGCTCCGCGATATGCCCCGGCACCTCTTCGTACCGCGCCAGCTCCATCTCGAAATCGCCCCGGCCGCTCGTCATCGAGCGCAGGTCCGGTGCGTAGCGGAGGATCTCCGCCATGGGGACGTTGGCGCGGATGGCCTGCATGCCCCCGCCCTTCGGCTCGGCGCCGAGCACCCGGCCGCGGCGGCTGTTCAGGTCGCCGATGATGTCCCCCATGCTGTCGTCGGGGACGGTCACCGTGATCAGCATGATCGGCTCGAGCAGCACCGGCTTCGCCATCTCGAAGGCCTTCCGGAAGCCGAGCGACGCGGCGATCTTGAACGCCATCTCCGACGAGTCGACGTCGTGGTAGCTGCCGTCGTAGACCTTTCCCTTCACGTCCACGATCGGGTAGCCCGCGAGGATCCCGTGCGGGAGCAGCTCGCGGATGCCCTTCTCGACCGCGGGGATGAACTGGCGCGGGATGACGCCGCCGACGACCGCGTCTTCGAACTCGAAGCCGCTGCCGCGCGGCAGCGGGGCGAGCTCGAGCCAACAGTCGCCGTACTGCCCGTGGCCACCCGTCTGGCGCTTGTGCTTGCCCTGCGCGCGCGCCGTGCCCTTGATGGTCTCGCGGTACGGGACCTTCGGGGCCTTCAGCTCCGCCTCGACCCCGAACTTTCGCTTGAGCCGCTCGATCGCCATCTCGACGTGCAGCTGCCCGGCGCCCGAGACCACGAACTCGTTCGTCTGCTCGTTGCGGAGCACGCGCAACGCCGTGTCCTCTTCCATCAGGCGATGCAGCCCCTGCATCACCTTGTCGTCGTCGGCCTTGTTCTTCGTCTGCAGCGCGAACGAGATGACCGCCGGGGTGTCGGCCAGCTCGGGGAACACGATACGCGCCTTCTCGTCGCAGAGCGTGTCACCCGAGTGCGTGTCCTTCAGCTTCGTGAAGGCGACGATGTCGCCGGCCTGCGCCTCGGTGATCTGCGATTGCTTCTTGCCCTCGACGCGCAGCGAGGTCCCGAGCCGCTCGTGCGCGTCGCGGGTGGCGTTCACCGCGGCGGCGTGCGCCGCCAGCCGTCCGGACACGATCCGCGCCACGCTCAGCTTGCCGGCGTGCGGATCGACGATGGTCTTGAAGACGAACGCGGAAAACGGAGCCGTGGGATCGGGCGCACGCTCGATCGTGTCGCCGGTCTTGGGATCGGTTCCCTGCCACGGCGGCGCATCGGCCGGGGACGGCAGCAGGTCGACGACCGCGTCGAGCAACCCCGCCGTGCCGATACCGCGTCCGGCCGCTCCGCACAGGATCGGAAGCAGCGCGCGCGCGTGCGTGCCCGTGCGGAGCCCGCGCCGCAGCTCCTCCTCCGTCAGCTCCGTGCCCTCCAGGTACTTCTCCAGCAGCTCGTCGTCCGCTTCGGCGATGGTTTCGACCAGGCGCTCGCGCGCGGCCGTCACGGCATCGCCCAGCTCGGCGGGCACGTCGGCTTCCTTGGCCGGCGCGCCCTCGCCCGCGGCGAGCCAGGCGCGCCGCGACAGCAGATCGACCACGCCGCGAAACTCGCCCTCCGCGCCGATCGGGATCTGGAGCACGGCCGGCTTCGCCTCGAGCAGCTTCAGATCCTCGAGCGCCGCCTCGAGCGTGGCGCGCTCGCGGTCGAGGCGCGTGACGAAGGCGATCACCGGCAGGCCCTGCTCGCCCATCCATCGCCACAGCTTCTCGCCTTCGACCTTGATCTCGCCGCCCGTCGGACCGAGCACCAGTACGGCCCCGGTGGCCGCGCTCAAGCAGTTGCGGGCGTCGTGCAGGAACGCCGAGTAGCCCGGCGTGTCGATGATGGTGAGGTCGTGCTTGCGCCAGCTGGCGGGGTGCAACGCAGCCGTGACCGAGCTCTTGCGGCGGATCTCCTCCGGCTCCGTGTCGAAGCTCGACGAGCCGTCGTCGGTGCGCCCGAGCCGCGTCGTGACGCCCGCCGCGAAGAGCATCGCATCGGCCGTCATCGTCTTGCCGACCCCGCCCTGTCCGACGACGACCACGTTGCGCACTCGTGTGACGTCACTCGCCATCGCGTCCTCCGTTGCGGTCATAGATGATGCGCAGGCCGTCCAGCGTGAGATACTCGTCGACGCGCTGGATGGTGCGCGATTCGGGCTGGATGAGATGCGCCAGGCCGCCGGTCGCATAGACCTGCGCGCTGGCGTCGTTCTCTTCCCGGATGCGGTCGACCAGGCCATCGACGAGCGCGGTGTACCCGAAGATCACCCCAGACTGGATGGCGTGGATGGTGTTGCGGCCCACCACGCGCGGCGGCCGCACCAGCTCGACGCGCGGCAGCTTCGCGGTGCGGGCCCCCAACGCTTCGAGCGAGATGCCGATGCCCGGCGTGATGATGCCGCCCGCGTACTCGCCCTTGGCGCTCACGTAGTCGAAGGTGGTCGCGGTGCCGAGATCGACCACGATCGCGGCGCCGCGGGCCCGCTCGAACGCCGCCACGGCGTTGACGATACGGTCGGCGCCGACCTCCTTCGGGTTGTCCATCAAGATCGAGATGCCCGTGCGCACCCCCGGCCCGACGAAGATGGGTGCCGTGTCGAACACGCCGCGCAGCAGCTCGTCGATGGTGTCGTTCATGGGCGGCACGACGCTCGCGACGATGGCACCCGTCACCCGCCGCGCGACGTCGGGCGCACCGGCGAGCAGGCCACGCAAGATCACGGCGTATTCGTCGGGCGTGCGGTCCGGCGCCGTGCGCAGCCGCCAGTGCTGCACCAGCCGCTCGCCGTCGTAGACGCCGAGCTTGGTGTTGGTGTTGCTGACGTCCACGGCGACCAGCATCGCCTCAGCCTCCTCTACCGTCGCGGAGCGTGACCTCCCCGGCGATCACCCGCTGCTCGGTACCGTCGGCGCACGCGATCCGGAGCGCCCCTTCGTCGTCGACTCCGATCACCCGCCCGGCGACGGCCATGCCGGATCCGCTCACACGGACCTCGCGGTCGGTCAAGAAGGCGACGGCGTCGAAGGCGGGACGAATGGCCGTGAATCCTCCAGCGAGGTACCGACCATAACGCGCCTCCATCGCGGCGAGCAAGGCACCCGTGAGCGCAGCCCGATCGACCGGCGAGCCCACCACCGCACGCAGCGACGTGGCGCTGTAGGCGATCTCCGGGGGAAACGTCGCCGGGTCGGCGTTCACGTTGACGCCGATGCCGACGAGCACGAAGCGCACGCGGTCGGCCTCGCCCTCCATCTCGGTGAGCACGCCCGCGATCTTGCGGCCCCCGACCAGCACGTCGTTCGGCCACTTGACGCGCGCGTCGGCGCGCGTCACCGAGCGTACGGCGTCCGCCACCGCCAGCCCCGCCACGAGTGCCAGCTGCGGCACCACCCCGGGAGGGCGCGGCGGCCGGAGCACGATCGTCGCGTACACGTTCATGCCGGCGGGCGAATGCCAGGTCCGCCCGAGCCGGCCGCGGCCGCTCGTCTGCGCTTCGGCGATCACCACCGTGCCTTCCGCGGCACCGGCCCGCGCGCGCTCGCGCGCCAGCCGCTGCGTCGAGTCGATCTCCGATCGCCACACGACGTCCCGCCAGCTCCCGGTGAGATGCGGCGCCAGCTCGGCCGGCCCCAGGCGATCGGGCAGGCCGGCGATGGCATAGCCCTGTGCGTGGTGGGCGGTGATGACGTAGCCGCGGCGGCGCAGCGAGGCCACGTGCTTCCAGACGGCGGTGCGCGAGCACCCGAGCCGGCGGGCCA
>Ga0187893_10009813_pt1 | contig 14548 bp, 8 predicted proteins | sample MA1701074metaG_FD_139574 | JGI IMG/M metagenome (GOLD analysis project Ga0187893, IMG submission 139574) | White microbial mat communities from a basaltic lava cave in the Kipuka Kanohina Cave System on the Island of Hawaii, USA - MA170107-4 metaG ...
CAGCGACAGGATCAACCTTGCGACCGGCAACGGCTCCTTCGAAGTCGAGGGACTGGTATTGAACGGCGGAAACGCCAGCGGCACCACCGGTCCAGTGACTACCGTGGTCGGCACGTTGGTCTGCAACGCGGGCAGCCCGGCAGGAACGGTTGAAGCGGCGATTGACACGCCGGCCGCGAGCCTCAGCCCTGACGGCGATGCCGAACTGTCGTTCAGGATCAACGTTCCGGCGGTATGTAACAGTCCGCTGTTTCTGATTCGAGTTCCCTCGAATGGACGCTGGATTGCGACCGGCACGAAGCCTGTCAGCAGCTCGAAATCCCGCTATTAGAGATTCCGGAGGTTTACTTCAGGCGAGCGAGGCCACACAGGCCTCGCGTCATCCGCCTAAGGAGAAGAAGGTTGTGGTTCGCATAGATATCAACGAACTAAGAGCCGGCTGAAGGCCACCTGGATGACTGGTGACTACGGCCTGTTCTCCCGCTACATGGAGAAGGGCACGGAGGAGTTTCTTGAGCGCCTGGACATCAAGCCGGGAACCCGGCTGCTGGATGTTGGTTATGGCGCCGGCCAGTTCGCCCTGTTGGCGGCGAGGTCCGGAGCCGACGTGACTGGCTGCGACATCGCCGGAAACTGGCTGGAGCAGGCCCGAGTTCGCGCAGTTGCCGAGGGACTGGCGGTTACCTTTGAAGAGGGGACTCCGAGTCACTGCCATACCCGGACCATAAGTTTGACGCGGCGGTCAGTTTGATCGGAGCGGTGTTCGCGCCGCGGCCGGAGCTGGTGGCGGCGGAACTTAAGCGCGTGTGCCCGGCCGGGCGGTATGATCGCCATGGCGAACTGGACGCCTGGCGGATTTGTGGGGCAGATGTTCCAGACGATTTCTAAGCACATCGCCCCGTCCAGCATGCCGTCACCGGTGGCGTAGGGGAACGAGGACACGGTTCGCGATCGTCTCCGGAAGGGGATCGTCGCTCTGACGTCTACGCTTCAGGTGTACCGCTTCGATTATCCGTTCCCGCCGGATGCCGTGGTTGAATTCTTCCGTGTCAACTACGGTCCGATGGCCCGGGAGTTCGCATCCCTGGATGCGAATGGTCAAGCGAACATGCGGAGCGCACTTGTCCGCTTGTGGTCGACGCACAATCGGGCCGCTGGCGATGGTACTCAGGTGGACGCCGAGTACCTGGAAGTGGTCGCGACTCGCGGCTGAGCTCGGCCGCCTGCAAGGAAAGTAAACCACAAAAATCGAAAGGAACCACAACAATGCATTCTATGGACAATCTCAGTAAGCTGCCTCAAATGGACAAGCTCTCCCCAGAGGCAACCAGGGCTTTCTGGGCCTACGACAAAGCTGCGCTGGCGGGAGGAGCGATCCCGAAGAAGTACAAGGAACTTATGGCGATCGTCGTGGCTCTCACCACGCAGTGTGGCTACTGCATCGAAGTGCACCGGCAGGCAGCGCTTAACGCCGGTGTCACCGAGCAGGAATTGGCCGAAGCCGTCCACGTCGCGAGTGCTATTCGTGCCGGAGGCGCTATCACCCATGGCACTCATCTGCTGGAGGCTCACCCGCCAAAATGAGGCGGCTACCGCTGCCACCTGGACTGGAGCGGGTCAGGGAGGAGGCCGGGCATCGGCGAGGTGACGCAACAAAGCGACGCAACAGAGCAATGCTGTCGAAACGGCGAATCACGACGCTTCGTTCGTGCACAAGGTCCCGACCACGATGGTCTACATGCATTGAATCGTGGCGCGCGAGAAGTTCGACCTTAAGCGGCGCCTGCCGGTCATTCTCAGCCAGGAAGAAGTCACCCGACTGATCGACTCCTCCAAGAATCTGTTCCACTCCGCCATGCTCCTGGCGATGTAGTCGGCCGGACTGCGGCGTAGCGAAGTGTGTCGGCTCAAGGTCAGCCATATCGACAGCCAACGAATGATGCTGCGCGTTGACCGCGGCAAGGGCGACGTGGATCGCGAGGTGCCCTTGAGCCAGAAACTGCTCGAGCCTCGCGCGGAGGCTCCTGGAGGCACCACGTCAAAATCAAGGTGCGCCACGCGCAGCAGCATTCCTCCCCAGTTCGAATACGCCGACTGTGGCTTTCGGCTGGCATACAACGCGAAGAGCTGTGCGGTCCGATCAGGACAGTTCTGAGAACCTTGCTTGCATGCACGCAGCGAGCGTGCTAGTATCTCCGCCACCACTCGTTGTTGCCGCTCAGGAGGCTCAGAAATGCGAACCGTGTCCTTTCGGGTGTTCATCGTCGTCTGCGCACTTGTCCTCTTCTCCTTCCCTGCCTACACCCAATCCACTGCTGCAATTCGCGGACTGGCGACCGATGAAAGCGGGGCTGTAGTGACCGGCGCCCGGATTGATCTGTCGAACCCGGCGACCGGCCAAAACTGGACGTACACAACCGATGCGGGCGGCCAGTATGTTTTCAGCCAGCTGAAGCCAGGCGAGTACCGTATTCGAGTCGTGGCCGCGGGCTTCCGTGCCTACGTCCGTGACGGAATCGTGCTGCAGGTGGGACAGCAGGCCGGCATCGACGTCCGGCTGAGTCTCGGCGCGGTCACCGAGAGCGTGCAGGTATCGGCCTCGGCGCCGCTGCTCGAGACCAGTGAAGCAGGTCTGGGCCAGGTGATCGAAAACCGCAAAATTCTCGACCTGCCCCTGAACGGGCGCAACATACTTTCCCTCACCTCACTCACTACAGGCGTGAACCCCGGCACGGGCTTCGGCGGCGGCATTCCCTACGGACGCGCGGCGTTGATTCAGGCGGCAGCTTCCAACGTTTCCATCAATGGTGGACCCACATCCAGCAACGATGTGCTGGTGGATGGAGTGCCGCTCTCCGTCTGCTGTCAGAACCAGATCGCATTCCTGCCCTCAATCGATGCGACGCAGGAATTCCGCGTTCGCGCCAACATGTACGATGCGCAGTTCGGTCGCACCGGCGGCGGCGTGATCACCTTCGCCAGCCGCGGCGGAAGCAACGAGTTTCACGGAAGCGTGTTCCACTTCCTCCGCAACGACAATCTCGACGCAAACAACTTCTTTAACAATCGTGCGGGCACCAGGAAAGCGCACTTCGTCTATAACCAGTTCGGCGGCAGGATCGGCGGGCCCATCGTAAAGAACCGCCTCTTCTTCTTCGGCAACTATGAAGGGATCCGGAACGTGCGCGGCTTCTTCGAGACCGGACGCACGCCGACCGCCGCCGAGCGAGCCGGAACCTTCGCTGTCGCGATCTACGACCCCCTTACTGGCGACACCGCCAACAACTTCACCCGCGGCCCGTTTCCAAATAACACAATCCCCCGCTCCCGCTTCGATCCGGTTTCGGTGAACTTGATCTCGTTCTGGCCCCAACCCAACGCGCCCGGTGCGCTGAATTTCATCTCCAACGCTCCCAACAGCGACATCTCAAACCAATACAACGCGCGGATCGACTTCAACGTCACCGAGCGCCACCGCCTCTTCGGCCGGTTTTCTGTGGTGAAAAACAGTGGTGCCATGCCCGACACTTACGGCAACATTGCAAGCATCGGCTGGGACCAGAAGACGAACACTATCAATGGCGTCCTCGATCACTCCTGGACCGTAAGCACCAGTTTTCTGGTCAACCTGCGCTACGGCTTCACGCGGCAGGCCGACGACCGGGTTGGCTACAGCCTCGGCATCGACATTACTCAGTACGGCTGGCCGCCGTCCTTCAGCGCAGCGCGCCAGGAGGCGCTGCTTCCGGAGATCCGGGTGACTAACCACCTTGGGCTCAGCCGTGGAACACTTTTCAAGCGGTCGGGTCAGACCCACGCCGCGGTAGCCAACATATCGAAGATCGCTGGCCGTCAGTACCTGAAGTTCGGGGGCGAGTTCCGCGCCTATCAGCAACACTGGAGGGACAACGGCAACGCTTCCGGCAACTTCAACTTCAACACGGGATTCACGCGTGGCCCAAACGCGCTCACCGGCGGCGGCGGTAATGAGTTTGCCAGTTTTCTGCTCGGCTACATGTCCTCGGGATCGCTTGCCAACATCGGTTCCATCTCCTCCAATTCGCCGTACTATGCGTTGTACATTCAGGACGACATCCGCGTGAATCAGAGCCTGACACTCAACCTGGGCCTGCGCTGGGAGGTAGAGTTATCCCGCAACGAACGCTATGACCGGCTGAGTTACTTCGACCCGAATGCCGAATCACCTTTGGCAGCAATGGCCGCTGTCCCGGGGCTGCGCGGCGGGCTCGGTTTTCTGAGCGACAGCGTGCCGCGACAGCAGGAGACGAACTGGAATAACTTCGGGCCGCGGTTCGGTTTTTCCTGGCAAGCGGCGCCACGGACTGTGCTGCGCGGTGGCTACGGAATCACGTTCCTGCCGATCCAGACCCGCTACAACGGCACTCTGAATACCGGCTTTTCCGCCACGACGTCCGTGACCACGTCGATTGATGGCGGACGCACTCCTTCAGCCGTCCTCAACAATCCTTTCCCACAAGGCTTCAATGTTGCCGGCGGCGCATCCGAAGGTCTCCTCAGCAGCCTGGGCCAAAGTTTCAGCGTGCTGTTGCGTGACGAAGAGCAGACCGGCTATTCGCAGCAGTGGAGCTTCAATATCCAGCGGGAAGTGAACACGGACCTGCTGGTGGATCTTGCCTATTCCGGCAGTAAAGGGACACAATTGCCCATGCGGCTTGCGTTGAATGCGCTGCCGTCGGAGCTGTTGGCTCAGGGGACGCGCTTGCTGGACCCGGTGCCCAACCCCTTCGCCCGGTTCATTTCCACCGGACCACTTGCCGCCGCTACCGTTACGCGTCGGCAGTTATTGCTGCCATATCCCCACTTCCAGGGGATCACTTCCAACACCTCGCAGATGGCTTCCTCGACGTATCACTCGATGCAGGTGAGAGTTAACAAACGCTTCAGTCAGGGATTCAGCGTTCTGGGAGCCTACACCTTCGGCAAGCTCATCTCAGACTTCGGAGGCTGGAACACGAACTTCCTCGATGCCGTGCCTCTCTATCAGGACGTCTATAACCGCCGTCTGGACAAGTCCATCGACCCGCAGGATATCTCTCAGCGTCTGGTCATCAGCTATGTGTGGGAGCTGCCGCTCGGACGCGGCAAGCATTTTCTCGCCGGCATTCCGCGGGGGCTGGATCTCGTGATCGGTGGATGGCAGATCAACGGCATTACGACCTTGGCCAGCGGACAGCCGCTCGTCCTGACGAACACCATCGCAACCACTTCCGGTGCTACGCGGCCGCATAACAAAGGGTCCAGTGCCCGGCGCACCGGCTCCAACTCGGACCTGATCGGAGAATGGTTCAACAAATCTGTGTTCTCGGCACCGGGTCCCTTTGAGTTCGGCTCGGCTCCCCGTACGCTTCCGGACGTCCGTGGTGACGGAGCAAACAACTTCGATATCTCATTCTTCAAAAACTTTGTCATCACCGAGCGCATCGGTCTTCAGTTTCGCGGCGAGTTCTTCAATATCTTCAACTCGCCCCAGTTCGCTGAGCCGAATGGGGCGTTCGGCAACGCCGCTTTCGGCTCCGTCACCGCGCAGTTGAATGATCCGCGGGATGTGCAGCTGGCTCTGCGTCTGACTTTCTGAGACCGATGAGTAGCATTGCAATCCGTGCGGCGACCGCTCTGGGGCTGACGTGGCTCGCCGCCGCGCAGAACCCTGACCTCGGGCCGGACGCACCCGGTTTTAAACGCGGCTATCTGAAGGTCGATGAGGGTGTGGTTTCGTATCTGCACCGCGCCGGCACTGGTCCGGCCCTCGTTTTAATCCCTGGCAGCTTCTCGGATGCGCACCAGTGGGATGAGATGATCCCTGACCTGCCCGTCTCATGGCGGCTGGTGCTAGTGGACCTCCGCGGTCACGGTCACAGTTGGCCTCCGCCCGGCAACGGATCGATCGAGCAGTTCGGCCGCGACGTGGCCGCGGTTGCGGACCAGGTCGGCATCCGCAGATTCTACGCGGGTGGGCACAGCATCGGCGGCATGGTCGCCCTCGAGCTCGGCCGGGCTTTCCCGGATCGTATCCAGGGCATCGTTTCCATGGAAGGCTGGACGCATCATCAGGTCATCCCGGAGGCGTTCAGCGGTGCAGTCAGCAGCACGCTGTCAGCAGAACAGGAAAACCGCCGCCTGGCGGACCGCCGCCGCGTCACGGGCGGCTGGACCGACGAGCAGCGCCGCAGTTTCGCTCAGATATACAAGCGATGGGACGGATCGGAGTTTCTGCGCAACACCCCGCTGCCCGTACTCGAAATCTACGGCGACCGCGGCAAGCCGCGTCCGCCGTTGACGGCTCTGCGGATTCCGGGGCGTCGCAACATCGAAGTGCAATGGCTGGCCGGGGCATCGCACAACATGACGATCGAGTGGCCGCACGAAGTGGCGGGCCTGATCGTACGCTTCATTGCGGCGTTCGATTCCACGGCGCGGCCGTTTGACGCCGTCGTGGTGGGCGCGACACCGGGCGGTATCGCCGCCGCCATCACAGCGGCGCGGCTTGGCCGCAGCGTTGCGCTGACCGAATATCACCCTTACATCGGCGCCATGTCATCGAGCGGGCTCAGCCGTTCGGACGTTGATACACGTGAAGCGATCGGCGGCCTGTTTCGTGAGTTCACCGGGCACATCCGCCGCTATTACGTCGATAAGTACGGAGAAGGATCGGAGAACGTCAAGCTGAGCAGCGACGGCTACTACTTTGAACCTCACGTCGCTCTCCAGACGTTCGACCGCATGGTCGCGGCGGAGAAGAACATCACGGTATTTCGCAGCCATGGACTGGAGGAAGTGCACCGGTCCGGCAAGCGTGTGGTTGGCATCACGATGCGCGATCGCAACAGTGGTGCGCTTCGCGAACTTCGGGGACTTATCTTTGTCGACGGCACTTACGAGGGCGACCTTGCCGCTTATGCTGGCGTTCGCTATCGCGTAGGCCGTGAGCCTCGCACGGAGTTCAATGAACTGCATGCCGGAGTGGTGTTCCAGAATCCGCGCACGAAAGCATTCCTCGCCGGCACCACTGGCGAGGGCGATCATCGCCTTCAGGCGTACACATACCGCCTTTCGTTCTCCGATGATCCGGCGAACGGCCGCAAACTCACCGAGCCTCCCGAAGGCTACGACCGAGCGCGCTACGCCGGTTATCTCGAGGATGTGAAGGCGGGCCGGATGAACTCGCTGCGGCATGCCAACACGGTGGTGCGCGCTTTCACGATCAGTCCTGTGCCCAATCGCAAATACGACGCCAACATGTATCCGCTGGCGCTGAGCTATCCCTTCGCGGAGCTAAACGAAGGGTACGCCGACGCGGCGTGGGACCGGCGTGAGGAGATCGCGAAGATCATTCGCAACGTAACGCTCGGTCTGTTGTGGTTCATGCAGAACGATCCCGAGGTGCCGGAGCAGCAGCGCGCGCTCGCACGCCAGTACAATCTCGCTAAAGACGAGTTCACAGAGAACGGCAATTTTCCCTGGCAACTTTATGTTCGCGAGGCCCGCCGAATCATCGGCGAATACACGCTGACCGAAAACGATATCTGCCCGGCTCCTGGCAGCCAGCGGCCCCCAATCCATCCCGACAGCATAGCGGCAGGCGAGTATCCATTCGATTCGATGCCCGTTCGCCGCGTCGCCGACGCCAGCAAAACCATTCTCGAAGGCTATGTGCTCCGGCAGAAGGCACTCACCAGGCCCTATCAGGTCCCCTACCGGATCCTGCTACCGCTGGACGTCGAGTCGCTTCTTGTACCGGTCGCTGCGTCAGCGACTCACATCGCATTCTCGAGCTTGCGCATGGAGCCGGCATGGATGACTCTCGGACAGGCGGCGGGCGTCGCGGCGCACCTGGCGCTTGCGCGGAACCAGCGTCTTCGCGATCTCCGTCCTGAACTCATCCAGCGTATGCTCCTCTCCCATGGGCAGGTGCTGACTTACTTCGAGGACATGAATCCATCCAGCCCCGCGCACGCAGCCTTGCAGTACCTGGGCACGAAAGGTTTCTTTGAAGACTATCGGGCAAATCCGGATCAGCCGCTCGATCGTAAGACCCTGGAGACATGGTCCGCCCGCCTGGCCGGGTTGACGAAGACCGAGCCCGTGCCGGTAAATGGCACACCCGCTGAATGGCTGAAGGGCTTTGCTGCCAGACTAGGAGTAGCGACCGGGAAGGGACCGGGAGCCTCGCGAGGCGACTTCTGCCAGACAGTCTACCTGCTGTTAGAAAAGGCTGGTTACTGAGTTGCAACGAACCCGGAAGTTACACCGCAGAGACTTACTCCGGACAGGAGCGGCCGGAGTGGCGCAACTTGCCTCCGGATATGCTCAGACCAGGCGAGACAACATCGTCGTCATTTTGGCAGACGACCTTGGCTATGGCGATCTGAGCTGCTTCGGCGGCCGGCGCGTGCAGACTCCCAACCTCGATCGTTTGGCTCGCGAAGGCATGCGGTTCACCGATTTCCACAGTAATGGCGCGGTCTGCTCGCCCACGCGGGCGGCGCTTCTGACGGGACGATACCCGCAGCGAGCGGGGATCGAAACTGCGCTCGGAGAGAACGCGCGGGGGTTGGACCGAGGGCAGATCACGCTCGCGCGGCGTCTGCGGGATGCCGGATACTCCACCGCGCTGTTCGGCAAATGGCACCTCGGCTATAACCCGGAGAATGGTCCGCAGCACCACGGCTTCGCCGAATTCCGCGGGTTACTGCACGGCGCCCATGACTACTTTTCGCACGTCGACCAATACGGCAGGATGGACTGGTGGCACAATGACAAGCCGGTCAACGAACCCGGCTACACCACTCACCTGATCACCCGCCACGCCAGTCGCTACATCGAATCGCATAAAGACCAGCCGTTCTTTCTTTACGTGTCGCACGCCGCGATCCACTTCCCCTGGATGACACCTGACGACCAGCCGTACCGCCAGCAGGGAGTAAGGCACGAAGATCTTCGCAAACTCGGGCCGCACCAGGAGAAGGATGTCGGACCAGTTGTTTGCCGGATGATTGCATCGCTCGATGACAGCGTCGGACAGATCATGGCAGCGCTACGAAGGTCCGGTCTCGACCACCGAACGCTGGTTTTCTTTACATCCGACAATGGCGGCTACCTGCGATACCAGGGCGGCTTCGTCAACATCTCCGACAACGGGCCGCTGCGAGGACAGAAAGGCGGCTTGTACGAAGGAGGGCACCGCGTTCCCGGGATCGCGTGGTGGCCCGGGCAAATCAAAGCCGGCTCTGTCTGCCGGGAGATTGTCGCCACAATGGACCTGATGCCAACCATGCTGGCACTCGCCGGGACATCCGTCGACCCCCGCCTTGATGGCATCGACCTGCTTCCTTGCCTCCTCGAGGGGTGCTGCATGCCGGAGAGAACGTTGTTCTGGCGGACTAATCAAACCGGTGCGGTACGCAGGGGACCATGGAAACTGATTATGCCGCTCGCAGATCGGGCAAGCGCCGAACTCTTCCACCTGGAGCGGGATTCAGGAGAACATACGAACGTTGCTGTGCACCGGCCGAACGAAGTCAGCGAATTGAGGAAGGCATACGAACAGTGGGAGAACGACGTGGGAGCGCCGCCGCGCGCCGGAATGAGAAACGAGGTGTAAGTGTGTATTTCCTGGTTGTCTTGATTTTGCTTGTGGAAGCTCTTTCGGCCGCAGCCGCCGGCGGCGACCCCGCCCTGCTTGCGGACTCCGCAATCGCTGGCAAGGACCCATTCTCGTTCCCGCCGGGGCGTGGACGGCACACTGCGGTGTTTCGCGGTGTCGAGGGCAAATCAGGCTTTAACCTGCACTCGTATCTGGCGCATCATGACGGCCGTTTCTGGGCCATCTGGTCTTCGGCCGCCATGAACGAAGAAGACCCGGATCAGCAGGTGCTCTACTCGACTAGCGCTGACGGCCACTCGTGGAATGCCCCGCAGGTGCTTGCGCGCGACCCGGACGGCCCAGCCGGCCCCGCTCGCTGGATCGCCCGCGGGCTCTTCATGCACAAAGGGCGCCTGACCGCACTCGCTGCTTTCCAGGAGAGCGCCGACTACAGCAACCGGGGCAAGGACGTGGTATGGAAAAACCTTCGGCTGATGTTCTACGAGTGGGAAAGCGGAGTGTGGAAACACAAGGGAGTCTTCGCCGCCGACTGCATGAACAATTTTCCGCCGGAGCCTCTCGGGGCGCGCCTCGCCATGGTCTGCCGCGACCGCAACATGGATGTCAGCGTAGCCATTCTGGAAGACGCGAAGAAACTCTCGTGGAAACGTACGCCCATTGCAAACCAGCCGCCCTTTGACCGCATGGACGAGCCAACGTGGTACCGGGATCCCGGAGGCGTCGTACACATGATCGTGCGCGACAACAACCGGTCCAGAAAGCTGATCCGCGTGATCAGCAGCGATGGTGGCGTGACCTGGAACAAGCCCCTGCTGACGAACTACCCTGATGCCACCAGCAAGAACTTCACTGGCCGCCTCTCGAATGGCTGGTATTTTCTGATTAACAATCCGAACCCGGAGAAGCGCGATCCCATCTCCATCTCGTTCAGCCGCGACGGCTGGACGTTCGGTCACCCGCTCAACCTGCGCCAAGGCGCAACTCCGCGCCGCCTCGACGGACGCGCCAAACCCAGCGGCAGCTTTCAGTACCCACACGCGATCGAGCATGCGCGTTCGCTCTGGGTGATCTACTCGACCAATAAGGAAGATATCGAGATCTCGGAGTACCCGATCGACGGACTCGGGCTCCGCAATCCATCCGCGCTCCTCGCGGACCCGAACCTGCTCACCGCGCCGCGCGTCCTTCCCGTCATTGACGGCCGCACCAGCACGATCTATCGCGCAAAGCAGGGCGATTATCAGTTCAACCTGCACTCTTACATCACGCGATTCGAGAACAAATTCTGGGCCATCTGGTCCAGTGGGCTGGTAGATGAAGACCGTAACGGCCAGATCATCCGGTATGCCACCAGCCAGGATGGCCACAAGTGGTCCGAGTCCGGAGTGGTCGCCGCCGATCCCGATGGCGAAGCTGGTGAGGGGCGATGGATCGCGCGCGGGATCTTCGTCGCCGGCGGGAAGCTGACCGCGTTGCTCGCCTATACAGAGACCCGCAGAGAGACATCACGCGGCACTGACTTCTGGCCGAAACTGCGCCTCATGCGCTACGAATGGGACGGACGTGCCTGGAAAGATGCCGGTCTTTTTCAGAACGACTGCATGAACAATTACCCGCCCGAGCGGCTTGGTGACGCCTGGTTAATGACCTGCCGTGATAGCTACCGGAAGATGTACTACGCGCGCTCGGCAGACATGAGAAACGAAAGCTGGAAGGTAATTCCCGTTCCCCTCACCGATCCGCATGATAACCTCAGCGAGCCGAGCGGATATCTTGGTCCTGACGGCGTGGCCCACTTGCTTTTCCGCGACCAGGGCCGCTCGGGCCTGCTGCGCCACTCGGTCAGCCGTGACCTGGGAACCACGTGGTCTCCCGCAGTGCTGACGAATTACCCGGACGCGACGAGCAAGAACTTCACAGGTCGCCTTTCAAATGGCTGGTATTACCTCATCAACAACCCCGATCCACAGAGCCGCGACCCGTTGGCCATCTCATTCAGCCGGGATGGGTGGACGTTTTCACATCCGAAGATCATCCGCACGCGGCCTCCCGACCGGCGGTATGCGGGAGCAGCCAAAGGTTCGGGCAGCGCTCAGTATCCGCACGCGATGGAGCACAATGGCTCGCTGTGGGTAATCTACGCCACCAACAAGGAGGACATCGATATCACCGAATGTCCAACCGCCGGGCTGACGCCAAAGCAATGAGCAGGGCTCTCGCAGTCGCGGCTCTCCTGGCAGCGTCGACAACCGCTCAGGAGTTCGACGTGGTCGTTTACGGCGGGACTCCGGGGGGCATCGGAGCCGCAATAGCGGCGGCCCGCGGCGGCCGGAGCGTGGCGCTGGTTGAATATCGTCACCATCTCGGCGGGATGACGGCAAGTGGGCTCGGGAAAAGCGATATCGAAACGCGTGAAACGATCGGCGGTCTCTTCCGCGAATTCACGTCGCGCGTGCGCGTCGATTATGTGAAGCGGTATGGCGAGGGATCGGAGAACGTCAAACTCTCCAACGACGGCTATTACTACGAGCCCTCCGTGGCTGAACGTGTGTTCGGCGAGATGCTCGCCGATGCCAAACAAATCCGGACTTTTGCGGGCCACCGGCTGCGTGAAGCCATTCGACGTGGTCGCCGGCTGGTGGCAGCACGCTTCGAAGACCGGAAGACTGGCGCCCGAATCGAACTTCGCGCGAAGATCTTCATCGACGGAACGTACGAGGGCGATCTCGCCGCCTTCGCAGGCGCAGCGTATCGCGTAGGTCGTGAGAGCCGTGCCGAAACAGGCGAGTTGCACGCCGGAGTTGTCTATCAGGACTACGAAACGCGCGCTTTTCTCGCCGGCACAACGGGCGAAGGCGACAAGCGCCTGCAAGCCTATACCTACCGTCTCTGCCTGACTACCGATCCGCAGAACCGCCGTGTCCTCACCGAACCACCACCGGGTTATGACCGGGTAAACTATCTCGGCTATCTCGACGATTGGAAATCGGGACGAATGGGCGCGACCAGGGATGCCAAGCCCGGACGCGGCTACTACGCCCCGACGTTCGGCACCGTTGTCCGCGCGCTCTCCATGGCGGAACTGCCCAATCGCAAGCTGGACATCAACATGAATCCACGCCCTCTCGGGTTCCCATTTGCTGAAATCAATGAAGGATACGCGGACGCAGACTGGGAGCAGCGGGAAGCGATCGATGCACGAGTCCGCAATCTGACTCTGGGCCTGCTCTACTTCCTCCAGAACGATCCGGAGATCCCGGAGGAGCATCGCATGCTGGCGCGACAGTTTCATCTTGCGCGCGACGAATTTGCGGACAACGGCAACTTTCCCTGGCAGCTTTACGTCCGCGAAGCACGGCGCATCGTGGGTGAATACACCTTCAGTGAGCATGACGTGGTGCTCGCTCCCGGCAGCAATCGTGCACGCGTGCACCGCGACAGCGTGGCAGCGGCCGACTTTCCGATCGACAGCTTCCCCGTGCGGAAGCGCGAACCTTTCGCCAGCAAGGCTCTGGAAGGCTACCTCCTGATGCTCGATGAGTTCACGAAGCCTTACCAAATTCCCTATCGGATCATGGTGCCGAAGGATGTCGACGGACTTCTGGTTCCGGTGGCTGCATCCACGACTCACGTCGCGTTTTCCACCATTCGCATGGAGCCGACGTGGATGGCGTTGGGCCAGGCCGCGGGCATCGCCGCGCATCTCGCGATTGAGAGCGGACGCGAACCGCGCGCAGTGAAAATTGACATTTTGCAGCGGCGGCTGGTGAAAGACGGTCAAATCTTAACGTTTTTCCGCGACATTGATCCGGACGACCCGGCTCACGCAGCCATACAGTATTTCGGCACCAGGGGTTTCTTCGAGAACTACACAGCAAATTCGAGCGCTTCGCTCTCCAAGGAACAGGCTCGCGTCTGGGCTGGACTGGCTGGGCGAAAGCCGCCGACATGGGAAGGCAGCGGACCTCTTACTCACGGCGAACTCGCCCAGTGGCTCGGCAATCCGTTACCAACTCACGGCGGAGTCCATGTTACGCGCGGAAGGTTCTGCCGGGCGCTGTTCGAATCGGGCGATTGAGCCGCTGAATCGAGTAGGAAGTCCGCAAAGAAACTAAGTTCGGCGGCGGAAGTGTTCTTATTCGGTCGGCATTCAACCGTGTCGTGGAGAGCACTCAAGTGAACTTGAGCGATCGACACAGCAACCTCGCCAGATCCGTCACCGAGCGGCCCCAGCGGTCCAACCGCCCAACCGCCACCAGGTCGATTTCCCGGCGACGGGCGGCTTCCAGTAGTCTCTCGCGCTTGTCGCTTTGCTGTCCCGGAGCTTACCTCGCGGACTTGCAGGGCAATCGTCCAACCACGCCGCGCGGTGCGGTCGTGGCATTTATGCCCACCCTATAAGGATCGCGGTGCCGGGGGGCAATGGCGTGAAGAAAGACCCGCAGGCCCTGACCGGCTGGCTGATCTGCTTCTAAAGACGAAGAGAAATCTAGCCGGCAAGGTTCGCGGCGCGATCGCACAAATCGAAGGTGCCTCAGTTTTGCCACATGTCCAGAAGTCCGCTTGTGGGAAGTCGACGGTCCAACTCAGGTCGGATCATGGGCGACCTAGAGCGATACGCTTACGATGGTTATCGACGGGAGCGAGGCTCCTGCGCGTTGGTTTAACCAAGTCTGCGCGCACCCTACGGTGAAAGATGATAATAGCGTTTGGCATGACGACCGCACGGTCCTTGACACCAAGAATTGTAGATACCCCGATGTGGAGGAATATGTTTCCTGTAGGTTTTCAGAAAAGCTGACATTCGTGTCAGAGAAGATTCGTGTCAGAGAAGGTGACACAAACGGTGATAGCCGTTATCCTGTACGATGGGTAGGCGTTCGAGAAGCTGTTGATCTCTAC
>Ga0187893_10009814_pt1 | contig 14547 bp, 13 predicted proteins | sample MA1701074metaG_FD_139574 | JGI IMG/M metagenome (GOLD analysis project Ga0187893, IMG submission 139574) | White microbial mat communities from a basaltic lava cave in the Kipuka Kanohina Cave System on the Island of Hawaii, USA - MA170107-4 metaG ...
CGGATGTTCCCGCCGAATGCCACGGAAGGCCCCGGCGCCTGGAACCATCCGGGATCGCCTCGAGGAGTGTCTCCCATGTGTCTCCGAGCGCCGGGCGCGACCCGCCTGATCGCACTGCTGGTCTTCGCCACGATGGCCGAGGCCGCGCCGGCCGCCACGCCGGGGCCCGCGCCCGGGGCCGGCTCGACCGGCCCGCTCACGCTCGCCGCCACCACCACGAAGCCCGCCACGCCGGTGCGCCGCCGCCGCGCGCGCCGCCGCCGGCCGCTGCCGCCCGACGGCGTGTTCTCGCGCAACGCCATCCTGCTCGACCCGAGCACGGGCGAGGTGCTGTTCGAGAAGAACTCGTCGCGCTCGGTGCCCATCGCGAGCCTCACCAAGCTCATGACCTCGCTCGTCTTCCTCGAGCAGGACCCCGACCTGGACCGTGAGGTCGAGGTGACGATGACCGAGATCAGCGGCGCCGGCTCGACCCAGCTCCGTCGCAACGAGCGCGTGCCGCTCGGCGAGCTGCTGCGCATGAGCCTCATGAGCTCGGACAACTGCGCCACCCGCGTGCTGATGCGCGAGTCGGGGCTCCCGCGCGACGAGTTCATCGCCCGCATGAACCGCAAGGCGGTCGAGCTGGGGCTCACCGGCACGCGGTTCGTGGAGAGCACCGGCCTCGACGAGCGCAACGTCTCGACGGCCTCGGACGTGGCCCGCCTGCTGCACGCCGCAGCGCACGAGCCGCTGATCGCCGAGATCACCACCACGCGCTCGCACGAGTTCCGCACCGCGCGCAGCCGGCACTGGGTGGGCAACACGAACCGGCTCCTCTACGGGCGCTACGAGGTGAAGGGCGGCAAGACCGGCTTCATCCGCGAGGCCGGCTACTGCTTCGCCACCTGGGTGCGCAGCCAGGGCCGCGACCTGATCGCGGTCGTGCTCGGCGCGCCCACGAACGCGACGCGCTTCGCCGACACGGTGCGGCTGCTGCAGAAGGTGCAGCAGCCCGCGGCGACCCAGACGCAGCTCTAGCCCGAGCTATTCATGAACCGCCAGCCGAGAGAGCGGGATGTGCGCCAGTCGCAAGGAGTCCGGCCGGCCGCGACGCAGTCGTGTCGGTGGACACGTCGAGGAATCGGACGGACGGACGACGCCGCGGATGGCGCTCAGACCGCGCTCGCAGGCGGCGGGCTCATGAATAGGTCGGGCTAGGCCCCCCGGCGAGCGTGCGGAGCGCGCCCGGGCGACCCCGCCTCGCGGCCGCGGAGCGCTCGCGGCGCGGCGTCCGGCGTCCCCGGGCGGACGGCGTGGACGCGGCCCCGGGCCGCGGCTAGCCTGCCCGACCATGTGCTCGCGCACGGGGTGGGCCGCGGCGGCCGCAGGGTTCGTCGCGGGGCTCGCGGGCGGGCTCTTCGGCGTGGGCGGCGGCATCCTGCTGGTGCCGCTCCTCACCGCGTTCTTCTCGCTCACCCAGCACCAGGCGCACGGCACCTCGCTCGGCGCGATCGGCGCCACGGCGATCGCGGGGCTCGTGGTCTACGGCCTGAACGGAAACGTGGCGTGGCTCCCGGCCGCGCTGCTCGCCGTGGGCAGCCTGCCGGCCGCACGCTGGGGCGCGCAACTCGCCGTGCGCACGCGGCACGACCGGTTACGGCTCGCGTTCGCCGCGTTCCTGCTCGTGGTGGCGGCGCGCATCCTGTGGCGAGTGCCCATCGGCACGCCCGACCACGCGCTCACCGGTGTGGCCGGCGCTCTGGCCGGGCTCGCCGCCGGCGTGGGCGTGGGGCTCCTGTCCGGGTTCATGGGCGTGGGCGGCGGCATCCTCGCCGTGCCCTCGCTCACGCTGTTCTTCGGCATGCCCCAGCACCTCGCCCAGGGCACGAGCCTGGCGGTGATCCTGGTCACGGCGCCCATCGCCGCGCTGGAGCACCACCGGCACGGGAACGTGGTACCGCGGCTGCTTCCGGGGCTCGCGCTCGGCTCGATCGCCGGCGCTCCGCTCGCCGCCTACCTCGCGCAGGGCCTGCCGCAGGAGACGCTCGCGCGCGGCTTCGCGCTGTTCCTGGTGGCGAACGCCGCGCGCATGGGATGGACGTCGTTCGCCAGGCGGCGGGCGCCTTGACCGCGGCGCCCGGGGCGCACTCACCCCATCGAGGGATGGCCGGGTGTGGCGTGCCGGTGGGACGCCACCGGCCTCCCGGGCGCTCGCCGGGCCGGAGCCGGGTTGTGGACAACTCGCCTTGTACGGTGTCCCGCAACGGTTCCCGCGGGCACTTCACCGCCGGACAGCGGCCCGCGGGGGGCGCCCGACTCGCCCCCGCCCCGCCGGGTGCGGAGCGCCCCGGAGGGCCCGGAACTCACTGCCGGAAACGCACATTCCCCTTGCCCCGCCGGGGAAATTGCCGCATCTTCGACGTGTCCCGCATCCGCTCGTGCCTGCCCGGTCTCCCGGCGTGAGGTGCGTCGGTTCGGCCTCGTTGTCATGCACCGGCCCCCCTACGGGGACGCACCACGCTGCACATCCGAAAGGAGCACCAGGATGAGGCGAATCGTTACCACGCTGGCTTTGATCGCGACGTGCGCCGCGCCCGCACTTGCCGCGAACCAGGTCCGCATCAGCCAGATCTACGGCGGCGGCGGCGCCACGAGCGGCTCGCCGACCTACAACCAGGACTACGTCGAGATCTACAACAACGGCACGACCGCGGTGAACATCGGCGGCTGGGCCATCGAGTACGGCTCGGCGACCGGCAACTGGGGAAGCTCCGGGACCAACCAGTTCACGTTCCCGGGCGGCACGATCATCCAGCCCTGCCAGTACCTGCTGATCGCGCAGTCCTCGGGCACGGTCGGCCCGAGCCTGCCGGTGACGCCCGACTTCACGGGCACGCTCACGATGAGCGCCACCACGGGCAAGGTCGCGCTGTTCAACGCGCTCAACAACAACCTCGCCTGCGGCAGCGAGCTCGCGGGCACGCTCGTGGACAAGGTCTCCTACGGCACCGGCAACTGCCCCGAGAACACGAACGTCGGCACGCTCTCGAACGGCTCGGGCGCGGTGCGCAACAACGCTGGCGCGGACGACACGGACCACAACCTGAACGACTTCACGATCGTCGTGAACCCCGTGCCGCGGAACAGCTCGTCGTTCAACCCGGCCTGCCTCGTGACGCCGACGCGCTCGAGCACGTGGGGGGCCGTGAAGAGCATCTACCGCTGATCGCCTGATCTTCGCTCGCGTCGAGACCCCGCGTCCGCAGCCGGACGCGGGGTCTCGCGTCTTCGGGGCCGTCCCGTGCCGCGAGCGGCACGGCCGGGCCGGCACGTTGCGCCGGCTCGCCCAGCCCGCGTCGCGCGCTGCCCCAGCAGCCCGCCCCGACATTGCGGTGTGCACGCGCGCCCGCAGGCGGGCGCCGGGGGCGACCGGGCGCGACCGAGCGACGCCGCAGCGGCTTGCCGCGCGACCCCCGCGCCGTTCGCGGGCGCGGACCGGGTGGGCTCCGCCAAGCCCGGTCGTCGCAGCCGCTTCGGGCCGCGGACCGGCGCGGCCGCGACGGCCGCGGCTCCCGGCAGCGCACTTGCATCACCTGGGGATCGGGCCCCGCGCTCCCGGGCCCGCGCGCACGCTCCTCGCACCGGACCCGGACCGCCCCGGAGGGCCCATGGCCCGTCCGTCCCGCACCCGCTCGACGCAGGCCCGCCGCACGCTTCGCGCCACGTCGGCGCTCGAGGCGCCGTCGCTGCACGCGCCCGAGGTCCCCGCGCCGGGCGTGAGCGCGCCGCACATCGGCTCGCTGCCCACCGAGGTCGCGCGCCGGGCGCAGCGCGAGATGGACCGGCTGCGGAAGCTCCCCGCCGGCTCGCCCGAGGCGGCGCAGGTGCGCGCCTACCTCCAGTGGCTGTGGAACACGCCGTGGACCGCATTGGCGGGCGAGGACGCCGACCTCCGCCACGTGCAGGCCGAGCTGGAGCAGGGCCACCTCGGGCTCGGCAAGGCCAAGCAGCGCATCCTCGAATACCTCGCGGTGCGGCGCTTGAAGCGTGACCTGCCCGGACCCGCGCTGTGCATCGTGGGCCCGCACGGCACCGGCAAGACCTCGCTCGGCTCCGAGGTGGCGCGCGCGCTCCGCCGGCCGTTCGCGCGCGTCAACGTCTCGGGCACCTCGGACGCCGCCGAGCTCGCGGGCGAGCCGCGCGCGCTGCCCGGCGCCCAGCCCGGCAAGGTGCTGCGCGCCGTTCGCGCCGCGGGCGTGCGGAACCCCGTGCTTCTGATCGACGGCGTGGACCGGCTCGTGGGCGAGGGCGGCCACGGGGTCGCCGAGGTGCTGCTCGAGCTGCTCGACCCCGACAGCGCCGCGCAGTTCGCCGACCACTACCTCGGGCTCCCCATCGACCTCTCGCACGCCGTGGTGATCATGTGCGCGAACCAGCTCGACCTCGTGCCCGATGCGCTCCAGGAGCGCATCGAGGTCATCGAGGTGCCGGGCTACTCCGAGGACGAGAAGCTCGAGATCGCGCGCCGCTTCCTGGTGCCGCGGCAGCTCGCCGAGCACGGTCTCACCGGGCGCGACCTGGTGCTCGCCGACGACACCGTGCGCGCGATCGTGCGTCACTACACGCTCGAGGCCGGCGTGCGCGCGCTGTCGCGCCAGATCGCGACGCTCTGCCGCCGCGTGGCGCGCGCCCGCGCCACGGGCGACCCCGGGCGGCACGCGGTGCGACCGGAGCAGCTCGAGGAGTACCTCGGCCACCGTGTCTACCAGCCCGAGATGGCGGGCAAGCAGGACGAGGTCGGCGTGGCCATGGGGCTGGCGTGGACCGCGGCCGGCGGCGAGGTGCTCGTGGTCGAGGCCATCAAGATGCCCGGCGCGGGGCGCGTCGTGCTGACGGGCCAGCTCGGCGACGTGATGAAGGAGTCGGTACAGGCGGCGCACTCGTACGTGCGCTCGCGGGCGCGCGCGCTGGACATCCCGGCGGACGCGTTCGGCCGCTTCGACATCCACGTCCACTTTCCCATGGCGGGCGTGCCCAAGGACGGCCCCTCGGCCGGCATCACGGTGGGGCTCGTGATCGCGTCCGTGCTCTCCGACCGGCCCATCCACCACGACCTGTCCATGACCGGCGAGGTGAGCCTGCGCGGCAAGGTGCTGCCCGTGGGCGGGATGCGCGAGAAGGCGCTCGCCGCCTACCGCGCCGGCTTCCGCGCGCTCGTCTTCCCCGCCGGGAACCTGAAGGACGTGGACGACATCCCGCTCGACGTGCGCGACCGGCTCGAGTTGATCGCGGTCGAGACCATGGACGAGGTGTTCGCGTGCGCGCTCTCGCGCGTCATCCTGCCCCAGAACATGAACGGCGAGTTCGTGATCGAGGATCTGGTGGCTGAGGAAGGCGGCGTGGACGAAGGCGAAAGCGAGGACGTGGGCGGGGTCGAGGACGAGGACGAGTAGCGCCGCGTGTCGCGAAGGCCCGTCGCGGCCGCGCGCGGGCCGCCGGGCTTCAGCGGTAGATCCCCTTCACCCGCCCCCAGGTGGTCGCCCGCGCCGACGTCGCGGCGTCGAGGCAGACCTGGTAGACGATCGAACGGTCGCGGGTCGCGAGCTTCGACCAGGTCTGGCCGAGGTCGTCGGAGTGGACGTAGTCGTGCGTCCCGGTCGTCGCCGCATGGCAGGGCGGGAACGCGGCCAGGATCGAGATGGTGACGTTCGAGGTCGCGCGCAGCGTCACCGCGTAGCGGGTGCCGGCCACGAGCACGAGGTTCGCGGCGGCGAAGTCGGCCGTGTAGAGCACGCCCGCCGTGTAGGGCGCCCCCGGCACCGGCGCCGAGGCGAGCACGGTGGCCGTGGGCAGACCGTTCGCGGTCGGTCGGATCTCGGCGACCGCGGTGATCGCGCCGCTCGTCTGGAGCCCCAGCTTCACCGCCGCGAGCGCGCCGGTGAACGAGGGCGCGAACGTCTGGCCCGGCTGGAAGCCGCCGACGCCGAAGCCCGCCGCGACCTGTCCCGGCCCCCACGCCGCGGGCACGCAGCCCGCCGCGGCACAGCTCGCGAGGTCCGCCGGCGCGGGCGTCACCGCGCGGGCGCCACCCGCGCAGAGCGCGAGGCACGCGAAGAGGCGGAGGGAGCGTCCGGGGTGTCGGGCGCGCATGCGTGGGCTCTCGGCGTGGCGTGGGGCGGCGCGCGGCCGGGGCATCGCCCCGGCCGGTCACCGTCGCCGACGAGGATAGCGGTCCGGGCGGGCTCCGGACAGGGGCTCCTGCGCTACCCCCCGCTCCCCTCCTCCACGTCCTCGTCGCGCACGCGGCCGCCGCGCTCGAGCGCGGCGAGGTAGCCGGCGATCACCTCGCGTGCCTCCTCGGCCTCCTCGGGCGGGACGAGCAGCTCGCCCCAGGCGCTCGTGCCCCAGTCGCGGCGCACGGCGCCGTACGCGGGGAGCGTGGCGCTCCGGAGGTGCACGCGCAGGCCGTGGTTCTCGAGCACGCCGGCCAGGAGCGCGCCGGAGGCGGCGTCCGGCACGCGGTGCACCACCACCGGGACGCCCGGCCTCGGAGGTGGCTCGTCCGCGAGCACCACCCGGCAGGCGGGGCAGGCCACGATCCCGGCGCCGTAGCGCTCGCCGCACTCGGGGCACCAGCCCCCACCGGCTTCCACGGCGTCAGGCCCGCGCGCCGGCGCCCGCGTGCTGCGCGATCCGGCGGCCGGCCTCGGCCACGTCCTCGGCGCGAGTGGCCATGGAGAGCCGCACCCAGTCGCCGAACTCGGGCCCGAACGCCGTGCCCGGGAGCACCGCGACGCCGAAGCCGAGCCACTCGTCCACGAGCGCCCACAGGTCGCGCCCGTTCCGCGCGCCGGCCACGTTCGCGAACGCGTAGAACGCGCCCTTCGGCACCGGCGCCTGCACCGCCGCCGAGCCGGCCAGGCCCTCGAGCAGGAGCCTCCGCCGCCGGTCGTAGGCCTCGCGCATCTCGGCCACGCACGCCTGCGGCCCGGCCACCGCGGCGCGCGCCGCGAGCTGCACCGCGGGGAACACGCCGTGCGTCGTGTAGAAGGCGAGCAGCGGCCCCATGAGCGCGCGCAACGCCGGCGGCGAGACCACGTAGCCCATGCGCCAGCCGGTCATGGCGTAGCTCTTGGAGAACGTGAACACCGACAGCGCGCGCTCGGCCATCCCGGGGAGCGAGGCGATCGAGACGTGCTGCACGCCGTCGTAGGTGAGGTGCTCGTACGCCTCGTCCGAGAGCACCCACAGGTCGCGCTCCACGGCCACCTCGGCCAGCGCCGCCTGGTGCTCGCGCGAGAGCACCGCGCCGGTCGGGTTGTTGGGCGTGTTGAGGTAGATGCCGCGCGTCTCCGGCGTGATCGCGGCGCGCAGGCGCGCCGCGAACTCGGCCGGCGTCCAGCGGCCGGCGAGCAACTCCAGATACACGGGCAGCGTGCGGTAGCGGGCGCCGTCGGCAAAGCCCACGAGCTTGGGGATCGCCATCCAGTGCGGCGAGAGCACGAGCAGCTCGTCGCCCGGCGAGAGCAGGCACTGCATGGCGAGGCAGAGCGCGTGCGTGCCGCCCGCGGTGATGACGATGTCGTCCACGTGGGCACGGATGCCGTTCTCGCGCGCGAGCTTCTCGACCAGCACCTCGCGCAGCGGCGTCTCGCCGCGCTGGTCGGGGTAGTGCGTGGCGCCGTCGCGCGCCGCCTTCGCCAACGCCTCGACGATGTGCGGCGGCGTGTCGAAGTCGGGCTCGCCGCGCTCCAGGTGCAGCACGCGCTCGCCCGCCTGCTCGCGGGCGCGGGCCGCGGCCATGACGCGGCCCAGCTCGGAGGTCATGCGCAGGACGGCTCGATCGGCGATGAGGCGGGGCATGCGGGGTCTCCTCGGGCGGGGGTCCGGCCCGCGGCCGGGCGGCGTCGTGTGCCGCCCACTGTAGGCCGATTCCCCGCCGCGCGCAGCCGGCCATGCGGGTCGCACGCGCCTCGCTTCTCGCAACGCTCGGCCGGGCACGGGCATTGCCAAGCCGGCGGGGACCTTCGTTCGCGAACACCGGCATCGGGGGACGGCACCATGGCCAGGATCCAGCTCCGAGACGTCTGCGACCACCTGTCGTCCGCCCGCGATGTGGACGGCATCATCGACGCGCTGCTCGCCTATCTCCGCGCGTTCCAAGCGGATTGGCACCCGACGCTGGCCCAGGTGGACAGCCGGCACGACGCCATCACGCGCATCTGGCAGCGCGAGCGCGGGCGGCTCGACCGCCGCGACGTGGTGATCCCGGTGGATCACCTGCCGGCGCGGCTCGTGCGAAAGTTCTTCCGCCCCAGTGCATTCTTCAACGTGGTCGAGCGGCGTTCGCTGCTCTCGCGCGTGTTCCGGGCGACGCCGGTGTACGAGCCCGACCGCTTCGAGGCCACCCAGGTGCAGGCGCTGGCCGCCCCGGTCGCCTGGCACTCGTGCATCGTGCTGCCGCTCGCCGACCAGGACGACCTGCTGGCGCTCGTGACCCTGGTGTCGCCGCGCCGGAACGCGTTCTCCGCCGCCGCGGTGGAGCAGGTGCTCGCGATCCGCACCATGGCCGCGGTGGCGCTCGCGCGCCGGCTGCACGCCTCCGGCCGCCAGACGCCCGAGGCGCGGCTCGCCGAGGAGCACTCGCGCCGCACGCAGGGCGTGTTCCAGGAGCGCGTGCGCCAGCTCGAGATCGAGGTCGGCGCGTTGCAGCAGGACAACCGCCTCAAGGCCGAGCGCCTCGAGCTCGTGACGCGGCAGGCCGAGCAGGTCGAGCAGCGCGCGGTCGTCGAGCGCGCCGAGCTGGACCAGCTGCGCCAGCACCGGCGCGCGCACGAGGAGCAGGAGCGGGTGGCCGCGCAGCACCTGCACGACGCCTACTCCCAGCTCGCGCTCGTGCAGCAGCGCCTGAACGACGCGCACGAGACCATGGAGTTCCTGCGCGAAGTGTTCGAGGCCATGGCCGGCGAGCACGACGACGCCGTGCTGTCGCGCACGCTGGTGCAGCGTTTCTGCGACGCGTTCGCGGTGGACCGCGCGAGCCTCATGCGCGTGGACGACCAGTCGCTGCGGATCGCGGCGCAGCGCGGCATGGACCCGAACGTGGCCGGCAGCGTGCGGCAGCCGCTCGGCGAGGGTGTGGCCGGCTGGGTGGCGAGCCACCGGAAGCCCGTGCTCGTGCGCCGGCAGGGCGACGCCACGCCGGTGCGAGCGACCGGCGTGGACAGCTACAACTCGGACTCATTCGTGTCGGTGCCGCTCGTCCACCGGAACCGGCTGCTCGGCGTGCTCAACCTGAGCAACAAGCGGAACGGGTTGCCGTTCGACGAGACCGACCTCGACCGCGCCATGATGGCGAGCGCCGTGCTGTCGCTGGCCATGAGCCAGCGCGAGGCAACGAACGGCGGGCACGAGGGCGGCACGGCCACGCTCGAGGACGACCCGCCCCTGACCGGGCGCGGTTGAGCCGCCGCTACCGCCCCCGCAGGGCCGAGGCGTCCCCGGCCAAGCGCTCGCGCAGCTCGGCGAGCGCCTGGCGGTGCGAGGCGAACGCGAGGTCGTCCGGGAGGTCGGCCAGCGGGAACCAGCCCAGCTCGATCGCGTCGTCCCCCGCGCGCTCCTCGCCGCCGGTGGCCGCGCCGGTATAGAGGATGAGCACCGCGCGCACGCGCGGGTCGTCGAAGCCGGCGTAGACGCCGAAGAGCCCGGTGAGCTGCGCGATGACGCCCGTCTCCTCCTGGAGCTCGCGGAGCGCGGTCTGCTCCGGCCGCTCGCCGGCCTCCATGAAGCCCGCCGGCAGGCACCACGCGCCCGCGCGCGGCTCCCAGCGCCGGCGGACGAGCAGCACCCGCGACGACTCCGCCAGGATCACGCCCGCCGCCGGCACCGGGTTCCGGTACCAGACGTAGCCGCAGGCGGGGCAGACCGGGCGAAGCGTGCCGTGGTCGTCCGCCTGCGCGAACGGCGTGGCGCAACGCGGGCAGAAGCTGGGCGTGAAGGGCATGAAGCGTGATTGTAGACGACGCCGCGCGGGCCGGCATCGCCCCGGCCCGGGAGTCGCTCCCGGGGTGCCGCGCACGCGAACGCCGGTCCGATGTGCCGATCGGACCGGCGTCCCACCTCTCTCTCACTCACCGACGCGTCGTGGGGGCGTCGCGCTGCACCATCACGATCCTGTTTCGCCCCATGCTGGCACCTTGCGGTGCGACCGGATGGAACGACGCCCCCCCGAGGCGGCGGCCGGGTGCGGGCGCCGCGGCGCGTGCGCGCCGCGGGGCCGCCGCTCGGGACGCTGCCCCGCTACTTCCTGTTCAACTCCCGGCGCAGCTCCTCCAGCTCACGGCGGAGCTGCCGCAGTTCCTCGCGCAGGGCGTCGATCGTGCCGTCGTCCTGCCCCTGCCAGCGATACACCCGCGGGGCCCGCCCGGGTTCCGGAATTCGCATGTCGAGCCCCCGCCGGGAGCCGTCCGGGGCGAGCATCGAGCGCGAGCGCGACGGCAGGTCCACCTCGATCGTGCGCCGCGAACCCTTGCGCTGCACGACGATGTCCGTTCTGCCCTCGCGCTGCCGCAGCTCGCGGGTGAGCTGGTCGGTGTCGCCCACGTCCCGCTCGCCCACCTTCAGGATCACGTCGCCGGCGCGGAGGCCGGCCTTCTGCGCCGGCGTGTCCTCCATCACCTGCAGCACGAGCACGCCGCGGTCCCCGCTCACGCCGAGCGCCTGGGCCAGGTCGCTCGTGAGCTTCTCGACGCGCACGCCGAGGCGGCCGCGGCCCGAAAAGACGAACGCGCCCGAGCCGTCGCCGTGCAGCCAGTTGAAGTCGCCGAAGCCCTCCAGCTCCTTGAGCCCCTTCAGCTCGCCCTTCTCGAGCCGCTCCTTGATCTCGTCCTCGGACAGCTCCCGCCCGTCGAGGATCATGCGCCGGGTGGTCTCCCGGTCGGCGTCGCGGCTCCGTCGCTCCGAGCGCTCGGGCTCGGGGGTGCGCGGCGCGCGCGGCGCAGCGGGCGCCCGCGGTGCACGTGGCGACGGCGGGACCGGGACGTCGGAAGAGTCCTGCTCGCTCGCCGGCACCTCGCCGACCTCCACGTCGAGCGTGCGCCGCGCGCCGTTCCGCCAGATCTCCACCGGGACGGTGTCGCCCGGACGGCTCTCGCGCACGACCGAGCGCAGATCGCCCGGATCGGTCACGCTGCGGCCGTCGTAGCGCAGGATCACGTCGCCCTTGCGGAGGCCGGCGCGCTCGGCGGGGCTCCCCTCGAAGACGCGGTTCACGAGCAGGCCGTCGCGGGTCAGGTCGAGGCCGCGTCGCAGGTCCTCGTCCGTGGGCTGGGTCGTGACACCGAGCCAGCCTTGCGCGGCGGCGGTCACGGGGAGGGCCGCGACCGCAGCGAGCGCCGCGACCAGCAGCCAGGTGGACTTCAGGGAACGCATTTGTCTCCTCCTCGGGGCTGGCCCGGGTGGTGCCGGAGCAGCCGCGGCTTGCGGCGCGCGGATGCCCCGACTAGCGTGACGGGTCTGGACGGGAGCGCTTTGCGTCGGGGGGATAGACACTCCGATCGCCCGATAGGTTCTGTCGCCGCGCCGCCCGAAACGCCGAACGACGCTGATCCCCCTCCCGGCAGGGCACCCCGCGCATGAAGGTCAGGGACGTGTTAACCCTCGACGTCGAGGACGTGGCCCTCGGCGGCAAGGCGCTCGCCCGCGTGGACGGCCGGGTGGTGTTCGTGGACCGCGGGCTCCCCGGCGACCGCGTGCGCGCGCGCGTCTCGAAGCTCGACCGCCGCTTCGCCGAGGCCCGGCTGTTGGCGCTCGAGCACCCCTCGCCCGAGCGCATCCCCGCGCGTTGCGTGCACGCCGAGCGCTGCGGCGGCTGCCGGCTCCAGGAGCTGCCCTACCCGCTCCAGGCGGCGCTCAAGGAGCGCCAGGTGCGCGAGGCCCTCGCCCACCTGGGCGGCTTCACCGACCCGCCCGTGCGGCCGATCGTGCCGGCGCCCGAGCCGTGGCACTACCGGAACAAGATGGAGTTCTCGTTCATGCCGGAGCCCGCCGACGACGGCTCGGAGCGGCCCGTGCTCGGGCTCCACGAGCACGGCACGTTCGACCGCGTGTTCGAGCTCACCGAGTGCTGGCTCCCCTCGCCGCTCACGGTGGGGATCGTGCGCTTCACGCAGGCGTTCGCCCGCGAGCACGGCTGGCGCGCCTACCACCCCTCGCGCCACGACGGCGTGGCGCGCTTCCTCATGGTGCGCCACCTGCCGCACACGGCGAGCTGCGCCGTGCACCTGCTCGCGGCCTCGGACGCGCTTCCCGGGCTCGAGCGCTGGGCGCGCGGCGTGGCGGCGCTCTCGAGCGAGGTGCGCACCGTGACGCTGGGCCTCCACCGCGGCCGCTCGAACGTGGCGTTCGCCGAGGAGGAGCGCGTGCTCGTGGGCGACGGCGTCATCGTGGAGCGGCTGCTCGGGCTCGACTTCGAGGTGGTGGGGAATGCTTTTCTTCAAACCAACAGCGCGCAGGCCGCGCGACTCTACGAGGGCGCGCTGGCCGCGGCGCGCCTGCGCGGCGACGAGCGGGTGCTGGACCTCTACTGCGGGACCGGCACGCTGACGCTGCTGTTCGCGCGCGCGGCGGCCGGGGCAGTGGGCGTGGAGAGCGTGCCCGAGGCGGTCGAGCGCTCGCGCCGGAACGCGGTCCGGAACGGCCTTGCGAACGCGCGCTTCGAGCTGGGCGAGGCGCGCGCGGTGCTGCGCGAGTGGGCGCGCGGGGAGCGGCCCGGGGCGCCACGGCCGGACGTCGTGGTGGTGGACCCGCCGCGGGCCGGCCTCCACCCGCGCGTGGTGGCGAGGGTCGCGGAGCTCACCCCCGCGCGGGTCGTCTACGTCTCGTGCAACCCGGCCACGCTCGCGCGCGACCTCAAGGACTTCGCCGCGCTCGGCCTCGGCGCCGTCGAAGTGACGCCCTACGACATGTTCCCGCACACGCCGCACATCGAGTGCGTGGCGCGGCTCGAGCCCGTGGCCTGACCCGCGCCGGCGACGCGCCGGGGGCCGCGGGCATCGGAGTCGGCGAGGCTCAAGCGGGCAGCGGGGCATCCCTTCGTCGCCGGCTCAGGATGCCGGCCGAGACGAGCGCGATCACCAGCGCCACCGGGAGCGGCTCCATGAACGTGATCGCGGTGTTGAACAGCGGGTTCCGGTACATCTCGGCGAACTTCTGCATCTCGGCCGCCTTGGCCGCGATCTGCGCCTCGCTCTCGCCGCTGCGGCGGGCCTTCTGGATCTCGCGCGCCATGTACTTCTCGATGTAGTCGCTCTTCGTGCCGAAGTACAGCGCCTCCCACGTCGCCACGTAGCAGCTCGAGGCCACGAGCGCGATGAGCGCGCCGACGCCCAGCGCCTTCAGGAACCCGATGCGCCCGCCCGCCACGCGGTCGCGATACCTGCGCACGCCGAAGTAGATGAGCAGGAACGCCAGCACCATGCTCGTGTAGCCGAGGAGCATGCCGCCCTCGTTCCCGATGGCGTCGTGGAACGGCATGGCGGCCAGCATCGTGCCGGCGAGGATGCCGCCGGCGATGAGCCCGAAGGTGAGGACGATCTTCCGCATGGTCGTGGCTCCTTGAGGGTGGAGGGACGAGGGACGGGGGACGCCGACATCCTGTGCGCTCCCGCTCTGCTTCCGCGTCACCCGAACGGGTGATTCTCGCGCCGGGAACGTGGAACTCACCCGTTCAGGGGATGAGTCCGGCCTCCTTGGCGAGCTGGACCGCCTGCGTGCGGCGCCGCGCCGAGAGCTTGCTGAAAAGCCTCGCCGCGTGCGTCTTCACCGTGTTCTCGCTCACGAACAGCCGCTCGGCGATCTCCCGGTTGCTCAGGCCCGCCGCCATGGCTTCCAGGATCTCCAGCTCGCGCGGCGTGATCCCCAACGCCTCGACCCGGGCCTGGTCGCGGACGAACGGCTCGCCCCGCGCGACCGGGACCTCGACCCGCACCGCCACCTCGCGCGTGACCACCCGCTCGCGAGTCAGCTTCTGGCCGAGCCAGATCCCGACCACCGCGAACACCAGCGCGACGATGCCGCCATAGATCTCGAGCGAGTGCTCGAGCACGAGGTAGCGGTATTCGACCAGCTTGAGCAGCGCGATCAGCACGCCGCCGAGGAGGCCATGGAGGAGGACGGTCTTCTTCACGCGGGAGCGACTCCCTGGGGAGTGGGCGCGGGCCGGCGGCCCACCGCCGGCTCGTGGAGCGTCGAGGCTATCCCGTCGCCGGGCCGGGCGGCGAGCGAGGTCCGCGACCTCCGTCCTCACGCCGCCGACACGCTCCCCGGGTTCGGCGTACCGCTCGGCGGCCGCTCCGGCTAGACTCATGTCCGCGGCCGTCGGCCGCGCCCACCCGGGACCAGATGGGGACCCCATGCGCAAGCTCCCGCTCCTGCTCGCCGCCCTCGCCCTGCCCGCGCTCCTCGTGAGCGACCGCCTCCCGGACCGCCGCGCGGACGCGCCCACGCCGCCGAGCGGCATGGCCAGTTACCTGGCCGGCAGGCCGAAGGAGGCACCCGGGCCCTCGC
>Ga0187893_10009815_pt1 | contig 14546 bp, 10 predicted proteins | sample MA1701074metaG_FD_139574 | JGI IMG/M metagenome (GOLD analysis project Ga0187893, IMG submission 139574) | White microbial mat communities from a basaltic lava cave in the Kipuka Kanohina Cave System on the Island of Hawaii, USA - MA170107-4 metaG ...
ACACTGACCGCAAACGGCCGCACGCAGAACAAAACTCTCGTCACCGTCATCTCCAACTCGCGCTGGAAAGACCCGCAAGGGAAGGTCAGCGAGAAGGCGACCGCCATTAGCTGGACCCTCTGGGGAAAGGTCGCAGTCAACGCAAGCTGGTATCTGGATGTCGGCAGCAAAGTTGCCGTTGTCGGAACGCTGGAAGGGAACCGCTATACCGGCAAGGACGGTGAGGAAGTATTCGGATTCAACTTCACCGCCCGATCCGTTGAATACCTGGAGTCCAAGGGCGATGCGGAAGCGCGGCGAAATCGGCGTGCCAACTCGGCAAGCGAACTCGAGCCGAAGCCAACACGATCGGCGGGCCGCAAGACCTCTCGATCCCCCGCATCGGCGAAGGAGGCGTGAAACCATGGGCCGCGATTTTCTGGATACAGGCAATTTCACCCCGAAAGAGCGCGCAATCCTGAAGCGTGCCGCGAGAATTTTGGAGGTGAGGGTAAGGGCAGAAGCTGTCGCCCTGAACTCGCCTTCGGCCGTCCGGGACTGGCTGCGGCTTCAATTCTCCGGACTCGAGCGGGAAGTCTTTGGCGTGCTCTTCCTGGATGCGCAGAATCGTCTGATCGACTTCGAGGCGCTGTTCACCGGCACGCTGACCCAGACCTCGGTCTATCCGCGGGAAGTGGTCAAGGCAGCTCTCGCTCGCAACGCCGCGGGGGTCATGTTCGTGCATAACCACCCGTCCGGTTGCGCCGAGCCCAGTCACGCAGACGAGACCCTGACCCAGGCACTCAAGCAAGCGCTGGCACTTGTCGATGTTCGCGTGCTGGATCACTTCGTTGTCGGCGGATCGGCGGTGCTTTCGTTCGCGGAACGTGGACTGATCTGACGTTGCACGAGGGAGCGGCGACGCCGCTCCCTCTGGTTTAGAGCGACGGTAAAAACCTCTCTCGGGGGACTCGCCTTGCGAGACCCCCGCCGTATGGCATCCCCCGGTAAACGGACCCGTCGCAAGCGACGCGTCCAGCCAGAGGTTACTCAGCGTCCTGTCCCCTGGGCAGCCGATGACTGGAGGCGGTGCCCTCAAGAAAGTCCACAGCCTGACCTCGCTGCTGCGACCAAGCAGCCCAGCCGAGCTTCTTGCCCGAGTCACACGAGAAAAATATCGATGCCTCGTATTGATTGAATATTTTTCTAAAACTGGCCCACCGGCGGGAACCCTTCGATAGACACTACCTGCTGACAGAAGCGAGTCTTCGGCGCCGCGAACAAAAATGCTTGAAACGGTATTGAGGGCAGGATAGACTGGCGTCAGACAAATATCACACTCCGATATTTATAAACGGCATGGATGCAAGACCCTCGGTCCGCCAACAGATCGCCGCCTGGGCCACGCCCGAGCGGAAAGGTCAGTTCGCCGCGTTGGCTGCGAGCCGTGGCCTATCGGAATCCAAGCTCTTGGGGCTGCTCATCGATTCGGTTTTGGAGCGCAATCCAGTGGACGAAGCCGGTGACGATCGCCACAGCGAAGCGGAGGAGGTGGATCGCATCACCCTGCGGCTGCGTCCCGGCGATGGGAAGTGGCTTCGACTGCGGGCGCAGCGGCGTGGCATGAAATACACCACCTATGGCGCAGCCCTCATTCGTGCCCACGTGCGTGCGAATCCTCCGATGCCGATCGAGGAACTGGCGCGGATCGAGCGCAGCTTGGCCGACGTCAGCGCCTTGGAGCGCCGGCTCAGTCAGATCGCCCGAGGGATGCGTGACGAGCATGGCGTCGATCCTGGGCTACGCGAGGAACTCGCGGCCGTTCTCCGGGCCGTGAATGAAGTGCGGCAGGCCGTGCGTGAAGTGGTCAAGGTTAACCGGATCAGTTGGGAGTCGGCCGATGCCCAAGCGAGTTAACCTGCCCAGCAGTGGGCGCTTGGCCGAACTGGATCTGGTGAGCTACGGCCGGCGCGGGCGCCACACACCGCTGCAGTTCACGACCGCGCAACTGGAGCAGATCGGGCGCACCGTTTCTGGTGTCCCGGAAGTCATGGTCAAGGTCTCCGGCGGCGGGAAGAGTGCAGATGCGGTTCAAGCCCACTTCGCCTACATCGACCGACATGGCAAACTCGATGTCCACACTGATGAGGGCGAGAAGCTTCAGGGCAAGGAGGTGGCGGATTACCTGGTCGACGACTGGAACCTCGATGCGGGGAAAGGACAATACCGACCCGGACCGAAGGCGGGGGAGAAGGACCGGCGGCCCAAGCAGGTCCACAACATCGTTTTCTCCATGCCGGCGGGTACGCCGCCGGAAAAACTGCTGGCGGCCACACAGGAGTTCGCCCGGGAAAAGTTTGCGCTTCAACATCGCTATGCGATGGTCCTTCATACTGACCAGGCCCACCCTCATGTGCATCTGGTGGTGAAAGCTCAGAACGAAGATGGCCAGAGGTTGCACATCCGCAAAGCGACGCTCAGAGAATGGCGGGAGGATTTCGCTGGCATCTTGCGTGATTTGGGCGTGGCCGCCAATGCAACGCCCTCGGCGTTGCGAGGCAAACCAAAAGATCGAAAGAAAGACGGCATCTATCGGGCTCTCAAGAGAGGGCAGTCCACGTTCATGCGCCGCAAAGCGGAACGGGTGGCCAAGGAGTTGCAACGTGGTCGACTCGAGCCCGAGGCAAGGGAGACTAAGCTTCTGGCCACGCGCGGTGGCGTCGTCGAGGATTGGAGGACGACCGCAATGCTGCTACGAGCACAAGGCCAAGGGTCTTTGGCGCAAGGTGTCGAGGTTTACGTGCGCCGAATGCCGCCGGTGGCCACAGACAAAGAGCTCTTGGCCAAGGGGCTCCTTGCGCAAGTAGCTGCCCAGCGCTCGCTCATGCGCTCTGCGGAACGCGAGCCTGGTCGGGGATCGTGATCGGTGAGGCGGCTCCCGAAAGGGAGACAATGGCCGATGAGTCGGCCTGCCTGCTTAAGAATCCGGTGCACGGATGCGGCGGCGCAGTGTACCGAACCGTTAAATCATTGGTCAATCAACGCCCAAGTACGAATATGTGTCCGTAGCCCCTCGTGCTACGGTGGCGGGCTGGGAACTGCAGTAGTGTAGTCAACGCTTTTCGGAGTCCACAATGAGCATAACATCTCTTATTGACCAGCCCGCGATTTCGGAGCTATTCAAAAGTTTCGTTCCACCTATTCTGCGAGGGCCGCCGAAGCCTCTCTTGGTTCCTCCACTCACGGAACATTACAGTTTTGTAGGTGCTGCATTCGATTATCTCTTGCGGTTCTACGTACAGCGCTTAAATCCGCATGCAGATGCGTCAAGCTGGATCGCGGCGCAGGCTTCTGTCCACGCGAAAGCGCGCGAATTGGGTATTGGCAAAAATGTCGAGGACGCTTTGCCGGTGGCTTGCGAGGGAGCGTACTTCTGCCAACCAAGACCAAGCCCAAAGACTTCTAAGAAAGTAGCACGGAAACCCGTGAAAAAAAGTTCGTCCACACGGACCGGAAAGAGAACCAAAAAAGTGAGTGCGGTCTCCGCATACATGTAGGAAAGAATGAGGTCCCCGTCGATTGTCGCCGTTGTTCGCCCTCGGGTCGGACAGTAGGCGCGTCCGTGGGGCATAATCCAGCAAGCCACGTTGCCAAAGGGAAGTGGGGCTGTGAGGCCCGGCCAACCCCGGGATGATCACTGACTACCACGCCAAATACTTCGCCTACGCGCTGACCAAGCGTTGCTCTTCGGACAGCATCGAAAAGCTGGCGCCGGTATTGGCGGATGCGCAGGTTGATTTGAATCCGCATCAAGTCGAAGCGGCGCTCTTCGCGTTCCGTAGCCCATTTTCCCGAGGCGCAATTCTGGCCGACGAGGTTGGTCTGGGAAAGACCATAGAAGCCGGTCTACTGCTTGCGCAGAAATGGGCTGAGCGCAAGCGGCATTTGCTGGTTATTGTGCCGGCCAACTTGCGCAAGCAGTGGAGCCAGGAACTCGCCGACAAGTTTCACCTGCCTTCGGTGATTCTGGAGAAGCGCAGTTTCAACGAAGCGATACGCGCTGGGAATCTCAATCCCTTCAAGCAGGATGCGGTTATTCTGTGTTCCTACCAGTTCGCACGCACCAAAGAGTCTTATCTGCGCCAGACGCCGTGGGCGCTGGTAATCATCGACGAAGCGCACCGGTTGCGTAATGTCTACAAACTTTCCAACAAGATCGCGAACGCCATCAAGCAGGCCGTGGCGCCTTTTCCCAAGGTACTGCTGACCGCCACACCGCTACAGAATTCGTTACTGGAGCTTTACGGCCTCGTGAGCATTATCGATGACTACGCCTTCGGCGACCTGAAAAGTTATCGTGCTCGTTTTACAAGACTCGGGAATGACGACAATTTTGCGGAACTGAAGGAAAGGCTCAAGCCGCTGTGTAAACGCACGCTGCGCCGGCAAGTGCTGGAGTACGTGAAATACACGAACCGCCATGCGCTGGTGCAGGAATTCGTGCCGACACCGGATGAGCAGCGACTCTACGACCTGGTCTCCGACTACTTGCAACAACCCACGCTCTATGCCTTGCCCTCAAGTCAGCGGCAGCTTGTGACGCTCATTCTGCGCAAGCTGCTGGCATCAAGCACCTTTGCTATCTCGGGCACGCTGGAAGGTCTCGCGCGCAAGCTGGAAACCGCGGCCACCGAGGCCGAGGCAGTGGATTCTCCCCCAGACGATTTGCCCGAGAACTGGGAGGAGCTCGAAGAACTCGCGGACGAGTGGGACGAAGATGAAGAAGGCACAGCGCCTGCCGAACGCGCGCGACTTACGCTGGAGCAGCTCGTTGAGTTAAAGCGCGAGATGGCGCAACTACGTGAATTTCATACTCTTGCCAAATCCATCATCAAGAACTCCAAGGGGGAAGTGCTGCTCACTGCGTTACGGCGCGGCGTTGCAGCCGCCGCCGAAGCGCAAAAAGGTCAAGGCGCGGCGACTCTCCAGCAAAAGGCTGTCATTTTCACCGAGTCGCGCCGCACGCAGGAATACTTGTTCCGCATCCTTGAGCAGACCGAGTTCGCCGGCAAGGTCATGCTCTTCAACGGTACCAACAACGATCCCACGTCCAAGGCGATTTACGCTCGCTGGATGGAGCAGCACGCAGGCACCGATCACATCAGCGGCTCGCCGAGCGCCGACATGCGCGCGGCCTTGGTCGAGAATTTTCGTGACAACGCCGCCATTCTGATTGCTACCGAGGCCGCAGCGGAAGGCATCAACCTCCAGTTTTGCAACCTGGTGATGAACTACGATCTGCCCTGGAACCCCCAGCGCATCGAGCAGCGCATCGGCCGCTGCCATCGCTACGGGCAGAAGTTCGACGTAGTGGTCGTCAACTTCCTCAACAAGAGCAATGCCGCCGACCGGCGCGTATATGAATTGCTGGACGTGAAGTTTCGCCTCTTCAGCGGCGTGTTCGGGGCCAGCGATGAGGTGCTGGGCGCGGTGGAATCGGGTGTCGATTTCGAAAAACGCATTGCGTCTATCTATCAGAAATGCCGTACCGAGGAACAAATCCAGTTCGAGTTCGACCAGCTACAGCGTGACTTGGAGACGGATATCGCTGCTGGCCAGCATGACGCCCGCGAGAAACTACTCGATAATTTCGATCAGGAAGTAGTGGAAAAGGTGCGGCTGCAAAGCCACGACTGCCTCGATCGCTTCAACCGGCAACTCTGGCTGCTGACCAGCTATCTCCTCTCAGATTATGCGCATTTCGAGGAAGGCAGCTATAGCTTTACCCTGCACAAAAATCCCTTTCCCGGCGAGACCATCCATCCGGGTCCCTACCGGATGGGGAAAAAAGTGGAGGACGTTAATACTTATCGTGTCGGTCATCCGCTGGCACAGCGCGTGCTGGCACAAGGCAAGGGGCGCGTTACATCGCCGCGCGAAGTGTTTTTTCAATATTCCGGTAGCGGCAAAAACATTGCTATCCTTGAACCGTTCGTGGGACAGCGCGGCTGGCTCCTGTGTTCACGCTTCACCGTGAACGCTCTGGAAACCGAGGATCACCTCGTGTTAACCGGCATTGCCGATGACGGTGAAGTACTTGACGAACTTCAATGCCGCAGGCTCTTCGACTTGTCGGGGGAGCAACGCGCGGATGTCGAAGTGTCCGCCAACATTACGGCATTGTTGGACGCTACGCGGGTAAAGCAACAGCAAACACTTCTGGTGGGGATGGCAACGCGCAACGGTCGTTGGTTCGATATTGAAATGGACAAACTCGACCACTGGGCCGAGGACCGACGTGCGACGCTCAAGGCCGAGCTGGATGAATTGGATGAGACGATAAAAGCGACAAAAAAGGCGACACGTCTTGCGCCCAATTTACCGGATAAACTCGAACGCCAGCGCGAACTGCGTAAACTGGAAGCCAGGCGCGATGACGCCTGGCGCACTTACGACGCGGCCAGCCGAGATGTTGACCGGCAGAAAGATACGTTGCTGGACGAGATCAGCCAGCGACTCGAGCAGCTCATCGAAGAGGAAAGGGTCTTCACCATCCGATGGCGGCTGCTCTAGTGTCTAGGCTGTGCCCTGGAATTCCATAAGGATCTTAAATTCACGTGATCTTCTGCGAACCTGTGGAGGTGCTATGACCGGTTCTGTACTGTGGCGACGCCTAACTGAGACCGATTTCAACGCAATGCATGGTGAGGCCTCACCTCATGGGAGAGGAGGAGGCGCGATGCACATAGCTTTAGGGGTGCGGACCGATTCCTTTCCGATTGACAGTTTCCTGAGCGCAGGTAGCCGCAAGACTGTGACCATACACGCCGAAGGGAACACGGAACGACAAGGACCGGCTCCGCTGACGTTCAATAGTAATCCGAGTCGGAGAGGCGGAGAGTGGCTAATTCGTGATCAATTTAGTCATCGCCATCCAGCATGGTCTTCAGCTGCTGGGTTTCGAGACACCTACGACAAGAGAGACGTGCCCTATGTCTTGATCTTTCGGGTAGGCAACAATTTTCATGCAAGATTCGCGAACGCGAGTCATCTTCGTAAATTGAGTGGCAACATCATTCCAAGGGAAATGCTCGCACAATCCAGGGGAATTGGTGTCGCGTCTGTCCGGTTGCTCTCGACATTTAATGTTCCAACGCAAAGCCTCCTGGAGACGCTTCAGGAATATGCCGCAGATAAAGGAGACGAACCCTTCAATCCTGCTGATGTCACCGATGGTCGACGGCATGTGATTGCGGCGATTCTCTATAGGCAAGGCCAGCAGCCCTTCCGGCGCAAGCTATTGTTAGCCTATCGAAGACAATGTGCCATCACGAGGTGCGCCACAGAGTGGGTGCTTGAAGCGGCACATATCACGCCCTACCGTGGATTAAAAACAAATGCAGTCTCGAACGGACTTCTACTCCGAGCGGATATCCATACATTGTTTGATCTCTCTCTGATCTCAATAGAGCCGAGAAAGATTAGAATTCGTGTATCCAGTTTACTCGCTCGATCACAATATGCTGAATTGGACGGGATTGCCCCTGCGTTTCCGATCAGCGCAGCGGCTCGACCAAGTACGGCGGCATTGGAAGAACATTTTAATCAGTTCCATCCATAGACAATGGCGAATTTCGGAAGTCATGACTCACGTAGTGTTGGGACTCACAGGGACATTAATATGTCGGAGCCGGAAAAGCTCGATTTAGCGTCGCTGGATGTCTTGGCGGAGCAACGTAATGCTTTGTTGCGGCTATTGCCTGATGTGCAGACTGAAAGCGGGAAGATCGACTTTGATCGACTGAAGCTAGCACTTGGGGACTCGGTAGATGTAGGAAGAGAGCGCTATGGCCTCGCGTGGCCAGGCAAAGCCGACTGCTTCATGGCAATTCAAGCACCGAGTCTCGGAACCCTTCTGCCTGCGCCAAGTGAAAGTGTAAATTTCAACTCGACCGAGAACCTAATTATCGAAGGCGATAACTTGGAAGTGCTCAAGCTCTTGCAGAGGTCATATCTAGGCAAGATTAAGATGATCTACATCGATCCGCCGTACAACACTGGCAACGATTTCATCTACCCAGACAACTTCGCTGAAAGTTTGCAGACCTATCTGGAGTACACAAGGCAGATTGATGTTGAAGGCAGGAAATTTGGGACAAACACTGATTCGGACGGGCGCTTCCATTCAAAGTGGTTGAATATGATGTACCCGCGGCTTTATTTGGCGAGAAATCTATTGCGCGAAGATGGTTTGATTTTCGTAAGCATCAGCGATCACGAAGTGGGGGCGCTTCGATTTCTAATGAATGAAATTTTTGGAGAAGAAAACTTCAGTGCGCAATTAGTCTGGAAAAGTCGCAAATACCCTGACTCACGAGCGAAGACCGGTGTATCGACCGATCATGAGTACATCTTGCTTTACACTCGATCTAACTCCGGAGTGCTGCGCGGCGTGGAACGCGACGAGGCCAAATTTACCAATCCGGACAATGATCCACGTGGTTCTTGGATGAGCCGAAGTTTGCTGGGCTTAGCGACGAAATCGCAAAGACCGAATTTGCACTATTCGATCGTAGACCCATCGTCCGGTCGAACATACTCTCCGCCTGAAGACACCGGATGGCGTTACGCATCTGACAGAATGCAGAAGCTCATCGAAACGGGTTGTGTCTTGTTTCCCTTAAAGCCTGACGGTCGACCGCGCGAAAAGAAGTTTCGAGCAGATTTGCAGACTGAATTCGTCGCATTCGCGAGCATCATTGATGACGTATTCACAGGTGATGGCACGACTGAGATTCGCGAATTGTTTGGGGAAGAAGTGTTCGACTTTTCTAAGCCGTCCTCCCTATTAGTTAGATTGGCGAAGCAGGGTGCAGGACTTGATGGGATAGTCCTTGATTTTTTTGCAGGGAGTGGCTCGATGGCTCAGGCCGTTATGGAACTCAATAAGCAGGACCGCGGCAATCGCAAGTTCATTCTTGTCCAACTGCCAGAACCTACAGAGCGCCAAGACTACCCGACTATCGCCGATATCACTAAGGAGCGCGTTCGACGCGTCATAAGGAAGCTCGATGATGCAAACGTGGGCACGCTCGAACTCGATGGCGTTCAAGAGCAGGATCGTGGTTTCCGCGTATTTAAGCTAGCCGAGTCTAACTTTAAGCCCTGGAATGCCAACGTGCCGCAAGACGCCTCGATATTGGAGCAACAACTTGATCTACACGTCGATCATGTCCGTGAAGGCCGAAACACTGACGATCTACTCTATGAGATTTTGCTCAAGAGCGGCTTTCCGCTCGCAACGCCTGTCGAGATTCTCACGCTAGCGGACAAAGCGGTGCATAGCATCGCCGGCGGTGCCCTATTTATTTGTTTAGAACGCGCACTTACGCTCGAACTCATCCGCGCTATGGCTGATAGGAAACCCGAGCGCGCGGTCTGTTTGGACGAAGGTTTTGCGGGCAACGACCAGCTTAAGGCTAACGCCGTACAAATCTTTAAGACCAAAGGCGTTACTAGTTTCAAGACCGTATAGGCATCTGTGCGATGAAACTCCAGTTCGACGCCAATCAGCAGTTCCAGCTCGACGCGGTTGCCGCTGTCACCGACTTGTTCGACGGACAACCGCGGGGGGCTCCTGACTACGCGGTGATCGATATGGGCACCGGAGCGGGCCTGTTCGCAGGCCAGCAGCAGTCCGAGCTAGGTGCCGGCAATCAGTTGCTCGTGGCGGAAGACAAGCTACTGGTAAACACTCGCGCTCTCCAGGTTCGAAACGACATCGAGGTTGCCGATCCAAAAGCCGCATTGGAGGCATGGGAGTTGTTTGACGGGCCTGCCAACCGGTCGCGAAACTGTCCCCACTTTTCTGTAGAGATGGAGACCGGCACCGGCAAGACCTACGTCTATCTGCGGACTGTCTTCGAGCTGTCGCGTCGTTACGGTTTTCAAAAGTTCATCGTCGTGGTGCCGAGCGTTGCAATCCGCGAGGGCGTGCTGAAGAACATAGAGATCACCGCTGAGCATTTTCGTGCGCTCTACAACAACCTGCCGTTCGAGCATTTCGTCTACGACGCGAGGAAGGTAAACCGGTTGCGCCAGTTCGCCATTAGCAACACGTTGCAGATTCTGGTCATCAATATCGACGCTTTCCGCAAGAATTTTACAGGTACCGAGGCGGAGCAGAAAAGCAACGTCATCTACAAGGAAAGTGACAAACTCTCCGGGCGGCAGCCTATCGAGTTCGTGCAGGCGGCGCGGCCCATCGTCATCATTGACGAACCGCAGAGCGTGGACTCGACCGACAGGGCGCAGGAGGCGATAAAGGCGCTCAATCCGTTGTGCACGCTGCGTTACTCCGCCACGCACCGCAATGCATACAACCTGGTGTACCGTCTCGACCCCGTGCGGGCTTTCGAGCTGAAACTGGTGAAACAGATCGTGGTGGCGAGTGCGACGGCGGAGGGGGCGGCAAACGACGCATTCGTTCGCGTCGAAAAAATCGACTACAAAAATGGCATCAAGGCCAAGCTGCGCATCCACGTGCAGGGCACGGACGGGCCGAAGGAGAAGTCTGTCACGGTGAAAAACGGCGCGGACCTGTTTACTCTTTCGAATGAGCGGGCCTCTTACGCGCAAGGATTCTCGGTGGCCGAAATCAACGCCGAACCGGGGAGCGAGTTCGTGCGATTTAGTAATGGACGCACCCTGCGCCTGGGCGAGGAAGCGGGTGGCATGCGCGAGGACGTGTGGCGCACCCAGATCAAGCACACGGTGAAACGGCATTTGGAGAAAGAGCTGCAATTGAAAGCTCGCGGCATCAAGGTGCTCAGCCTGTTTTTTGTCGACCGTGTGGCCAACTACCGCGATTACGATGCGGCAGGCCAGCCGGTGAAAGGCAAGTTCGCGGAGGCGTTCGAAGCTGAACTGGCGGCGCTGATAAAAGACGGGCGTTTTCGCGAGCTGGATTGGCTTAGGCGGCCGATGGACAATCTCCATAACGGATACTTCGCGCAGGACAAGAAGGGCGTGCTCAGAGACACCCGCGGCGACACTCAGGCCGACGACGAGGTATACAACCTCATCATGAAAGAGAAAGAGCGCCTGCTTTCTCTCGACGAACCGCTGCGCTTCATTTTCAGCCACTCGGCGTTGCGCGAGGGTTGGGACAATCCCAACGTGTTTCAGATCTGCACGCTTAACGAAACCCGAAGCACGGTAAAGAAACGACAGGAGATCGGCCGCGGCCTGCGCCTGCCCGTCGATCAGAACGGGGTGCGGGTATTCGACGAGTCGGTGAACAAGCTCTACGTCATGGCAAACGAGAGCTACGAGGATTTCGCGCGGGCGCTGCAGAACGAGTATGAGGAAGAATGTGGCGTGATTTTCGGCAAGGTACCGCTCACGGCGCTCGTCAAAATCATTCGGGTCGTGGACGGCGAAGAACGCCCGATTGGGCAAGAGGCCGCAGTTGCGATACGCGACGCATTAGTGAATCAGAAGATACTTGATGCGGCGGGGCGCATTCAGCCTGCCTTCGACCCAAAGCGTAAGGACTTTAAGCTGGAATTGCCGGCAACGCATAGCGATCTGGCGCCGGCAATCATTGATGTGCTGGCCGCGTATCAGATCGAACGGCACATCCGCAGGGAGCGGGATGACGGGCCAAACAAGCTCAAGAAAGAGGTCACGCTCAGCCCGGAATTCCAGGCGCTGTGGAATCACATCAACCCCAGGACGACCTACCGCGTGGAGTTCGAGACCGACAAGCTGGTTGCGCTGGCCGTCGCTGCCATCAGGCGCATGGAGAAAATAGAGATACCGAAGGTTCACGTCGTAACCGGACAGATCGGCGTAGCCAAGGGCGGTGTGACGACGGCGGCCGTGGGCGCTGCGCAGGAACAGGTGAGCTATCTCGCGCGTGCGGTACCGGACGTGCTTGCTTACCTTCAGAACGAAACCGAACTGACGCGTTCGACACTCGTTCGCATCCTCAAGGAATCAGGACGTCTCGGCGAGTTTTTCAACAACCCCCAACGCTTCCTCGACGCCGTGGCAACGATCCTGAAGTACGAACTGCATCGCCTGCTGGTGGACGGCATCAAATACGAGCGCATCGACGGAACCGGTTCGACAGCGGCGTGGGAAATGCTGCTGTTCAGGAACGAGGAACTGATCAACTACCTGACTGCACTACAGGTCGAGAAATCGGTCTACGAGTACGTGGTCTACGAGTCCGAAGTAGAGCGGAAATTCGCCCAACGGCTGGATGAACGCCAAGACATCAAGCTGTTTGTGAAGCTGCCAGGCTGGTTCGAAATCGACACACCTGTCGGCAAGTACAACCCCGACTGGGCAATCCTTAAGCACGACGATAAAACGCTGTACTTGGTGCGGGAAACTAAGAGTACCAAGGATTTCTTGAAACTGCGCACCAGTGAGGCGGACAAGGTGCGCTGCGGGCAGAAGCACTTCGAGACACTTGGTGTCCCGTTTGCTGTCGCAGTAACAGCGGATGAGGTGTAGGAGTATCTTCCGAGCTAGATACGAATAATGGAAATTAAAAAGCAACCGGCCCCTTTGAAAGAGACTTCTCTCGCTCAACTGCGATCTACCATTGCCACCACACAAAGGAAGGTTCTCGACGGCGTATTGGATCGCTTGTTGGCTGACAGTAAACCAATACCGGTGCGCATCCTTCAGGGTGACATGGGAAGATCGACTGTAACTGAAGCTCTCAATCAACTGGGTGGATCGGTGTTATTTGAGATACACCACGAGGGCCAGAACTGCTATCAACTAACCCAACTTGGAGTACTGCTATCTAGCCGAGGAGAAGAGGCAGAAAGTCTTCTGCAAAAGTATATTCGGCATCTTAGAAAAGAGTTCAAGGCGAACGTCAGCCTAGATAGGCTATCCAGCAAAGAAATTCAGTTGGCCCTCACGCTCGACTCAGATGAGATGCAGTTGCTGTTTGTGACGCTGACCTCAAGTGGTCACGGCCGCCTGGGGAGTAGGTACGGAGGAAATGCGCCCGATGGAACTTGGTATATGAGCGTCGATGATGATGTTACCGAACTGTCGGAACGTGACCAGCCAGCGCTACGAGAATGGATCGATCGGCAGGTGTTAATACGCTATAACCCAAGAGCGCCAGTAACAGAACTTGGTCGATCTGCGGAGATGCTGAGTGCACAGCGATCGTTTTTCCCCTCTATTGCACCTGCATCAGAATCAACGTTAGATGCCATTCGAGAAGTGTCGGTGACAGACAAGGTGTTCGTCGTTCATGGGCACAGCGAAGGGCCGAAAGCGGAGATTGAAGTATTCCTCAGGGAGCTTGGGCTTGAGCCAATTGTATTGCACCGAAAGTCCGATCAGGGCCTCACCCTAATTGAGAAGTTTGAGAAGCACAGCGACGTGAAATACGCGGTAATTATTCTGACTCCCGATGACATCGTCGTTGGCTCTGGGCCGTCCGAGCACAAGATCCAAAAAGAGGAGGGTCGCGCCCGACAGAATGTTATCTTTGAATGGGGCTTCTTCGTTGGCAAGCTCGGCCGAGGGAAAGTCTGCTGTCTCAATCAAGCCGGGACTGTTCTTCCTAGCGACGTCCATGGCATCGTTTACAAGCCGTTTGAGAATTCGATAGACGAGATTAAGTACTCGCTGCGAAAGGAACTGGTTGATGCTGGTCTCGACGTTAGGGGGTAAGGGCATCTTACAACGCGTTCAAGGCGAATGAATCCGGGTCACGGGTCAGGCGTGCAGTGTGCATAAAGATGGGATTGCCGGATGATGCCGACCGCAGCATTCGTCCCGCCTCTAAATTACTGGGGAAGACTTGGTGCACGGGATTTTCTGGTGTGCCGCGAATCGCAACTCCTCCTGCAACAGATCGCCAAGCTCAGGCGAAGCGCTGGTTTCGATGAATCCTCCGATTTCACAGGACCTCATCGAATTCCTGGTCGAGATGGGCAGGAAGAATCCGAGCCCCGTTCCAGGCTTAAGGAGACGTTTCCGGCGCTCACCGAATTCAACGCAGATCGCGCTCGTTGCTTGAGTTCCCGAAGATGCTCATGACCCCGTAGTACGCTCCCAAGAGAAGAAAGCAACCCACCGAGAGCCCAAGCATGAACCATTTCGGAAAACCTTCCGCCCCAATCAGGAACCCGAACGCGATCGTGACGAACATGCCCAGGCTGCCCACAGTCATCAGCATGAATCGCACAAACGGCTCAAGCATCGCCAACGTCGCGAAGATAAACAACCCGGCGCCGCGCACAAAAAACTGGCCTACGTGAATCGCGATTCGGACTGCTCGATGCGCATGTATCCGTGTGCTGGGATCGCGAACCGCGCGCTGTCGATCCGTGTCCAAGGTGATGTGATCGCTCATGAATCCTCCGTCCATGAAATGAGGCGCAGGCGCGCCAGTTCAACGGTCTGCTGAGACCCGTCTGCGAATCGGACCTCGGCGGTGGTTTTTGAAGGGCGGTTTCTGACGTCGAATATCGCGAATTGCTCGTCGACTTTTACCACTAGTGGATTACCAAAGCTACTTGCGG
>Ga0187893_10009816_pt1 | contig 14545 bp, 9 predicted proteins | sample MA1701074metaG_FD_139574 | JGI IMG/M metagenome (GOLD analysis project Ga0187893, IMG submission 139574) | White microbial mat communities from a basaltic lava cave in the Kipuka Kanohina Cave System on the Island of Hawaii, USA - MA170107-4 metaG ...
CGCGCGACCACGCCGTGCAGGGCGGGGAGCGCCGCCGGATCGCCGAGGATCGAGAGAGCCGCCGGGACCTGCGCGAGCACCTGCGGCGGCAGCGTCGGCCGCTCGAGCTCGCTCACGAGGAAGCGAACCGCCGTCGTGCGCTGCGCCGGGTCGCGTCCCGCCAGTCCGATCGCGACGACGGCGGCGGACGCGAGGTCCAGGTGCGCCGCGGGAGCGTCGGCGACCGTCGCGCGCAGCAGATCGATCGGGCCTCCGCACCGGCCGTACGCGATCGCCGCGAGCGCGCGCATCATCTCCGGCACGCTCCCCGACTGCGCGAGGAGGCGCCGTCCGGCCGCGGAGTCCTTCACGATCTCGCCGAGGGGCGCCTGCGCCGCGGGATCGGCGAGCATGGCCAGCATCACCAGGCCCCACTCCCGCTGCGCCTCGTGCGGATCGGCGAGGAAGGCGAGCGCCGCGGCGAGCACCAGGGGGCGATCGTCCGGACTCGCGCCCCGCGCCCACATCGCCAGTGCCGTGGAGCGCAGGTCGCGGTCGTGGCCGGCGATCGACGAGAAGAGCGGCAGCAGGTTCGATCGGATCTCCTCGACGGTCGGCCGGTTCGGGCGGGCGGGTGCGTCGGGGGTGGCGGGAGCGGCGACCGGAGCGTGGTAGCGGGCGCGCACCTGCACGAACTCGTCGCGGCTCGCGGCCCACCAGTCGCCCCACGTGAAGGACGACGACGCCTCTCGCGCGCGGCGCGAGCCGGTCGCCGGCCCGACCGGGCGGCTCAGGCCGCCGGCCGGGGGCACCGCCGAATCGGCGGCGCTGCGCGATCCGTCGGCGCGCTCGCTCCCTGCGTTGGTGATCCCGCCGGCACGCTCGCTGGAACGATCGCGGGAGGCGGGGGAGGCGGGAGATCCGGGGGACACGGGAGATTCGGGCGAAGAGGCGTCGTCGCCCCCGGACGGCGCGTCGCGGACCGGCACTCGAGCGCCGATCGGCTCGCCGGTTTCGGAATCTCCGCCCGGCGTCCGCGACGAGCGGCCGTTCCGTGTACGGTTCCGGCGATCCGCGTCCGGACGGCTTGCGACCCTCGGACCGAGGTTCACGCGCCGATCCTCGCGCGCGCCCGGGCCCTGGATGTAGGCCGCCTCGTCGATCGAGAGTCCGAGATCGTCGAGGCAGCGGGCGATCTCGAGGTCGCCGGCGATCTCGGCGAGGTAGGCGTCGTTGCACTCGCGGGCGAGCCGGCTCACGACCTCGTGCTCGTGGAAGCCGTCGAGCACGGCGGCGAGCGCGCAGCGCGTCCCGTGATCATCGATGAAGAGCGGGATCTCGCGCGGCCAGGGCTCGCGGTGCAGGGTGAAGTCGGCGCGATCGGCGTAGTCCGAGAGCAGCGCCAGCGCGCGCGCGCGCGCGTCCCGCTGCCGGTCGGAGAGGTGCGAGACGTCGCGGGACGACAGCTCGGCCACGACCGATCGCAGCCGCTCCTGCTTCCTCGCGATCTCGGCCGGATCGACGTCGCCGCCGGCGCCTCCGGGCGCGAACGCGATCGCGGATGCCGCTGCTCCGAGCACAACGACGCACAACGTGGACAAGCGCATGGTCGTCATCGATAGACCCTCCGTCCTCGGACCAAGACAGACCCCGTCCAAGAACGCGACCGACACCTGCCGGTGCAGGTCGCGACATCCGACACCCGACGCGGCGGTCGTGCCGATGACGAGCACGGTTCCGTGGGCGACCGCGATCGCTCTCGTCGACCGCGAACGGCCGGGAGCCTAGGAAGCGGTCATCCCGCTGTCCAGGACCGCAGAGCCCGGACCGGGATGCGCCGCGGCCCCACCCCCCGGGGGATCCGCACGTCCCGCGTCCGCCCGGTGCGCGCTACTCCAGCTCCGCGACGTGCACGAAGCGCCCGCCGTTGCGCTCGGCCATGCGGCGCAGGACGTCGAGGTCGACGCCCTTGGTGCCGAAGGCGATCACGTGGGTGCGGATGCGGGCGTAGCGGTTGAGCGAGGTGTACCACTCGAGCAGCGTGTCGGCGTCGGTGATCTCGCCCTGGGTCGGCATGCCGTCGGTGAGGAACGTGAGCGTGTCGGGCGTGTCGCCGAAGCTCGGCGAAGGCTCGGAGGCGTCGCCCAGGTTGAGCGCGGCGCGCAGGCCGCCGTAGTAGTTGGTCTCCCCCGACGGCGGCAGCGAGTCGAGCCAGCCCTGCGCCGAGCTGACGTTCGCCGCCGACGCCGGGACCGGGTTGGACTTGAAGGAGTCGACGCGCGTGTTGAAGACGATGATCGAGAAGTGCGCGCGCGAGTCGAGCGACTTCAGCGTCTGCGCGATCTCCTCCTTGCAGATCGCGAGCTTGGAGGAGCCGGTGTACTCGCGCCGCAGCGACTTCGCGGCCTTCGGGTCGGGCTCGAAGCGGCTGTCCATCGAGAGCGACGTGTCGAGCACGAACCCGACCTTGTTGGAGTAGATGCGGATGCCGTAGTAGCTCGGCGCGGGCGCGTAGCGCGTGTCGACCGCGCTCGCCAGCTCGCGCGGACGCTCCGGCAGCCCCGCTCCCGAGATCTCCCTCTGGCGGTCCCACCACTTCTTCCACTCCGCCCAGTAGGGGCCCTGGTCGCAGCGGCAGAGGATCTTGAGCGAGTCGTGGATCTCCTCGCGGACGTGGCCGCTCTCGATCTGCATGCGCGCCAGCAGCGGATCGACCGCCGCCATGCTGCCGATCGCGGCGAGCGACTGGCTGGCGCCGACGCGCAGCTGCCACTGCGAGGAGGAGAGGTGCTGCGCCACCTGCGGGACGGCGGCCGCGGCGGCCTCCCCGAGCAGGCCCAGCGCGTCCATCGCCGCCAGCTTCCCCCGCTCCGCCGGGTCGGAGACGACGGCGCGGCGCATCGCTTCGAGCGCCTCCTCGTCCTTCATCATCCCGCAGGCGATCGCGGCCTCGGCGCGCGCGAGCCAGTGGCGGTCGCCGCCGATCATCCTGCGCAGCTCGGGAAGCGCGATCCCGATCCCCCGCTTCCCGCACGCGCGCGCCGCGTAGGCCCGCACCATGCCGTCGGCGTGGACGAGGCCGGCGCTCGCGATGCGGTCGAGGCACTCGGGCGACTTCATCTTGAGCAGCGCGACCATCGCGGTCTCGCGCACGAGCTCGCTGTTGCGGGCGAAGAGGTCGAGCAGGACGCTCACCGTCCCGGGGTCGTCGATCGTCCCGAGCGCGCGGATGCGGGCGGCGAGAGCCGCGAGATCCTGCTCGCCGCGCAGCGCCCTGCGCTCGCGCGCGCCCGGCGAGTCGTTCTCGGCCAGCTCGTCCTCGTCGGCCTCCGGTCCCATCGACCGCCGCCGCCCGGTCACGCGCTTCCTCCAGCGCTCGTCGAAGATCTCCGGCGTGCACTGCAGGTGCTTCATGAACGAGTCGCGCACCTCCTTCTGCTGGCGGAGGTCGGCGAGCACCTTGAGGAACGGCTCGCGCCATTCCGAGAGGCAGAGCTCGAGGTAGCTCCAGGCTCGCTGCTGGTCCTCGAGGGTGAGCTGACCGATCGCCGTCTTCCCGAACAGCTTCTCGATCGAGTCGAGCCGCGGCCGCGTCGCCATGCGCGCGCAGTCCTGCGCCCAGCCCTTGCCGCTCCCCGAGATCGGCTGTCCCTCGTCGGCGCAGTAGGTCGCGTCGTCCTTGAAGCGCTCCTGGTTGCGCGAAAGCCAGTGGCCCACCCCTTCGAAGAGCCAGCGCGGAAGCACGCGGTCGTTGCCGTCGGCGACCACCCAGGTCGAGATCAGCGCGTGGCCGATCATGTGGCGCATCGTGAAGTGGAGACCGTCGTCGGGCCGGTACTTCTGGCCCGACGCGCAGAACCCGTTGGCGCACATCCCTCCGACGAACCCGGAGCTGTCGCTCCCCCCGTAGAGCTGGTTGGTGCGCGGCGAGCCGAGGTAGGCGCCCTGGATGATGGCGGCGTCGCTCTCCCGCGCGGGAAGGAAGATGGCGACCGGCTTGCGGATGACGATGCGGTCGCCGAAGGCCCGCACGAACTCCTTGCGCGCCATCTCGGCGCGCTCCAGCATCAGGTGGGCGTACTCGTGCGGCGAGAAGACGCGCGTGCCGTTCTTCAGCTTCACCTTGACGCCGCGCAGATCGGTGACGAGGTAGAAGTGGCGGTTGTAGAGGACGATCAGGTCGTCCTTGTCGAGGAGCTGCGACTCGGCCGCGAGCCGCGCCAGGACGGTCTCCTTCGCCGGCCGCTTCATGTCGTCGTGGGCGAACGGATCCTCCTTCCCGTCGCCGCAGTCGGGACAGAAGGCGCTCCGGGTGACCGGACAGCACTTGTCGCTCTTGACGCACTCGCTGCAGGCGAGGCGCCAGGCGAGCGAGTGGCGCTTGAGGTAGCAGGCGGTGCGCCCGCTCGCGAAGCAGAGCGGGTTCATGCCGTCGGGCACGCTCTTGCCCGCGTGCGGCACTCCCTCGCGGCAGCGGTCGCAGTAGCAGGGATCGGCGGTCACCGAACCGGGGATGCCGAGCCAGTGCTGGCAGGCGCCGTACCCGGTCTTGCAGGCGCACACCTTCTCCTCGGCGGCGGGCGGCTCGGCGGCCCGCGCGAGCGGAGGAGCGAGGGCGGCGCGGCCCGCCGCGAGCGCGAGGAGCGCAAAAAGCGGGAGCAGGAGCTTCGCGCGGAGGGGAGGTCGGGGTGAGGACATCGCGTTCGCCGCCATCATCGCCGCGGACGGACCGGCGCGCAGCGGTTTCATCCTCGAGCGCCGGGAGGCGGGGGCGCCCGCCGCGCGCGCAGCTCGGCGAGGATCGCCGCCTGCTCCGCGGCAGGGAGGAGCGCGCGCACGGCCGGGAAGACCCGCTGCTCCTCGGCGGAGAGATGGCGATCGAAGGCGGCGCCGAGCGCGTCGGCCGCCGCCGTCACCTCGCTCGCGAGCCTCCCGTGCGCCGCCGGATCGGCCCGGAGCTCGTCCATCCGCGCGAGCAGGCGAGCCAGGAGCGCCTCGTGCTCGCGGTGCTCGCGCTCCATCTCCGCCAGCGCCTCGTCGACCTCGCGCGACCGGCCGCGCAGCCGCGGCAACAGCGACTTCTCCTCGTCCTCGACGTGGTGAGGCAGCCCGTGGCGGAAGTAGCGCTGCACGTCGGCGGCGGCCGACGCGATCTGCGCGGGCGGGACGCCGCGCGCCGACCCGATCCGGCGCGCGACCTCCACGAACTCGCGGATCCGCCCGTGGCACTCGAGCATGGTGTCGACCAGGTCGAGAGGACCCTTCCGGACGTGCAGCGGGATCGGCATCGGAGTCACCGGGCGGGGAAGCCGCGATGTTCGCCGGAGGGGAGCGCTCAGGGAAGCGGCAGCGCCGAGCCGTCGAAGACGTCGTAGCGCAGCCAGCGGCACTCGATGGGGCCGGCCATCACCGGCCATCGGCGCGACGCGCGCAGACCGAGCAGGCGCGGGAGCTCCGGGTCGCCGGAGAGGACGAACGCGGTCGCGCCGCGGCAGCGCCCGTGCAGGAATCGGGAGAGGTCGCGCCACGACTGCACGAGCTCCTCGCCGCCGCCCAGACGCTCTCCCCATGGCGGATTGACCACCACCGTGAACGGCGCGGCGCGGCGCGGCGCGGCGCCGGCCGCTTCCGGACCGGAGGGGGGCGGCGCCGCCGCGAACGGGACGAGCTCGTTCACCTCGGCGCGGGTGAGCTTCACGAGCCCCTCGACCTGCGCGGCGCGCACGCTGCGGCGGGCGAGCGAGAGGGCGCCCTCGTGGCGGTCGGCGCCCTCGATCGGGAACGGGAGCGAGAGCTGCGCGCGCTTCGCGGCCTCGTGCTTGAGGTCGGACCAGAGCTTCTCGTCGAAGTCGGGGAAGCGCTCGAACGCGAATCGGCGCAGCAGCCCCGGCGCGCGGTCGGCCGCCAGGCAGGCCGCCTCGATCAGGAACGTCCCGGAGCCGCACATCGGATCGACGAGCGGCGACTTCCGGTCCCAGCCCGAGAGGAGCAGCAGCCCGGCCGCGATCGCCTCGTTGAGCGGGCTCTTCACCTGGATCGGCCGCCAGCCGCGCTTGTGGAGGCTCTCGCCCGAGAGATTGACGTAGAGCGTGGCGCGGTCGCGGATCAGCACCAGCTTGATCGGCAGGTGGGGATCCTCGACGTCCACGCTCGGCCGCCGTCCGGTCCGCGCGCGGTAGCGGTCGCAGATCGCGTCCTTCACCGTGAGCGCCGCGAACCCCGAGTGCGTGATCGACGAGTCGCGCACCGAGGCGTCGACCGCCAGCGTTCCCTTCACGTCGAGCCAGCGCTCCCACTCGATCTCGCGGCACGCCGCGTGGAGCTCCTCCTTCCCGCGCGCCTGGAACGCGGCCACCTCCTCCTGGACGCGCACGGCGCTGCGCATCCAGAGGTTGGCGGCGTAGGTCAGGCGGCGGTCGGCGCGGAAGGCGACGCCGCCGCGCCGCGCCTGCACGTCGCCGGCGCCGAGCTCGCGCAGCTCCGCCGCAAGCGCCTCCTCGAGTCCGAGGGTGCAGGGAGAGAAGCAGGCGCGATCCATCCGGGGTTGCGGCGGCGCGGCGCGCTCAGGGCTGGATCGTGACTTCGAGCGCGTGGCTCGCGGTGATCCCCTGCGGTCCGCACGGGTCGAGCCAGAACCACTGCGCGGTGAAGACGAGGCCCTCGAGGCCGGGCGGCACGGCGATCTCGAGCTCGGCGTAGCCGAGCGCGTCGGTCGAGGCCGGCACGAGAAGGAAGAGGCCGGAGCCGGGATCGAGGAAGAGCTCGATGCCGGCGATCGGCTCGGGCGGGTCGAGCCGCCCGAAGGCGAGCCCGAGCCAGCCGCTCCCGGTCGGCGGGCCGTCCTCGCAGGTGAGCGCGAAGTCGGCGCCCGCCTGCACCATCCGGTCGACTCCGATCGCGAGCGCTCCGCTGCAGCCGGGCGTCGAGCGGCCGTACTTCAGCGTCCCGGCCGGCAAGAGGTCGAGCCGGGTCACGAAGGCGTCGTTCTTCGTGTTGTAGGTCGTGTCGAAGGCTCCCGGGGTGGTCGGGAACGTCGCCGATCCGGTCTCGCCGCCGACCGACGCCGCTCCGGTCCCGTCGGTGGCGACCTCGTGGGCGTGGTCGAAGAAGGCGTCGCCGAGATACGTCGAGTAGAGGAGCCGCGCGCCGTCGCGCGACAGTCGAGCGACCCACGCGTCGTGGCCGCCGCCGAGCGTCCGGTCCCAGGCGCCAAGAGTCGTCGGGAAGAGCGTCGACCTCGTGCGCCCGGCGACGACGACGTTGCCGGACGGCTCGAGCTGCAGCCCCTCGGCGCGCTCGTCGTCCTCGCCGCCGAGGAAGGTGCACCAATGGAGCGCGGTCGCGTCGGGGGAGAGGCGGGCGACGAAGGCGTCGAAGGCGCCGCCGTGCGACGTGTCGAATGCGCCGGAGGTGACCGGGAAGTCGGCCGAGCGCGTCTCGCCGCAGAGGATCGTGGAGCCGTCCGGCGCCACCTGCATCCCGAAGACGGCGTCGGTCGCCCCGCGGCCGAGGTAGGTCATCCAGATCAGCGTCGAGAGATCGGCGTCGAACCGGACGACGAATCCCTCGAGGAGGTGCGAGTCGGTGTCGCCGCCGTCGTAGACGGCGTCGACGACCCCCGCGGTGACCGGCATGTCGGTCGAGTTGGTCCCCCCGGCGACCGTCACGACGCCGTCGGCCGCGACGGCGAGGCCGTGCGAGTACTCCTCCTCGTCGCCGCCGAAGAAGGTGGAGGCGAGGAGCTGGGTGCAGTCGGCGGAGACCCGGCTCACGAAGATCTCGGAGCTGTCGGTCGTGGTGGGCTGCCAGCAGCCCGGCGTCGTCGGGAAGTCCCTCGAGTGGACGTGGCCGGTCACGTATACGGACTCGTCCGCGCCGAGCGCCATCCCGATCGTGTACTCGAGGTCGCCGCCGCCCAGCAGCGTGGAGCCGACCAGCGCCGCGCCATCGCTCGAGAGGCGCGTCACGTAGACGTCGCCGCCGAGATTCCGTCCGCTCCCGTTGCCGCCGTAGCTGTCGTCGTAGCAGCCGTCCGTCGTCGGGAAGTCGGATGACGTGGTCCACCCCGAGACGACGGCTTCGCCGCCCGCCGTGACCTGCAGCTCCGCGACGTGGTCGTTGTCGGAGCCCCCGAGGTAGGTGCACCACTGCAGCGCCGAGCCGTCGCGGGTGAAGCGGGCGACCCAGACGTCGCCGATCGCGGAGGGGGTCGTGCCGGTGCCGTTGTAGCTCTCGTCGAAGGCGCCGGGCGTCGCGGGGAGATCGGCGGAGAGCCCGCGTCCGGCGACGGTGACGATCCCGTCGTCGGAGACGGCGAGGTCGAAGGCGCGATCGGCGTCGGTCCCGCCCAGGAAGGTCGACCACTCGAGCCCCGGGTCGATCGTGAGCGACTCGTCGGGCGCCGCGGGCGGCGCCAGGAACCCGAAGCGGAGGCCGCCGAGCGGCCGGAAGGCGACGGTCGCCGCGCGCCGGCGGCCGTCGGCCGCCGTGAACCACGCGCGCGGCGGCGACTGGCGCAGCTCGCCCAGCGCGGTGACCACCACGAGCGCCCCGTCGTCCGCGAGCCTCAGCCCGCGGGCGCCGTCGCAGCGCAGCACGAGCTCGTCGAGCCGCGCGCCGGGGGCGAGCTCGAGGTCGTACTCGAAGCCCCTCTCCGTCGCGCGCAGGACCAGGTCGATCCCGGGGCGCACGCCGGCCAGCCGGGCGGCCGCGAAACCGGGCACGCCGGTCCGCCAGCGCGAGCGGTCGCGGCCGAGGAGGAAGTGGTGGCGCGCCGACTGCTCGCCGCTCCCGCCCGCCCGCGCGTCGAGCGCCGCCTCCTCGACCGAGATCGCGACCTCCTCGAGACGGACCCCCGTCGCCACGCGCGTCCCCCCGTCACAGCTCGTGCCGACGATCTCCTCGGCGACGAGGCGGAGCCGGAAGCCGCGATCGTGGACCAGCACGGTCGTCCCGCCGTCGCGCGCGACGAACCGCACCGGTGGCAGCCACTGGCCGCGATTCTCGACGAACGTAACCGGAAGCCGCCGCTCGTCTCCGCCCGCGGCCGTGACCGCGGCCGCCAGCGCGATGCCGGGAACCATCGGATCTCTCCTGCACGGACCTTGGGAAGCCGGCCGTACAAGGCAGCCTCGAGCGCGGTGCGCGGAGCTTAGCCGCTCCCCGGATCGAGCCCGAGGCGCGGGAGCCGCAGGACTCAGCCCGGCGGGTCCGCGCGAGGCTCCAGCTTCACGGCGGTCCCGTAGGCCAGGAGCTCGGCGGCGCCCCCCATGATGTGGGACGTCATGAAGCGGACGTTCACGACGGCGTCGGCGCCGAGCCTGGCGGCGTGCGCCTCCATGCGCTGCAGCGCCTCGTTGCGCGCCTCGGTGAGCATCTCGGTGTACTCCTTGATCTCGCCGCCGACGAGGTTGCGCAGCGCCGCCAGGAGGTCCTTGCCCAGGTGCTTGGCGCGGATCGTGTTGCCTCGCACCAGTCCGAGCGACTTCGTCACGCGATGGCCCGCCACCTGATCGGTGTTCACGACGATCATGCCGCCCCTCCTACTCCTCGTCGCGCAGCCTGCGGTCGGCCGCGCGCTCCTCGAACCGCTCCCACAGGAGCGTCGCCACCAGCAGCACCATTCCCGCCGCCGCCGCGCCGCAGCCGATCTGGATGGGAACGGGCAGCTCGCGCAGCCACGGCCAGAGCGCGCGCAGCGGCCGGATCAGCCAGGTCGCGAGCACGAGAGCGCCCGCTCCCATCAGCACGAAGCCGAGCGCCCTCAGCAGCCGGATCATGCCCGCAGTCCCCGCTCACGGCGCAGGTCGGCCATGCGCTCCAGGACCAGCGACAGCAGCACGAGCACCAGCCCCGAGAGCAGGAGCCCGAGCCCGGCCTCCACGAGCGCCGGCAGCCGCCAGTGCCGCAGCACCATCGTGCAGGCGTAGTAGATCGCCGACCCCGCGACCAGCAGGAGCCCGCCGCGCCACAGCAGCAGTCCCAGGAGGTGGATCGGACGCATCCAGGTGCCTCGGGACGAGGGTTCCGTCCGGCGGCCGATTATGGACGCGCGGGCCGGAAAGGCGCTCATCCTCCACCACGAAGAAAACGACGCGCGCGGAACCGAGCCCCGGCGCGGGGACGCCGACGGGCCGGGGACTACGAGGGCCGCGCGGCCGCGCCGCGAAGGTCGCTCGACAGCAGCTTGTGGAACTGGTGCATGCTGATCTCGGTGCGGGCGTAGCGGCCGGTGTCGTAGGCGCGCGAGCCGAGACCGCGCTGCACCGACTCGCTGATGGCCACGTCCTCGCGCTGGACGGCGTCGCTCGCGGCCAGGCTCGCCTCGATGAAGCCGCGCGCCTTCTCGCCCTCCGTCTCGAGGAACCAGTAGTCGAACTCCACGGAGCAGCGGTCGTGCGCGATCGGCCGCACCCAGTTGACGTCGAGGATCGGCCCGTAGCGGTTCAGCATGAAGTTGGGGTGGAGCCAGGCGTAGATCGCGCCGGCGCCGATGCGCTCGCGGAAGTCGGCGCCGCGGAAGGTCGCGCTCGGGCTGGGGGCGCAGGTCTGGATCGAGTGGCGGCCGAAGCACTCGGTGCGGTAGGTGGAGACGTCGAGCTGCGACGCCAGGCCGTGGTGCAGGTGCGGCACGTGGTAGCCGCCGTCCAGGTAGTTGTCGACGAAGACCTTCCAGTTGCACTGCATCGGGTAGCTGCGGCGGCTGACGTGGCGCAGCGCGTCGAGCGGGCCGAACGCCTGCAGGCGGCGCTCGAGGCCGGCGAGCTCCTCGGCGATCGTCCACTCCGGCGCCCCGGGGTGGACGAAGACGAACGGGCCCCACGCCTCGACCGGGAGCGGGAGCAGCCCGAACGCCTCGGGCGCGAACTCCTTCATCGCGCCCATCTGCGGCGCGCGCTTGAGCGTCCCGTCGAGCGCGTAGGTCCAGCCGTGGTAGGGACAGACGATCTCGGCGACGCAGCCCGCGCCGTCCACGAGCTCCGCCGCGTGGTGGCGGCAGACGTTGTGGAACGCGCGCAGCGCGCCGCCGTGGTCGCGCACCACGAACCAGCTCTCCCCCAGGAAGTCGACGCGCGCGCGGCGGCCCGGCTCGCGCACGAGGTCGAGCGGGCAGGCGTACTGCCAGTGGCGCCGGAAGACGCGCTCGCGCTCGCGCTCGAGCATGGCCGGCTCGACGTACCACGACTTCGGCGGCGTCGCCGCGCGGTCCATGGGGAGCGCCGGATCGAAGCGCCCGATCTCGCGGTCGAGGCTGGCGGCGTCCATCGCTGCCGACTCTACGCCCCTGCGCGCCGACTTTCGCGGCGCGGCGCCGTCCGGCCCGGCTGCGGCGCGCCGCGGCGGGCCGACGAGGCGATCATCGCGGTAGACCGCCTGCACGCGGGGTGCGTCGACGGTGGTGCCGCGAGCCGCCGTTGAACCGGCGCGGCCGTCGGCGGCGCTTGAGGACGCGGAACCGAGACCATGGCAGAGCCCGCGAGCTTCCATCCCGAGCAGCTCCTCACCCACGTCGAGTGGGTACGGCGGCTCGCCGCCACGCTCGTCGCCGATCGCGACGACGCGGACGACGTGGCGCAGCAGACCCTTCTCCTCGCGATCGAGCGGCCTCCGCCGCACGCGCGCAACCTGAGGCAGTGGCTCTCGGTCGCGGCGCGCAACGTCGCCCGCAGCCTCGGCCGCGCGACCACCCGTCGACGCCAGCGCGAAGGGCGCTCCGACCTCTCGCGCTCGATCGAGCCGGCCGCCGCGCTCGTCGAGCGCGCCGAGCTGCACCGCGTCGTCGTCGGCGCCACGCTCGCACTCGCCGATCCCTATCGCACGACCGTGCTCTACCGGTATTTCGAGGGCCTCGAGACCGGCGCCATCGCGGCCCGCTGCGGCGTGCCCGTCGAGACGGTCCGCACGCGGCTCAAGCGCGGACTCGCGCAGCTTCGCGCGCGGCTCGCGCACGAGCTGCGCGACGGTCCGAGGTCGTGGCGGCAGGCGCTCGCGTCCCTCGCGATCGGTCCGCCGCCGCTCGCGGAGGCGGCAGCCGCGGCGGCGTCGCCGTGGACGACCGGAGGAGGAGGAATCCTGATGACGCAGGGACTCAAGCTCTCGGCGGCAGCGGCGACGCTCGCCGCAGCCGCGTTCGTCGCGATCGTCGTCTGGCGCGGCGAGCCGCGGGAGTCGCCGCTCCGCACGCCGCCCCCGAGCGAGGAGGCCGCGACGGTTTCGCGGCCCGATGCCGCGGCGCCGGCCCGCGACGCCGAGCCGGTGCGCTCGAGCGAGCCGCGCAGTCCGGAGGCCGACGCCGCGGCGGCCCGACCCGACGGCGCGACGGCCGGCGCCGCCGACCCGGGCGTCGCGGACGTGCCGGCGAGGATCGTCGGCGACGTCCGCGACGAGTTCGACCGCCCGGTCGCGGGGGCGATCGTCCTGCTCGCGGCGAGCGAGAGCTCGGCGGACCCCTCGCTCGCGGGGCTGCTGCGCCACGGACAGTTCCTCCGCGGACGCGCGCCGACCCCGGTGCCGGGGCAGGCCTCGGCGAAGACCGACGAGCTCGGCCGCTTCGCGTTCGAGGGAGTCTCGACCTTCTCGAGCTACGGCCTGCTCGCCCAGCATCCGCAGATCGGCGTCGCGTTCCGCGGCGATCTCGTGCCGCGACCGGGGGAGCTCCTCGAGGTCCGGCTCGTGCTCCCGGCGGGCGTCGCGCTCGTCGGGAGCGTGCTCCGCTCGGACGGACCCTCGTCGGACGACATCGAGCTGCACGTGTGGGCGTTCCCGGACGACGCGCCGCTCGAGGCGGGGAAGGGAGCCGTGCTCGGCAAGCTCGACGCGAGCGAGGACGGGACGTTCCGCACGATCGCGCTGCCGTACCGGCGGTTCGAGCTGAGCGCCGAAGTGGACCGCCATCGATCCGACCTCGCCGAGGCCAGGTCCGGGATCGTCGAGGCCGCCGCGGGCGCCCGCGAGCTCCGGATCGATCTCACGCTCCCGGAGGCGTTGCGGATCCGCGGCAGGATCCGCGTCGACGGCGGGACGACCGAGGACCTCGAGCGGCTCGCCGCCGCGGAGCGCGCACGATGGCAGCCGGACGAAGCGGACGGCGGCGATCGCATCTACTTCGGCGGCGCGCGTTCCGGGCAGATCCGCGCCGTCGCGAGCGACCGGCCGCTGCGCGGGGAAGGCGCTCGACGCGGGTCGGCGCGCACCATCCGCGGCGACGCCGACCTCGCGGCCGGCTCCTACGAGATCCTGCTGAGCGAGGCGGGCATGACGAGCGTCGCGCTCGTGCTCGACGACCTCGTCCTCGCGGAGGCGCCGCTCGAGGTGCAGGGCGAGCTCGGCCCCGATCTCGTCGCCGATCTTGCCGGGTTGCCCGCGCTCGAGCCGACGATCCGCGTCGAGCTTCGCGTGGTCGACTCCGCGGACGGGAGGAGCGTCGGCGACGTGACCGTGACCGTCGCGGCCGCCGAGGACGCGGAGCCTCGGAGTCCCGACCGGGTCCACGTGCCGTCCTCCGGCCGGACCGTCGCGACGCTCCCGGCGGGTCGTCGCATGATCGTCGGCTCCAGGGAGGGGTTCCTCTCCGAGAGGCTGCTGGCCGACCTCGCGCCGAACAAGGAAGCGCTGACGCTCCGGATGTCGAAGCTCGGCGGCGTGCTGCGCGGCGAAGCGCACGACGAGCACGGCGAGCCGCTCGCGCGCGCCTCGCTCGCCGTCTACCGCCTCGACCGGGAGCGCGCCGTCCGCCTCGACGTCGGGAGGATCGCACGAGCCGACGGCCGCTTCGAGGGACTTCCCGTCCCGACCGGCCGCTTCGCCGTCGTCGCGTCCGTGGAGGGGCGCGCGCCCGCATGGCGGGTGCTCGACGAGGACGAAGCGCGCGAGCCCGTGCTCCTCGGGTCGGCGCCGTCGTTCCGCGTCCGCCTGGTCGCGACCAGTCCGACCGGCCGATCGCTCGGACGCATCCGCTGGTGGGCGTTCTCGCCGGAAGGCGTGCCCTTGCTCGAGCTGGAGACGTCGGATGGATCCGGAGAAACGGGCCGTGAGGGTGCAGCCGCTGGTTTCGCCGACGTCCACCTTCCCGCCGGCAATCTGACGATCGAGGCCGAAGCGCGCGACGGCGCACGAGCGAAGCAGGAGCTCACGCTCGGGAGGGATGCGGAGGTACGCCTGTCGTTCGCACCGCCCGCGCGCTGACCCTTAGGGCGAGCGCATCGCGGCGCGGACCTTCGCGGCGCGCAGCAGCGCGTCGGCGGCGAGCGATCCCGCGCCGCCGAGGACGCCCGGGCCCGGGTGGGTGCCGACTCCGCCGAGGAAGAGGCCGGCGATCGGCGTGGCGTGGCGTCCCCATCCCGGCACCGGTCGCATGAAGAGGATCTGGTCGAGCGCGAGCTCGCCCTGGGAGGCGGCGCCCTCGCGCAGGCCGAAGCGGGTCTCGAGGTCGCGCGGCGAGAGCACGGCGCGATGGAGGACGCGCGAGCGGAAGCCCTCGGCGTGGCGCTCGATCGCCTGGGTGGCCGCCTCGGCCAGCGCCGCGCGCCGCGCCTCGTCCCACGACGCGCCCCCCTTCAACTCGAAG
>Ga0187893_10009817_pt1 | contig 14545 bp, 16 predicted proteins | sample MA1701074metaG_FD_139574 | JGI IMG/M metagenome (GOLD analysis project Ga0187893, IMG submission 139574) | White microbial mat communities from a basaltic lava cave in the Kipuka Kanohina Cave System on the Island of Hawaii, USA - MA170107-4 metaG ...
AGCCCGCGTTGAAGCCGAACCAGCCCATCCACAGGAGCGATGCGCCGATCATGGTGAGCGGCAGGTTGTGCGCCGGCATCGCTTCCTTGCCGAAGCCGATGCGCTTGCCGACCAGGTACGCGCCCACCAGCCCGGCGACGCCCGCGTTGATGTGCACCACCGTGCCGCCGGCGAAATCGAGCGCGCCCCACTGCCAGATCTTGCCCGCCGCCTCGGTCGCCTTCTTGGCGGCTTCGGCATCGGTGAACGCGTCTGGCCCCGGCCAGAACCAGACCATGTGCGCGATCGGCGCGTAGCTGAAAGTGAACCACAGCACGATGAAGACGAGCACGGCCGAGAACTTGGCGCGCTCGGCGAAGGCGCCGAGGATGAGGCAGCAGGTGATCGCCGCGAAGGTCGCCTGGAACACGACGAACACGATCTCGGGGATCACCACCCCCTTGGAGAAGGTCGCCGCCGGCGCGTACTCGCCCTTGAAGGCGTCGAACGCGCCCGCCAGGAACAGGCGGTCGAACTTGCCGAAGTAGGCGTTGCCCTCGGTGAACGCCAGGCTGTAGCCGTAGATGCACCACAGCACGGTGACGAGCGAGAACACGACGAACACCTGCATCAGCAACGACAGCGTGTTCTTCGAGCGCACCATGCCGGCGTAGAAGAGCGCGAGGCCCGGCACGCTCATCATGAGCACAAGCGCGGTGCAGATCAGCATCCAGGTCACGTCGCCCTTGTTCGGCGTCGGCGCCGGTTTCGCCTCCTCCTTCTTGGCCTCCGCCGGCGCCGCCTTGGCGTCGTCCTTCTTCGCCTCGGCGGCGGGCTTGTCGGCCGCCTTGTCCTTGTCCTGCGCGCCGGCGGCCCCCGCGACCGCGAACAACGCCAGCATGCTAAGCAGTGCGATCAGCTTCTTCATTTTCGATTTCTCCCTGGATTGCTAGATGGCCGCGGCGTCGGTCTCGCCGGTGCGGATGCGCACGACCTTTTCCAGGTCGAACACGAAGATCTTGCCGTCGCCGATCTTGCCGGTGTTGGCCGCCTTCTCGATCGCCTCGATCGCGCGCTCGAGCAGGTCGGACTGCATCGCCACCTCGAGCTTCACCTTCGGCAGGAAATCGACCACATACTCGGCACCCCGGTAGAGCTCGGTGTGCCCCTTCTGGCGGCCGAAGCCTTTCACCTCGGTCACCGTGATCCCCTGCACACCGATGCCCGAGAGCGCCTCGCGCACCTCGTCGAGCTTGAACGGCTTGATGATGGCCGTGACGAGCTTCATGAAGTCCCCCGTGTCAGAACGACTTGCTGACCGAGAAGATCAGCGTGCTGCGGCCCGCGTCCTTGGTGCGCGTGCCGAGCTGCCCGGCGCTGTTCTGCGAGCTCGGGAAGCAGTAGAAGCCCGCGTTCGCCGCATTGCAGCTGCCCTTGGCGCTGGTATCGACGTACGTAAGCCCGAGCACCCAGCCCGAGATGTCCTTGGTGACGCCGATCTTCCAGTCCGTGTAGTCGCCGTCGGTGAGGTCGTTGCCGGTGTGCCAGCCCTTGAGCTTGAAGCTGCCAACGTGACCGACGATGCCCCAGCCGCCGCCCAGGTCGTAGGTGGCCGAAAGGTCCCAGTAGTGCGAGCCCTTGGTGCCCGGCAGCGAGAAGTAGTCGTCCAGCGCGTAGTAGTACTTGAGCGAGATCCACTTCCAGGACCCGCCGATGTAGATCTCCTTGTTGTCCACCTTGCCCGAGTGTGTCTTGGTGGCGTCGCGCGGGTTCACGAATACCGTGGCGCTGGCGTTGGTGCCCGGGTAGTAGTAGTAGATCGCGCCGACGTCGAGCCCCCAGTCGCCCCAGGTCTTCTTCCAGCCGCCGTAGAAATCCATCTCGAGATTGCCGTCGGGGAAGCCCGCGCCGCTCGAGACGTTGGAGTTCCAGTTGCCGGCATAGAGGCCGCTCGCGTGGCTGTAGTCGATGCCGCCCTGCAGCGCCGGCTTGCCGAAGGTCTGGTCGATGCCGCGGAACCGGTAGTTGCTGAACAGGCCGACGTTGCCCGTGAGGGTGTGCGGCGAGGCGTCCTTCCTGTCCTGGGCAATGGACACCCCGGGAACGGAGAAGGAAAGAGCAAAAGCGGCCGCGAGCAGTGACTTGCGCATGGGTCGATCTCCCTGAAAAGGATGGTTGCCTGCTGTAATTAGCACGACATGTGCCAGGCCGATTGGCACGAGAAATCAAAAGGTTGCAGACGTTAGAGCGAGGTTACGGAAATACGACGCACCACGAAGGAGCATCCGCGCCCGGTGCAGGTGCAGGGGAGGCGGCCCTTGGGCTGCGTGCCGGAGTACCCTCGGCGCGATGGAGAACCCCGCCCTGGACGAATTCCGGCGCCGCGTGAGCGAGGCACTGCGGGCCTCGCCCGCGCAGGACCTGGAGAAGAACCTGCACGAGCTGCTCGGCGCGTTCTTCGAGCGCTTCGACCTCGCCACGCGCGCGGACCTCGAAGTGCAGAGGACGCTGCTCGAGCGCGCGCAGGCGAGGCTCGCCGCGCTGGAGGCGCGCATCGCGGAGCTGGAGAGAAAGCCGAAGTAGACCCGCGGTAAACCTCCCGCGCGCATTCCGCGTTCATCGTCGCGTGGGGGTGAAATGTCGCTGGCAACCGTGGCGAGCCGCGCGCTCGCAGGCATCGATGCGCCCGAGGTGGCGGTGGAAGTCCACCTCGGCCCCGGGCTGCCCGCGTTTACCATCGTAGGGCTCCCGGATGCCGAGGTGCGCGAGGCGAAGGACCGCGTGCGCGCGGCGCTGAACCACACGCGCTTCGAGTTTCCCGCCCGCCGCATCACCGTCAACCTCGCGCCCGCCGACCTGCCGAAGGACTCGGGCCGCTTCGACCTGCCGATCGCGCTCGGCATCCTCGCCGCGAGCGGCCAGATCGCGCAGGAGGCGCTCGGCGAGCACGAGTTCGCGGGCGAGCTCTCGCTCACCGGCGAGCTGCGGGCGGTGCGCGGCGCGCTTGCGATGGCGCTGCGCGTGCGCGACGCGGCGCGCGCGTTCGTGCTGCCGCATGCGAACGCGCCCCAGGCGGCGCTCGCCGAGGGTGCGCGCATCCTGCCGGCGAAGACGCTGCTCGAGGTGGTCGCCCACCTCGCAGGCGAGGCGCCGTTGCCCCGGTTCACGCCGGCCGCGCGCGACGCGTGCGGCAACTATCCGGACTTCAGCGAAGTCAAAGGCCAGCCGCAGGCGAAGCGCGCGCTGGAAGTCGCCGCCGCAGGCGGGCACAGCGTGCTCATGATCGGGCCGCCGGGCACCGGCAAATCCATGCTCGCGGCGCGCTTCCCGGGAATCCTGCCGCCGCTGAGCGAGAACGAGGCGCTGGAAGTCGCCGCCATCCACTCGGTGTCGACCGGCGGCTTCGAGGCCGCGCGCTGGGGCGAGCGCCCGTACCGCTCGCCGCACCACAGCGCCTCGGGCGCGGCCATGGTGGGCGGCGGTAACCTGCCGCGGCCGGGCGAGATCTCGCTCGCGCACCGCGGCGTGCTGTTCCTGGACGAGCTGCCGGAGTTCGACCGCGACGTGCTCGAGTCGCTGCGCGAGCCGCTCGAGTCCGGACGCGTGTCGATCGCGCGCGCGGCGCGCCAGTCGCAGTTCCCGGCGCGCTTCCAGCTCGTCGCCGCCATGAACCCCTGCCCCTGCGGCCACTGCGGCTCCCCCGCCGGGCGCTGCCGCTGCACGCCCGAGCGCATCGCGCGCTACCGCGGCCGCATCTCGGGGCCGCTCGCCGACCGGATCGACATCAAGCTCGAAGTCCCCGCGCCGCGCGAGGCCGACCTGATGACGCCAGGGGCGACCGAGTCGAGCGGGGCGATCCAGGCGCGGGTCCTTCGCGCCCACAAACTCCAGCTCGAAAGACAAGGCACTGCCAATTCGATGCTGGGGACCCGCGAAATCGATCGCTTTTGCGGGACCGACAAGGACGGCGACCAGCTGCTGCGCCACGCGCTCGCGCGCCTCATGCTCTCGGCGCGGGCCTACCACCGCGTGCTGCGCGTCGCGCGCTCGATCGCCGACCTCGCGGGCGAGGCCATGATCCGCGCCGCGCATATCGCGGAAGCGATCCAGTATCGCAGGCTGGACGCCAGTTTCTAGGGCCGCAGCGCCATTTCTCTGGCCGGCATGATGTTGTCAATACATATGTATTGACAACATACGAGAACAACCCCATAGTATTGGAGATGAGAACCGCCCAATTGCAGATTCGCGTGACGCCCGAAGAGAAGGCCGCAATTGAAGGCGCGGCGAAACGAGCCGGCTTGGGAATGTCTGCGTACGTTCTGCGCAAAGTGCTCCCCGAGAGAGCGGCGCAATGGAGTGAGTTGCTTCGTGAAATTGCGTCCTCCGACGGAGCCAGAATTGCGCTGGCAACACTTAGCGGTTGGCTTGCCAATCTAGGGACCAGCGAATTGCGGAGTGCCCTGGAGAGCCCGCCGCCAGCAGGCCTTCGCCCTGTAACTCTCAATACGATTGCGGCGATGGTGGAGCATCTGTGCGCTGGTCGTGGCGTGTTGCCCCCGCAATGGACACAGACGATTCGTCCGCTGGCCAAGCCGGAATTTGGCAGCAAACTCGCCAGTCTTCGGCTGCATCTTCTGACAAACTCGCCGGCAGCGTTTAGGCGTCGCAATCTCTTTGTCGATACCGCAGTCGGCGGGCAGGTCTGAATTGGCCGGACTATCAACCGCCGATTTGCGCCGGTTGTTCGGTCTTTTGAACGACGAGCTCGCCCGATCGGAAACGAAGGGCGAGCTTTACCTCGTGGGGGGTGCCGTCATGTGCCTTGCACACTCCGCTCGGGCCTCGACTGAGGACGTCGACGGCTACTTCAAACCCGCAGCCAAAGTACGAGAAGCGGCCGCTCGAGTCGCCGTAAGTTCAAACCAATCTGCCGATTGGCTCAATGATGCCGTCAAGGGATACCTCAGTGACCACGGGCTGTTCAAGAAGTGGCTCGAGCTCAGCAATCTGAAAATAATGGTTGCTCAACCTGAATACCTGCTTGCGATGAAGTGCCTGGCTTTCCGAATCGGCCCTGAATTCCACGACGAAGAAGACGTTAGATTTCTACTTCGATTGCTGAACATCTCGACTTACCGGAAAGCTGTTGAGACGATTGCTCAGTTCTACCCTGAGCATAGGTTTCCCCAGAAGACCCTCTATGCTTTGCAGGAACTCACGTCTGAGAAGGACAATGTCCAAAACTAGGCGAAACCCGTTTCTCGCATGAACCCTCCAACGGTTGCCGTCCTGCGCAGCATGCTCGGCCTGCAGGTCGACATGAACAGGAAGATCGATCCGCAGTGGCACGCCGCCGACTTCGCTTTCCTGCGCGCCGTGTTCGTCGAGGCGGCGGAAGCGCTCGAGCACTACGGCTGGAAGTGGTGGAAGAAGCAGTCCCCCGACATGGGGCAGCTCAGGATCGAACTGGTCGACATCTGGCACTTCCTGATGTCGCACTACCTCGTGCTTTCGGGCAACGACCAGGAAGCGGCGGCAAAGGCGATCGCGCAGGAGTGGACTGCGAAACCCGAGTTCGAGTTTGACGGGAAGCGCTACGCGCCGGAGCGCATGGACATGCGCGAGCAGCTCGAGCTGCTCGCCGCGCTCTCGGCGGTGCGCCGCATCCACCTGCCGCTCGTGGTCGCGCTCTTCAAGGGCTGCGGGCTGGACGCCGACAGCCTCTACACCGCCTACGTGTCGAAGAACATCCTCAACCACTTCCGCCAGGACAACGGCTACAAGACGGGCGAGTACGTGAAAGTCTGGCGCGGCCTGGAGGACAACGCGCACATGGAAGAGCTCCTGAAGACGCTGGACGCGCGCTCCGAGTCCCTGCCCGCGCGCCTGTACGAGGCGCTCGAGCGCCGCTACCGCGAGACCGTGAAGGCGGTCTGAGTGCCGCAAGAGTCTCGTCTGTTCGAGTGGTTCGACGCTCCGGCGCTAGAGTCGCAACAGGCGCTTTGCATTGAGTTCGAGGATTGCGCGCTTGTCGGTTTCCTGTAAAGCCGGATTATCGGCCACTACTTCAACAGGCCGTTCGTAGGCAATCGGGAAGCAGTAGTCGCTTCCCATGAGGATGCGATCGGGTCCAACCATGCGAGCCAAGTGTTCCAGCAAAGCCCCGGAGTAGCCGATGGTGTCGTAGTGAAAGCGGCGCAAGTATTGCTGCGGGGAGTGCTTGATGCGCTTGAGGTCGGCGCGCTTCTTCCAGCCGCGCGAAAGGCGTCCGATGAGCCATGGAAAAGCGCCGCCGGCATGCGGCAAGACGACTTCCAGCGTCGGAAAGCGGTCGAGCACCCCGCCAAAGACAAGGTGCGCGGCAGCTATCGCGCTCTCGAACGGATTGCCGAGCAGGTTGGTGAGGTAGTACTGCTGCAGGCGTTCGTGCCCGATGACGAACACGGGGTGCAGAAATACCGGTAGGCCAAGATCCTGGATGCGCTCGAAAACGGGCAGGAAAGCTTCATGCGAGAGGTCCCGTCCATTCACGTGCGTCGAGAGGTAGATGCCGCGAATCCCAGGGAGTTTCGCCACACGGTCGACCTCTCTCGCGGCGATCGACGGTGTGCACATGGGTAACGCCGCGAGACCGACAAGGCGCGTACGCGCGTGTGCGTGGGCAGCGCAGAGTTCTTCGTTGAAGGTCGCGGCCAGCCGCTCCGCCAACTCCGGAGGCGCCCAGTCGACCATCGGCTGCGAAAAAGAAAGGGCCTGGACCGCCACGCCCTGCTCATCCATCGCCCGCAGCCGCGCGTCGAGGTCGACAAAGCGCGGACCCAAGGGGCCGGTGAGAAGGTGGCCAATGCGAAACTGAGGCCCCGTGCCTTCGACCTCGGTCCACTCGACACCGTACGCGGGGCCGTATCGGGCAACCAGCTCAAGAACGCGCTTCGGATACCAGTGCGCGTGCACGTCGATCGCGTTCATCAGTGGTTCAATTGAAGCGCGCGGAAGCTATCTCAAGCGATTGGACAAACAGCTTCACTGCCTCGCCGGAGGCGACGGTCACGGCCTGGCCACGTCCATGCTCACCGTCCTCTGTTTATAGTTGGCCGCGCTGCCTTCGGCGAGAAACTCGTGCACCAGGCGTGCGAATCGCGCCGCATGCTCGATCTGTGTCCAGTGCCCGCAGCGGCCGAACACGTGTAGTTGCGAGCGACCGATCCACTGCGCCAACGTCAGCGAGTTCGAGAGCGGAATTACCTGATCGTCACGACCGTGGACAATCAGCGTCTCGTGCGGTATCGCGCGGATGTCGGCCTCGCGGCTCGCCATGGCGTCGGCCCACCGTTGACGGGGTGCCGGAAACATCGCGGCAAAGGACTCCTGGAAGCCCGGCCGGATGCTGGCTTGGTAGCGCCGTTGCGCGAGCTCCTCTGTAATCAGGCTGCGGTCGTAGGCGAACAAATCCAGTAGCTTGCGCATGTTGGCGAGCGAGGGCGTGTAGCCCCACACCGCATCGAGCGCCGGCGTGATCGTGAAAGCCACGCCCATGCTGCCCATCAGTACGAGGCGGCGCACGCGCTGCCGATGGCGGGTCGCGATGGCGAGCGCGAGCGCGCCGCCGAAGGAGTTCCCGACGAGGTCGGCCCTCGCGACGTCGAGCGCATCGAGCAAACCGAGTGCCTGGCGCACCCAGGTATCGAGGCAGTATTCGATGCTGGCTGGACGCTCGCTGAACCCGAAACCCACCATGTCCGGCGCAAGCACGCGGTGTGCCTTTGCGAGCTCGGGCATCACCAGCCGCCAGTTCGCCCAGGCGCTGACGCCAGGACCCGACCCATGCAGCATCAACACTGGATGGCCGGTGCCTACATCGTGGAAGTTGGTCGCGATGCCAGCCGCATCGATGCGCCTGGCGATTTCGAGATCCCTACTGGTACCGGCCATCGAGCGTCGCAAGAATGTTCCGGGCGGTGCGCTCAATGTGCTCCGTGAGCAGTCGGCATGACTCTTTCGGCCTGCGCTTAAGGGCCGCGTCCATCATGGCAGCATGTTCACCCGGCACGTCGGAGTCGAACGGGTGGTCCGCGAGGAACAGGCGCCGATAGCGCGCGCTGAAGTCGTGCAACTGCCCGCACATCGACAGTAGCATTGGCATGCCGCAGGCCGAGACCAGCGCCCCGTGAAAACGCCGATGCAACGACTCCCAGGTATCGACGCTTGCCCCATCCTTGCGCCCCGCGCGTTCGAGACGCGACAGGCTGTGAAATGCTGCCACGACCGCCTCTTCCCATGCCGGGCCGCCGCAGCTGATCGATTCGGCAAGCGCTTGAACATCCAGCAACTTCTGCAAACGCGAGACCTCCAAGCAGTTGTCGCGCGAGATCGGCGCCACGCGATAACCCTTTTTGTCCTCAAGCACGACAAAGCCCTCGGCCGCGAGGCGCATGAGGGCTTCCCGCATCGGCGAAAGACTCACGCGGTGTTCGCCACGCAGTTCGTCGATCGAGAGCTTGGTGCCGGGCGGCAGCGCCCCCGAGACGATCTCGTTGCGCAAACGGGTGGCGAGTCCGCGTGCGAGGTTTCCGCCCGCCTCGTTCAGGTCGACCGGCAGGACTGCCGTTGCTGTTCTTGGCATGTTGACTGGATCAATAATAATCGATTATTCTAAGTTCATCGATTATACATTGCGCGGCACGGATGGGAGGGGACGGCGCATGGGGATTCTCAATACCGATCGAACGCTGCCGGTCAACAGGCTGATCTTCGAAGTGCGCCGCGACGTTCGGCTGCGGGAGCGCTTCGGCACGGACTTGGGGGGGTTGATGGTCGAATTCGGCCTCTCGGAAGCCGAGAGGGATGCTCTGGGTCGTGCCGACATCAAGCGGCTCGGCGAACTCGGCGTGCATCCGTATTTCCTGCCCCAGGTGACCCGGCTGATCAAGGGCGCCGGCTATAACCACAACGAGAGCGCCGCAGCCAGGCTTTACGCGGAGAAGATGCTTAAGGCCTAACCATGGCGGAAATCGTTTCGGTCATCGCGCTCGCGCACGCGCCCGGCGCGACGGGCTGGCTGGACAAGGCGCCGAGGGACGAGCAGGAGGCGCTGCTGGCCGGCTACGCGCGAATGGCCGACAACCTGCATGAGGCGAGACCCGATGTCATTGTCGGCATCGCAAATGACCATCTGCTCAATTTTCCGATGGAGCACGTGCCTGACTGGTGTGTCGGCACCGCCGAGCGTTGGCGCGGCCCGGCAGAGTGGTTTCGCGATTGGGTGAACGTTCAAGAGTACGAAGTAAAGGGCCGGCGCGACCTCGCCCGGCATATCGTGCGCGACGCGGCGCGACAAGGCTTCAATCTCGCGTTCTCGGACCGGCTGCTCTTCGACGACAACTGGTCGGTGCCGCTGCACTTCCTCACGCCGCGCCATGACGTTCCGCTCGTGCCTATCCACATGAATTGCGTCATGCCGCCGCTGCCGGCGCCGCGCCGATGCTTCGAGTTCGGACGCGCTCTGCGCAGCGCCGTGGAATCGTGGTCAAGCGAGGCGCGTGTCGCCATCATGGCCACCGGCGGGCTGTCCCACGACCCCGGCGGGCCGAAGTATTTCGCGGTAGACGAGGCGTTCGATCGCTGGTTCCTCAAGTTGCTCGCGGTGGGCGATTCGGAGCGCGTACTCCGGGAGGTCACGATCGAGCGCATGATGGCGGCGGGCGACGGCGGCACCGTGGAGTTGCTGGCATGGCTCGTTGCCATGGGTGCGGCCGGCGAAAGGTCCGCTAGGACCGAGTTCTACGTGCCGTCGGTTCCCCTGCGCTGCGGGATGGGCGGCGTCGACTGGCAGGTCCGCGTATGAACGTGGCGGCCGAATCGCTGCTGCTCGATTTCGACGCCCAGATTGCGCAGCGGCACACCGCTCTGCTGGTCGTTGATATGCAAAACGATTTCTGCGCTGCCGCGGGCTACATCGATCGCATCGTGAAGGGCGACCTGACCGCTTGCCGCATGGTTGTACAGCCGATCACGGACCTGCTATCCGCCGCGCGGTCGGCCGCCGTGCCGGTGTTCTGGCTGCGCGCCAACTACGACCGTGACCTGATACCGGAGCCGATGCTCGCGAACTTGCTGCGTCAGGGCATCGCCGAGGTCTGCTGTGCCCCCGGAAGTTGGGGCGCCGACTGGTACGGAGTGGCACCGCAGCCAGGTGAGCCGGTGATAGAGAAACACTGTTACAGCGGATTTCGCGGCACCGACCTTCACCAGCGGCTGCAACAGCGTGGCATCCGAACGCTCGTCTTCAGCGGCGTGCAGACGCACGTCTGCGTCGAGTCCACACTGCGCGATGCGCATTCGCTGGGGTACTACTGCGTGGTGCCGGAGGACTGCGTCGGCTCGCATGCGCGCGCCGCGCATCAGGCGACGCTCGCGACCATCCAGGCGCTGTTCGGAGATGTGTGCGCCGCAACGTCGATCGTCAATGCTTGGGCGTCCGCATGAAGATGGACGAAATGGCGACGCACTCCGCGCCGTCTCGCGCCGGGCCTGCAATCGAAATCAGCGGGCTCACGCTCGACTATGCCGCGGTTGATCGCATGATCACCGCGCTATCCGGCTTCGAACTCAGCATTGCGCGGGGCGAGTTCGTTTCGGTGATCGGACCGAGCGGCTGCGGCAAGTCGACGCTGCTTTCCGTAATCGGCGGCCTGCTGCGGCCCTCCGTCGGCGAGGTCCGCATCGACAAGGCGCCAGTCACCGGGCCGTCGGAGAAGCTGGGATTCGTCTTCCAGGACCCGGTGCTGCTTCCGTGGCGCACGGTGCTCGAGAACGTGCTGCTACCTGCGCAGTTGCGCAGCGGCAGCGCGCGAGACTATGTCGAGCGCGGGCTGCAGCTGCTGCAAACCGTCGGCCTACAGGGATTCGAGAGGAACTACCCCAAGGAGCTCTCCGGTGGTATGCGCCAGCGCGTCGCGATCGCGCGCGCCCTCCTGCTGGACCCGGAGGTCCTGCTGATGGACGAACCGTTCGGAGCGCTCGATGCCATCACCCGCGAGCGCATGGCCTACGAACTGTTGCGCATCTGGCAAGGAACCGACAAGACCGTGGTGTTCGTCACTCACAGCATCGCGGAGGCCATCTTGCTCTCGGACCGCGTGGTCGCGATGAGCGGCCGTCCGGGGAGGGTGGTCGCCGAATGCCGAATCGACCTGCCGCGCCCGCGCGGGCTGCGTTCGCACGAGGATGCACGATTCCTCGCGGTATCGCGTGAGCTGCACCGCTTGCTTATGCACTCAGAGGAAAACCGGGCATGAAGCTCACGCCGCGAGCAGCGCTTTGGATTGCGCGACCGGCGGTGGCCTTGCTGGTGCTTGCGTTGTGGATCGCCTACGTCACGCTCTGGAGCATCCCAGCTTACGTCCTGCCGCACCCGCTGGATGTGCTTGAACGCCTTGCAGGTCAGCTCTGGAGCGGTGACATCCTGCCCCACATCTGGGCGACCATCCGCGAGGCCGGCCTTGGTTTCCTCCTCGGCAGCACGATGGCCGTCCTGATCGGCACCGCGATTTCGCGTTCGCGCTTCGTCGAGGACGTGCTGCGACCCTACATCATTACGACCCAGACGACACCGCTCGTCGCGCTCGCCCCACTCTTTCTCGTGTGGTTCGGTTTCGGCATCCTGCCGAAGGTACTGATCGCCGCCATCATCTGCTTCTTTCCGCTGCTGGTAAACGTCATGGTCGGTCTGCGGTCGGTGAACCCGACCGAGCGTCGGCTTTTTCAATCGCTCAAAGCGTCTGCCTGGCAGATGTTCATACGGCTCGAAGTCCCGAGCGCGCTGCCCTACGTCTTCGCTGGGCTGCGTATCACCGTCGTGCTCAGTGTCATCGGCTCGGTCGTCGGCGAGTTCGTCGGTGCGCACGCCGGCCTCGGCTACTTGGCCGTGACCTCCGGAGGCAACCTCGATACCGAACTCCTGTTTGTCGCAGTCTTGCTTCTCATGACGCTCGGCCTCACGTTCTACCTGCTCGTGCTCGAAACCGAGCGCCGAGTACTGTTCTGGCGCTGAATTTGAAAGGGGAGGACTTCATGCGAGGACTCGTTCGCTGGCTCGCTGCCGCACTACTGGGCATTGCCGTTCAGCCGGTGTTAGCGCTCGAACCGTTCAAGCTGCTCATGCCTGAGCCGCACGGTTCGACCTTCAGGGCCATCTACGCCGGCATCGAGAAGGGCTGGTTCAAGGAAGAAGGGCTGGAGATTGTGTTCCTGCCGATTCCTGGCGGCGCAATCAACCTCGTGCCCCAACTCGCGCAGGGCGCCGGCGACATCGCGTGGGCGGGTGGCTACACTGTGATCCAAGCACGCAGCCGCGGCGTGCCAGTGGTCGGCATCAACAGCGCCTCGGCCGAAAGTCTCTGGTGCCTGATCACTCACAGGGAGTCGGGCATCCGGCTGCCGGCCGACCTGAAGGGCAAGACCATCGGCGTGCTCGGTTTCTCGAGCGCGACGCATTTCATGGCGCAGGCGCTGCTCAGGGCAGGGAAGCTCGGGGAAGGCGATACCAACCTGCGGCCGATCGGCCTCGGCGGTCCGGCGCTGATCTCGCAGAAGCAGATCGACGGCTACATCTGGTTCCGCTCGCAGGGCATGGCACTACAGGCGAAGGGCGCGCCGGTCGCGGTGATGGATCTCGACCCGCACATTCCTCTCCCGCAGGACCTGATGCTCGCAACGGAAGCCAACATCGCGAAGCGGCGCGAAGCCTTCAAGGGATACCTGCGCGTGCTCAAGCGCGCGTCAGACTATGGGCTCGATCCCAAGACCACGCCCGAATTCGACAAGTACCAGGCGAAGTACGCGCCGCAGACGGTGCAGGACACGGTCTATCTGCAAGCGCTCAACGAGGAGACGCGCGAGCGCGGCGAGCGCGACCGCGCCAAGACTTGGCGCTGGGGTAGCACCGACCCGAAGCGCCTCGAGGCGGCCCAGGACTTTCTGTTTGAGCTCAAGGTGATCGATCGCAAGACGCCGGTCGCGGCCATGTACACCGACGGCCTGCTTCCGTAGGTCCCGCCATGCTCGATACACGCCAAGCGGTCCGCAGCATCACCTCGCTAGCGCAGCGGCTCGACGACCTACCGCGCAGCGAGCTGGCGGCGGTGGCCAGGGAGGCCGCCCGCATCGAGGCCGAGCTCGCCTTGACTTCCAGCCGCTGGCTCGCCGGAGCGCCGGACGCGGACCAGGTCGGCGCCGGTGTCCAGTTCGCCCTCGCCGGTATCGAGTCTGGACCCGCAGTGAAGGCGCTCGAGACGGCGTCGCAGTGGTCGGCGCGCCAAGACGCACCGCAGCTCGCCGAGCGCGTCGTGACGATGAACCTCGAGCTGGCGCAGCTCTGTCTGCTGGGAGCGCTCGCGCAGTTCTCGCGCGGCGCAGCGGCCGAACGCGCTCTGCAGCCACCCGTCGCGGAGGCCGGCGCCGAGGGCCCGCCCCCGGCGCCACCACCACCCGGCGGGGGCGCGGCCGATGGGGTGGACCTCGCCGTTCTGCGCAACATCGCCACCTATCATCGTGAGCATGAGCGGTTCTATACGCAGGCGATCACCGAAACAGCGGTGGACCTTTACCGCGAGGCGAACAAGCTGCGCATTCTCGCAGGCGTTTGGCTCGTGGCGCCTGCGGCCGAGCCGACCAGCGGCGTTGATTACCGCGCGCCGCAGTACCAGGCAGCGGGGTGCGTGGATCTCAATGCGCTCGCCGCCATCCCGGCGATCGGCGTGCTCTTCATGGAAGGCGAGGGAGAGCCGGCCGAGATCCGCGTGATGAAGGCAAAGCTGCAGGGCCTTGCCGGCGCGTGGCTGCACGCCGGTCAGTGGCTTGCAGGGAAGATGGTCGCGGCGTGGGGGCGCGAGCAAGCGTTATACCGGCCCGAGCTGATCGAGCTCGCCCTGCCGCGCTTCAACACCATCGCCACCAACTGGCGCGGCGCGCGCCAGACGCAGCTCGCCGGGCGCGTACTGGGGCTAGCCGTGGCCGCGCTGCAGGGCATCCAGCTGCAGGCGAGCGCGGTGCGCGCGAGCCGCCAGGAGACCGGCGGCCGGCTCCTGCACGCCGCGTGGATCATCGTGACGGCCGGACAGATCCAGGCGCGTAACGGCGCATTCCTCGCCGACAATGACCGCAACTGGACTGCGTATCTGGATGGGCTTGCGCGCCTGCGAAAGCTGGGCGCATGACGACGAGCGCCGCGCCGCAACCCTACGACATTGAGTCCGCGACGCCGGGCTTCCGCGACTATCTGCAGAGGTACACGGCGGCCAGCGCGAAGACGCGCGCCCAGCGAGAAGCGCGCCTCGATCTTGCCTACGGACCTGGCCCGGGCGAGACGCTCGACGTCTTTCTCCCCGAACGCGCGCGCGCCCCGATCGTAATCTACCTGCACGGCGGCGGCTGGCGCGGGTCGAGCAAGAACGACCGCGCGTTCCCGGCCGAGGTGTTCTGCCCTGCGGGTGCGATATGGATCTCGCAGGAGTATCCGCTCGCGCCAGCAGCTTCGCTCGACGAGATGGTGGATGCCGTGTGC
>Ga0187893_10009818_pt1 | contig 14543 bp, 10 predicted proteins | sample MA1701074metaG_FD_139574 | JGI IMG/M metagenome (GOLD analysis project Ga0187893, IMG submission 139574) | White microbial mat communities from a basaltic lava cave in the Kipuka Kanohina Cave System on the Island of Hawaii, USA - MA170107-4 metaG ...
GCCCGAACGAATCCGACGCCAGCCGCTGGGTGCTCACGGACTACTTTGCGACGGACTGGCTGCCGGTCACTTGCGAGCGCGCCGCCATGCCCGTCGCCCTGCACATGGGCGGCCTGTACGAGCAACTGCTGCACCGTCTGATTCCCTTACACGCACGTCCGCAGGAAACGCTGGCCGCGCTGGTTGCGCGGGTGGAGCAGGCGCAGGCCAAGCAGCGCGAGCTGGAGAAGGCCACGGCACGGCTGGAAAAAGAAAAGCAATTCAACCGCAAGGTGGAGATCAACGCCGAACTGCGCAAGTTAAAAAACGAGCTTGAGGCACTCAAGCAGTGATAGATAAAAATAGTGACAAGGGGACAAAGCCGAAATGAAGATTCAATCCGTACGCATCAAGAATTTCCGGGCACTCAAGGATGTGACGATCCCATTCGACTCTGTCACGACCTTCATTGGGCCAAACGGTGCCGGCAAGTCGACTGTGCTGCGTGCGCTCGATTGGTTTTTCAACGGCAAGCCGGGATCGCTCACAGAGAAAGATTGCTCCTTCGGGGCATCTGATGAAGAGATCGAGGTTCAAGTTACTTTCTCCGACCTCTCCGAGAAAGATCGAGAGGCCCTTGGCAAGTACGCGCCGGATGGAGCGACCACATTCACGGCATGGAGGCAACGGTCACCTGATGGCTCCGATCGACTCTCCGCCAACGCAAAGGGTTTCCCTGAATTCAATGCAATCAAAGCGGCGGCCGGCGCAACCGCAAAGAAGGACCTTTACAAGGAACTCCGGGCCAATCGTCCAGAACTGGATCTGCCAGCTGCGAACACCGGCCCTGCCGTAGATGAAGCGATGACGACGTGGGAAGCGGCACATACAGACCAGCTCGAAGATGCTCTCGAATCACTGCAAACCAACTTTTTTGGCTTCAACAGCGGCGGCAAGATGAGCGGCCTCTTCGACTTCGTCTTGGTGACCGCCGACCTTCGAGCAAGCGAAGAGTCCATTGACGGTAAATCGAGCATCATCGGGCGCATCCTGGAGCGCTCCGTTGACCGTGCTGCAGCAGATGAGGAAATTGCAACAATTGTCGAGGAGTCGAGAGCAAAGCAGCAGAAAGTCTACGAAGAGAAGTTCAAGGCGCAGCTGGAGGCAATGACGACGCAGCTCAACGCGGTCGTTTCGTCTTACTCACCCGGTCGGGCTGTTACTGTTTCCCCTGCAGAGGTTGAACTCAAGGCCCCCAAGACCACGTTCGAAGTCGCCGTGCTTGATGGCGCGACCGAAACCGCAGTAGAACGGCAGGGGCACGGCTTCCAGCGGACGATTCTGATTTCTGCTCTCCAGCTTTTGGCGCAGTCAGGCGCGGCGTCAGCTGACGGGGTTATTTGTCTGGCGATTGAAGAGCCAGAACTCTTTCAGCACCCAATCCAGGCACAAGCCTTTGCAAAGGTACTCAGGTCGCTCGTAGAAGAGCCTGACAAGTGTATCCAGATCACCTATGCAACTCACAGCCCTTACTTTCTTGAAGCTCGTCATTTCAATCAAATTAGGCGGCTGACAAGGTCAGCTGATGAATCCCCAGTGGTCTCCGTTCATTACGCAACCGTTGCAGACGTCAAAAACCGGCTTAACGGGATTGTGGATACGGACGTAGTTGACCGAAGACTTGACCACAATGTCGCTGATCAACTCTCCATTGCGCTCTTTGCAAACCGAGCGTTCCTTGTAGAAGGGCCCACAGAATCGTCCGTTTTCTACGGCATCGGCGACAGGACATCGCACGGAATGCTTGAGGCGGCCGGCATTTCGATTGTTCCCGTCGGGTCAAAGACGTCCATGCCGCTTGCCCACGCGATTCTTAGCGCGATTGGTGTGCCCGCTTACGCACTCTTCGATGCAGATGCTGGATTTGAAGATCGCGCCAGAGCAAAGAACAAGAAACAAGAAGATATCGATAAAGAACGAAACAACCATGCAGCCGAGAACCGCAAGCTACTGCGATATTTCGGAATGCCCGAAGCGGATTTTCCGACCGCTACGGTCGCTGACAATCTAGCGATCTTCGAGGATCAACTTGAGGCCTTCCTATCGACAAACTGGCCAGAGTGGTCAAAGGCCTGCGGCGACGTCGAAGCTGCAGCAGGTATCAGCCTCGCAAAAAATCAACTCGCATACCGGACGGCAACTCTCCAGGCAGAGGGTGTGGTTCCTGCAATGCTTTTGCAAATCTTGGCCAAGGCGATGGGGGAATAACCATGCACGAAATCATCTGCCCGCATTGCAACAAGGCTTTCAAGATTGATGAAGCTGGTTATGCAGACATTCTGAAACAGGTTCGCGATGCTGACTTGGAGAAGCAGCTGCATGAGCGCCTTGAGCTTGCTGAGAGGGATAAGCAAAACGCGGTTGAGCTCGCGCAAGCCAAGGTTGCCACCGAATTGCAGAAGGCTGCCTCTGCCAAAGACGCCGAAATCCAGGCACTAAAGGCCAAGCTGGATGCAGGAGAGGTCGCGCAAAAACTTGCTGTCAGTGAGGCGCTGAACGCGGTAGAAAAAGAGCGCGATGCGCTGGCGAATGCGCTGGAGAAGGTGAGGCAAGAGAAGGAAGCGGCCGCTCAATTGGCCGAGGCAAAGCGCATGGGCGACCTACAGCAAGCTGAGGCCACCAAGCACGCGGAGATAAAGAGCCTGCAGGCCAAGCTTGCTGCGGCTGAAGTCACGCAGAAGCTCGCGCTCACCGAAGCGGTAACTGCAGTAACAAAGCAACGTGACGAACTGAAGAATGGGCTTGATCGGGCTGCACTGGAAAAGCAGCTTGCCGAGACTGCGCTAAAAGACAAATACGAAACGCAGCTCAAGGATCGCGATGGCGAGATCATGCGCCTGCGGGACATGAAGGCGCGGCTGTCGACCAAGATGATTGGGGAAACCCTTGAGCAGCATTGCGAGATCGAGTTCAACCGCCTGCGGGCCACGGCGTTTCCTAGGGCCTACTTCGAGAAGGACAACGACACACGCACCGGCAGCAAGGGCGACTACATCTTCCGTGACATGGATGATGCCGACACCGAGATCGTTTCGATTATGTTCGAGATGAAGAACGAGGGCGACGAAACGGCCACCAAGAAAAAAAACGAAGACTTCTTCAAGGAGCTTGACAAGGATCGCACCGAAAAGGGCTGCGAATACGCAGTGCTCGTTTCCCTGCTTGAACCCGACAGTGAACTCTACAACGCGGGCATCGTTGATGTGTTTCACCGCTACCCGAAGATGTACGTCGTCCGCCCGCAGTTCTTCATCCCCATCATCACGCTGCTACGCAATGCGGCGATGAAATCGCTTCAATACAAATCCGAGCTGGCGCTGGTGAAGGCGCAGAACGTCGACATCACTCACTTCGAATCCCAGCTCGACGACTTCAAAACCGCATTCGGGCGCAATTGGCGTTTGGCTTCAGATGGGTTTGAAGAAGCCGTCAAGCGCATCGACGAAGCCATCAAGGATCTGGAAAAGACCAAAGAAGCGCTGCACAAGTCGGCCAACAATCTGCGGCTTGCCAACGACAAGGCAGAAGACCTGACGGTCAAGCGGCTCACGCGCGGCAATCCGACGATGGCGACGAAGTTTGCCGAGCTCAAGCACCAGGACAACTCCGACAGCTAATTTGGCCTGCCCCAATAAAGCGGTACGTCGCGCAAAAGTGTGGCGACCGGAGGAAAAGAACATGGACAAACTCAAAATGCACTCGCCCAACCTGACCGAAGACAACATCGCGCGTATCCGCGAGATGTTTCCCGGCTGCGTGACGGAGGCGCGTGGCGAGGATGGCAGTGTGAGGCTGGCGGTGGACTTCGACCAGCTCAAGCAGGAATTGTCAGGCAGCCTCGTCGAAGGCCCGCAGGAGCGCTATCACCTGAACTGGCCCGGCAAGCGCGAGGCGCTGCTAACGGCCAATGCGCCAATTGCCAAGACCCTGCGCCCGGCGCGCGAGGAGAGCGTGGACTTCGACACGACGAAAAACCTGTTCATCGAGGGCGACAACCTCGATGCGTTGAAGCTGTTGCAGGAGACGTATCTGGGCAAGGTGAAGATGATTTACATCGACCCGCCGTACAACACTGGCAAAGACTTCATCTATGCGGACGACTTCAGCACGGACACTGAAAGTTACTTAGCGAAGTCGAATCAAGTCGAAGAGTCCGGCGGCCGACTGGTGGCGAACACTGAGGCCAACGGTCGCTTCCACTCGGACTGGCTGAACATGATCTTTGCAAGGCTGCGTCTTGCTCGGAATCTGCTTGCTGACGATGGGGTTATCTTCGTTTCGATTGACGACAACGAGGTTGACAACCTTAGGAAGGTATGCGGCGAGGTATTTGGCGAAGGAAATTTCATTGCGCAGATTGTCTGGGAAGGAGCCAACAAGAACGATGCAAAGCAAGTAGGTGTGTCCCACGAATATGCGCTTGTATATGCGAAGAACAGGGGCGCTGTGCCAAGAGATTGGAGCATTCGTAAGGAAGGCGTGGATGAGGCGTTAGCCGAGATCGCCAAGCTGAAGAGCAGGTACGGTGCAGACTATGAGTCCGCATCGAACGACCTAGCCGGATGGTTCCGCTCCATGAAGGCTAAGCCAGTCTTCGGCCTACGCCGGTTCCGCTACATAGACGCGCGGGGAGCCTATAAGGAGGACGATCCTACGGCCCCGGGTGGGCGGCGCTTCCAACTTATCAATCCGAAGACAGGCGAACCCATCCCGTTGCGTCGGAACCGTGGATGGAGCTTCGATCAGAAAGAGTTCAATAGGCTGGTCGATGAGGGTCGCGTCAGCTTTGTTACGCCGACCAGCATCATGATCCGACGCTATCTACATGAGACAGATGCGCTCACGCCGCCTAGCGTTTTTTATCAGCCGGCACGATCGGCATCTGAAAGACTTGCATCGCTGTTAGGTCCTGGCATTTTCGACTTTCCGAAGGATGAGACAGTTATCGCCAAGTTCATCGAGATGGCCACGACCGGAGCGGACGACGACTGTATTGTTATGGACTTCTTCGCTGGCTCTGCAACGACCGCGCACGCTGTATTTCAGTTGAACGCGGAGACCGGAAAGCATCTGAGATTCGTAGTTGCCCAATTGCCTGAGCCTTGTCCAAGTGAATCTTCTGCAAGGAAAGCAGGATTTCCAACAATCGCTGATGTGTCGAAGGAGCGAATCCGGCGTGCAGCCAGCGCGATTAAGTCCATTGGGTGGGCGGGTGATGGAGGTTTCCGCGTCCTCAAGATCGACACCTCCAACATGGCCGATGTCTATTACGCGCCTGATGCGCTGGAGAAGGGGAAGCTCGACCTGTTCGTGGACAACATCAAGCCGGGCCGCACGCCCGAGGACTTGCTGTTCCAAGTGATGCTGGACTGGGGCGTCGACCTCGCCCTGCCCATCGAGAAGAAGGCCATCCAGGGCAAGGATGTGTTCTTCGTGGACGGCAACGCGCTGGCCGCCTGCTTCGACGCTCACAGCGGCGTGGATGAAGCCTTCGTCAAGGAGCTGGCGACGCACAAGCCGCTGCGCGTGGTGTTCCGCGACGCAGGGTTCAAGGACAGCGCGGTCAAGATCAACGTGGAGCAGATCTTCAAACTGCTGTCGCCCGCCACCGAAGTGAAGTGCATCTGAGCGGAGTGTGGCGATGCAACCCTACGAACCCGACGCCCTGCCGCTGACCGCGCTGGACTGGCGCCGCCTGCTGCCGCTGGTGGGACAGGCCAACGCGGCGCTGGCGCGCTACGACGGCCTGCTGCAGGGCATTCCCAACCCGGCGGTGATGCTCTCACCGCTGACCACGCAGGAAGCGGTGCTGTCGTCAAAGATCGAAGGCACGCAGGCCACGGTGGACGAGGTGCTTGAGCAGGAGGCCGGGCTGCTGAAGGAGGGCACGAAGTTCCAGGACATCCAGGAAATCTCCAACTACCGGGCGGCGCTGTACGCCGCGCGGGAGCAACTGAAGGACTACCCGATCCGCCTGGCCTTCGTGCGCGAGCTGCACCGCATTCTGATGAACAGCGTGCGCGGGCAGGACAAGACGCCCGGTGAGTTCCGCAAAGACCAGAACTGGATTGGCAAGCACGGTTGCCCCATCGAGCAGGCCAGCTTCGTGCCGCCCAACCCGGTGCAGCTGCCCGATCACCTACAGGCCTGGGAACGCTACCTGGACAGTGACGACGCCGACTTCCTGCTGCAGACGGCGGTGGTCCATGCGCAGTTCGAGTTGCTGCACCCGTTCAAGGACGGCAACGGGCGCATCGGCCGCATCCTGATTCCGCTCTTCCTGTTCCAGAAGCGGGCCTTGTCGCAACCGATGTTCTACCTGTCCGAGTACCTGGAAGCGCACCGCGAGGAGTACTACCAGCGGCTGAAGGCGATCTCTGCCGAGGGCGACTGGGACGGCTGGATCGCGTTCTTCCTGCAGGCCATCGTGGCGCAGGCGGGGGCCAACAGCGCCCGCGTGGCGGCCATCCAGCGGCTTTATGAAGAGATGAAGCTGGCCATCCAGGAGGCCACGCACTCGCAGTACACCGTGCATGTGCTGGACGCGATCTTCAGCAAGCCGATCTTCCGCTCGTCGGACCTGACGGCGCAGCTTCAGCAGCAGTTCGGCATCCACGAGAAGACGACGCCCGGGCTGCTGCGGCAGATGCGCGACGCCGGCATCCTGCGCGAGCTGCAGCCCGGCAGCGGCCGGCGCCCGGCCACGCTGTGCTTTCCCAGGCTGATCAACGTGGCCGAAGGCCGGGAGGTCCTGTGAGGACTTGTGGAGCCCGTGGGCGCAACAAGCCGAATTGCGGAGCCTATTTTGTGTTTCAGGCTCCACAAGCGCGCTTGTGGCGCGCGGAGACTCCGAAAACCGCCATGCGGCCACGCCGCGGCACGTCAGCCGTGACCAGACTCCTGGAAGAACAATGACCCCGCACCGAATGAAGCTCAAGTTCAAAACGCAGTCTTACCAGACCGCCGCAGTGCAGAGTGTGGTGGACTGCTTCAAGGGCCAGCCGCCTGCATCCACCGAGGCCGTCAGCTACCGCATCGACCCCGGCAAGGCCAACAAGGGGACGGAAGACCTGTTCACCGAGGCCGGGTTCAAGAACGCCGACCTCGCGCTCTCGGACACGGCGCTGCTCGACAACATCCATGCCGGGCAGCGGGCGCAGAACCTCCCGCTGTCGGACACGCTGGTCAAGACCAAGGTCGCACGGGTGAATCTCGACATCGAGATGGAAACCGGCACCGGCAAGACCTACTGCTACATCAAGACCATCTTTGAGTTGAACAAGCTGTACGGCTGGAGCAAGTTCATCATCGTGGTGCCCAGCATCGCCATTCGCGAGGGCGTGGCCAAGTCGCTGGAGATCACCGCCGAGCACTTCCTGGAGAGCTACCAGAAGAAGGCGCGCTTCTTCATCTACAACTCAAAGCAGTTGCACCATCTGGAGAGCTTCTCGTCGGACGCGGGCATCAACGTGATGGTCATCAATGTGCAGGCGTTCGCCTCGCGCGGGGCGGAAAACCGCCGCATCTACGACGTGCTGGACAACTTTCAGTCGCGCAAGCCCATCGACGTGATCAGCGCCAACCGGCCCATCCTGATTCTGGACGAGCCGCAGAAAATGGAGGGCGCGCAGACCTTGCGGTCGTTGGAGGAATTCAAGGCGCTGATGGTGTTGCGCTACTCGGCCACCCACAAGACCACGCACAACAAGGTTCATCGGCTGGACGCGCTGGATGCCTACAACCAGAAACTGGTGAAGAAGATCGCCGTGCGCGGCATCGCGGTGAAGGGGCTGGCGGGCACGACCGGCTACCTATATCTGCAGTCCATCGACATCTCCACCAAAAAGCCGCCCGAGGCGCGGGTGGAGATGGAGCAGAAGCTCGCCAATGGCGACATCAAGCGCGTGGTGCGCAAGCTCGGCAAGGGCGACAACCTGTTCGACCTGTCGGGCGGGCTGGATCAGTACGGCGACGGCTACGTGGTGGCGGATATCAACGCCAACACCGACACCCTGAGCTTTACCAATGGCGTCGAGCTGACGGTGGGCGACGCCACCGGCGACGTGACCGAGGCGGCGTTGCGCCGCATCCAGATTCGGGAGGCGGTGAAGGCGCACTTCGACAAGGAACAGGCGCTGTTCCAGCAAGGCGTGAAGGTGCTGACCCTGTTTTTCATCGACGAGGTAGCCAAGTACCGCGACTACGCCGCACCCGACGAGCAAGGCGAGTACGCGCGCATATTCGAGGAGGAATACACCCAGTACCTGAACGAGGTGCTCGATCTGGATGAGACGGCCTACGTCAAATACCTGAAAGGCATCCCGACGAACAAGACCCACAGCGGCTACTTCTCCATCGACAAGAAGAGCAAGCGGCAGGTGGATTCGGCTGTTGCAGCGCGCGGCGAGAACGCGGGCCTGTCGGATGACGTGGACGCCTATGACCTGATCCTGAAGGACAAGGAGCGGCTGCTGTCATTGGCCGAGCCGGTTCGCTTCATGTTTTCGCACTCGGCCCTGCGCGAAGGTTGGGACAACCCGAACGTGTTCGTCATCTGTGCGCTCAAGCACAGCGACAACACCATCTCTCGCCGCCAGGAAGTCGGGCGCGGCCTGCGCTTGTCCGTCAACCAGCAAGGCGACCGGATGGATCACCCGGCCATCGTCCACGACGTGAATGTGCTGACCGTTGTGGCCAGCGAGAGCTACAAGGACTTCGTCGCGGCGCTGCAGAAAGACATCAGCGATTCCCTGTCGGCGCGGCCAAAGGTGGCCAACGAGAAATACTTCACCGGCAAGGTGCTCAAGACGCCTACAGGCGACGTGCAGGTGACGCCGCTACTGGCAAAGCAGATCTACCGCTATCTGGTCAAGAACGACTACACCGACGACGCGGATGGGATCGCTGGCGCGTATCACGATGCCAAGAAGGCTGGGACGCTGGCAGAGCTACCGCCGGAGTTGAAGCCGCACGCGGAGCAGGTGTTCCAACTGATCGACAGCGTATTCAGTGCGAGCCAGTTGCCCGATATCGGCGATGACCGCCGACCGAAGAAGAACCCACTCAACGCCAACTTCGACAAGCAGGAGTTCAAGGCGCTGTGGAACCGCATCAACCGCAAGGCCGCCTACAGCGTCGACTTCGACTCGGACGAGCTGGTGCAGAAGGCAGTCAAGGAGTTGGACGCCAGCCTGCGCGTCACTCCGCTGCAGTACACCATCCAGCACGGTGAGCAGGCTGCTGCCGTCACCTACGACGGTATCAAGGGCGGCAATGCCTTCGAGTTGAAGGCCACGGAAACCGAAACCAACCGGAATTCGATCCACTCGGCGGTTAAGTACGACCTCATCGGCAAGCTGGCAGAGGGCACGCAATTGACCCGCCGGACGGTGGCGGAAGTCCTCAAGGGGATCAACGTCGCGGCCTTTGCGCAGTTCAAGACCAACCCTGAGAGCTTCATTGCCGAGGCCACGCGGCTCATCAACGAGCAGAAGGCGACGGTCATCATCGAGCATCTGGCCTACGACCCGGTCGAGGACAAGTTCGACCTCGACATCTTCACCGCCGGGCAGACCAAGCAGGATTTCAGCAACGCGGTCAAAACGCCCAAGCACCACATCTACGATTTCCTGTTGCCGGATTCAGGATCGAAGCCGGAGCGTGACTTTGCCGAGGCGCTGGAGGCCAGCGTCGAGGTTGTCGTGTACGCCAAGTTGCCACGCGGCTTCCTGATCCCGACGCCGGTCGGCGACTACAACCCCGACTGGGCCATCAGCTTCAAGGAAGGCGCGGTCAAGCACATCTATTTCGTGGCAGAAACCAAGGGCTCGATGTCGTCGATGGATCTGCGCGAGATCGAAAATACCAAAATCAAATGTGCCCGCAAGTTCTTCGACGAGATGAACCGCCGCTACGCCCCAGAGAACGTCAAGTACGACGTGGTGGATAGCTTCGGCAGGTTGATGGAAATCGTGAAGTAGCGGAAGGAGAAGTGCGCGATGGCCCTGGGGCGGATGGAGAAGATCCTGATACTGGCGAAGACCTACCCGTCGCCCAGCGCGCAATACGTCGAGACTTCGTGTGTCGCGGGCATCTCCGAGAACGGCGCGATGCGCCGTCTGTTCCCGGTGCCATTCCGGATGGTCGAGGACGGACAGCAGTTCAAGAAGTGGCAGTGGATCGACGTGCGCGTCGAGAAGGCCAACAAGGATCACCGGCCTGAGAGCCACAAAGTCTACGTCGATACCATCAACTGCGGCGACGTAATTGACACCAAGAAGTCGTGGGGCAGCCGGTGGGAGTGGCTTGAAAAAATGCCGACTTTCACGAGCTTCGACGCACTCGATGCCGCGCGTCTTGCCGATCGCGTTTCCCTCGCGCTGCTGCGACCCAAGCGACTCCTGGGCCTGGACATCACCAAGGCGCGCAATCCTGACTGGACGGACGAGGAGCGGGAGAAGCTGCTACAGGAGCAGATGCAGGGAAACCTGTTTTCGGAGGCGGAAGAGCGCAAGCAGGTGAAGCAACTTCGCAAGGTGCCCTTCGATTTCCACTACCGCTACGTGTGCGACACGCCGGAGGGCGAGAAGGAGCACCGGCACAAGATCGTGGATTGGGAAGCCGGGGCGCTGTTCTGGAACTGCCGCCAGAACCACGGCATCGATTGGGAGAAACCGTTTCGCGCCAAGCTGGAGGAAGACCTTGGCAGCAAGGAACTGATGTTTCTGATGGGCAACCAGCACCGGTTCCAAGACCAGTGGCTGATCGTCAGCCTGATCTACCCGCCTAAGCGTAAGCCAGTTGACGAACGGCAGGGCCAGTTGTTTTGACCGAGATGTGCCCGACCTCCGCGCCGCATTGCTTGTTCACGGCGTCTGCCACCATTGAGCGGTGGCAGAAGTTGAAGTCGGCCTCATAGCACAGCAGCGCGCAGGTCGAGGATTCCACCAGTTCAGCCAGTTCGGCGATGGCGTCCTTCTGCGTCTTCAGGTGGTTGAGGAAGCCCTTCGTGTACCGCTTCCAGTCGCCGTCGGCGCGGTAGCCGTCGCGCACCGGGCGCGGGCAGCCCAACTCGACCATGTGGACGTACTCAAGGCCGGAGAGGTTGAGCACGTTGGCCAGCGCCTTCTTCGAAAACCCGGGCTTGCGCGACAGGGGCAGCTCGCGGATGTCCACGACGGTCTCGATGCCGTGCTCAGCGAGCAGCGACATGAACGCGTCGATGTCCAGTCCTTCGTAGCCTATGGTGAAAACAGTCATTGATTGAGCCCCTCTAAACAGCAATTTTACCGGCGGTGGCTGAGCCGCGTCTCGACGGCTCTATCTTAAAAATTTTGGGTTGACAGGCAATCGCAAAAAGCGCTGCAATGCGGCGCAAAATGATGACGACAGTGTGCCGAGTAGGCAGATCAGTGCGGGGCCGGTAGCGCGCGGGCGAGGCCACGAACTTTCTGGTCGCGGCGTCAACCAAGGTGTAAACTGACAACTGAACTGTCAACCAAGAAAAGATCGGAGCCTACCAGTGAGCGAGAGGATGTCGAACGCGCCGGTGTACTACGCGCTCGCGCAGGCGCACTTCAATCCTGTCGCCGCGATGTCCAAGTACGTGGATCAGATCCAGGATCGTCTGCGGCGCGAGGGATATCCGTTGTTCGAGCCGCAACAGGTCACGCACCTGGTTGTGCCGGGTCCTGGCCAGGCGCAGCAAGCAGAGCCGCAGATTACGCATACGGTCTCCTGGCTCATCACGCGCGGCGACCGTACGGCCGGGTTCATCCTGGCGCCGTCGGCCATCACGTACCACACGACCCACTACGACACGCACAACGAGTTCATCCCGGAGCTGCTGCGCGGCTTGGCGGGCGTGCACGAGGTGGCAACCCTCGATCACGTGAGTCGGTTGGGCCTTCGCTATCTGGATGCCGTGTTGCCTCGCGCCGGTGAGAGCGTGGAGCAGTACCTCGTCGGTGGATTGCACGGCATTGAATTCAATGCCACGCAGCGGTACAGGCTGACGGAATCGGTCTTTGGGACGGACACCGGCCCACTGGTGCAGACGGGGACGCTCGTGACACGGGTGCATAGGATGACCGCGCCTTTGGGGTTCCCGCCAGACATGCAGCCCAACGGCTTGATGATCAATCCAAAATTCGAGGTGAAGGAGCCTCGGGCGCATGCGGTCATCGATACGGACCACTTTGTCGAAGGCCGCATGCCTATCGATATGGACAACCTGGGTAAGCAGGTGCTCTCGCTGCATGCGACCATCAAGTCTGTCTTCGGAGCAACGACGACGGATCACGCGCGCGACGCGTGGGCCTGAACCAGCCTAAACAGACGCCATGTACACCGCGACCCTACCTACCTACCGACCGATGCCGTTCGCCGCGCCGATTGGCGCTGCCGCCACGGCAGCCTTTGCGTTGCTTGGTTCGGCCCTTGCGGTCGGTGGCACGGGCAGCGTCTTCGACATCTCTCGCGCAGGGGACTGGCGCAGGATGTTGGAGGCGCGAGTTCCCTTCCACGTCGACGTCGGGATGGCTGATGACAGCCAGGAGCAACGCCCTGATCTTCGATCAGCATCTGACCACCTCGGCAACATCCGCCAGGTGTTGAATCCGGCCATCGCGGATCTGGCCACGGTGTTCGGCGTCTCCAGACAGGCAATCTACAAGTGGATCGGCGGGGAAGCGACGCCCGAACCTGACAAGTTCGATCGGATTCGCGCCCTCAGCCATGCAGCCGACGGTTTCCGAGACGCTGGCATCACTCGTGCGTCTTCCATGCTGAAGATGAAGGCATTTGAGGGCCGGTCCTTGATGGACCTCGCTGCTGCCGGTCAGCTCTTGCCGTCGCACATCCAGTCGCTGATCGCCGAAGCCCAGGCGATGGATGCGGCTTACGACCGATCAGGCTTGGCGAAGTCGAAAGCGAAGCCCTCGGACGATTGGCGTACCGAGGTGTCCATTCCCGGGTCCCCCGAGCGATAGGTCGGGGGGCGATGGATGCTGGCGCGCGATACGGACTGGCGACAGGGTGATCTTCTAACTTGCGAGGCCGCTGCTGCATTGGGTTTGGTCGGCGCGACCGACCAAGGACTCCGCGTAATCGTGATCACCCATGACTGCGACTTGCCGCATGACAGCGAGTTGTGCGTCGAGGTCATCGTCGCCGAGTTGGTCGTCAAGGACCCCAAGCCTGACCCGCAGCTCTCCTACGCCAAGAACCCGCGACGACTCCACCTCGCCTACGAGGGCACCGACGCTGCGCCGTTGATTCTTGAGCTCCGGCACGGTGATCGCCGCAGCGTACCGAAAGGCGACTTCGCCGAGCGCGCAGTCAAAGACAACAGCCTCGCGCTGCCGGTTGACGCCAAGCGTGCGCTGAAGCAGTGGCTTGCCGCGCGATACGGCCGCCCAGCCTTCCCTAACGCTTTCGAGGAGCGGCTGCGCAAGCTCTCTGGCAAGCGCACCGTCGAGCAGCTGATCGCCAAGATTCTGGAGCCCGACGCGAAGTACCTGGTCGGACTGTTCTTCGATCTGGGTGAGCAGCGGGGCGCAGAAGCGGTCGAAGGGGAGCCCTACGCCCTGTCAATGTCCGTTGTGTACGACGCAACCGAGGGCGGCAGCAACGCGAGGCTGTCGGCTGAGCGGGTCGCCGGGCAGTTGCGCGAGCTGTTCGAAAAGACCTACGGCAAGCCCGACGTTGCCACGGAGATCGCGCTCGACGCTTGCGAAGCCGTGGCAGACACGCGCCTGACGCTGGCTGATCTGCGCCGCGTGGATCAGTGGCGCCTGGAGTACATCAGCCTGCGAGATGACGATCAAGGCGACTTTCTGCCGGTGGGTGAAATGCCGGCGTAGGGGCCCGGGATTGCCGCGCCATCGCGATGGATTCCGCCCAAACCCGCACTGGTTGTAGATGCCGGTTTTCTTTTTGGGTAAAGTCCACCACCAGATACAAGTCCTTGTGAAGCAACCGACTCGCAAGCACAAGCAGTCAAAGCGGCCTCATCAGTAGGCCGCTTTTTTGTTTCCTGGTGCAGCTTCTGACAGCCGTGTTCGAGTACTTCAACGAAGTGCACCCGCATTCGAGTTTGAAGATGAGATCACTCCGGCCATGGGGCAGGGCGCGAGACTATTGCGCCGAGCGCCCGCCAGATCGCCGAGTTCGCCGACATCCACCTGTCGTCCGGGCACCGGACATCGCAACGCCGCGCGAACAACGCGATGGCACTGCCTGCCGCGGTGTTTTCATTGGGAGTATGCTGCGCAGAGAGGTCCGCTTGCGAACCCCTGGAACGTGGAGGTCCACATCATGGACGTGCGTGAAGGCTTCATCGGCAGCGTCGGCAACACCCCGCTGATCCGGCTTGCCAGGCTCAGCGCCGAGACCGGCTGCGAGATCCTGGGCAAGGCCGAGTTCCTGAACCCCGGGGGCTCGGTCAAGGACCGCGCCGCGCTCTACATCATCGAGGATGCCGAGCGGCGTGGCGCGCTCAAAGC
>Ga0187893_10009819_pt1 | contig 14543 bp, 12 predicted proteins | sample MA1701074metaG_FD_139574 | JGI IMG/M metagenome (GOLD analysis project Ga0187893, IMG submission 139574) | White microbial mat communities from a basaltic lava cave in the Kipuka Kanohina Cave System on the Island of Hawaii, USA - MA170107-4 metaG ...
TACAACACGCCGGCTGAGAAGAGCCAAGTCCTGGCACGACTCGCGGAAGCGCGGGCGGAGTACGTTCGCCGTGCAGTACAACCCTAACTTGTCCGCGTTACTCCGCGGTGGAGCTTGTGATCTGCTCTAGCCGTTTGCGAAGGAAACGACGTTCGGGTTCGGTGCCGGCGAGCCGCAACGCTGTCGCAAACGCCTCAGCCGCCGCCTCGCTCTTGCCTAACCGGCGCAGTAGCTCGCCGCGCGCGGAGTGTAGCGGGGCATAGCCGCGCAGTACACCACGGCCACGCAGCTCGTCCATCAACTCCAGCCCCTGCGCGTAGCCATCGGCCATCGCGATCGCCGCTGCGCGATTCAGTTCGATCACGGGTGATGGTCTGAGCCGCAGCAACAAGTCGTACAAGCCGGCCGCCTCACGCCAGTTCGTCGCTGCCGCGTTAGGTGCCCGCGCATGGACGGCCGCGATCGCCGCCTGAACCGAGTAGACGCCGACGCGCCCACCGCGGAAGATCCGGTCGACGATGGCCAGCCCCTCCTCGATCGCCGGCCGATCCCAGCGTCCGCGGTCCTGCTCGTCGAGCAGCACCAGGTCACCGTCGGGCGATTGCCTCGTGTCGCGGCGAGAGTCGTGCAGCAGCATCAGGGCAAGCAGGCCGGCCGCCTCGCCCTCACCCGGCATCAGCTCGACCACGAGCCGCGCAAGCCGAATCGCCTCCCGACAGAGCTCCTGCCTAACGAGCTCTTCACCGGCGGTTGCCGCGTACCCTTCGTTAAACACCAGGTAAATGACGGCGAGCACCGCGTCGATGCGCTCGATCCACGTGGAGGGCGGCGGAACCTCATACGGAATCTTCGCCGCGCGGATCTTGCTCTTCGCGCGCACCAGTCGCTGCGCCATTGTCTCCAGCGGCACCAGAAACGCGCGCGCGATCTCCTCGGTCGTCAGCCCGCACACAGTCCGCAGCGTGAGGGCAACCTGCACTTCCGGCGCGAGCGCGGGGTGGCAGCACGTAAAGATCAACCGCAGTCGATCGTCAGGATACTCCGCGTTGTCGAGCGTAGGCTCGACCGGCGCGAGACGAAAGGCCTCTGCGTGCCGCTCGAAGCGAGATGCGCGACGCATGCGATCGACAGCCTTGAAACGACCGGTGCTCACCAGCCACGCGCGGGCGTTGGCCGGGACTCCGTGTCTGGGCCACTGCTCGAGCGCCGCCGTGAAGGCGTCCTGCAATGCCTCCTCGGCGGCGTCGAAATCACCCGTTAGGCGGATCAGCGTCGCGAGCACTCGCCGCGACTCTTCACGATACACATGCTCAACCGTCGCCGCGATATCCACCGACCTGCTCACTCCTAAATCAGCGGCCTCACTTCGACGACGCCGTTGCCTGCGGTCGGAATCCGCGCCGCCACAGCGACCGCCTCGTTCATGTCCGCTGCGTCGATGAGGATGTATCCGCCTAACTGCTCACGCGTCTCCGCGAATGGACCGTCCGTGGTTTGCGTAGAACCGTTGCGCACGCGCACCGTTCTGGCCTTGACAGTAGGCGCGAGCTGAGAGCCGGCCACAAAGTGACCCGTTTTGATGATCTCTTCCCGCAACGCCCTGTACTCGCTGTACACCGCGCTCCGCTCCGCGTCAGAGAGCTGCCAGAAGGCGGCTTCGTCATCGTAGATCAGGCACATGTACTGCATCGGATCCTCCGGCGAGCGTCCGTGGCGAGCCTACGCGGGTACGGCCGCAGGTACACTCGTCATCCACCCGATCGTTGCACCACCGGCATCGCGCAGGATCGCGATTCGCCCCACGTTAGGCACATCGACCGCGGGCCGCAACACCGTCGCCCCGCGTTTCGTTGCCGTCGCGATGCGCGTGTCGATGTTATCAACCTCGAGGTACGGGAACCAATAGGCCGCCTTCGCCCCGTCGAGCGGGCCTTGGTCGAGCGACGTGATGCCCGCGACGTATTTGTCTCCCTGCTTCGCGACAAAGTACTGGCCGCTTGGCATCGGAAACCCTTCGATTGTCCAGCCGATCGTCTTGCTGTAGAAGTCCTTCGCTTTCTCGATGTTGTCTGTCAACAGCTCGTTCCAGGTAAACGTGCCGTGCGTATGCATAGGAGTGCTCTCCATTGTGATCGGTTAGGCTCGGGCGCCTGCCGCCTGTTGGCGCCAGTCGTCCAGGGTTGCCGGCACAACCATGACCGGCCGTACTTCAATCGATCCGAACCGAGCTCCCGGTATCCGCCCGGCGATTGCCACAGCTTCGTCGAGATCCTTGGCCTCGATGAGGTAGTAGCCGCCTAACTGTTCCTTGGTCTCTGCGAACGGTCCGTCCGTCGTCTGCGCCTTGCCGCTGCGAACTCGCACCGTCGTCGCGGTGTGCGTCGGTTCCAGCGGGTCGCCGGCGAGCCAATGCCCCGACTTCTTGATTTCGTCCTGGAACTTGTAGTAGTCCGCGTAGATCACCCCTTTCTCAGCGTCGGACATCTTCGCCCACTGCGATTCCTGCTCGTAGATAAGGCATATGTACCGCATGTAAGTCTTCTCCCTGCTCAGGTCATTTGTGATCGCCGATGCAAGCTCGAGCGCGCTGAGATCGACAGAGCCGGAAGGCCCGGCTCCGTCAATTAGTCGTCGTCGACGCATCGAATTCGACAGCCCGATCGCCGATTCCCCATCCGTCGCTTGCCTCTGTCCCTAGTCTTTGGCAGTCGCAGCGCTCGGCGCTGGCGGAATGTGGAAATACTCGATGCGATTCAGTGCGAACCTCGGCAGCGCGAGCACCATGCGCTTCGTGTCCACGCCGATGTCCGCCGGACTGTCGACGCCAGTGATGACCCGCTTGAGCGCTCCGTCGAAGACGACGTTCACGGTCGAGTCCTGCCAGCTCGTGACGATGATCCTGCCGTCTGGCAGCACTTCGATACCGTCGTAGCCGCCCAAGCCGCCGGCGATCGGAATCGGCTGCGTATTGCTCGGCGTGATCGACGTGATGGATTGACCGCCGAACGGGGCGAGCAGCAGCCGGCTGCCTGACGGGTCCCACACGACACCGTTAGGCTGCGCCAGCTTGGACTGGCCTTCGAGGATCAAACGAGCTTCGCGTCCCTTCACGGCGAAGAGGTGATCCTTGCCGAAGTAGCGCATCCCGGCGGCGGTGATCTGAATCGACGTGTCCGTGATGTAAAGCTCGCCGTCCGGAGCGGCCGCGACGTCATTCAGGAAGCGCGGGCTCCACTGCGCGAAGCTGATCGTGGCGACGTTCTCGCCCGTCCTCTTGTTGAACCCGCGAAGGACATCGATGTCAGCAACCCAAAGGGTGTCGCCGACGATCGCCATCCCTTTCGGTGCATGCAGCATGACTCCATTCTGGCCACCGCGCACGAGCACCGACATTGAATCGGTGTTCGCGGCGTTGATTTGACCGATATAGCCGTTGTTGTCTTTGGCGGACGGTTGGCCTTTGATGTTCGATACGAAAAAGACGTCGAGGTCGGCGTCATAACGAGCGCTTTCGGGAGTCTCGAGACTTCCGGTCTCGCCGATTCTGGTGAACGCGGTGTCTGCGGGCGCGGTCTCGCTCCCTTTCTTGTCAGCAGACGTGCAGGCGTTCAGCGCGACCGCCAGCGCGACCGCGGCGGCAAAACGGAGCCGACTACTCAGTGAGATCATCATAGCCCCCGGGGAGAAGCTGGTCAGGCTACGATAAAGCGGCAGGAAAGAGCAACTGTCAACGGGGGTTGGAACGGCGCGGTGTTCGCCCATGGCGGATGCCTACTGGAATCCAATGCGACATCGGTTAAACACCGCAACGACGCCAAACTGTGCCCAACGCGCGTGCGTTACGGGTTTACCACGTTTTTGGACACCCAACGCAGTGAGCCCCTAACGCACGCCTATGGGGCGCTCCTAACGCCATTGTAGTTCTTAACTGATGTCGCTGTGGATGGCATGAGTGATTCGCACGGCGCATCCAAGACCGCACTACGTCGTCTTGACTTTCCTGAAATACAGGCGCCTGCCGCTCGCCTGATGCTCCAGGATGATTTCCTCGTCTGCGCGCCGCACGAGCGATCCCGCAGCTGCGGCAGATCCGTTGGCCGGCGTCGCCGTGCCCGGCGTTAGGCGGAGAGTGGTCTTGGTCGCGTATCCCCACGTCCCGCTCTCCTGCTGCGGATCGTCGTAGCGTAGCGCCTGCGCGACTCCATTCGGGCTCAGCGTCACGCTGCGTGTGACGAGCTGCAAGCTGTAGGTCTGCTTGCGCGGGTCCAGATCCAGATACGCGCCAACGATCTCCTGTCGCGTGCTCTCGGTCCCCGACGCGGTGCGCTCATGCCGCAGCGTCGCGGGGACCGCGCCGCCATCCACCCGCGTTAGCATGTAGCTGCCGCCGAAGCCGACGACCTTGGCCAGTGTGCGCAAGTCGAACTGCCAACCGGCCGACACCTGCCACCCGCTCAGGTCCAGTTCCCGTGGCCAGGTCTTGCCTAACGGTTCAGGCTGATTGTAGCCGACGCTCGCGAAGTTCCGCGCGCGATAGCCGGCCTCGACAAGCATGCGGCCGTTGGTGAAAGGCGGGGCGACGCCGATGCCTAACGACATGCCATACTCGAACGTCGTCGCCGACACCGGCGACTGTTTCCCGGCGGCTGTGTGCGCGCGCCCGTTCCACAGATCTACGAGACCGAACGACCCGACGATGTAGGGACGGATCCAGCCGAGGTTCATGAACGTCGCCTGCGTGGAGAGCACCGGCAGCTCACGGATGGCGCCGCGGATCTCGAGCGAGTCGCTCGTGCGCGCGCGCACAGTGCGCAGGTACCCGGCGCCGAAGCCGAGATCGAGGTCCAGACGCTCCGAGCGCGTATCCAGCGCGATCAGGACGCGCGTTCCCGCGCCGCAGAGCGAAAGCGTTAGGCATCCTCTGCCGCTCTGGTCGAGTATGCTCTCACCAGTCGGTTGCAGCGAATGCACGAACATCCCCAGCTTGTGCACGCGAGCGAACACGGTGCTGACGAACCCGAGCTCCTGCGCGTGAGCGACAGATGTGAGAGCACCGATCGCTGTGAAAGTGAGAGCAGCACGGCCGAGTGTGAGTCGCATAGTGGATGGAGTTAGAACTTCGTCCGGATCTCTTGCGGGATCATCCAGTAGAGCAGGCCGTTGAGGTCTGCGAATCCGAGTGTGAGCGACCACGCCGCTTTCTGGCCGACCGCTAACCGCGTCGTCGTTACCCCGATCGTGAAGCGCGACGCGAGCAGATCGCAGGACGCGCGATACAGGAAGCGCTCCTTGTGCGGTATCGGCACGTCTCTGGCCCAAGGCAGGTTGTGCCGCACCGAAGCGCTCACGAGGCACTCGTTGAGGATGATCGAGTGGTTGCGCCACATCGATCCGATGCCGGCTGAGAAATACGGCCGCCGAATCAACTCGTCAGGCAGAGATGCCTTCGTGCTCCCGACTCGGCCGATGTGATACCCGAGCGGAAAGACGAGGCTGTTCTCCCCGTCGAGGTGAAACGCGGGGCGCCATCCGGTTTCGAAGACTGTGGATCCGAATCCGCCAGCCGCGTAGTACGGCACCGCGACGCGGAAGAAACTCTGAATGAGGCCACACCACCCAAGCCGGGGATACAGATTTCCGTTCGGGCATTCCTTGGGAACCGAGGACTGATCCCAGGTCCACTCCATGTGCGTAGGCGAGCCTAGCGCGGAACGCAGAATCGAGTTGGCCAGTCCCAGCCGAGTCGCCGCGTATCCCGAGCCCTCTGCGCGCTGGGCCATGCGCTCCACGGCAGCCATACGGTCCAGGCCAGCGAATGACAGCCGCTTCAGGAAATCGTTAGGCCGCTCCAGCAGCCGCAGGAAGTACTCATCGGCGAAACACGCCGCGGCGAGCGAGTCGACAGCTTCGTGCGTTAGGTGGCAGGCTTCCTTGCCGCGAATCTGTACGCGCACCGAGTCGTTCAGTCCGCGCCTGACAGCCTCCTTCGTGAACGCCAGTAAACCGCTGCCGCAGAGGATGTTCTCGAACGGACTGTAGCTGTCGGCGCACTTTGCTGGCTTCAGTGTGTTCGAGGCGAAGATGTCCGACGTCATCTGCAACATGGTGTGACGCCGCGCATCGTCGCCCTGCGGTGTGCATGGATACGGCTCGTGCTTGTCCGTATTCGGGCTCAGACCATGTTCGCGGCCATAGAACTGCGAGACGAGGAGATGCCCGGTGCAACCGACGTCGACGCGATGCATGAGCGCGTCGAACGTCTTCACGTGACACAGCGCGTGGCGCATCAGCCCAGCCGGCGTCGTGTCCGCATTCAAGCTTGAGCAGAGGCGATCCGCGCTGAAGTGCATCGCGTCGTATACGCCGACGTAGAAATCGTGCTCACGGAACGGGCGCGCGAGAAACGCACCGAAGTGGCTCAACGCTTCACCGAATATCGGAAACGCTCGGCTCGTGACTTCGATCGTATCGGCCACGGAAAGTTTACGATCCACGTCTGCCTGGCGGCTGCGCGTGTACGCGTGCAGCTCGTACTCCGACGCTGCCTTCCACATCCCGCCGAGGAACTGTTTGGCGGCCTGAGTCCCACCGGCGCGGTCGTGCGTCGTGTCGACGGCCTGTTCGGCCTCTTCCACTCGCCTCGCGGACGGTACAATGAAGATCGTGTGCAGATGCGTGTTCTCGGCGACAGGCTCTTCGCCGGCTGACGCCGAAAGAAGCCGATCGGCGATGCTGATAGGGCGGTTGTCGAACGCGCCACCGTCGACGAAGCGCGCGCGCTGCGGTGGAGCGCACGTGTGCGAGTGCTCGCGCGCGCGGGGGCAGACTCCGACCGAGTCGAGGTCTCCGGCGCGGTAGTACGCCAGCTCCACCGGCGCAAACACCACCGGAATGGCGCTGGACGCGCGCGCCAGGTCGAAGACCTGCTCCACTTCGATCGTGGTGGACGGCACATCGGGGGCGAGCACGATCTGAACACCTAACGAGCGATCCCCGCGCAGCGTCGGACTTGCCTGGTGCAGCCGCATCCTCTTGGTTTCGCTGTCCACGCTCAGCGCGTACGTGCCCACGTGCCGCTGCACGCTGATCATCACGTGATCGAAGACTTCCTCGCTGATCGCGCGCTGCTTGGTGAGTGAACCGGCGACCTGAACATCGCATCCGGGGCGCCCGTCCTTTTTGAGCTCGCTCGCGAGGCGCGGCAGGAGCACATTCTGGAAGTAGCTGCGATCGATGACGCCGTACTCGGGCGGCCTAACGATGCTGCCGAGCGGCATCAGCTGACGCCATCCCACGTCCACCCACACCTTCCAATACAGCGATTCTTCCGGCCGGATGTTGCCGCCCGCCCTGCAGTAATGAATCGCGGACATCAGCGAGTTGATCGTCCCGGCCGACGCACCGCTTAGGCCCACGATGCGCGGGAGGGCCGTACCGCTCTCGCCGATCATCTTGCGCAGCGTGTCGTCCGTCTGCGCTCGGCGAATCAGCTCTACAAGTCCCCAATTCACTCCCGCCTGATAGGAGCCGAGTGAGATGCCGCCGCTCGTGGCGAGCACGACGCGCGCTTCAGCGCCGTTCGCGCGCGCATCTCTTTGATCAGCGCCCGATTGCGATAGCGCTATCGATGGTGCAAATGCGGCTGTCCAGAGCAGAAAGCGATAGCGCATGAGCGACCCAGGAAATGACAGGACGGACGCTGGCGCTCGAGTGCGCTAGCCAGCCCCATTGGGACGCGCAATCCGAGCGCGCCGGGGCTCATGCAGGGCACAAAAAAGGGGCGCCGATTGGCGCCCCAAAGTAGCTCTTGTCCAGAAGGAACTACGAACAGTGCCCTGGACCGATGATCCCGCTATTGAACCTGTCCAGCGTGCTACCCCAAGCGATTAGCTGCGAGCGCGTTGGGTCGACAGGGCTCGGAATCCCGGCGGGTTCCCCGGAGAAGTAAGCAGCCGCGCCGGCCATCGCGTCATCGACTTCAGTCACCCCAGAAGACGCAGCACCGTTCATGTTGAGCGAGGCCGCGATGAATTGATGCGCGAGGATCTCGTACGCGTTGCCACGCTTCGGCGGCATCCTCAGAATCGTTAGGTTGCTGACGCCCGAGTTGTAGAACTGATCGGACGTGAGGAGCACCATCCCGTCGCTAGCTTCGTCCCAGAGCTCCGGATGTTGCTTCCAGTACCCTTGCGTGTACGTGCAGCTGGGCGGCGGCGGTCCGATAATGATGATCGCCGGGCTTTCGTTCACGTTCCGCATGCTGATCGAGGTGGGACTCTCCTGCACGCACGCGGCGATCGCGAAAGTAGCAGGCACTATCAACAAGCGGCTTGAGCTTGCGCGAAAGCGAGTATTCATCATGTAAGTGGTTAGGACGCCGTAGAATAAGGGCTCGAGTTTCGGCGCTCCGTGCGCCGCGGCGCCGCGATTATCACGGCGTGACTAATCAGTTCCGGAGCACAGCTGTCACGTCTTGCGCGCTACCCGTCACGCCGCGCTAATTCGACGCGCCCCAGTCGTTTCCCATCCGAGGCATCACATGCACGCTCGCCACATCCATCTCACCGCGGTTGCACTCGCAATCGCACTTCCCGCCAAAGTCACTTCGCAGCCGCGACCCGTCGCTCGTCCAGCGCAGCTCGCGCCGACGCAGGCATTCAGCGTCGACACGACGCTCTTCAACGCCATGCGCTGGCGTGAAGTCGGTCCCGCACGCGGTGGCCGATCCGTCGCCGTCGCTGGTTCCGCGCAGCGCCCATACGAGTACTGGATGGGGACGACAGGCGGCGGCGTCTACAAGACGACAGACGGCGGAATGAATTGGCAGCCAGTCACCGACCGCTATTTCGGCGGGACGATCGGAGCGATCACCGTCGATCCGTCGAATCCGGATATCGTCTGGGTCGGCGGCGGCGAGACATGCATCCGTGGCAACACCTCTCATGGCGACGGCGTGTGGAAGACAACGGACGCCGGCCGCACGTGGAAGCTGATGGGCTTTAGCGAAGAGCACATCTCCAACATCGCCATCCACCCGACCAACTCGAACATCGTCTACCTCGGCGTCTTCGGCGACGTGTTCAAGGCGACGCCCAACCGCGGCATCTATAAGACAACCGATGGCGGGACCAACTGGTCCAAGTCGCTCTTCGTGAATGACTCGACCGGATCGATCGATCTCATCATGGACCCGTCGAATCCCGAGGTGCTGTACGCCGCGATGTGGCAGGCGTGGCGCCAGCCGTGGGGGATGTCGTCCGGCGGCGTGCACAGCGCGATTTACAAGACGACAGACGGCGGCGCGAACTGGACGAACCTAACGAGTACGGCGCGTGGCCTGCCCACAGGAATGGTCGGCAAGATCGGCATCGCTGTTTCTCCCGCGAATCCGCGCCGAGTGTGGGCGCTGATCGAGCACGACTCGGGCGGGATCTATCGCTCGGACGATGCCGGAGCCACCTGGGAGTACATCAACCGCGAGCGCAAGCTGCGGCAGCGAGCCTGGTACTACACGCACATCTACGCCGATCCCAAGAACGCGGACATCATGTACGCGCTGAACGTCCAATTCTTCCGCTCGCGCGACGGCGGGAAGACGTTCCCGCAGAACATCCAGGTGCCGCATGGTGACAACCATGATATGTGGATCGCGCCTAACGATGCCGAGCGGATGGTCAATGGGAACGACGGCGGCGCCAACGTGTCCTTCAATGGCGGGCGCACCTGGACCGATCAGGAGTATCCCACCGCGCAGTTCTATCACGTGACGACGACGAACGACTGGCCGTACATGATCTGCGGCGCGCAGCAGGACAACTCGACGTTGTGCGGGCCGAGTCGCAAGCAAGGGCCGATTCAGCGGGGTGATTGGTACGATGCGGGCGGCTGTGAGTCGGGGTACATCGCCGCGCATCCCAGCAAGCCGAACGTGACGTTTGCGGGCTGTTACGGCGGGAACCTCGATCGGCGCGACCGCCTAACGGGATTCACGCGCGACGTCACCGTGTACCCGCGCAATCCGATGGGGCACTCGTCCGAAGACATCGCGGTGCGCTTCAATTGGACTTTCCCGATCGTCTTCTCGCGCCACACTCCCAACGTGTTGTATGCGGCCGGTTCGCGTCTCTTCCGCTCGACGAACGAAGGCGAGAGCTGGACCGCTGTTTCGCCCGAGCTTGCGCGGCGCGATGCCAAGACGATGGGCCCGTCCGGCGGGCCGATCACCAAGGACCAGACCGGCGTCGAGACATATGGGATCATCTTTGCCTTCGACGAATCGCCGATCACGCCAGGCTTGCTCTGGGCCGGGAGCGACGACGGTCTCATTTGGATCTCACGAAACAACGGCGTGTCCTGGTCCAATGTCACACCCAGTGACATCGGCGACTTCACGCGCATCTCGATCATCGAGCCGTCGGCCTACGACGCCGGAACCGCCTACGTCGCCGCCAACCGTTACGCGTTAGGCGACAAGCGGCCGATTTTCTACAAGACGAGCGACTACGGCAAGACGTGGACGCCAATCAACAACGGCATCAAAAACGACCACTTCGCCCGCGTCATCCGCGAAGACCCGGTCCGTCGCGGGCTGCTCTTCGCAGGGACGGAGCGTGGGATGTACGTATCCTTCGATGATGGACGCTCCTGGCAATCGATGCAGAAGAACCTTCCGCCGGTGCCCATCCACGATGTCACGGTACGCGACAACGACGTGATCGTCGCTGCGCACGGCCGTTCCTTCTGGGTGCTGGATGACATCTCGCCGCTGCGTCAGGTGACCACGCAAGTCGCGGCCAAGGACACGCATCTCTTCAGGCCCGTCGATACGTATCGCACGCAGTGGGGCGGTGGCTTCGGCGGTGGTGGCGGTGGCGGTGGCGGTGGTGGTGTCGGCGCGAATCCGTCCTCGGGCGCCGTCATCTACTACACGCTCAAGTCGCCTAACCAGAAGGTGAACCTCGTCTTCAGCGACGCGGCCGGGAAAGCCATTCAAACATTCACGAGCGAGCAGGATCCGGAAGCGGCAGCGGACAGTGTGCGGCTGGAGCAGATCAAGGCCCAGCGCGTCGATTCGCTGACGGGTACAGGCATCGCGCGCGATTCGGCCACGAAGGCGGTGAACGCGGCGCTGCAGTCGCCACAGGCACAGAATCAAGCGTTAGGCATCGAGAATCCGCGGCCGCGTCCTCCGCGTGTGGCCAACCGCGCGGGGCTCAACCAGTTCTCCTGGAACCTGCGCTATCCAGACGCCGTCTCCTTCGACAATCTGATCATGTGGGCGGCCGGCACGAACGGACCCGTCGCGCCGCCGGGGACGTACGGCGTGCGCCTAACGGTGAACGACGGTCCCGCACAGTCCTTCACCTTCCGCGTGCGCAAGGATCCGCGCTCCACGTCCACCGACGCCGATATCCTCGCGCAGTTCAATCTCTTGATCGCGATTCGCGACAAAACAACCGAGGCGAACAACGCCGTGCGCACGGTGCGCAACATGCGCGCTCAAGTCGACGATCGCACGAACCGGCTGAGTGCGGACAAGAAACCGGAATTCACCGGCCTTGCGACCGGGATGATGTCGAACCTGAGCAAATCGGAGCAGGAGGCGTATCAGGTTCGCAACGAGAGCAATCAAGACCCGCTCAACTTCCCGATCAAACTCAACAACGAGATCGCCGGCGTCGCGAGCTACGTCTCGCAGGGCGAGTATCGCCCGACGAAACAGGCCTACGAAGTCTTCGATATGCTATCGAAGGAGCTCGACGTGCATCTCAAGGCAATTCAGTCGACGCTGGCGAGTGATTTGCCGAAGCTGAATGCGATTCTGCGCGCAGCGGGGTTGCAGGAGCTCAAGCCGAGTACGGAAGAGATCAAGCGGCAACGACCGGCTGTGGCGATGTAGCCTAACGAATCGAGAGCTCGGCGCGGCCGAGCTATCAGCGGTGTGCCGGAGCGGTAAACATGTCGAGCAGTGGTGCGGGCGGGAGACAGGGGCTGGAGCGAAGTCGACGGCCGACGCGAACGATCTACATCGTCGCGGAACTGCCGCTCGAACGTGAGCGGCTGACCACGCCGTTGCGCGGTGTGGCTGACGCGATACGCCAGCACGCTTCGATGAGTGAAATCGAGGCCGCGGACCTGAGCACGCCTAACGCTAGCCGCACACGGCGTTCAGGGGTCTTATCGCCTCGCCACGAATCCGGCGCGCGCTTCGTCATACGTCGGCGAGTACGCGGGGTGGCGGCGAGTGCATACGCGCAGCGCAGTGATCGGCCGCGTCGCCGTGGAGCGAGCCGAGCAGCGCGCCGGAAATCGAGCCGTACTAATTGCGCCGGATCTCTCAAGTCCGTTTGTCCATGCCGACACCAATGCTCCGCCGACAGCACGAACACGCGTCACGCTGGAGGGCGGCCAAGGCGTGCAAGTTGGGCGATGGCGCTTCGGGATCGCCCTGGGTTACGAGGGAACGTCCGACAACGCCGAACAGTCAACGGTAGCTGTTGTTAGGCGCTCTGCCGTCGGAGGCGCACGCGCCGGCGTCGCGCTCGCGATCGGTGCCACCGGTCGCATCGGTCTTTCGGCTCGGCGCATCTCACGAAACGAAACGGCCAACATCTTCGCGAACCCCGGAACTGCGCGTTTGTATTTACTGGACGGGTTCGTGAACGTGAGTCCGCAGGACTATGTTCTGGAGGCGACGCCGTTTTTTCGGCGAGCGGACCGCTCAGGTACTGCGTTAGGCGTCGACGCTTCGGGGTCACTCTTGTCGGCGGCCTGGAGTGCTTGGGCGAGTTACGACAGGACTGACGAGCAGCAGGTCGGCGCGGTGGCGACGAACACTCCCGTGCAGCGCTGGGGTACGAGCGGCTATGATGCCGGCGCGGCGGCGCAGCGCACATTCGGCGACGTGCTGCTAACAGCGCTTGCTACGGGCAAGATGCAACGAGGCGAGACCAGACGTCCGTCGGCGACCGCGCGCCAGTTCGAGGCGGATGGCAACCGCCTAACGCTTATTAGCGACCTACGCTGGGAGCCCGAGGCCTCCCTTTGGCAAGCCGCCGCGGTGATCCAGGTTGACCGCCAGTGGCAGAAGGCAACGGATCGTGCGGCGCGAACGTCGACGGACATCGCGGCGTGGAGTCCCGCGGTAAGCGTCGAGCTTCTGCGCAAGGCCAGCGATAGTTGGAGCTACGGCGCAGGCGTCGGCGTGGGTTTTTACACGCCGTATGCCACCATTCCTTCGATAAATGCCCGCAGCACCTCTTATCTGACGCTGGTCGCCCCGGCCTTGGAGCTAGCCGCGGCGTCCGCACGCACCAATTCTCTGTCATTTACAATTCGCTGGCGTCAAATATCCAACAGCATCGTTATGCGGACGAGCTGGTCCAAGACTGCGGCGACGCAGCGCGTCATCGATGCGATCTACCTGCTCAAGGGTGACCGGGGACAGTGGACAGTGGCGTTCAGCTTCTTGCCAGGCCGCTCTAGCTAACGCCGCTCGTCGACCGCTTTAGAACCACGCTGGCGGTCTTTCGTACGCAGCACATGTCTAATTACGAACGCGGGTACCGCGCGAGGAGGCAGTGCCGCGATGAACGAGCGAGCGAAACGCCGGCCGCCTAACGAGCGGCTATCCGGCACGCTGTCCTAATTAGCCCGCGTCCAAGTCCGCACTACGATATGCTCCGGCGTATCCGTTTGAAGCCGCTGCTTCGACTTCACCAGACCACGGCGATGCAGGACACGCAGCGCGAGCTGCACCGCGCTCTTCGACAACCCGATCTCCGCGGCGATCTCACGGTGACTCAGCTGCACGCTGGTCGCCTTCGACCCGCGAGTGCGGCGCCACAAATACAAATACACGAGAAACGCAGCCGACGAGCGATCGTGCCCCACCAGATCGCGCAGCAACACATCGACGATATACGTGTCGACGCGGAAGGTCTCGCCGGCAGCTGTCATAATGATTGCTATAGCATGTCATAAACGCCTTGAATCCTCCAGCCTCTCCGGCGAGGATTGGCGCACAACGGAGGAACTACATGCTGAAGCGGATCAACTTCACGACAGTACCGGTCGCGGATCAGAGCAGGGCGCTCGAGTTCTATACCAAAAAGGTCGGCCTCAAAGTCTTCACCGACCAGACGATGGGCGACATGCGCTGGATCGAGCTGCAGATCCCCGGCGCAGAGACGCTACTGGTGCTCTTTCACAGGCCAGGGCACACGCCTAACGGCGACCAGCCGGCTGTGGCCTTCGTTGCCGACAACGTGCAGACGACGTACGACGAGCTGCGTAGCCGAGGCGTCGAGTTCACGCAGCCTCCCAAGAAAGAGCGCTGGGGCGAACACGCGGTCTTCAAAGACAGCGAAGGGAACCTCATCCTCTTTGCGAAGGGCTAGGCGGCCGATTGAACTCCTGATGCGTGCCGGTGTGATCGATCGGCCGCCCGTCGCACCTAACGAAAAACGACGGTTCCCCCAGTTCGCGCCATGACTAATGCTGCGCCGGCGACTGCGCTAGCTGCTTCGCGTACTCCTCACGTA